>OCTA010006127.1_pt1 | contig 10316 bp, 14 predicted proteins | sample 1538991 | NCBI WGS metagenome assembly OCTA01 (sample SAMEA3539302, study PRJEB22396) | soil metagenome | biome: tundra; feature: field; material: soil | place: USA | collected 2010-05 | depth 0.15 m | reverse complement strand
CCATCGGCTCGGCGATCACGGTCCACATCGCCGCGCGCCAGCCCGCATGGCCGCTGCTCGGGATCGCGCTGCACGGGATCAACACCCTCTCTCCCGACCACGTCGTCGGCGCCTGGCACTCGATGCCGCCCGGCGTCCCGGTCCAGTTCAGCCCCGAGCAGCGCCGCATGTTCATGTACGGACCGGACGAAATCTTCGCCCCGACGCCGTCGACCGCGCCGAGATCTCCGCGGCCGCCTGCCCGATCGAGGAACTGCTCGAGATCGTCGGCGAGTGGCCGCGCACTGCGGCGGACCTCGCCGGACAGGTCCGGGTACCGGTCCACTACGTCCTCGCCGAGCACGAGGCCCTCTGGAACGCCGGCCAGAGCCGGGTCCACGCCTTCGCCGGGATGTTCACCTCCGCACCCCGCATGGATGCCACCCTGGCCCCCGGCGTCGGCCACAACATCGACCACCACCACCTCGGCCGGGCTCTGCAACTGCAGCAGCTCGCCTTCGCCCTGACCTGCACCCCGGTGCCGGTCCCGGCCTGACACGCTGTCCCGGCGACGCCTACCATCTCGCCATGGCCTCTTCCCCTCCCCGGAACCGTCGCGCGGTGGCCGCTGCCGCCGGCACCACGCACGACGGGCCCCCGGCTCGCGCGACGCGGACGCGCACGTCGTCCTCGCGCCGCGAGCTGGTGATGTCGGAGATCCTCGAGCACGCCACCCGGCTCTTCGCCGAGCGCGGATACGACGGGACCACGCTGCAGGACATCGCCGATGCCATCGGGATCACCAGGCCGGGGCTCTACAACTACATCAGCAGCAAGGAACAGCTACTCGCCGAGCTCGTCAGGGACGTCAGCGAGAACACCGCGCACATCGTCCGCGCGGTCCGGCTCCGCACCGACCTCAGCTCGGTCGAGAAGCTGCGGATCGTGGTCCGTACGCTGGTGCTCCAGCGGGCCGGAGCACCGGAGCGCTTCCGGGTTCTCGATCGCACCGAGGCCGCGCTCCCGGAGGAAGTAGCCGCCCTGCACCTCAAGTCGCGCCGGGAGGTCCTCGCCGAGGTACGGACGATCATCGAGGAAGGCATCTCCACGGTCAGCAAGGAGATCCCCGGCCTGCTGCGCGGCACCACCGTGACCACCGCGAGCAGCCTGGCCAGCGAGGTGACCGGGTCGGTGGCTAGCGCCGAGAAACTGGTGAACGACCTGGGCAGGTGGCTGTCGGTGCTGGTGCTGATCGCCGCGTTCGCCGTGGCCTGCCTGCTGACGATGGCCGCGGTGGCCCGCCGGGTGCGTGAGTTCGGCACGCTGAAGGCGATCGGCTGGCGGTCGCGCCGGATCGTCGCCCAGGTGCTCGGCGAGTCGATGGCCATGGGCGTGGCCGGCGCCGCGGCCGGGGTCGGGCTCGGGCTGGCGGGCGCGGCGATCATCGCCGCGGTCTCGCCGAAGCTGTCCGCGATGGTCGGCGGGAACAGCGGCCCCCAGGCCAGCGCGCCGCCCGGCGCCCGGCGCCCGAGTCCAGATGACCGGCGGCGCGAGCCTGTCCCACGTGGTGTACGTGACGCTGCACCCGTCGGTTACCGCGGCGTGATCGTCCTGGCCGTAATCCTGGCCATCGCCGGCGGCCTGCTGGCCGGCGCGTTCGCCAGCTGGCGGATCGCCAGGCTGCGGCCCGCCGACGCGCTGGCCCGGGTGGCCTGACCCCACGACGAACAAGAGAGGAACCGTGTACATGCTGACCGGCGTGACCAGTCTGCATGCTTGTGCGCTGACCGCCAGACCGAGAACGTCCGCTTCTGCGGCACAGGGAGCGGTGCTGGTATAAGGGTGTCCGCTACCGGCTTACTCGTCAGGGGACGGCGCCGCGTGGTAGGTCCACATCTCCGCCATGCGGTTGCCCTCAAGCCTGATGAGCCACACCAGCCGGCTGACCTCGCTAGCAGCCGTCAATCCCCGTCCCATTCATCGCGCCGGTATCCCGCACAGGAGAACTTACCTGGCCACCCGGCCCGCGCACGTGCAGGACTGAATGATATGCACGCCGGGCATGCAGGCTGCCTACACGGCAGTCGACAGTAAATATTCGGTGTTCTGGCTGCGAGATATTACTACTGCGCTCACCGTATGTAGCTGGCGTTGCCTATACCCGTTGATTGCCTGTGCCGGGTAAATCACGATGACCGCCTGCCAGACAGGAGCCGACTAGCAGCGGCGATTGAGAGCCTCTTCGTGGACGATTCCATGCGGCTTGAACATCGCATCGACATCGCGGGTGACGCGGGCAGCGTCGTAAGCCAGGGCCATAGCGGCGCCGCCCACGATGAATATGTCTGCCACGACGCCTCTGCGAACGAGGCGCTCACCCAGCGCGGTGAATGCCCGTTCAAGCTCTGCCCGGCCAAAGAGGATACTGTCAGCCTCGCTCACGCGGCCTCCAGGTCCCTGGCGGACAAGTAGACGCCATGCTTCTCTGTCGGTATCGATGACCCCGAGGCCCCACTGAGCGCGAAAAGAGGCCGGGCGCCCTGCGTGTCACGAGTTTGCGGATCGCGGCTGTCGTGGACTGTAGCCCAGCGGCCGTCGGCTGCTGTAGTCCCATCTGCGGGTGACCAGTCGCGAGTGCCAGGTGAGCCGCGTCGCCGGGGTCACCGCAAGCACGTCGCCCCCTGCCGTGGCGGGAGCGGCCGGGACAGTACCGCTAGCCACAGCCGGAGCACCACGAGTTCAGCGCTCTTGGACACCTGGCGCCGGCCGGCCAGGACCATCAGACAGCCGAGCAGGAACGGCGGCCTGACAAGCTTGTCCGGCCGGCGGCAGATCCGGAAGGTGCACGGATTGTCATGCGTGCCGCCCGGCAGCTGCCGCAGGGCATATAGAACACGGGAGCGAACCATCGCCCGCAGGGTGCCGTCTCTGGCTTGTGGTGTCACGTCAGCAAATTAATAGCATCGCGGTATCCGTGCCCATTACCTCCTATCATCGGGTCATGTGGCCGACCGCTTATGCGCCGCGGCGGCTGGCTGCGAGTGCTTACAGCAGCGCGCCGGCCGGGCCGGCGATGACGACCCTGAGGTCGGTGGTCGCCCAGAGCGCGTCCGTTATCCGCTGCATCGGGATTGCATACGTCGTCGTCCAGGTAGTCATCTGGCATTCGTTCTACGGGGCCGATCCGTGGCGCCTCGCGGGACCTCTTGCCGCCGTGCTGTGGGCGGTCGCGGTAGTGGTTTACCTGCGGCGCTGCTGGCCGGCGTGGCCATTTGTGTGCCTCGATTCTGGCGTTTACATAACGCTTGCGCTCAGCGCCGGGTGGTGTGTGCCACCTGCGACCCGCGGCGGCGCCGCCAGCTGGCTGTTCATCGCGATGGCAAGCAAGCTCATTGTCCCTGCCTGGTTCGCGCCTGCCGCAGTGTCCGTACCACTGGCCCTCGCCTCTGGAGCGGCTTACTGGGCTGGAGCCGCCGCGACCCCGGCGGCGGGCGACGGCGGCAACTCCCCAGCCGCGGCCGGGACTTTGCTGCTCGTCGGCGCCGCCGTGCACTGGTGCGGTCGCCGGATGCTTGACAGTAGGGCCACCCGGGCGGACGTCGCTCTCGAGCAAGCGGACCGGGACTCCCGCGAGCATTACGTCGTTCTGTCCAGGAACATCGAACGCCGCGAGCATGAGCGACTGCTGCACGACACAGTACTTAACACGCTCACCGCCCTCGCCCGTGCTGGCAGCGGCGACGCGGCTGAGGTGGTGGGCCGATGTCGGCGCGACGTGGCGCTGATGGAGCATGTGCTCAGCGATCCCGGTGATGCGGACGGGGCGGCCGGGCGGCTTTACGGCGGCCTGCTCACCGGCATCGAGGCCGTCGCCGCCGAGATGCGCACCCGGGGTCTGGCTGTCCACGTCGAGGTCACGGACGGTGTTCCCGCCGGGACTGGCGTCTGTGGCGAGAGCGGCACCGCGGTTGGACCAGGGGGGCCGCTGGTTGTCCCGGTGCCCGCCGCCGCCGCGATAGCGCACGCAGCGCGCGAGGCGCTGGCGAATGTGGCCACTCACGCCGGAACCGGTGAGGCCTGGGTCAAGGTTAGCCTGGCAGCACCAGGCCGAGATGCCCCGGCGCCGGGTGGTTTCCGGGTAACCGTACGGGATGCAGGTGTGGGGTTCGATCCGGCCGGCCTCGATCCGGCCCGGCTAGGCTTGCGGCGGTCTATCACCGAGCGCGTCGCCGACTGCGGCGGACGGGCGTCGATATGGTCGGCGCCTGGCGATGGCACTGTGGTGTGCCTGTGCTGGCCCGCGTCGGCGCATCCCAGCCAGGCGGCCGTCGCAGCCGTCGCCGGCCGCACTGCCGATCAGGTGGGCCTGCCATGGTGAGCCGCGATGAGGTGATAGGGGATGCAGCCGAGTCCTGGATACCGCGCATGGTCGGCGCAGTGGCGGCGATCTTGCCGATTACCTTGCTGATCCAGGTCCTGGTGAACCCCGACGACTACCGCCAGTCGGCAGTGCCGGTCGCAGTGTGGCTCGGCATGCTCGCGGCGGCGGCATGGCTGGTGCCACGCGCACGTGCGGGCGGCCTAACGGGAGCTGAGGCAGTGGTCGCGATCGTGGTCGCACTCGCCGCGGTTGTCCTGGTCGGCTGGGAACGCCGCGCGCATGGCAGTGCCGCAACCGTGGACTGGTCGATCCTGGGCACGGTCTGGGCGCTCGCCCTCGTCGTACTGAGCCGTCCGGCCTGGGCGTGGGTTTCCGGGGCGCTGCTTGTCTTCGCCGCGCACGCTGTCTTCGTCATCCGCGTGCTGAACGTGAGCCCGCTGAGTCTGGCGCGGCTCGCGGCGGCCGCCTACATCGTGGTGGTGATCCTGGCCGTGTTCGCCGTCCTGCGGCCGGCCTTGCTCACCCACGCCGGAATAGCCACGCGCCGCGCCGCGCTGGCGAGCCGGACAGCGGCGGAACGCGCGGCCGCGGACGCGGTGCAGGAGGACCGGCGTGAGAGGCTCGCCCTGCTGGAAACGGAGGCGCTCCCTCTGCTGCGTGGCATAGCAGGCGGGAAGCTGGACCCGGCCGACGGGGAGGTACGGGAGCGATGTGCCCGGCACGCGGCAACGCTGCGGCATGCCCTCACGGATCGGGCGCGGAGCGGTGGCGGGCTGCTGGCCGAGCTGGAACCCGCACTGCGCGCCGCCAAGGCACGGGGCCTGCTGGTGAAGGTCCAGGTGGTCGGTGAACCGGGAAATCCTGTGCGGGAAGTGGCGGCCGCGGCCCTCGCGGCCGTTGACGGCGTCATGAGCGCGCTGCCGCCGCACCCAGTGACGCTCACCGTCCTCGAGTCTGGCGAGGAAGTGGAGCTATACGTGATCTTCGACGGGCCGCTGCGGGCCATCCCAGACGTGGCCGGGCTGAGGCTGAACGTTCCCGCGACGGAACGCTGGCGCGCCGAAGTTGATGTCGACGACGATGGAGCAGGACACCTTCAGGTCCGATGGCGGAAGGCGGTGCCGACTTGACCGGCGTCTGGAAGGCGGTGTCGCGTGGCCGACGTCGTTGATGTCGCGGCCGTGGATGACCACCCCATCGTCCTGGACAGCGTCACCGGCTGGGTCATGGCAGGCGAGAGCGGCATCCGGGTCATCGACACCGCTGCGACCGTAGACGCCCTCCTCGCCGGCCCCGGACGCGGCGCACACGTAGTCCTCCTCGATCTCGACCTTGGCGACGGGACGACCGTTGAGCGCAACGTAGCCGCGATTCTCGCTGCCGGCCCAGCTGTCCTCGTGCTCGCCGCCTCCGATAAGCCGCTAGCCGTTCGGGCCGCGATACGCGCCGGGGCTCTCGGCTATTCCCTGAAGAGCGAGGCGACCTCCCAGGTTCGGGCGGCTATCAAGGCGGTCGCCGCAGGAGAGGACTGGATCTCGCCCCGCCTTGCTTACATCTTCGCCACCGATGATGCCTCCGACAGGCCGGTCCTCAGCCCGCAAGAGGCGCGTGCGCTGCGGCTTTACGCTACCGGCATGGCCATGAAATCCGTCGCCAGGAGGATGACCATCAGCGAGGAGACCGTCAAGCAGTATGTGGGTCGGGTCCGGGAGAAATATGCACGTGCCGGTCGGGCAGCGCCCACCAAGTTGGAGCTGTATTATCGAGCCGTCGAGGACGGGTACCTCCCTCCTCTCCCTTAACCCCGAATCCCCCCCTCGCGGTGAAGGGCACAGGAGGTACCCGTCCTCGGCCTGATCGTCATACAGAACAATTCTATGTTTAAACATCCGCTGAGTCATGACCCCCGCTCGGGGGTCATGACTCAGCGGTAGGCGCAAGTCCGCGGGCCGGTCGCGTCGTTTACTCTTGATGCGCGCGTCCGAAGTGCCAGAACTCGGGCACGCTCTATCTAGTGCCGTAGCAGGTCACGTTTGCCCAGTGCGCACGCGCCATCTACCCAGGACCTCGTCTGGCGGGCGCCAGCGACACGCTGATCGGGGTGGTGCGGGCGGCGATCGGCCGCCATCAGGACCTGGACGTTGCCCTGGCCCCCGGGGAGACAACGCCGCTGGCCGTGGCCGGCGGGCTGGTCTTGTGGCTGCTGCGCCTGGCCCTGGCGCCCGTCTCCACCCTGGCCGGGTTCCGCGCCTGGGTCCTGGAGGAGTGCCTGGTCGCCCCCGGCCGCCGCCAGGCCCCCGGGCCCCGGCCGGCCTCCTCGCCGCACCCGGCCGGGGTCCCGCGGCCGGGCAAGACGGCCCGCTTCCTGCTCTTGGTGACCGAACGACACGGGCCTCTTGCGGCACTCCCGCTGGACGCCGTGGCCGGGATCGCCGCGGACCTGGCACCCCAGGTCGACCTGAACGCCGGCTCTGCCCGCGCGGCCTTGCGCAAGGCCGTCCTGGCTGCCCGGAACGGAGACCCCCGATGATGATCAAGTACGCCATCGCCCTGGCCATCGTGCTCCTGCGACTGCATCCCGGCAAGGGCCAGGGCTTCGGTTGTCCATCGGCATAGCCGGGCAACGGACGTGCCTGATGATGTCATCGCGGCGCTGGACACCCACGCCGCGCGCCTGGGCCTGTCCCGGAGCGAATATGTGCGGCGCCGCCTGGCCCAGGACGCCGCCACGCCAGGCTCACCGGTCAGCGTCGAGGACCTGGCGCGATTCGCCGGCACCTTCGGTGACCTGGCCGACCAGGACGTGATGTCCCAGGCCTGGAAGTGACCACCTGGCTGATCGACAAGTCAGCTCTGGTCTGCCTGGCCGTCAGCCCGGATGCTGCTGAGTGGGCGGGACGCATCGAGCGCGGGCTGGTGCGGATCACGACCGTCACCCGGCTGGAAGCCGGATATTCAGCCCGGTCCGGCCCGGAATTGCGGGCCGGCTTCCGGCGTCCCCCGCTTTCGTCCATGCCAGTGGAGTACCTGACCCCCGCTATCGAGGACCGGGCGGTGGAGGTCCTTATGCTGCTAGCGGACCGGGGTCAGCACCGCGCTCCCTCAATCCCCGATCTGATCATCGCCGCAACGGCCGAACTCGCCGGGCTCACGGTGCTGCACCTCGATAAGGACTTCGACCTTATAGCTGAGATCACTGGACAGCCGGCCGAACGCCTCAACCTGCCATGATCCAAGGTCATAGAAGCCATCCTGGCTACGCGGCGACGTTACGACGTGCCGCGGGCGGACAGCGGCATTATGTGCCTGAAACTGGGCACTTCGGTGGTCCCGAGCCAACGCCTGGATGCCCTGGTAGAGCCCGAGCAGGCCGGGCGGGCCCGGGCGGTGCTCGACCGTCACCGTGACATTGCGCATGAGCTGGCCGAGCTCCTCGGGAAGCCCGTCCAGCGCCGTGATGACCATTTCTTCGAAACGGCCGGGTTCGACCTCGATCACCAGCTCATTGTCCAACGCAGCGCTGCCGCGCAAGTCAGCCCGGGGGCAGTGCCACCAGCTGGGGCGGAGAACTCGCCCGGTATGCGGCAGAAGCGGGCGTCTGTCTCCCCGGTGCAGCAGTCCGGTCTTCGCAGCGATCCGGAACCAGCTCAGCGGGCTGGCCGCCCGAACAGCTTCTCGATTCTACGGCGCTCGCGCTTGGTCGGACGCCCCGTGCCGCGGTCGCGCGCAGCCACCGCGACAGCCTCCTCGCGTGGTGGAAGGGGCGGACTGTTGTCGATGTAGCACTCGGCGGCAACAGGTGCGCCGGCACGTTTGGTGATGACCCGCAAGACGACCACGACGCGTTCGCGTCCCTCTTGGCGCAACCGCACCTCATCACCGGCCCGGACCGCATGCGCGGGCTTGACCCGCGCCCCGTTGACCCTGACGTGCCCGGCCCGGCAGGCACCGGACGCGGCCGAGCGGGTCCTGGCCAGCCGCACCGACCAGATCCAGCTGTCCACTCGCCCGCCCGTCTGATCACCTGCCACTCAGCAACTCTAATGCGGTGCGCCCGTTCCACCGCGCTCTGGACTCCGCCGGCCACGAAGGTGACCGGCACCGGCGCATCCTCACGCGGCCACTCCTCGGGCACGGAGCGGGTGACCACGAATACCGGCACGCCGAACGGCTGCCCGGTCTCGCTCCAGCGACCCGCAGCGAACAGCCGCCGCCCTGCAATGAGCGCGCCCATTCTCTCCATGGACTCCCGCAGGTAGCGCGCGCTCGCATCGGACGTCCGGAACGGCCATCTGTCCGGGAGGCGGCCGGGACATCCACCTCACCGTTGCCGTACCAGCCCAAGAGCCGCCCAGCCTGACCGGAGGGATCGGCGGCGAAGCCGTCCAGCGACATCGGCATCTCCGCGAACACCGTGGCCATTGCAATACCTCCTGATGTCTCGCGGCCTCGTCGTTGAGGACGAGCCAGCGCGCTGGCCAGGCCCGTTCCCTGGCCGCGACGCCTCTCGCCAGGGACGTCGCAGCCGCCCGCCCATCACGGACATCGCCCGCATCTGCGTTGATGACGGCCCGCTCGACGCCGGCAAGACCAGGGTCCTTTTCTGGCGCCGGGTGGATCGGATCGAGCCATTCATGATCGGCGTGGACAGCGCGGCACTGGATGACCTGGGTGACCGGCTGCGGCGGGCCCGGTGGCCCGAGCGCGAGACGGTGGGCGACTGGTCGCAGGGCGTCCCGCTGGGCTACCTGCAGGATCTGTGCGGCTACTGGGCCAGCCGTTACGACTGGCGGGCCACGGAGGCGCGCATGAACCAGATCCCGCAGTTCACGACCAGGATCGACGGCCTGGATGTGCACTTCCTGCACCTCCGCTCGCCGCACCCGGACGCGATACCGCTGATCATGACTCATGGCTGGCCGGGATCGTTCTTTGAGTTCGAGCGGGCTCTCGGCCCGCTGACTGACCCGCCCGCGCACGGCGGTGACGCTGCCGACGCGTTCGATGTGGTAGTCCCGTCGCTTCCTGGCTATGGGTTCAGCGGCAAGCCGGCCGCCACCGGCTGGGACATCCACCGCATCGCCCGCGCCTGGGCCGAGCTGATGACACGACTGGGCTACGACCGGTTCCTGGCCCAGGGCAGCGACTGGGGCACCAGCGTGTCCACCAGCCTGGCACTGCACCAGCCCGGCCGGCTACTGGGCATCCACCTCATTCCGCCGCTGGCGCCGCCCGACCGCAACGCCGGCGACCTGACCGGCCGCGAACGCGCCGCGCTGGCCGACCTCGACGAGCGCAGCCGCACCGGATCGGGCTACTCAGCCGAGCACGGCACCCGGCCGCAGACCATCGGCTACTCGCTGACCGATTCACCGGCCGGGCTGTGCGCCTGGATCGTGGAGAAACTGTGGGCCTGGACCGATCACCCCGGCGATCTCAGCCAGGTTCTCACCGCCGATCAGGTGCTGGACAACATCTCCTTGTACTGGCTGACCGGCACCGGCGCCTCCTCCGCCCGGCTGTACTGGTAAAGCATCACCCAGGTCACCGAATGGTTCACCACCGCCACCCGTGACACCATCACCGTCCCGGCCGGATGCAGCATCTTCCCCAAAGAAGTACCGCGGCCCTCCCGCCGCCAGGCCCAGCGCCGCTTCGCCAACATCGTGTACTGGAACGAACCCGACCGCGGCGGCCACTTCGCCGCATGGGAACTGCCCGCCGTCTTCATCAACGAAGTCCGCGCCGTCGCCCGAAGCTGCCACCGCCCGCGCCGACCCGCGTGAATGCCCGCAGCGGCGGCCAGCAAGCGGAACCGGATGGCGTGACAGGCTGAATCCAGAACACCCCGATATGTGCGGTCGCTGGTCTATCTGAACTCGATCCGGCGATCGTACAGATCGGCGGTTATTTTGCCTGTCCGAGTCCGACAGCCGTAACGTTCAGTGACAAGTGA
>OCTA010006126.1_pt1 | contig 10316 bp, 6 predicted proteins | sample 1538991 | NCBI WGS metagenome assembly OCTA01 (sample SAMEA3539302, study PRJEB22396) | soil metagenome | biome: tundra; feature: field; material: soil | place: USA | collected 2010-05 | depth 0.15 m | reverse complement strand
CCAGGGCGGCGATGCCCGCGGCGAGGCGGTGGACGTAAGCAGGGACGGCCGGCATCGGAATCTCCGCGCAACGGGGGGCAGGGAAGCCCGCACCGCCGCTAAAGCGTTGAAAACGGATCTCGACCCAGATTACCTTACTTCACGATGGTTTGCAACGGTTGTTGCAAATAGGCGATTTTGGGCGTTTTTCTGACTAACGATAAGATGAGCGTATCGCTACCCAGAAACTCTGCTATGCTGGTCTTCACCCATGGCGGACTCCACAGCCCTCGCCCTCGTCCCACAGCCCGCAAGAGCGGCTTTAGCGCCCGCCGCCGCCCGCGCCCAGGACTATTTCCGGGCCGCCCAGGCCCACAATACCCGCCGCGCCTATGCTTCGGACTGGAAACACTTTTCGGCCTGGTGCCGCGCCGCGGGGCAGGGAAGTCTGCCGGCCGCGCCTGAGACCGTGGTTCTGTACCTCTCCACGCTGGCCGAGACCGCCAAAGTTTCGACGCTCACGCGGCGCATCTCCGCCATCTCCCAGGCGCACCAGGCCGCCGGCCTCGAAACCCCCACCGCCCACCTGATGGTGCGCAAGCTGATGGCCGGGATCCGGCGCCAAAAGGGCACCGCCCAAACCGGCAAGCGGCCGCTGGCCACCGCCGACCTGCGCGGGCTGCTGGCGCCGCTCGACTCCCGCCGGATCCTGGACGTGCGCGATCGCGCCCTGCTGCTTACGGGTTTTGCCGGCGCCTTCCGCCGCTCCGAGCTGGTGGGTCTGGACGTCGGCGACCTGGAGTTTAATAGCGCGGGCCTGATCGTAACCATTCGGCGATCGAAGACCGACCAGGAAGGGCAGGGAAGGCGCGTGGGGCTTCCTTATGGGTCGACGCCCGCCACCTGCCCGGTACGCGCGCTGGAAGGCTGGCTGGCGGTCCTGGGGGCGGACGAGGGACCGCTGTTCCGCGCCATCAACCGCCACGGCCAGCTCGCCGGGCGCCGCCTCACCGCGCAATCGGTCGCCCTGGTGATCAAACGCCTGGCCGCCCAGGCCGGCATGGTTGCCAAGGATCTTGCCGGCCATTCGCTCCGCGCCGGCCTCGCCACCGCCGCCGCCTCAGCCGGCGTCTCCGAACGCGCCATCATGGCCCAGACCGGCCACCGGTCGCTCGCCACACTCCGCAAGTACATTCGCGAGGGATCGCTATTCCTGGAGAATGCCGCCGCCAAGGTCGGATTATGAAACCCAGCGTTTCCGGTCCCGCTGTATAGCCAATTTAAGAAAACTGGCTTATGCTTTAATAACGGCGCCGCGAATTAAAGGCTACGGACATGCGCTCTTGCCGTCCAGGCCCCCCACAGCCACCGCGCCTGTGGAAAAGTCATCAGGGAGAATCTGCTCCTAAGGAGACGGAAGAACTCCAAGACGCACACACGCGCAACCGTCGCTACACCGTGGTGGAAGTTTTGGCAAAGACCGGTCTAGTACCCTGGTCGCCTTGCGTGCGTCAACAGATTTTATCGGACAGAAGCAAGGTAGCCTCCCAGCCCTGCCCGCCCTTTGGTAATGTTTCTCCATGGCCGACCTCAAACACCTCGCCCGGTTAGAGAAAGGCGTCAGGAACTGGAATTCGTGGAGGACGGAGCATGCAGTCTCATTCGCTACCAGACATCCATACGGTACCAGAGAGGAGGGTCTATTTGATGTGGACCTTCGCGATGCACAGTTCGGCGACGCGAACCTCAGCGGGGCGGGTTTAAGCGGTGCGAACTTCAGTAAAGCGGACCTCCGCTATGCAGACCTACACAGTGCGAACCTCAGCGGAGCGAACCTCAGCGGGGCGGACCTCAGCGGAACGGAACTGGGGTCGACGATCTTTGCCAATACGAATTTGAGCGTAAACAATTACATCCGTTAGAAATATGCCCGTTCGGTGGACGAAAGTCTGCAGGCGGATGGCAAACGCATCGGGCCGGAAGCTAAGATCCAAACTTGGCTTGCCTGTAGGGTCGCTTTCAACGGTGTAGCGGCTAGTTTCACTGTGGTTTCGTCAAAACAAGCCCGTAACCAACGTAGAATCCGCTGAAGGGATTGATTACCCCCAATCCGAACACCAATCGGTACTTCGTCACGCCGTATGGATGGACGGTGGCGCGGAGGCTGCGGATTGATCCGCATGATAGGATAAGTCAAAACCGCAAGAAGGAGCGGGCAGCCGTTTGGATTCGACGCAGCAAATCGTACGGTTCGAAGTATTTGAGCTGGACTTGCGATCCAGCGAACTGACGAAAAATGGCGTGAAAATCCGGCTGCACGATCAGCCGCTCAAGCTCCTCGAACTGCTTTTGGAGCGGCCCGGCGAACTGGTGAACCGGGAAGAAATCAAGGCGCGTTTTTGGCCCAACGATACCGTCGTCGACTTCGAGTACGGCATCAACGGCGCCGTCGCCAAGCTGCGTGCCGCGTTGAGCGACTCGGCGCGCGAACCGCGTTTCATCGAAACGGTCGCGAAACGCGGCTATCGGTTCGTGGCGGCGGTGGTAAGGGAGAGCGCCCCCGCGCCGGCCCCAGCCGCTCCCGCTGCCCCTGCTGACCTGGAGCCGTCATCCGGCGGACTGGTCGCCTCGCGCTACCGGATCGGGGAACGCCTGGGAGGCGGCGGTGCAGGCGCGGTCTATAAAGCGGAAGATGTCCGCCTGGGCCGCCACGTGGCGTTGAAGTTCTTGTCGGAGGAACTGGCGGAACATCCCGACGCGCTCGAAAGGTTCCGGCGGGAGGCGCGGGCCGCCTCGGCGTTAAATCACCCGAATATCTGCACGATTTATGAAATCGACGAATCGGCCGGGCAGCCCTTTATCGCCATGGAACTGCTCGCCGGCCAAACCCTGCGCGATCGCATTGGGGGCAGGCCGCTCGATATCGAAGAGATTCTGGATGTCGCCATCCAAACCACCGACGCGCTCGCAGCCGCGCACCGGCAGGGAATCGCGCATCGCGATATCAAGCCGGCGAATATCTTCGTAACCACCAGGGGACAGGTAAAGATTCTGGATTTCGGACTGGCCAAACTCCTGCCGGAGACACGGCCGCTCACCAGGCCCGGCATGCCGGTCGGCACTACCGCCTACATGTCGCCCGAGCAGGCGCGCGCCGAAGACGTGGACGCGCGCACGGATCTGTTCAGTCTGGGCGCGGTGCTTTATGAAATGGCCACGGGCCGGCAGGCTTTCGGCGAAGCTACGCCGGCACTGGTCTCCGATGCGGTTCTGCATCAATCTCCGCCCTCACTCTCCACTCTGAACCCGGAAGTTCCGCCGGGCCTGGAACGTATTATCGCTCGCCTGTTGGAGAAGAATCGCGAGCAACGTTACGGCATGGCGGCGGATGCCCGCGCCGATTTGAAACGATTCCGGCGTGAACGATCCATCCGAACGCCCGCCGCGCCGCCCGTTACGCTGGCGCCCGTCATGCCGCTACCCCGGCAGCGGTTATTGTTCTACGGTCTGGCTATTCTGCTGCTGGGCATATGCGCCGGCGCCGCCCTGGCATGGAGCCTGGCCCGACGGGCGACCGGTCCCGTTATCATACGCTCGGTGGCTGTGCTCCCCTTCGATAATCTCTCCGCCGCAACGGTGCCGGACTCTGTGACCGCCGGAATGATGGATGCAACGATTGCCGCTGTGATGCGGCTGGGCAACCTCACGGTCGTCTCCCGTACCTCAGTGCTCAGTTACAAGGCGGCGGGAAAGACGCTACCGGAGATCGGGCGCGAGCTGCATGTGCAGGCGATGGTGGAAGGCAGCGTTCTGAGGACCGGCGATCGCTTGCGCGTGGTGGCGCGGCTGGTGGATGTTCCCGGCGACAAATATCTTTGGGTGATGACTTATGAGCGCGATTACACGGATATTCCAGCGATGGAAGATCTCGTCGCCGCCGATATCGCCAGGCAAGTCGGCAGCCGGACCGCGAAATAACAGACTCTATTGCCCGTTACTTAGCAATCCCAGCGCGTTTTGAACATACAACAGGGGCGCGATGCTAGGATTGATGTTACTTCCACTACCTCCACAATTAAAAGGCGCGTAACTCACCACGTAAGGTTGGGATTGAGATGCCGGAAAATTGTAAGAAGGGCAGGTTGTGCCATTTATCGCAATGGAATCGACCAACGACGATCCACCGGTGTTCACCGGGGGCGTGAAAGTTTCGCTAAAATTGCATAGTTCATAATTATGGGATGAATCGGGGCACGATTGGGGGGTAAGTAGCGTTTGAGATCTATTGGTGATTGGACCCGGGTTACTGAGGGTGTTGGAAGCCGTCGAAGCGGTTCCCGGACCGTAGGAGGTATTGGCCGTGACTGTGAACGCGAACGATTGGGCTGTTACTATAGGTTGCTGTGTTGACGTGCAGGGGGGGCCATATGCGTGAACAAGAAATCCGCCCGGGCAATTCGTTCCAGGTGTTACGGAAATGGTAGCCGAAGTCGCGGTTGTGGCGGCCGTTGTCGAATCTCCGTAGTTGTCTTTTATCGTGTATCCGGTCAATGGCGTCCCACCATTCGAGGTGGGGGCAGTCCAGGTCACTAATACCTGGCCCCAGCCGGTCGCCGTGGCTGAGACGCCCGTGGGCGCCCCGGCCGGCCCCACACAGTTGACCGGGATCACCACGTTGGATACGGCCACGCTGCCGGTTGTTACACCCAGGGTACAGGTTTCGACAGGGGTAGTGGGCTGCTGGACAATCTGCGCAAGGTAAGGCTGTCCAGTGTACATCGAGAAGGGAAAGGTTACCGCCGCGGCGGCGGAGGGAACGGCGAGAGTTTCGCCGTTCACCTCCAACACCAGGCCGCTGCCGGTCAGATTATTGATGGCCCCGCCGATACTGTACGCGACCGGGCCGAGGTAATACGCAATGGCGCCATCGAAGGCGAACGACTCGGCGACACAATAGCCGGCGACGGCGGCGCCAATGGGACTCCACTGCACGTTGGCCGGAGGCATGAAGACGTGGCCGCCCGTCGAATCCTGGCATACGATCAGACTGAATATCTGCCCCGCGGCGGCGTTGGCCAGCGTGGATGAGGTGACGTCGCCGGTGAGCGTCAGCTTCAGCGTGCTGCCTTGGCCGGCATCAAATACTGGCGTGGCCGAGAAGGGCACGATGGATAAGCCGGAAGATCCTCCGGAACCGGCGGGCCCTTGCGGACCTTGGGGACCTTGCGAACCTTGAAGCCCTTGGGGACCTTGCGGACCCTGTGTGCCGGTTGCTCCTGGTGCGCCTGGCGCTCCCGGCTGCCCGGCTGCCCCCGCGGCTCCAGCCGCCGCCATCACCGTCCAAGTCGTGGGGCTCTGATCGGGGGTCGGGCCGCCCTGATTCGCCAGGGTCGCTACGTAAGTGGTTCCGTTGTAGGTGGACACATCGTTGACTTTGTAGGCCATGGCGGGATTGAACAAACCGGTGAAATTGAAACCCGCGCCGGCACCGGCCAGCAGACTCCACGACGCGGGGGAAGTATCGGGCTGGTTACCCGCGTTTCCGCCTGCCAGGCTGATGTACGACGAGCCGTTGTAACTGACCCCGTCGCTCAGGTTGTAGGAACTTCCACTGTTCCATGGTCCCTGCCAGTTCATGCCGGCTGGTCCTTGCGAGCCGGGCAATCCAGGAGAACCTGGAAGGCCGGCAGGGCCAGGAGAGCCGGTTGCGCCCGGCGCGCCGGGCGCGCCAGGAGGTCCAGCAGGGCCGGCAGCACCGGGAGAGCCGGCGACGCCTGGCGCGCCGGGAGGTCCAGCAGGGCCGGCTGATCCGGCTGTTCCAGGCGGCCCCGTCGGACCCTCGGGCCCCACCGCGCCAATGGTGGCATTAAACGTGGCAGGAATCGCGAGACGGGCCGAGTTATTGGTTAGGACCAACTCATAGGATCCCGGAGCAAGGTTCGAGGGAAGCAGGCCGGTGACGGCAGTCTGTGTATAGGTGACTAGCGTAACGGGAAGTTTGTCGATGGTTACCGTCGGGGCAATCGTGCCAAAACTGATTCCGGTGATGGTGATAGTAGGCGGACTCACCGCGTAGTCCGTTGTGACGGCGTTGATCGCCGGTTCTTTGGCGGCGTTGACGGGCAGGCTCCCCAGAATGCCGAGGATGGTCAGGTATGCCGCAATCTTGCTTTCGATGGACAAATTTCCGCTCCTTTCAACCCATGAGATTCTCGCGCTAATTTAGCCCACGCGGGAGCGCTATGGAAATGGAATTCAGATGGAAAAAAGATGGAAAGTTTCTGGGGCTGCAATTCGTTGACCGCGGCGGTCTTAGCGCATCTGCACGGCTTCTCTGGCCGCCCAGTAACCTTAGTAGACGACAGTGCGGGCCTCCCGGGCGGCAGGTGGTAGAATTCTACAAGCACTATGCCCCTCATCAGAACAGGCGACATGCTGGGGTCCTATGAGATTCAGTACTCACTCGGCGCCGGCGGAATGGGCGTGGTGTATCGGGCGCGCGACGCGCGTCTCCATCGCGCGGTAGCGATTAAGGTGCTGCCTGACGATCTGCACGGCAACGAGCCGGCCCGGCGCCGCTTCCAGCGCGAGGCCCGCGCGGCGAGTGCGCTCAATCACCCGAATATCTGTACGATTTACGAGATAGAGGAGAGCGAGGGACGCCTCTTCATCGTGATGGAGTTGCTCGAGGGAGCGACGCTCGCGCAACGGATCGAAAGGCGGGAGTTGTCCTGGGACAGCCTCGTAGATTTGGCGATACAGATTACAGATGGGCTGGATGCGGCGCACGGCAAAGGCATCGTCCACCGGGACATCAAGCCGGCGAACCTTTTCGTGACGAAAGAAGGAATTGCCAAGATTCTGGATTTCGGGCTGGCAAAGCAGGAGTTTCAGGACGCCCCCGATCCCTTGACCGGGTCGGGGGTAGTGGCGGGAACGGTCGCGTACATGAGTCCCGAGCAGGCCCGCGGCGAAGCGCTGGATGCGCGCTCAGACTTGTTCAGCTTCGGAACCGTGTTGTACGAGATGGTCACCCTGCGCCAGGCCTTTCCGGGCGCCACCACGGCATTGGTGCATGACGCCATACTCAACAGGCCGCCGGCGCCGGCTCGCGACAGTGGCCGGGCCGTATCGCCCCTGCTCGAAAGCATCATCGCCAAGGCGCTCGAAAAGGATCGCCGGCTGCGTTATCAATCCGCCGCGGAATTGCGGGCGGATCTCAGGCGCGTGAAAAGCGCGCCCGGCGGCGGAATCATCGGAGCGCCCCCCGTTGCGGCCCCGGCAGCAACTGCGGCGCGCACTCGAGCGGCATCAAAAAGCTCGGATTCGGAAGTCATCGCGGGCCTGCTGAAACGCCACGGTTTTAAAGTGGGCGCAGTGATGGCTGCCGTCATGGCCATCGGCGCGTTTTTCGCTTATCTGCTGTATCGCACCGCAAACCGGCAGCCGCCGCGGCCTGCCTTGGAGTTTGTGCGCATCACGGGCAGCGGCAACGTCCAAACTGCGGATCTGTCGCCGGACGGAAAGTATGTCGCCTATGTGCGCTTCAGCGCAGGCAAGCAGAGCCTTTGGCTGAAGCAATGGGCCACCGGGCGCGACACGCAACTGGCAGACCTTGGCGGCGATCGATCACCGGGTGTGGGATTCTCCGCGAACGGCAGCAGTGTTTATTTTGCCCGCCACGGCCGCTTCGCTCCCAGCGGCGATCTCTACCAGCTGCCGCTGACCGGCGGCAATCCCAGAAAAGTGTTGACGGGCATCTCCGGCGCGCCTGCCTTTTCGCCGGACGGCAAGCGCGTAGCTTTTGTGCGCAGCACCCAGACTACGCACGGCGAAGACACGCTGGTGATCGCTGAATTGGATGGCTCCGCGGAGCGATTATTGGCGTCCTACAAAGCACCCGGCATTTCGTATAATCTGGTCGCCTGGTCGCCCGATGGCAAGTCTCTGGTTTATCCCTTGGCAACGGCCTTGACCACCATCGGGATCGAGGGCGGCCCGGCCAGGCACCTGCCGGGCAATCGTTGGAACATTCGCGACCTTACGCCCTTGCCCGGCGGCCGCAACTTGATCGTAGCGGGCAGCCAGCAAGAGCCGCGCTTGTTTCAGCTCTTCTCTATTTCTCTGGATGGAGGGCAACCGCGGCGGATTACCAACGACGTTTCGATCTATACCAAGGTTCGCGCCAGCGCGGACGGAAAAACACTATTGGCGTTGCAGCGCCAGACACAGAGCACGATTCAAATCGTGAATGCGGACAAAGAAGTTGGCGTTCTCGCATCAAGCGGCGATAAGTTGAATCGCGATGGCTGGTCCGGCCTGGCGTGGACGCCGGACGGGAAAATCTTCTTTTCTTCCGGCGCTAATGGGCGCGAAGAACTTTGGAAAATGAACGAGGATGGCGGCGGCAGGGAGCAACTCACCAACGTCAATGGTAATGTAGTTGCCAGCGATCCGTCCGCCTCGCTCAGCGGCGCTTTCATCGCTTACACGTTGTGGTCCGAAAACGATCAGGCAAATATCTGGCGTATCAATATGGACGGCCGCGGCCCGAAGCGGCTGACCGCGGGCAGACAGGATTCCTTTTCAGCAGTAACGCCTGACGGGCGGTGGATCGTGTTCTCCAGCCTGCAGGGCGATAAGTCGATCTTGATGAGAGCGCCTGCCGGTGGCGGCGCTGCAACCGCATTGACGGATTACTATTCCGATAGGCCCGCCATTTCTCCAGACGGGCGCTGGATCGCATGCTACTACTCCGCGGGGCGGAATCAATCGCTGAGCCTGGCGATCGTGCCCATCGCCGGCGGCCCTCCCGCGCAAGTCTTCGCCCTGCCGGCGACGGCAGTCCGTAGCTCAGAACTGGCCTGGACTCCGGATGGCCGCGCGGTTTCCTTTATCAACCAGCTCTCCGACGCCGGCAATATTTGGAATCAGCCGGTAGCCGGTGGTTCGTCCAAACCTATAACGCACTTCGCCGCGGATCAGATTTTCGCCTTTGACTGGTTGAAGGATGGCCGGCTGGCGCTATCGCGCGGCTCGGAGTCTGTCGATGCGGTCCTGATTAAGGGCTTCCGCTGAGGCGAGCCTCTTACCGAGCCGCGACCGTGAGGTTGATCACCCCTGCTAACAGGCTGAAAACAGGCCTAAAAGACAGTCGATTAAATGCGCTCAAACTACTGATTACATTGTGCTTAATTTATCGACGGCGCCGGAGCAGGCCTCGAATAGGCGCGTAAACAGGGCCCGATAACGTTGGGATCAGGTCGTTGCGGCGCAGAGCATTGCACATAACGCCGCCTGCTTCCTGCCCGGCCTGCTAAAATGTACGGTCTGAGCGGACACCTAAACAGCCAGCACGTATCAAGGCAAGTTTCCGATAAGCCCACTTCGAGAGGATGAGCCCCCAAGGGCTGTGAATCTGGCAACGCGGAAGTCCTTCTCGACTAGGACTGGACTCGGCAAATCGAAATGCTTTTGAACTTCGAGGAGATCCTGGAGAGACGGTCTATCGGGCAACGACCAGCTCCTGCTTGCCGTCGCGGAGCCGGCGCGAAAATCTCCCCCTTACCCGCACCACCGGATTGAGCGGGATCTGCGTGGAACGCCCTTCATTGTAGTCGCGTTCAGCTTCGGAAGGCTCCCATGGCACGCCGAGCTTGGTAAGGGCTTGCCGCGCCGCGCCTAGGAATCCGCTCTGGCTATAAAGGATGGGGTCGCCGGAAAGACGCGAGACAACGGCGCGGCCATAGACCCCATAGCCGAGGCGCACGAGGCGTTTCTCACGTACGAGAATGCGCAATACGCGCAGAACCTGGTCCTCGCCGCCGAGATCCCGGAACTCCCGCGGCAAGAAAACGTCCTCGTCACGCCTCCGGGCGATTCTACCCTCAATTCTCTCGCGCAGTGTCTTCGGCTGGCGCATGGGAATACCCTACAAACACCCGACATTCATTGTATACAAAAACCCGACATCGGTCAAGCAATAACAGTCTTTTCCCCCCAGCTATCCGCGAGCGCGGCCGGCGAATGTCGCGGGCGGAAATTCCGGGATCTGAACGCAGCCAAGAGACGCGACCCCAACCGACAGTGGCGATATGGGCGACGATGTACTGATCAAACAAGTAATATTCTGTTATGCCTGATCGAAAAACCAAACGCGCCGCCATATACCTCCGTGTAAGCACGGCCAACCGAACTCGCCCGGGAGATGGCTTCGAACAGAATCCCGAGGTCCAGGAGATCCCGCTCCGCCAGATGTTGCAACAACGGGGCTGGGACCTCACCAGGGTTTATTCCGACCGAATGAGCGGTGCCAAAGAGGACCGCCCCGGCCTGAA
>OCTA010006125.1_pt1 | contig 10319 bp, 7 predicted proteins | sample 1538991 | NCBI WGS metagenome assembly OCTA01 (sample SAMEA3539302, study PRJEB22396) | soil metagenome | biome: tundra; feature: field; material: soil | place: USA | collected 2010-05 | depth 0.15 m | reverse complement strand
CGGCCTGCTCCATCTCTTCCAGAAACAACGCCCGCTTGGTCTTCTTGGTGTACTGCTCAAAGCCTGTCATCATCGCCAGTGTCCTCTGTTTCATGCTGGCGTGACTGTAACTTATACTTCTGTGGAAAGGGAGAGCTCAATCAGAGTCTCCCTAAGGACATTGGAGAGCGTCTGCCAGTGTTGCCCAGGAGATAAAAGTCGTCACGGAACAATTAAGATAAGCGCTCCACTCGAGGTAAACCGAGAAGATGCCAGACAGGAAACTTACGGTACTGTTAGCAGACGACGACGAGGTGTACGTACTTTGCTATAAGGTGTGTTTGGAGGATGCGGGCTTTGAAGTAATAACTGCCAAAACCAGATTTGAACTACTCGATTATGCCCCGATGACACAAGCTCTGGTCGTGGACGCATGTCTGCCGTCGCTCGAGATGGAAGGTATTGAAGCAGTTGCCGAATTGTTGGATGAAAACCAGATCGGGGGCCCACGCATCGCCGCAGACGTACCCATCATCTTTAACTCAGGATACGGGGAAGACACTCCGACTGTCCGCGATAAGTTGCGTGGTTATCCCGTGTTGGCGAACCGCTACGAATGGGTGTGTAAAGACGGGGAAATTGAAGTACTCATCGACGCCATAAACAGACTTCGTCGGCGGCGACGTCGGTAGCAGCCCAAGAGTTTCGCTCGTCTCCTCTCTGCTCGGCCACAGCCCACAGTATCTAAAGACCACACGCTCGCATCTGCCGAAGATAACGTTGGCTCGTCGGCCTGACGCGCAAGCGCAACCACACACTGTTATGTTTCTGTCACCGTAGTGAGAGACCCCAGCATTTGCATCAGCGAATTGCCCAATGACGTTGGGTCATCTCCATATACAATCGCCCGACGGTCCCGTACATCAAATGGCAGCCGATCCAATTCGTCTGCAATGGTAATAACTTCTTTGTTCATTGCGACCGCATAACCTGCTTCCAAGAAGACGTTCGGGTTATGCCCGGTGGCCACAAAGATTACAAATTTGCATTTCTTAATCTCATGAAACATCTTGTCAATGATAGACCGCGTAAAAGATTGTTGATCGACCCGAACACAGCGATACCCAGCAGCTTCGATGCATGCACTGATCGCGGCAAACACTCCGTCGTAGCTCTTGCCGAATGGCATGGCCACAAAACAGCTCTGGCGCTTACGGACTGCCACCAGCTCTTCCGTCAACTTGCTGGCCCACTGCAAGTGATTCTCGCCTTTTTCTACGAAGTTAAAAGGCAGGTTGTAACGCTGCAGGAGTTCATCGGTGACGTACTGAGAATATGCGATCAGCGAGGAGTTTCCATAACGGTTGAGTAGTGCCTTATAAACCTCGAGGCCGCCGAACTGCGAGCCGGCGTAATTCAAGGTGACGTCGAGGAGGATGATGTCGAAACACTGGTCCTGCGCGAGTTGGATTGCCTGCGTCGGATATTTCGTGGTGACGATTGAGCCTGGTAAGTTTGGTCGCAGGAGCTGAGATAAAAGATCTAACTCGTCTTGCTCATCATCCAGAATTAGAAGACTCTTAATTAGTGGCGTCATCGGTCATTCTCGCGCGTATTGCTGGATTCCCAGTAGTCAAGGACCGGCAGTTCAATCAACACGTCGGTTCCATTGAGGATTTTGGACCTCCTGAAAAGCAGCAGTCCCTCCGAGGATCGGATGATTTCTTGCATAAGGGCGAGGCCCGAGCTAATCGGAAGGGCAAGAGCTTCCCACGGTAGATAGGACGCTGTGAGATCATCGCTAATTCCAGGGCCGTTGTCCTCTACATGGCACACAAAACGCTGCCCACGCATTTCCCAAGACACCACGACAACGGCTGCATCATGGGAATGTCGTTGCGCATTCCCGACTAACTCCTGGAGAAGGGTGAACAGTGCCGAAGATGGATACACGAACTCCAACATGAGGGGTTCGCAAGTACCAAAGCTAAAGCTGAGATCTGGAGTTGTAGATTTGATTGATTCCAACACGTCACGAGGGCTGGCAATGAAAGGATGACTGGCCCTTCCCGGGGCACGATAAAAGTTTAGGGCGGCATCGACAGTCTCCAGTGACGCTCTCGCTGCCATAGAGGCGTGATCAAGTCGCTCCGCGAGCTGCTCTTTCCACTCTCGCTCTGCTGCCGTCTTGCATGCCCGCAATCCAACCAGGACAGCGGATAACTTGTTGCGTAGATTGTGGCGAACACCCGGAATCGTGGCAAATGATATCCGGAACAGCCGTTCCATTTGCTCAAGGTTGAGTTGCACTTCGTTGGGTGTGTTCATAGCGAATCACCGCGGCGATGAGCACAACGATGCCGCAAGCCACTCCAGTTTACATCTTAGCGGGCTGGCGGGGCGGGTGGCCTAGCTAGGGCATCTGGTTTCTTGGTTACATCGTGTACGCGCTTTTCGTTCGTGTTTAGTGGGGTCTGTCGAATCGACTGACGCGCGGCGTTTCAAAATCGATGCTCTCTACCCTCTACTATTCAACAGCTTGCAATTGGTGGAGCATCTGGTTTCTCGATCACAGCGCTGTGGTCGATTTTGTAGACGGCCTTGCGCCGTTCGCGAAGGCAAGAGTGCAGTGTTCATGCGGGTCAGACCGTGTCCGAACTTGGCGAAATCTGGTGTAAAACCAGGGAGTCGGTTTTTGAGGGTCAGCCGCTGCCACAAGTAGTTGAAAATAAGTGGTCAGGGAGAGAGGATTTGAACCTCCGACCCCCTGGTCCCGAACCAGATTCCAGAGCTTATTGAAACTTGCTGAAATCTGTTGATCGTAAGTGATTGATGTTGAATCTGTTGCACGCTCGTTGAGCCCTATTGAAATTCGGTGAAGTCGGAGGCTTTTGACCGTTACAATTTTGCCTACAGGGGCATCCGTCTACTGTGAATTCTCTTGCCGCTCGAAACCGCACTCACGACCGCAACAGCCTTACGGAATATTTGCGCACCGCAATTAACGTTGACCTGTAGATGTCACTTCGTAGCCGCGTCACCCGCAGCCTCACTCTTGAAGGACCCGGAAAGCGCCTCCACTGCTACGATGTCCCGCTCATACCACGACGGGCGGAACGCTCGCATCGCATCTGCTAGCAGCTCGTGCGCAGCACACTTAACAGGTCGACTACTGTGCTGGAGACATTCGCGGGTTCGGGCCCCGCTTCAACACGAAGTCGGAGTTGCCATACAGAATGTAGTCTGCCCAATCACGTTCCTTGGGGCCGCATATGGCCTTCCTTCCAGCGAGCATTGCCTTGCCGATGGAATCACTGGATAGAATCTTGTCGTAAAACGTAGTAGAGAACTTCTCGGCTGCGTTGTCACCTACGGGCCAATACGTGCTCATATAATTGGCAATTCCGCCGCGCATGAGCGCCTCTGCCACTCCTGATGACTCGTCTGCCTGAACGCTCGCGGGCTTTGTCGGCGATGGAGCCCGCCCTCGAATACGTCCGGCCTCACAGGCGTTGAAGAAAACCAGGAAGGGCAGATTGCTCATTCCCATAAAGTCGGAGCCGGTCAGTACTTCGCGGCCTGCGCACCAAAGTCCTGAGCGACCGCGGCTTTTCGGATCGAAGAAAGCGTGCCCCGCGTAGTGGACGCAATCGTACGTGCCAGTGCGCAAAGCCGACAGAATCGCTGCCTTCGACGCATCCTTTTCCCGCAGCACGGTTACGTCGATATCTGATTTCGCGGCCGCCAGTTGTTCAATGCGTTTCCCCTCATCCTCCGCCCCGTCGAGGTCTTCCGTGGGGTTGACAATCAGCAGGAGTCTCAAAGAAGGCTCAGCCCGACGCTCCTCCAACCAGGTTGCGATCGGCAGATTATCCGCGAGGTAACGCCGGCTCAGCCCGCCCGCGACTGCTGGACTCCAGCCGTTGATGGCGAGAGTTTCCCATGGAATGCGCGCTGTCGCGGCATCGTGAACTACGACGAGGTGGCGGTCCTTCATTGACTCGAGAACAGCACAAATCTCGGCGGGAAGAACCATGTCCGAGAATTGCTTTCCGAACTGGGCGATGTCGGTAAACCTGCTACCAGGCCCTACTGCTTTGTCGAACTTCTTCAGCAAGGAGGAAAGCTCGGAGTCATCGATGGTTCGAACCGCGGACACCACCGATGCCTTCATGCCCGCCCCAAGTATCGAAAGGCGATAATGTCTCTGTGTCTTCGACGACCCTTCCTCCCTAACCATCACGTAAACAGACTCGGGACTAGGCTCAAGAACCCGCGCGAACGCGGGTTCGGGGGGTGGAACCTCGATCTCGTTCAAAGTCAATTCCACGTCATCAAACAGCGCCGTTCCAACCAGCTTGTATAACTCGCTCCTCATCTCACTGAAGCGTGCCGAGTCGGTTTCGCAGATCGTGATACTCCGGAATCGCTGATCGGGGTCTGCGTCCGCTAAGCCGCGCAGAAAGCCGACGAGCAAATGCTGGAGAACAATTCCCACGCTTTGGCCAGTACCGATCCCGAGGAGAACGGTAGCAATCTCGTCTATCTGGCTGCGAGCCAACAGCCGTATAGCGTTTTCCGCCACGAGTTGCTGGACGTCTGTGTTGAACTGGTCGAACGGACCGAGTCCCGCAAACAGAACCATCTCGGCTGGCAATTGATTACGGCCCGCGGGAACGGTGAATATCGCCCCCACATCGCCGCTCAGCATGCGCCGCGCCGTGAAGTCGGCGATCGCGCCGCCCAGGCGCCGATCGACTGCTTTTGCCGCTCCACTCGGGGGGACGTTTCGAAACACGCCCAAAAGATATGCTTTCGAATTTACATCCGTAATGCTGCCGTAGGCCAGTTTGAGGTCAATCCGCCGTTGCCTTCTGCGTCCGATCGTCAGGTTTTGGAATCGCTGATTCAGCATAGTGAAGCGTGGCGAGCTTGAGCTCAGAGTGTCGGGGTTTACCGGTGATGGGGCGGACATTGTAAGGCTCCGTTCCACGCTAGGAGGCGCGGCAACGGAGTCGAGCAAGTGGCGGTAGTCCGCGGAGCCTAGTTGTCCGACACCCGGCGCTCGCAGCGCCAGTTCCCGAAGTTCGGCTTCCGAGACGAGGCGAGTAACCCGGCTGGGAACTGGAGGTTGGTTTGGCAGAGCCGAGGTCTTGCCGGTTGAAAGCAGGTCCAGCACAGCCAACTCCACCGCACCACTGTTCGGAAGGCTTCCATGCCCTTCCTCGACGTAGTAGGTTTGCCTGTCAGGAATGCCGGCAAGGCGAGCGAAAGCGAGTGGAACGGTGCCGTCGCCGTCGGGCGAAATTTGATACTTGAACTCATCGTTCTCGACGCGAAGGCCGGTAACTGTGTCCTGATTGACACCGGCAACAAGAAAGAAGCGAGAATCTGCCTCAGCCAGGTGGTCAATGACAGGTTTAACGGCTGAAAGCAATTTGCTGCGAGGCTTCGGCCCGACCTTCGGCCAAGATGCAATGTCATATAGATTGACTGCCGTAAACTTCTCGGGCGACGGCAGCATCTCGTAAAGCCCAGGAAACGTGTTGAATACTTCGTCGGACAACTGTTCGGCGCTGTGCCGGAGGTCCAGGGTTGCCATCTTCTGCACCACATCGTAGGTGGCACGAATCACCTGAGCTGGCGCGAAAGAGCCGTAGTTAGGGGTTCCCAACATGATCAGTTGGGATATCTTTCGGCGTGCTTCTCCTGAGTTGAATAGCGCAGCCCTGGCTACCAATCCCCCCATGCTGTGCGCAACTAAACTGACGCGGGACGCCGGATCCTGGCGAATGGAATCGGCGAGGCTGGCTCCCAAGTCCGCCAGACTACGCCGCCAATCGTAAGCGAAGAAATCTGCGTCATAACCAGCGATTCTCAGTCGTAGTTTCAGCTTCAGATAAGCGAACAGAATCACACCCGATGCGTGATAACGAGAGGCACCTCCATCGAGCTTCAGTGCCGTCAGTTGGCCAGCCGCGATTTCAAAAGGGTTAATCCATAGAATGTCTTCAACCTTCAGAAGAGCTGTTCTGGCTAGCCTCGACCCCATGATCCCGGGTAAGATTAAGACCCGCGCCTCCCCGCGAACCGAACGTGTCGCGGCCTCGCGGGCCAGATCTCGAAACTGGCTGTAGTTCTCCGGACCAAAATAGTCTTCAAGAAGCCCACGGCTCTCTCCGGTCAGCAGCGCTCGCTCAATTTTCTCTGCTGGAAGCTCAAATCCGGTCTGCTCGCGTGCTGTTTGCTTTGCGGACGAGCCCTGTGGCTTTCGCGTCAAGCTTGGTCGTTTGACCTTCTTCTTCGGCTTGTCGGGCATATCGAGGTGAAGGATTACACCACAGCAAGAACTATGCAACAGAAAAACAGGCTCCGTCGGCCCGCGGGTGATGCTCGTGTTCCTCCTCCTCGACCACCAGCTGCGGAAGGTGCTTCACTTTGGAGTCACGGAACATCCAACCTCGGGGTGGGACAGCCGGTGCCGAGGTCTTCGCCGAGCGGGAGCCGGCACGGTATCTAATCCGCGACCGTGACGCCAGCTATGGCTACGAGTTTCGACGGCGGATCCCCCAGTTCGCCGCGTCAAGGATGACACCCTTTGAGAAGCATTACACCTTTGATCCGGGTAGGTGTGGATCAGCGTAGTTACGGGGAATGCCATATCGGTCCATTTTGTTGAGCATCGTCTGCCGGCTTTTGTAGCCCAGTATTCGGGCTGCTCTGGTCACATTTCCCAAAGTAGCTTCCAAGGCTTCTTTGATGCTTTCTTTCTCCACCTCACCGATGCTCTTGGGAAGCGTGGATTTCCCGCCTGACTGGGTTTGTACCCGCTCGGCAGCGGCGACGGCCCGTACCTCAATGCATTGCGCTGCTTTTGGGGCCAACTCATCGGGGAGATCCCAAGAGAAGATGATTTCCTGGTTCTTCGCAACAGCAGTGCGAATGACGTGCTCTAACTGCCGTATGTTGCCGGGCCAGCTGTAGTCCAGAAACAGTCGTAGGGCACGGTGAGACAGCATTCGAGCGCGAGAGCCGAAGGCCCTTGCGTACATGTCCAGGAAAAAGTAAACGAGCAAAGGAATGTCTTCTCTTCGCTCGCGCAAAGGAGGTATGTGTATCTTAGCGCCGAATCGATAATAAAACGGTTTGCGAAACCAGCCCTCCTCGACAGCATTCTCCAAGTCCTCATCTGTTGCGGCAACAACTTTGACGTTAACCGGAGCGCCTGACTGGGCACCGATCCGCCACACAATCTTGTCTTGCAGAACTCTGAGGAACTTGTCCTGCATTGGGGCATCGAGCCGGTGCACTTCGTCGAGGAATAGCGTGCCACCATCCGCAATCTCAAACCATCCTGATGCGCCCTTCGGATTGGCGCCTGAAATTCCGGATTGTGCTGCGTACCCGAATATTTCCGCTTCTGCCAAGGTCTCGGTTGTTTGACTGCAATTTCTCGCGACGAACGGGCCACGACGGTTCGAACACTGCTCGTGAACCGCCTTGGCCACAAGTTCCTTGCCACTGCCGGTTTCCCCGAGGACCATCACGTTTGCGTCGGTGGCAGCGGCGATGGCAATCTGTTTTCGAATTCGCGCGAGGTTCTCTCGCGAACCGACCATTTGCATTGGCCACTCTGTCACGGTAGCCGGATTGGCCGGACGCGGTGTCTGTTCAGATTCGGTCTTGATCCAAAGACTCAAAAGCTTGCTTACAGCCTGAAGAAACTCCGCATCCTCCTCCCGGAAATGCTCTTGTAGACCCATCCTTTCGACACAGATGAATCCGACAGTTCGCTTGTTCTCAGTTATGGGGACCAGCATCGTTTTGGCATCCTGAACAGTTGTCCCCTCAAGCAGGTGGGTTATAAAAGCCGTATCCGAGATCTCGATTTCATCGTGTTCCCCAAGATTGGCGAGACCTAACTCGTTTACGATCTCGGCATCGTCGGTTGGAAACATGCCGATGAACCCCCGAACTGCACGAACTGCATGCACCACCGCATGCATGAGGTCGTCCGCAGAATGTCCCAAAGTCAAACCCTGCCGGGACTTCTGGTGAAACTGTTCAAGCAACTCACGCTGCACTTCAGTAAGGCTAACGGCACTGGACAGTCCATCGAGTTTCATCGCATGAGTGCTACGGTCTAATGACAGCTCATCTACCTTTCGGGAGACTGGCTTTATGCGATGTACGCGTGTGCGCCGTTCCGAAATCGCAGAATAGATGAGCCGGTAATCGGCAATGTCAATGACATCTCCGTCGTTCAGTACCCTCTGGTATACAAGCTGGCCGTTCACTCGCGTCCCCAACACACTGCCGAGGTCGCGGACGAAGTAACCGCTAGGCTCTGCAGTTAGGCGGACCAATACTGCGTGATACCGAGAAATCCGCTGGCTATCGTCGGCCAATACGATGTCGCTCGATTGAGTCCTGCCGATAGTCAGGACGTCGGCATCAGGAAGAAAGAAGTCTCGTGGACGCTCCTTTGCCCTGTGGATCTCCAATTTGGCCATCTGGCTTTCGTCCCCTCCCGTAAACACGGTTTGCGAAGATCTCGCGCGTAACGCGTTTCAACTCGGCAAGCCCACTGAGAACTCGGAACGTATTATGCAGGTTCGAGGGCGAACAAGAAAGCGGGGGCGTCCCAATCAAGTCGGCCTTCATAAGTTAGGGCGTGATTTCAGCCGAAACGTCACAAGCCGCGTTCTGCCTCTAAGCGAACGCGCTCGCGAATAGGGCAGCTCTGATCAGGGCCGGGGCGACGGTGATCTTGTATTGCCAGGGGTGCTGCTCAAGCACTGGGCGCTCGACTCGGTGCATTCAGGTTTGGGTCACTTTGGCAGATGCAACAACAAACGCCTGTTTCTCCGTTTTGTTGGTCGTATCCCCGGGCTTCGCCCAGCCGCCGGTGGTGAAGCGGGAGCCTGCGCGGCTCCCGCCTTCGCGAGAAGCTAATTCGGCTTCCAAACGGGACCTTCGTAATCGTCCCAGTACGAGTAGGTATCCGGCCGCCAATTGGGACCAGACTGGGCGATCATTATGCTGTCGTAGCTATAGTTGCCACTCGTGGTGAAGACAGACGTGCCATCGATCGCGAGTGTAATGGAATCGCTTCCAACATAGATGCTAAGAATGTGCCAACCGGCGACGCGATGTACGTTCGTCGTCGAAATCTGAGGGTATATCCCGCAGTTTTGGTTTGGCCCTTGTCGGATCTGGGTGTTGTAGTTATACAGTTGAGCCTCGTAGCAATAGGCGTCGAAGTCTTGTGTCCCAATCGAGGCATAGTCTGTGGTTACAGAATTGTAGATGGAGACTTGCTCGTACTGGGTCTCCTGGCCGGGCGCCACGTCGTAAAACCAAATCGAAAACGTGCCTTTCTGAGGTGATGCGAACCGGTGCGAAACAGCCATGGTACGTTCTCCTCCCGAGGAGGTTGAAGTGAACTTCAACGACTGTCTTCCCCCGACGGTTTTATTGACATCGGTTGACAGACGGACAGTTCCGTACTGTTGGGTCTGGGTCCAGAACAATGGGTTGATGTTTGGCGCCTCGAAGGTGTCCAGAAGTGACTGAGCATGAACGAACCCCGGCAGCGCAAGTGCGAACGAAAGATACAGCATTGTCTTGACGAATCGACGGCTAAGCATAGTGCCTCCTAAAAGGCGTTTCGCGGCACCTTCGCCTCTGTAGCTCGTAACCACTATGGCGGCGGATGCCGGACGGGAGAGCGGCGCAGCTCGGTTCTTCAACGATGCCACGCGGCAGGGATTTGGTTTTGGCCGTCTCAGGTTCTAGGCGGCCGAGGGTGACTCTTCCTTACGTGAGCCATAGAGGCACGCCCGATGCCAAAGTTCGGGTTCTCTCAAAATTTCGGCAATGTACTGCGTTTTCCGGTAGCTAGCTCAAACGAATGTTGCGGCGGGGAAAAGACTAGGCGAGTGAGATCAAGCGAATATCTATTTCTTAGAGAGCAGTGGCTGATTATTGGACAGCTTGATCGTGGCACAGCTTGGCCGCCAATCTTACGGACAGGCTGGTGGGAAGCGTGAGCGCTTCTTCTGCCTCGCTCTTGAGTACGTACTGGCCAGTGGACGACGCGGCAACCCGAAACGTTCGCTAAAATGTTCTACGAGCGTGTTCTCACCGGTGAGCCGATCGGTAAGGCGCTTCTCGCTAGGCGAAAAGGCGTGTTCAAGCTCGGCCAGCGCGATTGGGCGGATTACATCCTGTGCGGTAATTTCGGTTGCGGTAATTTCGGCTTCGTCTTGAAGCGGCGGCGGTGGCTTGAACCCTGCCATCCTTAGAATCAGGTCATGTTTGGCCTGTTCACATCGAGA
>OCTA010006123.1_pt1 | contig 10320 bp, 11 predicted proteins | sample 1538991 | NCBI WGS metagenome assembly OCTA01 (sample SAMEA3539302, study PRJEB22396) | soil metagenome | biome: tundra; feature: field; material: soil | place: USA | collected 2010-05 | depth 0.15 m | reverse complement strand
CGAGGACATCCAGGCCGACCTCGCGGCAAGCCCGGCCATCCGGCCTGCGGACGGCTGGCCGATCCGTGACCTCCAGAAGACGGGGGTGCTTCATTCGGCCAGTCGGCCTTCCCTGAGCGCCCGGCTTTCGCGCCCGCTGGCCGGGCAACGAGATGTTTGAGAGGGGACGAACCAGATGTGGCGAATAGCGATACGGCTCGCAGGCGAGGGCGGGCAAGGAGTGGGCCTCGCGGCTGCAGTCCTGGCCGAGGCTGCTCTGGCCAGTGGCCACGAGGTGACCATGCTGCAGAGCTACGGCCCTGAGGCCAGAGGAGGAGCGAGCAGTGCGGATGTCGTCATCTCCGACCGCCAGGTTGCCAACCCCAAGGTCATCGAGGCAGATCTGCTGCTGATGCTCAACCAGACGGCCTGGAACAAATTTGCTCGCCCGCCGTGGCGGACCCCGGCAACGGTCGTCGTGGTGGAAGAAGGCCGCGTCCATCTGGACGGCTTCAACCCGGCAGTACTGGCACTGCCCTTCGAACGCCTGGCCCGAGACGAGCTGCGGGAGAAAGTGGCAGCGAACATGCTGGCCGTGGGCGCCGTCGGTGCCCTGGCCGGGTGCCTGACCTCGCGCTCGCTCATCGAGGCTGGACTGGCCCGGTCCCCCGCGGCATTCCGCGTGGTGAACAGGGCGGCCATCGAGCGAGGGTGGCATCTCGTGGCGGACAGCACGGAGCTGGCGGACCTGCGCGGGATGCTCGCGCACCTGGGCGCACCGGTCATCAACGACAGCGATGAGGCCGTGCTGGTGGGCACCCCTTGAGGCAAGCCAGCCCGATCAGGACAACCAGCGCCGGGAGACGGTTGTCGGCTCACGGCAACGGTCCGTGTGCCGGGCAGCGAGCACCTCGGCGACGCCCCACTGCCGAGCTGGCACACCCTGGCCCCGCGCAGCAGACCGCGGCGGAGATGGGGGAGACTGTGTTGGAGACGGAGGACACCATGTCCGAGAGCAACCAGGTCGCCGGGAACACGCGAGATCAGCTGGTCCGAGCAGCCGCCCATCTGTTTCGTGAGCGGGGATTCCACGGGACGAGCGTGGCGCAGATCGCGGCGGCTGCGTGGATCACCAAGTCCAGTCTCTACCATCACTTTGCCAGCAAGCAGGCGCTCCTAGCGGAGATTCTCACGGTCACGGCCTCCCGAGTCACTCCCGCCGTAGAGGAGATCGCCGCGGCGGATCTTCCGGCCACGGAGCGCTTGCGTGCAGCCGCCCGGTGCCATGTTGTCGAGCTGATCCACGACCAAGACATGGTGGCCTGCTTCGTCGAGGAAGGCAGGTTCCTGGAACCGGAGTATCGGGAAGCCTTTGTTGCCGCGCGGGACCGCTACGAGCAGTCCTTCCGCCGGATCCTGCATGACGGGATTCGCAACGGCGAGTTCCGCCCGGTGAGCGTCAGCCTGGCGAGCCTGGCGGTGCTGGGTATGTGCAACAGCGTGGTGCACTGGTACCAGCCAACCGGCCATCTGGACATCGACGCCGTCGCTGAGCAGTTCGCCGACCTTGCGGTCAGGTCCATGCTCACCGGACGAGCAGAGAGCCTTACCGGCCCGCACACTAACGGCGCAGGTCCGCTGGGATCATCGCTGGCCGGCTCCACGACCTCCAAGACGGTTTCGCCGTGAGCGCAGTGCTGGAGGGCGTGCGGGTCCTCGACATCTCCCAGGGTGCGGCGGGCCCGACCTGCGGGATGCTGCTCGGGGACCTCGGCGCCGTCGTCGTGAAGGTTGAGCCGCCGGGCGGGGAGTGGGGCAGAAGGCTCGGGCCCCCCTTCCTGGGCGGGGTTTCGGCTGCCTTCCTCGGGATGAACCGGGGGAAACGGAGCATCGGAGTCGACCTCAAGCGACCGGGAGCCGCCGAAGCGGTGCTTCGACTCGCCGCGGGGTGCGACGTCGTGCTTGAAAGCTTTCGCCCGGGCGTGGCGGATCGTCTGGGTGTCGGCTACGAGGCCATCCGGGCGCGCAACCCTCGGCTCGTCTATGCGGCGATCTCCGCCTTTGGCCAGGATGGTCCGTGGCGGGACCTGCCCGGAGTCGACGGGGTGGTCCAGGCGATGAGCGGGCTGATGAGCGTGACCGGGACAACCCCCGGCCCGCCAGTGAAGGTTGGAGTCCCGGCCGGTGACATGCTCGGCGGCATCTTCGCGTCACAGGCGGTGCTCGCGGCACTGCTCGCCAGAGAGCGAACGGGAAGCGGCCAACGGGTGGACGTGAGTCTGCTCGATGCCCTGCTCGCGTTCCAGGTCGTGCCGTTCTCGATGTACCAGGCCAGCGGTGAACCACCCGGACGTCTGGGAAGCGCGGCTCCTTATGCCGCACCCAACGAGGCATTCGCCACCAACGACGGCCACGTGATGGTCGCTGCCTACACGCCCCAGCGCTGGCCGGCGTTGTGCCAGGTGCTCGGGGTCCCGGAGCTCGCCACCGACCCGCGCTTCAGCACCAATGGCGAACGGGTCGTGCAACGCGAGGTTCTGCACACCATCCTGGAGACCATCCTCGCTACCCGCAGCACCGCCGAGTGGATAGGACTGCTGCAGGACGTCGACATCATCTGCGGACCCCTGCTCGACTACGACGGGCTCATGTCGGAGGAGCACTTCAAGGAGTACGGGATGACTGCTCGAGCCGAGCACCCGGCAGTGGGCGCCATGACAACGGTGCGCGGGCCGGTCCGTTTCTCGAGCTCTCATGCGCAGGTTCGGGAGAACACGCCCGCCATCGCTGGGGAGCACACGAGGGAAGTTCTTACGGAGGCTGGCCTGGGCAGCCAGGAGATCGCAGATCTTCTCGCAAGTGGCGCCCTCTTCGTCGCATCCAGGACACCGGACCAGGAGGGTTCGTAGTGGAGCAATACGCCAAAAATGTTGGTCCAGACCGGGAGGCAGGTGCAGTGATGGGCTCAGAGCTGAGAACAGAGCAGGATCAGGTCGTGGAGCAATCCGTGCTCTTCGAGCAAACCGGTGCGGTGGGCGTGCTGACCCTGAACCGACCACAGGCGTTGAACGCCATGAATGTCGAGATGCTGGAGTCTCTGCTCGCGTTCCAGGGCAAGGTGGCTGGCGATCGCAGCATTCGGGTGGTGGTTCTGCGGGCATCCGGTGCGAAGGCCTTCTGCGTCGGTGCCGACCTGAAGGGCCGCGCAAAGGACTACGACTCCGGGTCCACCGACGATCAGCTCGGGGACCTGGTTCGCAAAGTGTTCCGGGGTTTCGAGCAGCTTGAGACCCCGGTGATCGCGATGGTCCAGGGATACGCCCTCGGAGGGGGGATGGAGCTTGCCCTGGCCTGCGACCTGCGGATTGCCTCAGAGGGGGCAAAGTTCGGCTTTCCTGAGTCCAAGATCGGCAGCATGCCGGGCGCGGGCGGTACCCAGCGCCTGACCCGTCTGGTCGGCGCGGGATGGGCGAAGGAGCTCATGTTCCTCGGTGGGCAGATCAGCGCCGACGAGGCGATGCGCATGGGGCTGGTCAACCGGGTCGTGGCAAACGCGTCCCTGATGCAGGAGACCCTGGCACTGGCCGCGGAGATCGCAGAGCGCGCACCCCTGTCGCTCGGACGGATCAAGGCAGCCATCAACCAGGCACTCGACACGGACCTGGACACCGGGCTCACCTTCGAGGCGCAGTGCCATGCGACGCTGCGATCCAGCCAGGATCGCATGGAAGGCGTGAAGGCGTTCGTCGAGAAGCGCCAGCCGAAGTTCAAGGGATGTTGAGGAAGGAAGAGACATGCAGGTGAGCAATCGCATTGCGGTGGTGACCGGCTCCGGCCAGGGAATCGGAGCAGGGATCGCCCGAAAGCTGGCTCTGGCAGGGGCGAAGGTCGTCCTGAACGACATCGTCCCCGAAAAGATCGAGCAGGTTGGCAAGGAGCTCGACGCCGAAGGCGCGCTCGGCGTCCCTGTGGTCGCGGACGTGAGCACGAAAGAAGGAGCCGAATCGCTGATCGCGCAGACGATCGAGCGCTTCGGGCGAGTTGACATACTCGTGAACAACGTGGGGATCGCCCGAGACAAGTGGATCTCCAAGATGACCGATGAGGACTGGGACTCCGTCATGATGGTCAACTTGAAGTCGCAGTTCCTCACCTGCAGGGCAGTCGTGCCCCAGATGCGCGAGCAGGGCCACGGCAGGATCGTCAACATCTCCTCAAGGGCTTGGCTCGGTGGCGCTGGTCAGGCCAACTACGCCGCGTCCAAAGGCGGCGTGGTGAGCCTGACCCGGTCCTTGGCCCTGGAGCTCGCGAAGTTCGCGATCACGGTGAACTGCGTCGCACCGGCGCTGGTGGACACCCCGCTGTTCCAGTCACTGGGCGAGGAGACCAAGGATCGACTCGCCGGCACCGTGCCGATGGGCAGGGTGGGAACCCCGGCCGACATCGCCGAGGCTGTCTCGTTCTTCGCTTCGGACGAAGCCTCATACATCACCGGGCAGCTCATCTATGTCTGCGGCGGACGATCCCTCGGTTCCTCCTAGGCGGCGGCGTACCCCGATGCAGATGTGGACGCGATGAATGTGCACCTCCATAACCTCTTGAAAGACTGGTGGCCGAGATGGGTATGACCCTTGCCGAGAAGATCCTGGCCCGCGCGTCGGGGCGGGACAAGGTGGCGGCCGGAGAGTTTGTCGTTGCCAAGGTGGACCTGGCGATGACCCACGACATCTTCGCCGCCCAGGTCTTCGACCATCTGGTCGACGCCGGGATCACCGAGGTCTTCGATCAAGAGCACACCGTTGTGGTCATGGACCACCTGGTTCCTCCCTCCACCGAAGCTGCTGCTGAGCAGCACCAGCGGATCCGCGAGCACGTCAAGCGGTTCGGCATCGAGAACTTCTACGAGGCGGGCAACGGAATCTGCCATCAGCTGCTCCCCGAGCGGGGGCACGTCTGGCCCGGAATGCTTGTGGTGGGAACCGATTCTCACACCACGACACACGGGGCCCTCGGCGCGGCAAGCACCGGGATCGGTACTTCGGAGATGGCCTACGCACTGGCGACCGGCACTTTGTGGTTCCGTGTCCCCGAGACGATCCGGTTCGACCTGGAGGGATCGCTCGACGAGCACGTGTCGTGGAAGGACGTTGTCCTGTGGATAGCCGGGCGGTTCGGGTCGGACGTCGCCCAATACCGCTCGATCGAGTTTGCCGGGCCGTCCGCCTCACAGGTGAGCGTCTCCAGCCGGCTCACCATCTGCAACATGGCGGTCGAGATGGGAGCGAAGTTCGGCATGTTCGCCCCCGACGAGGTCACCGCCGACTACCTGGCAAACCTCGAGCACTCGGCGGGGGTCCAGGGGTGGCAGCGGCGCTACGAGGAGCATCTGATGGAAGCCGATCCGGACGCGTCCTACCTCGCGGTGCACAAGGTCCCGCTGTCCGAGATCGGGCCGCAGGTGGCCCTGCCTCACGAGGTGGACCACGTCGTGCCCGTGGGTCAGGCTGTCGGCACCGTGATCCAGCAGGCCTTCATCGGCTCGTGCACCAATGGCAGGCTCGAAGACCTCGAGGCTGCGGCCGCGGTACTCAAGGGCCGGACGGTGCACCCCGAGGTCCGGCTCATCGTGGCCCCCGCCTCACGCTGGATCTTCCAGGAGGCACTACGCCGCGGAATCATCCAGATTCTCGCCGATGCCGGTGCCTCGGTCCTGCCGGCAGGGTGCGGTCCGTGTTTCGGCGGCCACGGCGGACTGCTGGCTGCCGGGGAACGCTGCATCGGCACACATAATCGCAACTTCATCGGCCGCATGGGCAGCGCCAGGGCAGAGATCTTCCTTGCCTCACCCGAGACGGTCGCGGCCTCTGCGGTGGCAGGTCACATCGCTGACCCCCGAGAGCTCGCCGAGCTGACTACGCCGCCTGCCGCACCGCAGCGCGGAACCAGAGAGGAAGACAATGTCTACGCAATCAGCCATCAAGGGTAAGACCTGGTGCTTCGGCGACGGGATCAGCACGGATCTGCTCTCGCCCGGCCAGTACGCGGTTGACTCCCTGCAGGTCCGCAAAATGCACACCCTCGAGTCGATCGACCCGCTTTTTGCCACCGAGGTACAGGCCGGTGACGTGGTCGTGGCCGGGCGCGATTTCGGGTGCGGTTCAAGCCGGGAGACTGCGCCGGAGAACCTGAAGGAGCTTGGCGTGGCCTGCGTGGTCGCAGACTCCTTCTCGCGGCTGTTCTTGCGCAACGCAGTGGCCATTGGTCTGCCCGTGCTGCCGTGCCCCGCAGTTTCGGGCGCGTTCTCGCCGGGGTCCGACATCGAAGTCGACCTCGCGACCGGCGAGGTACGCAACATCCAGGCAGGCACTGTCCTGCACGGTGAGCCGCTACCAGAGTCGATGCGCCGCATCCTGCGTGCGGGAGGAATGCTCGCAATCCTCAAGTCGGGTCTCAAAGCTGTTGGGTAGTGGATGATGGGTACAAAGCAGGTGAAGATCATGAGTCAGAGGCAAGAGTCTCGTAGCACGACCGGTGGTGCGGCACGCCTGCGGGCAATCCGCGCCGAGCCGCAAGAGGCGAGCTATCTGGTCGCGGTCCTGTCTCACACGGCCGATGGAATGGTCGCTATCGACACCGATGGGTGCATCCTCGGCTGGAATGCCGCAGCCGAGGGGCTCTTCGGGTACGCAGCCGAGGACGCGATCGGGCGGCCCTGCCACGAGGTCTTGGACTTCGAGGATCGCTGCGGAAACACCGTGTGCGACGCCGCGTGTTGTTTTCAGGCATCACCGCGCGGCGAAGGCAGCTGGGTCGTGCCCACCCGGGAAGTACTAGCCCGCACGGAGGCGGGCCGGCGCTTGTGGCTGAGCCTGACCACGGTCCTTGTTCCCCCCTCGGCGGATGAGCGCTGCGGCCGAATCCATCTCATGAGAGAGGTGGGAGTTACGCCCGAGCTCGAGCAGGCGATCCTCGAGCGCCTGGCCCAGCCAAAGCGAGGCGAGGTGGACGCATCGGTCATCGACCAGCTCACCCTTCGCGAGCGAGAGGTGCTGCGCCTGCTCGCCGAGGGGCTAGGCACCCAGGAGATCGCCGACCAGTTGTTCGTGTCCTCCACGACCGCTCGCAACCACGTTCAACACATCTTGAACAAGCTGGGCTGCCACAGCCGCTTGGAGGCCGTCGCACTCGCCCTGCGCAACAACATCTAAGGCACGACCAGCGTCCGGGGGCGACGTGGACCCGCCAGCAAACGACGGGCCGCTGCGGTGACGGGCCGAAGGTCTATCCCTGCCAGGTGGAGCGCCTCACGAATGCATAGCCCTCAGCGAGGCGACGTGCGGTGCGGGCGTATGCGGCCCGCTCCACGACCAGATCCCCCGCTGTGTCGCGCACGCGCGCCCAGATCGGCATGGTCCCACTCGGATGGCCAACGGTGAGGGTATCCCCGTCGCTTGGTGCGCTCACCTCTGCAACGACAGTGCCTGGAATGCGGGCAGCGACCGCAGTACAGACCCCTGCCGTGCCGGGGTAGGCCTTGTGCATTGCCAAGGGCCTTCCCCCCACGACGCGGGCCAGCAGCGAGATCTGATCGGAGCCGACAAGGCTCCCGCTCCCGTATGCGGTGTAGGACGCCGGGACAGCGACTGCCACCGGGATCGGCACGAGCCCGCCGGTAGGGATCCCAAGCTTGCGGGCGGCCGCATACTGGATCGCCTTCACCGCAACAATCTGATCGCCGGTGAGGGTGCGGGAGTCCTCCAGACCCGTCATCCCAGCGGCCTTGGCGGAGAAGAACACACACAGGTTGCCGATGTCGACAAAGCTCACCTCCACGGTCGCGGACAGCTCCGGGACGGTCAGGGTGTCGCGCTCATGCCCGGTGGGCAGGAGCGCGCCAGTCGCCCCGCCGGCGGTGTGCTGGTAGTCGAGAAGAATCGGAGCCCCGGTGCCGGGGACACCGTCCATGTGGAAGTCGCCCGCCACCGCGGCCAGGCCGCCGACGACCGGTACCTCGGCCAGGAGAACACGCCCAGTGTTGGTGTTGTAGATCCGGACGTGGGCCCGGTCCTCGACCGGCTCGACGAGCCCTTCGTCGACCGCATAGGCACCGACGGCGGCAGAGATGTTGCCGCAGTTCATGTCGTAGCTGATCAGCGACTCGGTGATGCTCACCTGGCCGAACGTGTAGTCGAGATCCGCGTCGGTGGTGGCGGCCCCGATGATCGCAAGCTTGCTCGTCAACAGGTCGGCACCCCCGAGCCCGTCGATCTGCCGGGCATCGGGGCTGCCGAACAGCTCCAGGATCACGCGGTCGCGAAGCACCGGGTCCGCTGGCAGCTCATGGCGCCTCAAGAAGAGAGCCTTGCTCGTACCACCGCGGATGAGAACGAAACGAATCCTCATCTGCTCGCTCTTGCTCGTCATCCAAGCCCCTCCGCGTTGTGACCCGAATCCATGGAAAAACCCTGCGGCCGGCGCAGCTGCCTCAGCGGACGAGGATCTGCACAGTGCACGCTGCGCCCTCGACTCCTGCAGCCTTGCCGCCCCGACAGTGCGCCACGCCGATGCTCGGCGAGTCGATCTGGCGGATCCCTGCCTCGCCACGTAGCTGACGCACGACTTCGACGACCTGAGCGGCGCCGGTGGCACCGAGAGGATGACCCTTGCCGAGCAGCCCCCCGCTGGGGTTGATGGGAAGTCGTCCGTTGATGTGTGCTTCTCCGCGTCCGACTGCCAGCAGGTACGTGCCCTGCTCGAAGAGCCCGAGCCCTTCGACACGCAGTGCCTCGGCGATGCTGAAGCAGTCGTGCACCTCGGCGAAGTCAACATCCTCGGGCCCGATCCCCGCGACCTCGTAAGCAGCATTGGCCGTTTCCCGGGTGAGCGGTTCGAAGGTCATCGAGGACGGCTCGGACTCGACCTTGCCAGAGCGCAGGGAGGAGGCGGCCAGGCGTATGGCCCGTCCCATTCCGAGCTGGCGAGCCCTTTCGCCGGACATGAGGATCACGGCGGCGGCGCCGTCGCTCACCGGGGAGCACTCCATGAGGTTCAGCGGTTCGGCGATGGGACGCGAAGCCAGGACCTCCTCCAAGGACACGATCTTCTGGTACATGGCGACTGGGTTCATCGCTGCGTTGGCCTTGTTCTTCACCGAGACCATGCCCAGCTGGGCATGGGTGAGTCCGAAGTCCGTGAGGTAGCGCCTGGCCCTCATGGCGTAGACGCCCGGCATCGTGAGTCCCACCGCTCCCTCAATGTCACCCTCCTCCGGGGCGAGCGCGCCGCGGAACTTCGAGCTGAGGTGCTCGAGGCCGACTGCGAGCACCACGTCATGCTCGCCGGCTCTGATCGCCAGCGCTGCCTCCCGGATGGCGGTCGCGCCGCTGGAGCAGACATTCTCAACGTTGGTGACCGGGATCCCGGAGATACCAATGTGCCCCGTAACCCGCTGCCCTGCGTTCATTCCCTGGTACACATGGCCGAAGTACGCCCCGTCGATCGCCCGAGGGTCGATGTCGGCATCTTTGATCGCCGCCAGTGCCGCCTCCGCTCCGAGATCGAAAGCATCCCGATCCGGGTACTTGCCGAAACGAGTCATCCCGACTCCGACCGCGTAGACCTCGGTCATGACTGCTCCTCCCCCGCGGCTGTTGCCGCCGGACGAAAACGGAACCACAGCACATGCTCACCATCAGCGTTCTTACGCGGCTCGACCTGGGTCGTCAGTCGCATCCCCAGCTGGAGCGCATCGGCTTCCACGTCAACTATCTGGCCAGCGACTCGCACGTTGTCGTCGAGGTCGACATAGCCCAGGACGTAGGGCGTCTCGAACTGCGGCAGCGACTGATGGATCACGGTGTAGGTGTAGAGCGTGCCCGAGCTACACAGCGGCACTCGCTCGACGTCGCCACACAGGCAGCGAGAACACACGCTCCGCGCGGGAAAATAGAAAGCGCCACAACCAGGACAGCGCCCCCCGACGAGGTGCCCGTTCCCGTCGGGACCCGCCTCAATGGTCCCGGGCACGAAGGGCGGCATTGCTGCCAGCGACGTCTCGACACTCGCAATTGTCATCATCAGTCCTTGTCCGGTGCCTCTGGGTTGAGGCGACCTCGAGCGAATGTCTCCCACCGGCGCGCGCGGGACGCACCGCTGCCTGTGCTCACAACTGGGACAAAGGAGAAGGCGTGCGCTCCCGCATGGTCGCGCACTCATCCGTCCCGAATAACCGACCAACCGTTCGGTCGGGAAACTACATCAACCTTCGCCCGCCTGATGCGAGGGGTCAATGGGGCTTGTGGATCAAATCGTTGATGTATCTGCGTCCGCGGCACACGGCGT
>OCTA010006122.1_pt1 | contig 10320 bp, 8 predicted proteins | sample 1538991 | NCBI WGS metagenome assembly OCTA01 (sample SAMEA3539302, study PRJEB22396) | soil metagenome | biome: tundra; feature: field; material: soil | place: USA | collected 2010-05 | depth 0.15 m | reverse complement strand
TGGGGTCGATGCGGAAGTGACCGACCAGGCGCTGCCGGGAGTAGGGGTGTAGATGGGGAAGGAACTCAGACCAGACATCATCGTGACAGCCGATCAGCAGCTTTTCGCCTCCGCCGTGCTCGACGTGCCCGGTGATGGCGTCGGCGACGATTTTGAAATGCTGCATGGTTTCGTTCATCACGCGGCGCTCGACGTGGCCGGCATCGTAGCCGCCCCATCCGTCGCTGCGGCCGCGGCGAGTTAGCTCGTTGATAAAGTCGAGCTTCTCGACGATGGCGCCGTCGGCGATCTCGAAGACCCTCGCCTTGGTGCGATCGACCAGCACCACGCAGGCATGCTGCAGGCCATCGAAGATCGCGGCCAGCGGCTTCAGGTGGAAGCGCTGGTTGAGAATCAGGTTCGTATTAGGCAAGGTGGCGGGCAGTTCAAACTCGCGCCAGATGCCCTGGGCAGCACAGGCAAAGACAGCCTTGCCATGTTGGCCGTTGTTGCGCAGCGCCTCGGTCATGTCGAGGATGCGCTGCAGGTCGGGAACTGCGGCCTTTAGTTTGCTTCCTTTCTTCTCCGTCTCGCGGAGCGCGTTGTTGACCAGGTCTTTTACGAGGATGGTTTCGTCACGGTGCGAGCGGTTGGTTGGCGTCGTGGGCTGATAGTAAAACGTTACCGCGCAGCCCTCCGGCGAATGGAAATTAGCGAGGTCACGGATGTCATCTTTCGTGATCATTCCGGTTCTCCTGGGTGAGTTCTTGTTTCATGGTTCGGAGGGACCGCAGGAAAGCGGCCCCTTCAGGTGCTATGGGTATACTCCACATGCTTGGTTTTGAAAAGGTCCTGGATGGGCAAGGCGCGTTGCAGATGCAGGCGGGCCTTGCGAATGGATGCGTGCACCTCCTCCAGCGTGTGGTTGGTGATGGCGGCAATTTCTTCCGGGTTAAAACCCTCGACCGCATGGAGGATGAAGATCTCGCGGTCGGGACGCCCGGCATCGCGCAGCGCGAGTTGCACCAGGGTGATCAACTCCCGTCGCGACGCCATTTGTTCCGGATTGCCAGCGTGGCCGTCGGCAATGAAGTCCTCTTCGAGAAGCCTCTCGTCAGGCTGATGAAACTGCAGCCGGGCTTCGTCACTGGCCAGGACATTTTGGGTGCCGTGGCTGCGGTCGAGCGGGACGTCGATTCCGTCGCCATCGCTGGCCGACATGCGGTCGATGGCCTCGCTGGCCAGGCGGTAGAGCCAGGGCTCGAGCTTGACGCGCTCGGGCTTCTCCAGTTCATCACCCAACGCGGTGGCGATGGCTTCGGCCACCACATCTTCGGGCGCGACCTGATCGGGAAGCAATTCGCCCAGGCTTTCGCGATAGTTAATCTGGCGCTCGACGAAGCGCTCCAAGCGTGGCAAGTTCACATCGATGTAGCTGGCGATGTCGAGCGACGAAACTGGCTCGAGCCGGACGGCTGCGACCGTGTCCTCGAAGGGGACAGTCCCGACGCCGGGGTCTTCAGCGCCACGGCGGCGGACCCACTTGTGTTTGCTGCGCAGCACTTGCTTGTGGCGTTTGAGCTGCTCGATTAGCGCATCGAATGCGGCCCGGATCGCCGCAGCCGCAGTCGCGCTCTTTTCCTGCGTCGCCATCTGCCCGGAAGGCAAGCGCAGGTTGAGCGATACGACGAAGCCCTCCCGCGCCGAGTTTTCTTCGACGATTCCTTTGACATGCACCAGCTCGGGACGAAACACCTGCAGGTGCTTGCTCAGTTTTTCCAGTTGATGTTGGGTTTGTTTTTCGAGGTCGGCAGTTTTAGAAATCTTGTAACTAAAATGAACGTTCATGAAAGGTTCTCCGGAGGAAAAGCTCCAACCGTAGTTACCTTGCTCCGGGCTCAGTTTACTCCTGTTGGGAAACAGTTAAGCGAGAAATGATTGGCGGGACGGCTCGAAGGACCAGAGTGGAATGGAAAAAATACCCGTCCCAAAACTGACTGGAAATCATCTGTGACCAATCAAAAGGCCCTCTCGCGGGAGGGCCTCTTGGCGCAAATAATCAGCTTTACTGTTACGGGATGCGAACCTTTGCGTCCGGATTATTGCTAACGTGAATGCTCTCGATGAATCGCACTTTACGGTTCTGAAGTTTCATCACCAGCGAGGAAGTACGCACGCCGTCGCCGAAGAAGCGCACACCCCTAAGCAGCGGCCCGTCGGTGACTCCAGTGGCAGCGAAGACAATGTTCTTGCCCGGCGCCAGTTCGTCGGCGGTGTAGAAGCGCTTGGGATCCTTGATGCCCATGTCGGGCATACGCTCGGCCTGTTCCGGGGTGTAGCCGGTGAGGCGGCCGACCATATAGCCATTGAGGCATCGGATCGCGGCAGCGGTGATCACGCCTTCGGGAGCGCCACCGATGCCCATCACGGCGTGAACGCCCGAGCCGAGCATGCCGGCGGCGATACCGGGCGACAAGTCACCGTCCGAGATCAATCGAATGCGAGCGCCCGCGCGGCGGATGTCTGCGATCAACTTCTCGTGACGTGGCCTTTCGAGGATGATGATGACCAGGTCTTCGACTTTGCGGCCCAGAACTTTCGCGATCACCTTGAGGTTATGACCGACCGGCGCCTCGAGATCGACCACGCCCTTGCACGATGGACCGACGACAATCTTTTCCATGTAACAGTCGGGAGCATGCAGCAGGCCGTTTTTCTCCGAGGCGGCCAGAACAGTGATGGCGCCGGGAGATCCAGTGGCGCACAAATTGGTGCCTTCGAGGGGATCAACAGCGATGTCCACTTCCGGATAGTTGCCACCGTCGTGCTTTCCGACCTTCTCGCCGATGTACAGCATAGGGGCTTCGTCGCGCTCACCCTCGCCGATGACGATGGTGCCGTTCATGGGAACTGAGTCCATTACGGAGCGCATGGCCTCGGTTGCCACCTGGTCGGCAAGCTTGCGTTCGCCCTGGCCCATCGTCTTGGCGGAGGCGATAGCGGCCTCCTCCACGACGCGGAGAAATTCCAGCGCCAGGTCAGCTTCGAAATTCGTTCGCGGAGAATATTTATTGTTAGCGGTGGTCGGTTTCAGTGCAGGTCGAACCTTGGTAGCCATGTGGTCTCCCTAGAGTTCGCGGCTTGCCGGGGCGGGTCAGCGGTCGCTGGGAATTTGACGCAAGAGAGCTAGAGGGGCGGTAACGCTCCTCGATCCAGCCCAAACCTAAAGGATACACAAATATCGGCGGCTGAGCGCCAGTGAAATTTCGTCATTCCTGCGGAACCGACTTCAAGGCCCGCGCCAATCCTACTGCGGAGGAAGCCGGGTACGCGCGGTCATAGATATTGGGGTATAGTGCTCCTCGCACTCGCCGTCGAGACACGGCGGCAAGATTGCAGGCAGAAGCGAAGAGGCATCCGGAGGATTTATGACTTCAGCCATTCAACAGTCGGTGGAGTTCGCCGCCCCAGTCGAGACGCTCTATGAACTGTACATGGATTCGAAGCAGCACTCGCTGGCGACTGGCGCTCCCGCCAAAGTGAGCCGCAAGGCGGGTGGCGCGTTCACCGCCTTCGACGGGCAACTCAGGGGCAAAAACCTTCTCGTCGTTCCCGGGCAGATGATCGTGCAAACCTGGCGAGCAGAGGGCTGGAAGAAGACCGATCCCGATTCGATTCTGGTGATCCGCTTCAGCAAGACGAAAACCGGCGGACGAGTCGATCTGGTGCATGTCAATGTCCCCGAGTACGACCACCAAGGCGTAACCGACGGCTGGCGCCATTATTACTGGGAGCCGTGGCAGGTGTACCTGGAAGCGGTCAGCCTGAAGAAAGCAGCGGGACGCGCGAAGCGGAAAAGCCGGTAACCTGCCTTCCGGCGCCACCAGCAGCAGTGGTACCACCGTGTACATCAACACCAACGGGCAACTCGGGACTCTGACCTCGTCCCGCCGTTTCAAGGACAACATCCAGGACATGGGAACGGCCAGCAGCAAGCTGTTCCAGTTACGCCCAGTGACCTTCAACTACAAGCCGCAATTCGACGATGGCTCGCACCTATTGCAGTATGGCTTGATCGCCGAGGAGGTGGCCAAGGTCTATCCCGACATGATGGTGTACGACAAAGACGGCCAGCCCTATACGGTGCGCTACCAGGTGCTGGCTCCCATGCTGCTCAATGAACTGCAGAAGCAGAACGCGGTGGTTGCAGCGCAGCAGGACGTGCTCCAGACCCAGCAACAACGGGCCGACCAGCAGCAAGGCCAGATCCAAACTTTACAGCGCCAGAACGAAGAGATGCAGCAGCGGCTCTCGCGACTGGAAACCCTTCTCGTGGACCGTGCCCAATAGTTGGAACCTAACCGCAAATAAAAACTCCCCGGAGGAAGCTGGCACAAAGCCGATTCCGCCGGGGAGTCGAAGTTGTCCGCTGACGCAGACGATTACAGTTTGCGACGCAGCGCGCCAAATAGCGCAATCGCGCCGGTGCCAAGCAGCATCATGCTGCCGGGTTCGGGCACGGCGTAAATCTGGAACGACGCTACGTTGCTGATGGGATTCAGCGCATTTCCGTCGCTACCGCCCAGGATCTGGAAGTACCCGTTGTAGTATCCGAGCGGCGTGGTGGATGGAATGGAAACCGTGAACAGCACCCCGGTGTAGACGTCGCCGGGATTCATGCTCAGCGGAAAGCTGAAGAACCCGGTGTCATCCACAGCCAGGGGCGAATCGACATTGAAGCTGTCGCCGTTCAGAAAGATGGCGGCAGTGTTGGTGGACGGGGCTGATACGGTCGCGGTGAAGGACACCGTCGAGCCGAAAGAGCCGATCTGATTTGGCGCCGCCAGGGTCAGGGTGATGGAGTCCGCAGCGGCGGGCACTGACAGCAGCAGGGCCGCTGTCAGCACCAGCATGGAGAGAGTAAGAACCAGTTTTCTATTCATCTTTTCATTTTCCTTAAGTAATGTGGCTCGTGAAACTACGGCAAGGTTGCCCTAATGCTGGCTCCGAATGATCCGCTCGTCGGACAAGCACTATAGGTTCCGGTGTACTTCTCGGCGACGACAGATCCGGAGGTTCCCGCGCTCGACGGGAAAGTAACCGTCGTAGTCACGAAACCGCCGCCCGGAATGATGTTTCCGAGGGACTGGGGAAGTGGCGTGCCGCTGGGGACGCCAAGAGTGGCGGCCGTCAACTTCACGTTTTGCGCAGTTCCCGCGCCATTGTTCACGACAGACACGGTGGCCTGATACGAACCGTTGCCTAGTTTTACCAGGCTAGCAGTCGTAGTCAGTTGCACCGTTCCGCACACGATCTGCTGCGGGTTGACGGTGGTTACATCGTTGGAGGTGTTCGGGCTTGCCGAGCCACCGCCGCTGACGGTCGCCGAATTGGTCACCTGCGCTGGCGTGTTGCTGGCCAGATTGACGGTAACCGTAATCGTGGGATAGCTCGAGCCAGCCGCGATATTGTCGGTCCGGGTGCAGGTCAACGTTCCCAACGTACAGGTCCATCCCGTTCCACTGATGCCGGTAGCCACCAGGTACGGAGAGGGCAGGGTGTCGGTCACGGTAACTGTGCCGAAGGTGTAGCCAGGACCGTTATTGGTCACCGCGAGCGAGTAGGTTGCTCCGACCTGGCCCTGGGTGAAGTTGCCAGAGTGCGATTTGAGGATCGCGACTACAGGCAGCAGCGGAGTGCAGCTCGGGTACTTGAAAGCCACGATCTGCGTCTGATGGTTGCCCAGGCTGCCGTTGGCCTGGCTGTTGTAGTACTCGTTGGTGTGCCAGAAGGTGCAATCGTCGGTCGGGTCAACATTCATCGAGCTGTAGTCTCCCCAACGATGGCAGACTGCTCCACCGCAATTGAAGACTCCCGAGCCTTGTCCTGCGACCAGCGTGGTTTCGCCCTGCGGCAATGTGCCCAGAGTGTCGGTTGCCAGGCGTCCGGCAGCGGCCATGCTGGGGTAGTTGGGGCTCGAGGCGTTGGATGTGCTGTAGGCCAGCGCCATGTTGCCGCCATTATCGACCGCGAGACTTCCCATCCAGCGGAAGAGCGTGGTATCTGGCCGGAAGATCTGCTGCTGGACAATGGGAGTATGGACCGTGGCGCCAGTGACGTCGATCTGGCCCCACTGCGGAGAGGTGTTCGAGCCGCTGACGCGGGTGGTGTGGTTGACCCACAGCGACTCAACGCCGCCAATCTGGCGATACTGCACGCGTTGCATGAGGCGGTTGCCGAGGCTGTCCAGGGTATTTGAGCTGGTCGCCGGTGGCGGCTGAGGAACAATGTTGCTGCTTACGCCGTTGTACGTCGCGTGGGAGACCGAGGTTGCTGCGCTGATGGTTCCACCACTATTGCAAGCGCCGGCGGAGATGGTCCGCACGTTGAAGGCGTTCGATGTGCTCGACTCCGTGACGAAGTATTCGTGGGTCGAGGGCGACGGCAGGTTGTTGCCCTTGCCCAGCATTTCAGCCGGTTCATAGCCAAAGTTGGCATTTCCGGACAGGTAGCCGAGCGTCCAGTTAACCGAACCCCCGCTGTACATCTGGCTCTTGTTGAAGCCGGCGAAGATACCTCCGTTAAAGGAACCGGCATTGAGGTAACCGTTGGCGCCCATGTAAAGGCAACCATCGTTCCACATGCCGAACTTGGGGTAATCGTTCAATGTGTTGGTGGGTACCGGAGCCTGGTCGATACGGAAGGCATAGAGGTACCAGCCGCCTGCCACCGGATCGCCGGTCTTGGATACGGCGATACATTCCATATATGGCGCTACCGGATTCCCGCTGACGATGTTGAAGCCGAGGTTGGCTAAAATCCAGCGGTCGGCGGTCTGATCGTACTGCACGATCGGATCACCATAAGGATCTGTGGTGCAAGGCGTGCTGCCGGCACCGGCCCAAAGCGAAACCTCGGTGAACGCAGCTAGACGATTGCCAGTGGCCTTGTCATAGATCGCGTAAGACTCGTTGATGCCTTCGATGTAGTGGTTCAAGCCCACATCGCCGTTGGTGTCAGGCGGATGTCCTGATCCGCACTGGCCGCCCACGCAATAGTTGTCGAGATAGCTCATGCCAGCGAAGTTCGCGGTCAAAGCCGGCATGGGGCCGAGTGGCGTAGCCGCCAGCGCAGTCGGGCTCTTCAGAGGGAGATCGTTGTGAACGTAGTCCAGAGGATCCACGAGCTCTATCTCGGGATGCTCGCGCGACGGGATCTGCGGCAAGTCGCGGACGTCGCCGTTGAATTCGCCGACCGGTTCGACTTTCTGAACCCGGACCATCGGATACGTCTTGAGTTCGTCCGCCGGATTGGGTGGGCCCAGTGTCACGGCGGCGTGGGTTTGCGTGGCCTTGCTGCTGCCGGAAGAAGTGCCGTGGCTCCCGGACGGCGCTGTCGCACTCGCCTGTGACTTAGCTTTCTTGGCTTTGACAGTCGGTTGCGGTGCAGTGGATGGGCCAGAGTTGGTTTGATCGCTCGGTGCGCTGAACAGGCCAAGGCTGAACAAACAGACCATGGCGAGCGCGAGTACAAGCCGTACAGGCAGGGTTCCTCGGGGCATTGATTCCTCTCCTTAACGACGAAATGACTAACGATGAAATTGCGTGTTTGGCCGGTGCGGCCAAACAGATATCGATGGAGGTTGAAGTTATCTGGGAGTAATCGTTACGCGGGCCCAGGAAAGCAGTTGACGTACAGCGCGCAAATCGCCAGTTGCCGGGGAGACATCTGAAGCCAAACCGTGCCGCGGTCACACGGTTGCCAGAACCCGGAGAACCAGACGGAAAACCTCTGTAATCTCACCCTTTTAGGGTGTGTGAGTGAACATACTATCGAGGTTAGTAGTTTGCAACTAAAACTTTCGGGTGGTTGAAAGGCGTGTTAAACGTGGCACGAAATAGCCATATCGACGCGTCGCTGGCGTAACTGCGTATTGGCGATTGAGCCGGTGACTGACGGAGCGCGGTAGTACTCTTAATGGTATTCGCAGAAGTTGGACTTGCGAACGGGTGGTTCTTCATGCGTATGCGCTCCTGGTGTTGTTTCGCGGCGGTTTTGTGGTTTTCGCTCTCCTCCGGGATGCCGCTATCGGCGAGAAATCCTTTGCCGCCGATGGCCCAATCCGCAGACGAAAGTGCCACTCTTTGGGGTGGCGAGCATATCGAGATCGAATTCACCAAGGACGGCGGTACCGTCGAGTTCGACTGTGCGACCGGCAGCATCACCAAGCCCCTGACTGTCGATGCCCACGGCAAGTTCCGCGCCAGCGGGACGTTTACCCGCGAGCGGCCAGGGCCCACCATGCGCGATGGCAATCCAGCAACGGCCGCGACGTATTCTGGCTCGATTGCGGGCAGCACGATGCACCTGCACATCGTGGCCGGAGCGAACAAAGAAGTCGTGGAAGACTATGTGCTCGCGCGCGGCCAAGCCGGGCGAGTGATGAAGTGCCGATGAGGAGCTAGCTTCCAGTCAAGAATATCCCCATCCCAGCTTAGATCAGTTGGCACGGCGGAGGTACCGCATCACGATTTCGCAACGTGACCAGCGAGCGCTGTCCGCCCGGCTCGGCTGAAGTGGTTGCTTCAGAAGCTCCGCGGCGCGCGAGAAGAACTTTTCAGTTGCATCACTCAAGCAACAGCGGCTAAGGTATTGCAACTGGTTTCCCCCAACATCTCAAAAAGTGAACGGGCGCACCTGCGCAAAGTGGCGCCAGACAGGAGAATGCGTGTTTTCGTTAAACGTTCCCATTAGTTCCGAAGGTGGTCACACCAGCTTCCAGAACAACGTTCCCGATCCCGTCACTTCGGGGAAGGAGCTGCCTACCTTCAAGTTTGAGCTGGAGAAATCGCAAGGACGAGTGATGGAAGGCAGCTATGGCAAAGAGGCCACGGTAGAGCAGTTGCCGATCTCCAAGGGAATTGCGGGGGTCTCCATGCGCATGGAGCCAGGGGTGATGCGGGAGTTGCACTGGCATGCCACAGCCGCCGAGTGGGCTTTCGTCACCGAGGGTGCGGTCCGCACCACGGTCATTGACCCGCAGGGTTGCTGCGAGACCAACAACTTTGGTCCGGGCGACGTCTGGTATTTCCCGCGCGGTCACGGGCATGTGATCGAGACGCTGGGCGATACGCCGTGCCACTTCATCCTGGTGTTCGATAACGGCTACTTTTCCGAGTTCGGGACCTTTAGTATCACCGACTGGTTGGGCCACGCTCCGAAGGAGCTGCTGGCGAAGAACTTCGGCGTTCCCGCCTCGACCTTCGACAGTTTTCCCAAGAAGGAAGTCTATTTTGCGAAAGGGAAGATCCCACCGGTTGTGCCGGCCCCACCGCTGCAGGGCTGGAAGAATCCGCCGCTTACTCACAAGTACAGTCTGCTTTCGCAGAAGCCGTTCGAAGTGTTCAGCGGAGGACTGGAGTGGCGGGTAGATGGTACGCAGTTTCCGATTTCGACGACCATGACAGGCGTCGTGCTCGAAATGGAGCCGGGCGCTCTTCGGGAATTGCATTGGCATCCCAATGCCGCCGAGTGGCAATACATTCTCAGCGGAGAATTCAACGTGACCCTGTTCGGTTCGCAAGGGCGCTGGCGCGAAGAGAAGCTTAGTAAGGGCGATGTTGGCTACATCCCGCAAGGCTTTGGTCACTCGATCGAGAATATTGGGAAGAACAAGGCACGCATCCTCATCGTGTTTAACAACGGTCACTACCAGACGATCGATTTGTCGCAGTGGATCGCCGGGAACCCAACTGACGTCCTGGCGACCAACTTTGCGCAGGATGCGTCGGTCTTCGAGAAGTTCCCGCGCAAGGACGTGTTCCTGACCAAGAGAAGCGAACAGCCATAGGAAATCTTGGACGCCATTCGCGGGGTCTTTCGCTGGACAAAGCAAGACCCCGCCTGCTGGTTCCGTTGAACAGCCAGACGGGCGAAGTTCGGCCGCCGTCGCGCGGTGTGAAATTTTACGGTTACACAACCAGTGCAAACCGTTGTTGTGCTAATCTTTCGAACAACGCAACCCTTTTCGGAACCGCCCCGGTTCGTCGGAAGGGTTGCTTTCGTGGGGAGAAAAACGGACAAATGGGCCCGAGTTTGTGTCAGAAGAATCCCAACTTTACCTTTCGAGTCACATTGCTCGGCGCCGGGATGATTTGCGTCCTTCTGCTGGGCTCGTCTGTCCTGTTTGCGCAGGCGGAGAGTGCAACTCTCGCCGCGGTGGCCAATGAGCCGCTGGTCGGCTCTGCCGATGCAAGCACGCTTCGGGGCGGGCTGGCGCAGGATTCCCAGACGATTGGAAGCATCGACGGAACCGTGCTGGATACGACGGGCGCGCCGGTT
>OCTA010006119.1_pt1 | contig 10322 bp, 5 predicted proteins | sample 1538991 | NCBI WGS metagenome assembly OCTA01 (sample SAMEA3539302, study PRJEB22396) | soil metagenome | biome: tundra; feature: field; material: soil | place: USA | collected 2010-05 | depth 0.15 m | reverse complement strand
GGCCGAGTACGGGAGCACCAAGCCGGGTGTTCCCGTGGCCGAGCTGGCCCCGCCCCGGCCGGCCGGGGCGTACGGGGTGACCAAGCTGGCCGGTACGCGGCTGGTGGAGCTGGCCGCCGCGGCCGGGCTCGACACGGTGGTGCTGCGGGTGTTCAATCCGGTCGGCCCGGGCGCGCCGGACAGCGGCCTTCCCGGTCGGCTGGCCGCTCAGCTGCACCGGGCGCTCACGTACGGCACCGAAGTCCGGCACGGGCCGGTGGACGCCGTCCGGGACTTCGTCGACGCACGTGACGTCGCCGACGCCGTGCTCGCGGCCGTGACCGCGCCGGAGCTGCGCCACCCGGTGCTCAACATCGGCAGTGGCCGGGGCGTCCCGGTCCGGGCGATGGTCCGGGAGTTGATCACGACCAGCGGGTACACCGGTACCGTGCATCACGATGCGCCGGGCGCGACGCGCTCGGCGGACATACCATGGCAGCAGGCGGACATCAGGTGCGCCATCGAGGATTTGAGCTGGAAACCGTGCCGCGACCTCGCGACCTCGCTAGCCGATCTGTGGAGAGCAAGCCGGTGACCCCACGCGGTGCTGACGGCGTGAAGCTGGTTCTGCCGCAGCTGGTCGTGCCCGCGTACTTCCACCCGGCTGTGCATCCCGGCGAATGGGTATGGCTGGCCGAGCGCGCGCGGCAGGTCCGGCTGATCGTGCTCAACCTGGCCAGCGGGCCAGGCACCGAGCCCGACGCGGCGGTCATTCCCGCGTTAGACCGGCTGCGTTCGGCCGGGGTCGCGGTGGGCGGGTACGTGGACACCAACTATGGCCAGCGCCCGGGGCAGGATGCGCTGGACGACCTCGGCCGGTACCTGGACTGGTACGGGGTGAGCGGCGTGTTCTTCGACCGCACCGCGGTCGCCGCGGAGCACGTCGGCCGCTACGCGGACCTGGCCCAGCGGGCGCGGGACATGGGAGCGCACGTCGTGGCGTTCAACCACGGCGCGCACCCGATCGAGGCTTACGCGGAGCACGCCGACCTGCTTGGCACGTTCGAGGGCCCCTGGCCCGCCTACTTCGACCTGGCCGTGCCACGCTGGGCCCGGTCGCGAGCGGCCGGGAAGTTCTTCCACCTGGTGCACTCAGTGCCCTGCGAGTCGTTTGGCGACGCGCTCTGGCTGGCCGCCCGGCGCAACGCCGGCTGCGCGTACGTCACGGACAATGACGGGGCCAACCCGTGGGGACGCCTCCCGGCTGGCCAGTTCGACCCCCAGGCACGGTGATCCGCTGGCTGGTGGCCGCTGTCGTGCTGATCGCGGGGGCCGGCCTGGCGTGGCGGCTCATCACCGACGGCCGGGCGCCCTGCCAGGAATCGGCCGTCCCGGCGTACTTCTACCCGGGCCCGGGCTGGACCCTGGCCATCGACAGCAAGCCGCCGCCCCGCATCATGATCATGGATATCACGAATTCCGGCGCAGGCCGCTCACCGGACCGGAACTACCAGAAGGCGGTCCGGCGGGCGCGGGCGGCGGGAATCACGATCGCGGGCTATTCCAGCACGAGCTATACCGGGCGCCCGGCGAGCTCGGTTGAGCAGGATGTCAGGAACTACAAGGCCTGGTACGACGTCACCGATATCTTTCTCGACGAGGTCTCGAGCGGCAGCGGCCAGATTGGCTATTACCGGCGCCTGGCCGGCTACATACACAGCGTGAATCCAGGCTCGATGGTGATGCTGAATCCCGGCACGTACCCCGATCAGCAGTACATGTCGGTCGGCGACATCGTGATGGTGTACGAGGGCACCTATGCCAGCTATGCCGCGGTCCGGGTGCCGCGATGGGTCGGCGACTACCCCGCGGCCAAGTTCGCGCAGGCCATTTACGCCGCCCCGGGCTCGCGGCTGGCCAGCGTCATCAGCCTGGCCGAGCGTCGGCACGCTGGATATGTCTACGTGACCGACGCCGCGGGGTCGAATCCTTACGGCACGCTACCCAGCTATTGGCCAGCCGAGGACGCGATAATCGCGGCCCGGTGCAGCGGCTCCGGGGCGACGGCAGCCCGCCCGTAGGCTGGTGATTTACCATCAGGGCCGGTAGCCCGGGTCGTTCACCGGCAGGGACTGCGCTGCCCGGCCAGCGCGGAGGTGAACAACGTTCCGTCTATGCCGGCCGAAAGATCCGCCGCGCAGAACCGGCCGAGATCCGCGGCCACGGCTCCGCCCCAGTCATCGGTGTATTCGGCGTCCAGCACCAGCTTTTCGGCCCGGACATACGGCGCCGAGACGAGCCGGCACGTGTGGTAGAAACTGCACTCCTCGGTCAGCAGGAAGTCCGTCGCGGGCTCCAGCGCCTTCGCGAACGCGGGGTCGTTGTCACCGTTCTTCTGCCCCCAGGCGAGCCCCAGGCTGTGCGCGTAGGCGCCGAGCGTCCGGTCGTATGCCTCGTTCTCCGCCTCGGTGACCGGGTAGCCGGTGCTGTCGGAGTAGGAGTCGTCGATGTCCGGCTCGACCGCATCGAAGCCTTTGGCGGCGCACTGCTGCCGGATCATCGACTCGATGACAGAGACCGTGGACGCCGCGTTGATGTCGACGTAGCGCTCAGGATAGCCCGGCACCTTGCGGCCCAGGTCCCCGGCCGCCGCCAGCTGGGAGTAGTAGCTGACCGGGATGCCCTCACTGGCGGCTGAGTAGTAGCTCCCAGCTGCGCCGACCTCGATGTAACAGATCACCTTGTCACCCAGCCGGTGCAGCGCGGCGACGGTTGAGGCGGGGTTCTCGATGCCGTCGATGTCGTACACGGTCGGGCCAGCTGCCAGCCGGCCAGCGGCGTTGACGGCCCCAGCGCCGATGTCCTCCGCGCTGTGCGTGTTCAGCGGATGATCTAGTTCCCACTGGAACCTGGGCCCGTTGTCCGGGCCGCTGCCCCCGGGATGCCACCAGGCGCGGGCCGTCGGCCGGGGGCGCGGGCCGGGCGCGGTGGCCGTCGGCCTCGCCGGGATGGCAGGCGCGGCAGTAACCCCCTGGGTGGCCGCGGGTGCCGACCCGGCCGTCGGCCCGGAATCATGGCCGGGCCCGCCGCACGCAGCAGCCAGCAGGAGGCTGACGCCTCCCAGGATGATGGCCGCCTTCCTGGTTCCGCCGCCTCCGGTCCCTGGTCGCGTCATTGCCCCTTCCGGGTGGCTCAGGTCACCGTCAGGGTGAAGGTCTGCGTCGCCGAACCGACGGAGTTCCTGGCCGTGATCGTAAGGGCATACGTACCCGCGGTGGCCGGGGTCCCCGACAGGGTCGCCGTCCCGTTGCCATTGTTCGTGTAGGTCAATCCCCGCACGGTACCGGTGTGGGTGACGTTCGCCAGCGGGTAGCCGGCCGCCGTGAACCTGAAGGAGAAGGCCTGGCCGTGGGTCGCCGACGCCGTCGGTGCGCTGGTGATGGCCGACGCCTGGTTGACCGTCAGCGTGACCGACTGCACCGCCGAGCCCAGGGCGTTCGCCGCCGTGAACGTCAGCTTGTAGACGCCGCCCTGGTCGACGCCCGGGGTGCCGCTCAGCGTGGCCGTGCCGTTGCCGTTGTCGGCCCAGGTGAGACCCTGTGGCAGCGCACCTGACTCGGTCAGGGCCGGCGTCGGTGCCCCGGTGGCCTTGACGGTGAAGGTGAAGCCGGAGCCGACCGTGGCCGTGGCACTGGCCGCCGTCGTGATCGCTGGCCCCCCGTTGACGCTCAGCACGAACGACTGGGTCGTGGTCCCGGCCGAGTTCGACGCCGTGAGCGTGATGGGGTAGGTGCCGCCGCTGGCTGCGGTCGGGGTGCCGGACAGGGTGGCGGTCCCGTCGCCGTTGTTGTTGAAGCTGACTCCGGCGGGCAGGGCCCCGCTGTGAGTCACGTTGGTGGTGTAGCCCTTCGAGTCGGTTGGGGAGCCCGCCGTGGTGGCCGCGAAGGTGAACGCCGTCCCGGCCTTGGCCGTGGCCGCGGCGGCACTGGTGAAGGTCGGGACCGGCACCGCTGTCCCGGCCGCCCTGACCGTCAGAGTGATCGTCTGACTGGTGGTGCCGCCGGCGTTGGCCGCTGTGATCGTCGCCGTATAGGTCCCGGCCGCGACCGCGGCCGTGCCCGAAAGGTTCCCGGTCCCGTCGCCGTTGTCGGAGAAGCTCACCCCGGCGGGCAGGTTCCCGCTGCTGAGCTTCGGCGTCGGATAGGCCGTGGCGCTGACCACGAAGCTGAAGGCCGTGCCGGCCGTCTCCGTGACGGCCGCCGCGCTGCTGAAGGCCGGCCCGTTATCGACTGTCAGCGTGAAGGCCTGGCTGGTCGTTCCCGTCGAGTTCCTGGCGGTGAACGTGAGCGGGTAGGGCCCCTTGGCCGTCGCCGCCGGGGTGCCGGCCAGGGTCGCCGTCCCGTTGGCGTTGGCGGTGAACGTGATGCCTGGCGGCAAGGTCCCGGTCCGGGTCAGTGTCGCGGCCGGCGTGCCTGTCGTGGTGACCGTGAAGCTGAGTGCCCGGCCCGGGGTGGCCGTCGCCGAGTTCGCGCTCGTGATGGCCAGGCCGCTGTTCACGGTCAGGACGAAGCTCTGCGTTGCCGTCCCGGCCGAGCTATGGGCGGTGACGGTCAGCGTGTAGGTGCCCTGGCTGCCCGCCGGCGCCGTGCCGGCCAGGGTGGCCGTGCCGTTGCCGTTGTCCTTGAACGTGACCCCGGACGGCAGGGCCGGGCTGCTGGTGGCTGACAGGGCCGCCGCCGGCGTGCCGGTGGCCGTCATCGTGAAGGTCCCCGCCTGCCCGGCGGCGAATGTCGTCGCGCCGGCGCTGGTGATGACCGGGGCCACGGGTGCCGGGTTGACGGTGAGGGTGAAGCTCTGGCTGGCGTTGGGGCTGACCCCGTTGCCGGCCGCGATCGTGATCGGGTAGCTGCCGCTGGCCCCGGTCGCCGGGGTGCCCGACAGCGTGGCCGTCCCATTGCCGTTGTCGGTGACGGTGACCCCGGAGGGCAGCGCCCCGGACTCGGTGATCGCCGCCACCGGGCTGCCGGTGGTCATCACCGAGAAGGATCCCTGCGTGCCTGCGGTGAAGGTCACCGAGTTGCCGCTGGTGATAGCCGGGGCCGTGGGAGCCTTGTTCACGGTGAGGGTGAAGCTCTGGGTGGCGTTGGAGCCGACCCCGTTCGCCGCCGTGATCGTGATCGGGTAGCTGCCGTCGGTCCCCGTCGCCGGGGTGCCGGCCAAGGTGGCCGTCCCGTTGCCGTTGGCGGTCAAGGTGACCCCGGAGGGCAGCGCCCCGGACTCGGTGATCGTGGCCGTCGGGCTGCCGGTGGTCGTCACCGAGAACGATCCTGCTGTGCCTGCGGTGAAGGTCGCCGAGGTACCGCTGGTGATGGCCGGGGCCTGCTGGATGGTGACCGTAAGCGTCTGCTGGGCCGTCCCGTACCCGCTGGCGGCGCTGAGGGCCATGGCGTACGTGCCGGCTGTCGTCGGCGTGCCCGACAGGGTGGCCGTGCCGTCCTTGTTGTCAGTAAAGGTGAGACCTGGGGGCACGTTGGACCAGCCGAAGCCCGGTGCCGGGTAGCCGCTGGTCGTCACCGTGAAGCTGAACGCCGTTCCGACGCCACCCGTGGCGCTGGTGGCGCTGGTGAAGGCCGGGGCCTGGCCGACCACGAGCGAGAACGTCTGGGTCGCGTTGGGGCTGATCCCGTTGCTGGCCGTGATGGCGAGGTTGGTCGTGCCGGTGGCGGTGGGCGTGCCCGAGATGAGGGCGGTGCCGTTGCCGTTGTCGGTGAAGGTCAGCCCGGCGGGCAGCGCCGGGGTCTCGGTGATCTTCGGCGTGGGTGAGCCGGTCGTGGTGATGGCGACGGCGCCCGCCTGGTTCAGGGTGAAGTCAGCGGTGGACGGACTGGTGATAGTGGGCGCGGCGGACGCGTTCACCGTGATGGTCAGCGCCAGGGTGGCCGTGCTGCCCGAGGAGTTGGTGGCTGACAGGGTGACCGGGTAGGTGCCGGCCGTCCCGCTGGCCGGGGTGCCGGAGATGGTCGCGGTGCCGTTGCCTGGGGTAAACGACATGCCGGTGGGCAGCGCCCCGGACTCAGTGATAGCCGCAGCCGGGTAGCCGGTGGTGGTCACCGTGTACGTGCCAGCCACGCCTGTGCTGAAGGTGGCCACGGCGGGGCTGGTGATGCTCGGCGCCTCGGAGTTGGTCAGCGTGAAGGCCTGGCTCGCGCCGCCCACGCTGTTGGTGGCATTGATCGTGATCGGGTAGCTGCCCCCGCTGCCGGCCGTGGACGTGCCCGCGATGGTGGCCGTGCCGTTGCCGTTGTCGGTGAAGGTGAGGCCGCCCGGCAGGACACCGGTCCCGGTGATCGCCGGGGTCGGGGCGCCCGTGGTGCTCACGGTGAAGCTGAAGGGCGCGCCCACGATCGAGCTGGCCGACGCCGGGCTGAGGATCGCCGGGCCGACGTGCTCGGTCAGGGTCTCGGTGGCATTGGTACCGAGGTTCACCCAGTTAGACAGGTCGCCGCCGTAGGGCTGGCCGAAGGCCGAGCCGTTGACGGTCGTGCCGGGCGGCTCTGTGACCGGAATGTTGACCGCCGAGCCGTTGTTGGTGACCGTGACCACGCCGTTCTGCTCGCTCGCGGTGTATTTGCCGCCGGTCTCGGCCGTGGCCCAGGCGCTCTGCTCAGCCAGGGTCTGAGCCTCGGTGACGTCGGTCATCTGAGCCAGTGGGGCGGTGTACCAGCTGTTGTACTGGGACAGCATGTCGTCAATCAGGCGCAGGATGGTGTAGCCGTAGTCCTGGCCGTTCTGGGCGGCCGGGCCGATCAGGTCGGACTGGTGCGCGTAGCCCACCCGCGGGTCGTTGGCGAGCACGTGGCTCAGCATGATGTGGGACTCCGACGCCAGCAGGCTGGCCTCGGTGGCCGGCGTGGTGAGGCAGGTGGTGGACGACGTGTTCGTGCAGTGGCCAGTCTCGCTGGGAAACTGGGTGCTGCCGAGCGAGTCACCCTGGGCCACGTACAAGGTGTTGTACTCGCTGAGCCCGTCGGGGAAGTTGCTCGCGTTGTAGTAGATGTTGCTCGGATAACGAGGTGCCCCCAGGGCTGCCCCGAGGGAGTACTGCTGGGGCTGCCGGGACGCGTCCTGGGCGAACGTGGTGACGCCCGCACCGGCCAGGGCGGCGGGCATGTTGGGGTTCTCAATGCCGGAGTGCTCGCCGGTCACAAGCGCTGCCGGAGTGTAGTTCGTGAGCCCGTTGGCCGCGGCGAAGGCCTGGTTCAGGCCGATCTCCTGGCCAATCGAAGAGTCAGGCGTGGTGCTGGCCGCCGGCAGCCAGCTTCCGGCGGCGCTGGAGCAGTCAATGCCCGGGTTCGTGGCGGTGGGGAAGCTGGGGCTCGACTCCGGCGCGTTCCCCGGTGTGACCCCCGTGTCGGTGAAGCTGTAAGTGGTGGACGACGTGGCCGATGTGTTCTCAGGCACCTGGCCCACCAGGCCGTAGGCAGAAGAGCCCGGGTTCTCGCGGTACACGTAGTAACCCCAGAAACCCGTCCCGCCGGTGTGGCTGGCCTCCTCCTGGGCCAGGGAAGGCCCAGGAGTGCCGCCGGTGCCGGTGCCGTTGGTGGCCTCGGGCCAGGTCAGGGTGGCCGACCCGTCCACCCCGACCGTCACCGGCTGGGGCACGGAGGGCTCCGACTCGCCGTAGGCGGTGGCCGCGGTCACTTCGTAGTTGTAGGACCCAGCCGCGAAGGTGCCGCCTGAGCCGTTGGCCGTCACCGACGTGAAAGCCTGCGGCTGAGCGGCCTGGCAGCCGAGGAACAGGTGCGACCAGGTGTGATTGATCCAGTTGAAGCTGCCCTGGCTGGCCAGGAGGGCGTTGACGAACGCGGCGCCGCTGGGCGCGGTGGTGTCTACCACCTGGCCCGGATCGGTGTAGGTGCCGCTGCTGTCGGTCACGCTGCCGGTGCAGTTGGCGTTGGACTCGCTGGTGGCGCTGGGGGCGGTACACGCACCGACCCCGTTGAAGGCCAGGTTCAGGCGGATCCCGGTCTGCTGCTCCCAGTTGACCACGTAGGCCACGTCGGCCGCGCTCATCTGCACGTCGGGCGGGGTGTCAGCCGGGTTGTTGGCCACCCCTGGGGGGCAGGTGAAATCGGGTGGGTTGGCGGCCGCCGGGGTGCACTGGAACTGCTGGCTCCACTCGTTGTCGGCGATGAATACGTCGTCGATGTCCTGGCCGAAGTAGTTGCGATACAGGCCGAGGTGGGTGTTCTGGGTGACCCAGTTGATGAGCCCGGGTGCGAGCAGCAGCCACTGGATCATGTTGGCGTTGTAGTCGAAGTTGAGCGCCAGCTCCGACACCCCGGCCTGGGCGTCGGTGCTCGGGTGCTGGTACACCCCGGCCATGACGTTCCCGGCGGCGTTGGTCAGGAACGGCGTGTACGGGGCCCCGGCGTCCACCGTGGCCCCGTAGCCAAAGCTGCCGGTGTCAAAGGGGATGGGGCCCTTGAGCTCGGGGAAGGCGGCCAACCCGGCAGTGGTCAGCGTGCCCGTGGAGCCATCCAGGGCCCCGCTGGTCGCGTTGGTCACACCCAAAGCAGGCGAGGGGAACATGTAGCCGTCCACCTGGCGTACGCCGAAGGTGGATTCGTAGCTGTCCAGCGCGCTCAGCGCCCCGGCGGCGTAGTTCGTCGGCGAATCGGCGATGACGACGCCGTTGTAGTTGCCGGTGGTGCCGCTCGACAGCGTCGGCAGGGTCACCGTCTCCGAGGGGGCCGTGCCCGTGGCGTCGACCTCGGTGTAGGGCACGCCCTCGCTGGCCAGCGCAGCCGCCCAGGCCGCCGTCGTGACGTCGGATGGCCCTTGGCCGACTAAGAGGATCTTCAGGTCTAACTGGGCCGGCGTGGCGGCCCCGGCCGCCACCGCGGTGCCTCCCACGCCAGCCGTCACTGCCGCTAAGCTGCCGGCCGCCAGCACCGCGACCAGGCGTCGAGCCAGCCGCGTCGTCCCCCACCGCTTAGGTCCGGTCAACGAACTCCCCGCCCATCCTGCTAACGCCCCAAAGCGGTCCGAACAAATACGCTGTTTACGGATGCCGCATCCCGCCCTATTCGGACCTTACATAAGAGTGACGTTCAACGGTGCCTTCCGGGTTACGGCATACTGTAAAAACTCTTATATCGGCTTAAGTGATGCATGGGGCGAGGCAAGCCCTTTGTGGCTGGTTCTCCTGCTCGTTGGCGCACGCGTTCATTGAGGCGCCAGTTCCGTGTCCGTGGAGATGCACTATGCGGCGGAAGCATTCATTTCATGACGAATGCCGACGAAAGCCACCGTAGGCAGTGTGCGGGAAACAGTTTCCCGCGGCGGAGGCCGCTACGCCTACTGCGGGCCAGGCGCCCAGGACTCCACGGGTGGCCGGAACTCCGGGGTCCGGGTCCTGCTCCTGCGGCTGAGCGTGGCCGCCCCTATTCCCAGGATGAGAGCGACCGCCGCGGTCACGCCCGCCTCGGTCAGCCGGGTGTCCGCCTCCCGGGTACAGAACTGCTCGAGCTGGCGCTGCTCGGCTGCCGGGGCGGCCGGCTCACCGGGGATGCCCCCGGTGTTGACGATGCCCGGGTCGATCCTGACCTGGACGGCGTTGTCAGAGGTGGCCCCCGGGCCGCAGAACGACTCAAGAGCGGTCGAACCTGTTGTCGTCCGCCCCACGCTCAGCGGCACGAAGAGCAGGGCCAGTGCGGCCGCCATGCCACCGGCTAGGACCGCTACCCCGCAGATGCGCATGATCTCCTGAGCGACCGGACGCACGGTTGCCTCCCTCAATGGATACGCATTGGAGACGATCACCAACCCAAGCATGTTCCCGTCTGGCCCCCAGGATTGCCGGCAGGCGCCCAGCCGCCCCGCGCGACGGATCAGAGCGCCGACCGACCCGCTGTCTCGGCGTATAGGGGTTCCACCGGCGAAATGCCGGTCAGATCAAGATGCGGCTCGGCTTCGGATTCGGGCAATGAGACGGCGCTCGCACTCGGCGCGGGCTTTGGCTTGCGCGGCTTCCGGGCGTCTGCTCCGCCGCCGCGGCCGCGGTAGATCAGCAGGCCGTTGACCGGATCTGGGACACCGTCCAGGGCCGCGCGCACGGCTGGCAGGTTGCGGAAAGCCTCCCACTGCTCTTCAGTCTCGAAGAGCACTTCGAACACCACGCCCCAGCTGTCCGCATGCCACGACCCGTCGGCGGCGCCATTCGTCAGCGCCGCCTCGATCAGCGCCGAGTCATGCTGGTCCTGCCACCGGAAAGCAGAAGACTCGCCGTGCAGCACCTCGATCGACCACCACTCAGCCATAGTTAAGATATTACGTCTTTG
>OCTA010006117.1_pt1 | contig 10323 bp, 9 predicted proteins | sample 1538991 | NCBI WGS metagenome assembly OCTA01 (sample SAMEA3539302, study PRJEB22396) | soil metagenome | biome: tundra; feature: field; material: soil | place: USA | collected 2010-05 | depth 0.15 m | reverse complement strand
GGAGCGCGATCTTTTTCGAGCAGACCCGCAGCCTCCTGCGCACGTCCCTCCTCGAGCAACACGGTGGCATAAGCCAGATGCGCATCGCGGTTCAAGAGCGAATCCGGAAAATTCTTGCTGAAATCGGCAAGCGCGGCCAAAGCCTCCGCATTGTGTCCCGTTTTCAGGTAGGCATCGCCAAGGTAGTAAGCGACATAGTCTCCCAATTCGCTGGCTCCCGCCTTGGCACGGTTGAGCGGGTCAATCGCTTTCCCGTAATCGTGATCGAGTGTGCGCGCATATCCGATGACCAACCACGCCAGCGCCCCAGCATCTTCTTTGGAATGACGCCGGGCGTAGGCTTCGACTCCAGCATAGGCAACGGGAGTGCGATCCTGAAGCAACTGCTGCGCCATGGGACGGAGGTTGGCCGAAGCCGCAAACGCCTGACGCACGCGGCGCACACGCGGGGAAACCGGCTTGCGGCGCTTCTGGGTAGTTTTCCTGGCACTGGGCTTGGCAGCGGAGGCTTTATGCGGGGCAGCTTTCGCGGGCTTCGCTTCCGACTTTGCTTCCGACTTAGGAGATGACGTGGAGGATGCAGATGGGGTCGATTGCGCAGTGACGCGCGGCAACAAACCGGGTTCGAAGAGAAAGAACGTTCCCGCGAGAACTAGAACTACGAAACGGCGCACTTCACATCCCACCTACATCCTGAAATTGGAACTTATACCCTTTGATCGTCTTCTGCGAGACTTCGTTTGACTTCATCTTCGAAGTAATTGCCGGAAGCTGCAACAGTGTTCCCGTAACGCTTTTGGTACGTAGAGCGGCTCTTATCGATTGCATCCTTCAAGCGCTCGCAAAGGTCATTGTTTGTTCGACCTTCCAAAACCTTGTCCTGATTATAGAGTTTGATCTCCTCCACGAGGAGGCGGGCAAAACGCCGTGCCTTGCGGTGGATCTCTTCGTCTTCGGGCGACATCGCCGAGGCGGTCGCCGCAGGCGCGACCTCGGTTTGAACGTCGAGCTGGACCTCGGTTTGAACTTTGGGTTGGACGTCGGTTTCGAACCAGGCTATCGACGCTGGGACGGCGAGGTCCGCGTAAGGTACCACGCCCGCAGACTGCACTTCTGCCGCCGCGCTTTGGGCTTCCGCCACGATGGTCTGTTCAGGATTATTAAGCAAAGACTCGGGCGGGGAGACGACAACAGTCGCTTGGGAATCTCCGGAGGCAGCAGCCGCCATGGCAAAAACGGGCGCATGCGCGGCAAATGGGTCGCTGAAAGCGGTCGCTGGTGAGGTCACGCCATGTCCGTCGCCAGGCGCGGCGGAAGGTTCCTTGTGCACTTGCTTGCGCAGCGCGTTGACTTCGAGCCACGCTCCGGTGGCGAGCACGAGCACTCCAAGTGAGTCCACATCCAGCAGGGTGCCTTCGGTTCCGGCGTCGGCATACACCAGAGCGGCGACCTTATCCTTCAGGATCAAGGGCAGAAGCCGGGCATCCCCGACAATTGGCGTTCCGAACTTTTCGAGAAAACGCGCGTCGAACTCCGCAGCCACGACGTTCGCCGCGACCCGGCCGGCAAGAGCTCGAACAACAGCAGAGTTACTGGAATCGAGAGCGAAGTCTTTCAGGGTATCGTCACTTTGAAAGCCGCGCGCTTGCCATCCCGTTGCCTGGCCACCCTTGACTACAAAAAGAGCGACTCGGGCGGCGAAATGAGAACTGGAATCGAGCAATGCGCGCAGGATTTCCTTTTGAGAAGTGCCCTCCTGGATTTCGGCGATACCGCGGGCCAGATCGGAGGCGGCGCGCGCGGAAGGAGCAATGGAGTTTGCCGGCTGGACTGCAATTTCCGCCATGACACGGCGGACAATCTCGCTGCGCAGCACGGCCGCATGGTTGTCCAGAACTTCACCAACCACCCGTTCCAAAATTGGTTGAATCCGATCGCGATCCGACATTCGTCTTCCAAGGCCTAAATATGCGGGGAGCGAAGTAACGTTACCTTCTGACTCCGATTATATGGCTAGTTGGATGCGTCCTCATGACACCTTGGTACGTGCCCTGCCGGTCTCGGAGGGGAGGCTTCGGGAGTAAGCGAGCCCTACTCAGATTCGTGATCCCTCCCACTCGGGATCCCACAGCAATCGGGCGTTTTCCGCGGGTCCCGAGCGCCTTTGGCAATAGGTGGCCCTAACCATTACAATAGCCATGCGGCATCTGCCGCGCGTTTAGAAAAATCTGCATCAATTTACGAATGAGTGCCATCCAACCAAACGTACAGCAACCGGTCAGCGAAGAAATGGAGCTGGTCCGGCGCGCCAAGCGCGGCGACGATTCCGCGTTTGAAGAGTTGGTGCGGCGGTATGATCGAAACGTTTTCCGCATCGCGCAGCACATTACGCAGAATCGCGAGGACGCGGAAGACGTAGTTCAGGATGCGTTCCTCAAGGCGTATGGAAACCTGGCGCAGTTCCAGGAGCAATCCAAGTTTTACACCTGGCTGGTGCGGATTGCGGTCAACGAAGCGCTGATGAGGTTGCGCCGGAGACGGCCGGAACGCATGGTCTCTCTGGACGAAGATGTCAAAACTGAGGATGACTCGCTTCCCCGCGAGGTTGCGGATTGGAGCCCCAATCCAGAACAGATGTTCAACCAGGCGGAGTTGCGAGAGATTTTGACTCGCACGATTCAGGGATTGCCGACTGGGTTCCGGACGGTATTCGTGCTGCGAGATGTTGAAGGCCTCTCGACCGAAGAAACGGCTCAGGCATTGGAATTGAGCATCCCGGCCGTGAAGTCGCGTTTGCTGCGAGCGCGTCTGCAGTTGCGCGAACGGCTCAGCCGCTACTTTCAGAAACGAGCAAATGGAGATGGCGACAAACCGAGCGGAGATGGCGACAAGTGAAGTGCTCTGAGTTTCTAAACGAGTTGACGAACTACCTCGATAGCGCGCTGGACGAGCGCACGAAAGCCGAACTCGAGGATCACTTGTCGTGGTGCCACAACTGCTACGTCGTCTGCGACACGACTCGCAAAACCATCGAGATCTACCGCAACCAGGAACTCTACGAATTGCCCGACGATTTGCGCGGGCGGCTGCAAACAGCCATCATGAGCAAGTGCTCGGCAGAGAAGAAGTCTGGTCCACAGAAGGTCTGAGCCTACATTCCCTCTCCCCCATCCGCTTTTCGTTTGTACCGTTCTGAACTCCGGCAGATTTGTTGGCGGGTTTTATCGGCAACCTTTCCTGCGGGAATCAAATCCTAAGATCGGTGCAATCCCAGCGCGAACCTTTTCCGCCCTAAACGAATCTAACTTGATATACGAATTATGAATCAGGCAAAGGATACTCAGGGTTACTTCGCTCCTATTCCGTGGGAGGTGACGCGATGCTTGCGAAAATGATGGACGCTGTGTTCGGTTGTCGGCATTCCCGTTACAGTTTTCCGCTTACGATTCGGCCTGGTTCTCGTCGTGCCTCGCCGGTCGCACGAATCGGTACCTACGTGGTGTGCCTGGACTGCGGCCGCGAGTTCGGCTATGACTGGCAGGAAATGCGAGTGGCCGAATTGCGGCCAAGAGAGGCCGGGCGTTCCCTGGTCACAAAAGAAGCCTCGTAAGACCGCTGTTTGTTGACGGCGCATCCTTCGCGGCGTTGCTTGGCCAAAAGTGAACATTCCACATTCGCCGTTTCCAGTTTCTGCCCTGCGTCCTCCCGTTTGGGTCTCCCTTCACGTCGGTCTGGAATTTCCGAATCGCGCACTCCACGTGCCCAGTCAAGGAGATGCGCTGAGAGGAGAGAACTCGATTACCGAGTTTGAATCCAGAACGACGAGCCACTCCGGGGAACCTCGGCGAGATTGGGGCTCTATCCAGAATGCGTCCAGCTTGACGGAAAAATTTCACTAACTCCTCGGCCTCCGATGAGCGCATAATTAAGCTGGCGCTGACTCGCAGAGTATGCTTCAGCCCTTTAGAAGCGCTCCTGCTTGCGGTTCTGCCGGGAGGTGTCTATGCCACTTTCCAAGCTGCGCGAATTTCTGGATCGCAATCAAATTAAATACCTGGTGATCTCGCACTCGGTGGCCTACACGGCCCAGGGGATTGCCGCTCTTACACACATCAAGGGAAAAGAACTGGCCAAAACTGTCATGGTCATGGTCGATGGACGTCTGGTTATGACCGTGGTGCCGGCATCGTACCGCGTCGATCTCTACCGGCTGAAAAAATATCTCGGCGCGGACACGGTGGAACTGGCCAGTGAGGCGGAATTCCGCGGCCGCTTCCCCGACTGCGAAACCGGTTCAATGCCTCCCTTCGGCAACCTGTACGGCATGGACGTTTTCGCCGACGAGAATCTGGCCGACGACAACGAAATCGCCTTCAACGCGGGTACGCACCGGGAGCTGGTCCGCATGAAATTTGCGGATTTTGAGAAGTTGGCGAATCCGATGCTCATTCCGCTGGCGGCAAGTCTTGGTCGAGCACACGCCGCTTGAGGGCTGCCCAGGCGCATCGCGGACTCCGGCGTAAGCGCTTTTTGCCGGCGGTTTCGTGACGCCCGTCCTGGCAGTTGGCGCTCCGTTCGACGTGCCAAGGGAATTTCCTGTCTTTTTTCATACAATGTTCACAAATCGCTGTGTTAGATTTTCCCTTCCAAGTCAAATTAAGAATCCCTGGAGGCAAATGAATTGGGCAAGGACATGGTCCCGAAGAAGATCTTCTTCACCAAGGGTGTGGGAAAACATCGCGAGCGTCTGACTTCGTTCGAGCTTGCCCTCCGCGACGCTGGCATTGCGGCGCAAAATCTGGTCCGCGTTTCGTCGATCTTTCCCCCCAATTGCAAGCTCATTCCCCGGTCGCAGGGCCTCAAGTACTTGCACCCCGGCGAGGTTGTTTTCGCGGTGGTGGCGGAGAACTCGACGCACGAACCGCACCGCCTGCTCGCATCTTCGATCGGCGTGGCCATCCCGGCTGACCGCAACACATACGGCTATCTGAGTGAGCATCACTCATTCGGTGAGACCGAAGACGCTGCCGGAGACTACGCCGAAGAACTGGCGGCTGAGATGCTCGCCACAACGCTCGACGTGGAGTTCGATCCGGACCGCTCGTGGGACGAGAAAAAAGAAATCTATCGAATCTCCAACAAGATCGTGCGCACGGCCAACGTGACCCAGTCCGCGGTGGGCGACAAGCGCGGGCTTTGGACCACGGTGATCGCGTCCGCGGTTACGATCTTCGACTGATTGCGCCCATGGGACATCGCTCGTGTGAGGACGGACGCTTTCGCCGTCCAAGCTGAGCGCAGCCCGGCACCTGCCTGCGGTTGTCCAACCGAGACGCGGCAAGCCGCGTCTCTACTTTGCGATTTGCCTAACCGTCGTTTTCGCGGCTGGTTTCTTCTTCAACCGCTCTAGCACTGCGGCTACGATCAGCGGCAGGCCTACTGTAGCATCCACAAAAACTTCTCCGAACTTGCCGCCTTCTGCCGGAGGCACGAACTTGCCCCACGACACCGCCTCGCTATACGGACTGCCTGAGAGTCCGCCCCAATACACCGGTTCCGGGCAGATCCGCAACCCATAGTGATAGCGCTTCAGCGGCAGGTCTTCCCCGCCCCGGCGATGGCGCAACTCAATGAACGGTCCGAACTGCTGCGACCAGTTGCGGGGCACGCCTCCGCCGATCGTGAAAATCCCCAGCCGCTTTTGCGCGAGCAGCGTCGCCGCGAAATATTCCAGGTCCTCGAAAGGGTCGAAGCGAAAACGTGGCTTCCCCTGCTTGTCGCGCTCGCGATTGGTGAGTGCGTAGTCGAGACCGAGTTCGGAATCGGAAAACGCCGGAACAAACACCGGAACATCATTTTCATACGCCGACTTCAGAATGCCGCGCTGCCCCTTGGCGGTCTTCGAGAGATGTTTTCCGATGGCGCGGTTCAGTTTGTAGGAGCACATGACTTCATCCGCGTCCCAGGCCGAGAAGACGACGTGCATCACCCGCTCGACGTCATCGAGATTCTGTTCGGGCTCAAGCGTGTCATAGACGCGATTGTAGCCGGCTTCGTAGAGCTCCTCGTCGCTGAGATCGGGATTGTGGCGGAAATGCGCGCGCCCAGTGGCTTCGACCAGTCCGTGGGCCATGAGGGCTCCGGTCGAGACGATTGCGTTGACGATGCCGCGCTCGATCAACTCGGCAATGATCAGGCCCTGCTTGGCGACGGTCATCGCGCCGGCAAGCGTCATCACGACGAACGCGTCCTTGTCCCGCGCCATCGCCTCCAGGACATCGGCGGCCTCGCCAAGTTGGCGGCCCGTGAATGCCGTCTTGGCCATGGCGCGCACCAGGTCGTCAATGGACCCGATCTTTGCCGGATCGAGCGGCGCCAACGGGACCAGTCGGTCGGCGACCGGGTCGTGGAGCTTGCGATCGATGCCCGCGCCTTCGTGGTGGTTGCCGTGCTTCGTGACACTTTTGTGCTTCAAGGAAAAACCTCCAGAATGAGAAAGCCGATTTTGTCTGAAGAAACAATTTACTAGAAGTGCGAGAGGCGCGGCGAACGGCTTTCACGCCGGCGCAAAATTTACTTGTGCATGGAGCACTTTGATATCCTAGAGCGCGTGCTGACAATTCAGCTCGATTTGTATGAGCAACCCCCTTTAGGAGTTGTCATCCTGAGAGGCTGTGACTTTTTTAATTTCTCTCGATAAGCGATAGTGAAAGAAAAAGACTTAAGTGTCCCTAAAATGGCCGAAAGTCAATAAAGTCACAAACTCTGAGCGAAGCGAAGGACCTGCTTTCTTGCCGGCGCATGACAGCAGGTCCTTCGCTTCGCTCAGGATGACAATTTCTAGGGGTGACAAGTTCTGCGAAATCTGGGAGAAAAAGTGCCTGAGAAGTTCACCGTCGCGTTAGTGCAGATGTCATGCGGTCCCGAGCCTGTCGACAACATGGCGAAGGCGCTCGATCGCGTGGCGCAGGCGGCTCGGCAGGGGGCGCACGTCGTCTGCCTGCCTGAACTTTTTCAGACGCAGTATTTCTGCCAGCGGGAAGATGCGAATCTGTTTGACTTGGCCGAACCTATCCCGGGGCCCGGCACGGAAAAGCTGGCGGCGGCGGCGCGGCAAAATAAAGTTGTTCTGGTGGCGTCGCTCTTCGAGAAGCGCGCACCCGGCGTCTACCACAATACGGCAGCGATTTTTGATTCCGATGGCGCGTTGCGCGGGATTTATCGCAAGATGCACATCCCCGACGACCCGCTCTACTATGAGAAGTTCTACTTCACTCCGGGTGATCTTGGCTTCAAGGCTTTCGATACGGACGCGGGAAGAATCGGAACGCTGGTGTGCTGGGACCAGTGGTATCCGGAAGGCGCGCGGCTGACGGCGCTGCAGGGTGCGAGCATTCTGTTTTATCCGACGGCCATCGGATGGCATCCGGCGGAGAAGGCCAAATTTGGAATCGCGCAACATGACGCCTGGCGAACGATTCAGCGCGCGCACGCGATTGCCAATGGCGTTTATGTGGGCGTCGTCAATCGCGTTGGCTTTGAAACCGGCGACATTCAGGGAAATTCCGCACCGGGCAAGGGCCTTGAATTCTGGGGCGGATCGTTTTTCTGCGATCCATTTGGTCGCGTGTTGGCTGAGGCGTCGCATGACAAAGAAGAAATTCTCCTCGGCGAAGTGGACTTGAAGCACCTGGAAGAAGTTCGCCGCAACTGGCCTTTCCTGCGCGATCGCCGCATCGACAGCTACGCTCCGATCACCAACCGTATGATTGATGGAAAATGAGTCGTCCTTCAAAGCTTCTTTCAAAGGTTCCCTCTGCCCTCGGCTACCACATGCCCGCGGAGTGGGAGCCGCACGCTTCCACCTGGCTGGCGTGGCCACATTTCCATGGAGACTGGCCGGGAAAGTTCGAACCGATTCCGTGGGTCTACGCCGAGATCATCCGCAATCTGGCTCGGCACGAGCGCGTCGATTTGATTGTCAACAGCGAACGCGCGGAGGGAAATGCGAGAGCGGTCCTGGAGAGGGCGGACGCGCTCTCGGACAACATTGTCTTCCATCGCTGGCGCACGGACCGTGTGTGGACGCGCGATTCCGGCTGCATCTTCCTCGTCGATTCGATGCCCGCTGATCCCAGGTTAGCGCCCAGAGAACGGGCGCGAACCTGGGGCACCATCCCCGATTCGACTACCGACAAAAGTGATTCCCCTCTGTTCGCCTTGCAGTTCCAGTTCAACGCCTGGGCCAAGTACGACAACTACAAGCTCGATGCCAAACTTGGCGCGCGCATGGCGAAGGCTGCTGGCGCGCGGGTTGTGCAGCCTATAACGGGCGATCATCTGACGCAAGATCAGCGCGTCGTGCTCGAAGGCGGCTCCATCGATGTCAACGGCCTCGGCACATTGATCACGACCGAGGAGTGTCTGCTCTCCACCGCGCAGCAGCGCAATCCGCACATGGACCGCGCCGCCTACGAGCGGATTTTTGCCGATTACTTCGGAATCCAGTCGGTCATCTGGCTCGGCGAAGGCATCGAGGGAGACGACACGCACGGGCACGTCGACGACCTGACCCGCTTTGTCGCGCCCGACACGGTCGTCACGATGGTCGAGCCGGATGAGCGAGACGAGAATTATTCCGCGCTGCATCACAATCTGGGACGCCTGCGGGCCGCGCGCGATCAGGATGGCCATCGCCTCAACGTAATTGAAATCCCGATGCCGCGACCGGTGGTGTTCGAAGGCCGGCGTTTGCCCGCCAGCTATGCGAATTTCTATATTGCTAACGGAGCAGTGCTGGTCCCGGTCTTCAACGATCCCAACGACTGCGTCGCGCTCAATACGCTAGCCGAAGTGTTCCCTGGCCGCGAGGTCGTGCCTATTTATTCCGGCGACCTGATCTGGGGCTTCGGGGCGCTGCACTGCATGACGCAGCAACAGCCAGCAAACACGTAGGGACAGCCGCCCTCGGCTGTCCGGCGAGGCAACGCCTCGCTGGCTTTCTTAGGCAGAGGATTAGCATATGAGGCGAGCTTCGCTCGCCTGGACAGCCGAGGGCGGCTGTCCCTACGTAACATCATTTACACTTCTACCCGTGAACGCCGAGATCATTGCTGTCGGGTCGGAGATGCTGACGCCTCATCGGCAGGACACCAACTCGCTCTACCTCACCGAGAAGCTGAATGAACTGGGCGTTGAATTGCGCTACAAATCCATTGTTGGTGACGACCGCGAGGGGCTGGTCGCGGCGGCCAAGCTGGCCATGCGGCGGTCGGACATCATCATTTTTTCCGGCGGCCTTGGCCCCACCGAAGATGACCTCACGCGCGAAGCGGTCGCTGAAGCTCTGGGCTTGCCTCTCAACCGTGATCCCCAAATCATTGCCAAGCTCGAAGAACGGTTCGCCAAGCGCGGGCACAAACTGACCGCCAACAATCTGAAGCAGGCGGATGTGATCGCGAACGCCACTTCCCTGCCAAACGCCATGGGAAGCGCGCCCGGCCAGTGGATCAGCGGCAAGTACGATGGACAGGATCGCATTCTGATTTTGCTGCCCGGCCCGCCCTACGAACTCAGGCCGCTCTTCGAAGGCGAATGTATTCCCCGGCTACGCGCGAAAGTTCCTGCGCAGCACATTGCCATGCGCACGCTCAAAATGGCGATGATCCCCGAGTCGCAGGTGGACGCGCGGGTGGCGCCGATCTACAAAACTTACACCGACGTCGAAACCACGATTCTTGCCGGGGGCGGCGAGATTCAGCTTCACCTGCGCTGCCGGAAGGACTCGCTGGCGGAGGCCGAGGCTCGGGTGGAAGAACTCGCGGAGAAGATCGAAGATGAAATGGGCGACGCGATCTTTTCGCGTAAGGGGGAGACAATCGAGCAGATCGTCAGTTATTTACTGCAGATGCGCAACATGACACTGGCAACGGCAGAATCGTGCACCGGCGGTCTGCTTGCCGAGCGCATCACCTCGCTGAGTGGAAGCTCGCGCTATTTTCTCGGTGGCGCGGTCGTCTACTCGAATGAGTTGAAGACTCAATTTGCCAACGTCCCGAAAGCGCTGATCGACAAGCACGGGGCGGTCAGCCGCGAAGTGGCAGTGGCGCTGGCGGAGGGCATTCGCAAGCGGTGCCTGTCGAGCTACGGAGTCGGCATCACGGGCGTAGCCGGCCCAACCGGCGGCACCGAGCAGAAGCCTGTGGGGCTTCTCTACATCGCGCTTGCCGGAGAGGAAGGCACGCAGGTGGTCGAGCGCAATTTTCCTGGGGATCGCAAGCGCATTCGCCAGTTTGCCACGCAGCAGGCGCTGGAGATGATACG
>OCTA010006116.1_pt1 | contig 10324 bp, 8 predicted proteins | sample 1538991 | NCBI WGS metagenome assembly OCTA01 (sample SAMEA3539302, study PRJEB22396) | soil metagenome | biome: tundra; feature: field; material: soil | place: USA | collected 2010-05 | depth 0.15 m | reverse complement strand
CATAGGCCGGAGACACCAACAGCGTATCGGGGCCGGTATGCGGAATTAAGAAATAAAAGACCGGGCCGAAAATCGATGCGCCGATACTCGAACTGATCCCAGCCATTGTGCCTAGGTCGAACACGCGTTCATGCCGCTCCTTCGCACACCGCTCTTCGTATTCGGCAAGTACCGGGTCGCCGGCCCTCTCGCGCAGGAACTTGGCGATCACCAAGGTGCGCAGCCGGTACTGATAGTCATATAAATCAACATAGGCACAAACAAACGGCACCAGGAACAATAGCCAGTAGCTGGGACTGTTGTCCTTCGACAATCCGAAGGCCGCTGCCCCCATAGCCGCGGTGACGCCCAGTTTCCATTTCGCCAGGTCGTGTTCAGCGTCCTGTGTCTTGTTGATTTCCTCTTTGAGCAAAGCAGGAGAAGAAGAGCTCATCGGTCACCTCGGTGCAGTCCTGCATGAAGCCTATCCCGACCCGCCCGCGATGGCTCCGATAATCAACAACGGCTCCTTCCCGTTGACAACAGATTCTGGCAGAGGCGCGTCTGGAGACTCGTGCGACAAATCCTCTTCGCAAGCGAAGAAACGCAGGAATGGTCGACGCTTCAGTGTGCCGTAGTCTCGGATGGTGCCGCCCAACATAGGGTAGAGAGACTCGAGCGCGTCGAGCACCGTGCGGATCGTGACCGGGTCAGCCACAGCGAGCGGAACTTCCTCGCCCGTGCGCGCAAGGTTGCGCAGATGGTAGGGCAGCACAACGCGAATCCTGTGCGTGGATGAGTTGTTCTCTGGAAGTGTCATAAGGTTCCAGCCGAAATCGACATCATGAGTGGCGTTTCTCTAAGGACGGCCGGGTGTCCCAGGTCTCGGATTTGAGACCTGAGATTGTATGATTCGAAATCCAACTTTCAGAATAATCGGGGGCGACCTTGCGCTCTGGGCACTTACGTCAGCGTCTGCACTTCAACCGACAGCACAGCAGGCAGATCGCGGACGATCGGCGTCCAGGTATCGCCGCCATCGGGCGAACCGTAGACTTGTCCACCCGTCGTGCCAAAGTAAATGCCGCAGCTATCGAGTGAATCGACGGCCATGGCGTCGCGCAGCACGTTCACGTAACAATCCTTCTGAGGCAGTCCTTTAGTGAGAGGTTCCCACTCGTTGCCGCCGGAGCGACTACGGAAAACTTTGAGCGCCCCATCGATTGGAAAATGCTCGGAATCGCTCTTGATCGGAACCACGTACAGCGTTTCAGGCTCGTGCGCGTGCACGTCAATGCAGAATCCGAAATCCGTAGGCAGATTGCCGCTGACTTCCCTCCAGGTATCGCCCGCGTCATCGCTGCGCATCACGTCCCAATGCTTCTGCATGAAGAGCACGTCGGGCCGCGAGGGGTGCGCCGCGATGTGATGAACGCAGTGACCCACTTCGCCTGTCGGATTGGGCATCATGCCTGAAACCAGGCCTTTGTTGATCGGCTTCCACGTCTTGCCTGCATCATCGGAGCGGAAAGCTCCCGCTGCGGAAATCGCAACATAGATACGCTGAGGATTGGCGCGGTCGAGCACGATTGTATGCAGACACATGCCGCCCGCACCCGGCTGCCAGTGCGGCCCGGTGTCATGTTGCCGCAGACCGGACAGCTCCTCCCAATTTTTTCCGCCGTCAGAAGAAACAAACAACGCTGCATCTTCTGCTCCGGCATAAACCGTGTCGGGGTTTGTAAGCGAAGGTTCGATATGCCACACCCGCTTGAACTCCCATGGGTGAGGTGTGCCGTCGTACCACTGGTGAGTTCCGGGAATGCCGTGGTAAGTAAATTTGTTACCGACCGGCTCCCACGTCTTGCCCCCGTCATCAGAACGCTGCATCGTTTGTCCAAACCATCCACTGGTCTGCGAAGCAAAGATGCGATCAGGGTCTGCCGGAGAACCCTTAAGATGGTAGATCTCCCATCCGGCAAAGAAAGGGCCGCTTACGTCCCACTTGTCGCGCTTGCCGTCCGCCGTCAGGATAAAGGCTCCCTTGTGCGTGCCCACCAGTACTCGAACCTTGCTCATGCACCCCTCCTATGGTTTGAAGCTCGGCTCGACCAGACACTTTTAGCCGCACCGGTCGTTGGGAAGCCGCTTGGCAATTCTTCCCTATCTCCTCTTGAAGCGACAACAACTATTTCACCAGGCGGCTCAACCGCTCCCCCGACCCGGCTAATATAACCGCCGACTCACCGAATGCTCTAGACTGGGGTCTGGATCATGGAATTCATAAGTCTGTTTGGCAGTCTCAACGAACCCGAGAAACCCGAGCTCTCTGAAGAAGAAGAGTCTGCGGCCAAGTCCGGCTTTTTCAGCCGGATGAAGCAGGCGGTAAGCCGGACTCGCGAGTCGTTTTCCGCAAAGATTGAAGACATCGTCTCCCTCACCCGCACGGTCGACGAATCCTCGCTTGAATTACTTGAAACCGCGCTGCTCACCAGTGATATCGGGGTCCAGACAACCACCGAAATTCTGGACGCCTTGCGCGATCGGGCGCGCCGCCAAGCCATCGAGGGCGGTGAAGAGCTGCGGAGCCTGCTGAAAGAACAGATTCGCAGCATCCTAGAAGCACCTGCGCGACCCGCTCCTATGCCGGCCACTCCGCCCAAAGTCACTTTCTTGGTTGGCGTCAACGGCACCGGGAAAACTACCACCAGCGGCAAGCTGGCAGCGTGGAGCCGCGCGCAAGGCCGCACCGTTCTCCTGTGTGCGGCCGATACCTTTCGTGCGGCGGCCATCGAGCAATTGGAAGTATGGGCAAGCCGCAGTGGTGTCGAAATGATCAAGACTCGCCAGGGCGGCGATCCGGCCGCCGTCCTGTATGACGCGGTCAGCGCAGCCAAAGCCCGCAATATCAGCGATCTGTACGTCGACACCGCTGGCCGCCTCCACACCAAGACCGGCCTCATGGACGAACTGGAGAAGATGCGCCGCACCGCGTCCCGGCTCATTCCCGGCGCGCCCCATGAAGTCCTCCTGGTGATGGACGCGACGACTGGGCAGAACGGCCTGCAGCAGGCACGGCTCTTCACCCAGGCAGCGGGCGTCACCGGCATTGTGCTCACCAAGCTCGACGGCACCGCCAAGGGCGGCATCGCCGTGGCCATTGCCCGCGAGCTCAACCTGCCGGTGCGCTTTGTCGGGGTGGGTGAGAAGATGACCGACCTGCTCGAATTTTCCCCATCCGACTTTGTCGATTCGTTGCTGGGCTGATCTGGGAAATCTAGGGATTCATCCCTCCAATGCTTCAGTCCTGCCACGCTCCTTCGATCCTCGCGCCCGTAAAACCGCAAATTCGCTCACAGGGTCGCTTTTAACCGCACCGACAAACCCTCACGTTCCAAAACCTTTACACTGCTTCGTGGCGGGATCAGCAAGGGGCGAACGACATGAACACATTGGAGCACTTGGAGAGGGACATTTACTGGATGCAGCATGCGCTCGAACTGGCGCGGCGCGGCATCGCCGTCAGTTCGCCGAACCCGGCCGTGGGCTGCGTAATCCTTGACTGCGCCGGACAGGTGGCGGGCGAGGGCTGGCACGAATACGACCTGGTGGACCACGCCGAAGTGGACGCGCTGCGAGAAGCTTCCCAACATGCCAAGGATCGCCTTCGCGGCGGAACCGCCTACGTCACATTGGAGCCCTGCAACCACACCGGGCGCACCGGCCCCTGCACGGAAGCATTGATGGCCGCCGGCCTGAAGCGCGTGGCGGCCGCGACCATCGATCCCAACCCCGCCGTCGCTGGACACGGCCTGGATCGACTGCGCGCCACCGGCGTCGAAACTGTCGTGGGAATTTGCGAACGCGAAGCCAGACGCCTCAACGAAGGCTTTGCTCGCTGGAGCCAGCATCGCCGTCCGCTTGTCCTCATGAAAGTGGCTATGACGCTCGACGGTCGCATCGCGCCACCAGCTGGGGTCCACAAAGCACACGAGCCTTACTGGATTACGAGCGAAGCCGCCCGCCAGGCTGTGCAACCGCTGCGCTGGCAGGCCGACGCGGCTCTCACCGGCGTCGATACGGTGTTAGCCGACGATCCCATGCTCACCGACCGCAGCGGCCTTCGCCGTCGGCGTCCGCTTCTCCGCGTAGTCCTCGACTCCGCCCTGCGCATGCCTCTCGAATGCAAGATGGTGGCTTCGGCGCAAAACGATGTCGTGGTATTTACTGTCTCGAAAGATGAGGCCAAGGTCCGCCAGCTCACCCAGAGAGGTGTACGCGTTGAAGTGCTTCCCGCCGAAGCCGGTCGTGTTCCTCTGGGGAAAGTTCTGGACAAGCTCGGAGAAGAAGGCATACTAACCCTCCTCACCGAAACCGGAACGCGTCTGAACACCGCCCTGCTAGCCGCCGGTCTGGTCGATCGCGTTCACTTGTTCGTTTCGCCGCAGATCATGGGATCCGACGCCGTGCCAGCATTTCGCGGCATGGTCAACGCCATTCGCATGGCCGAGGTCGAGGTGCAGCGCTACGGCAACGATCTCGGCTTGTGTTCGCTGCTCAAGGACCCCTGGCCGCCCGTCCCTAAGGTCTAGCCACAATTCGTCTAGCCACAATTCCACGTTTCACCAACTCACCACTACTACGTACGCATGATGAGTGCGCGCTTCGGCCAGAACTCAGTCTCATAAGAGACTCAGCCTCGCTGTTAAATTCTAGAGATTGTCAGTGGGACGAATCAGAAACATCGCAAGGGGCAAATTTATTGCAGTTGGCCCGAACAGCTGCGCGAGGAGTCTTCTCCTCAACGCAGCGATTCCGGACAATTAAGTTCATTCATCTTCACTCAGATTTTCTATGGATTCGCACTTCGCAGGCCGCCCAAGAAACCTGACTCTACACGGGTGCCATCTCTCGGCGAATTGAAAGTCAGCAGGGAAATCCGTACATCTGCGGCGATTCTTGCGAAGCCTTAGTGCTGCGCCCGGACATCTTCGCGAGGACAATCTGCACGCCAAGGCGGGAATGTTCCAACATGAAGTCTTCGCCAAACGTCGGATGCGCAGCCGCAGTGTCAGTTGGATTGCTCGCGGTTGAACTGCTTCTCCCGTCACGCTCTACGAGCCTGAAGGAATGCTTACTTCGGTTCCGGCTGGTAGAAAGCTCATTTCTCGTATCGTATCTCGTATCGTAGTGGGTGGGGGGGACCATTGCCGATTCCTTTCCTTTGCGTTGATGGATAAAGTTCCCGTGCCGCGGATCATTTGATTCACGACCCAGGCAGAAAACGTATATTAAAATCTTGGCTCGAGCAGGAACGTTCCTGCGACTTTCAATCGAGATGATGCCCAGTCTTCCTGAACCGAAGACAGCGTGTGATCATTCGTTTTGATCCGACTGTTAAATAGCCCCGGCCCGGAGCGGAAGTGGTCCAAGGCCAAGCGCGAAGCATACTTCGTGTATGCTGCCTCGATTCTGGAAGTTCCAGATCCGAGGAATATGATCGGATTGTCATGATGTTGCTCCTAAACGATAGCCGTGTCAAGACCATGAAGATTAATTAATCCGGGCGATTTTCGCCCCAATCCATCGTGGGCTCGGCAGCAAAGGTTTACATTCAGGAAATCAATTTGGGGATCCTGTTGAAGGTGCATCACTTCGATGGATTCAGAGGGTAGAAACGTTCACGACCACCTCACACTAAAAAAACTTTGTGCACCACCTTAAACTTCGTTGCGATGCGCCGGGCCCTGCCCTCTCCGCGGGAACCTGTACCTTTACAGCTTGCCGTCCCCGCTTCCCTTAAAATGAATCCATGTTTACCGGCATCATTGAACAGACAGGCACCTTGGTGAGCCTGAAAGATACGGGAGGCGTTCGCCGCCTGACGGTGCAAGCGCCTGGCTTGGCCGGGCGCTTGAGGGAAGGCGATTCCCTGGGGGTCTCGGGCGTCTGCCTGACTGCACTGGATGTGGACCCGACCCTCTTTCACGCTGACCTTGCCCAGGAAACGGTAGATCGAACTTCGCTGGGCTCGCTTTCTCCGGGCGCCAAGGTCAACTTGGAACTGCCCACCGCCGCCGGAAGCCCGCTGGGCGGCCACATCGTTCAGGGCCACGTGGATGGAACCGGCACCTTGACCGCCCTCGAACCCGTGATCCCCAGAAGCAGCCCTCACTTCGACGAGGAAACTACCGACTGGACTCTGAAGGTTCGCGTTCCTGACACCGTCCGCCCATGGATGGTGCATAAAGGATCGGTAGCCATCGAGGGCATCAGCCTGACAATCGCCGGAGTGGACGGCGACGAAATTACCATCGCCATCCTCCCCCTGACCTATTGGCACACTAATCTGCATACTCTAGTCCCCGGAGCGCCGGTGAACGTTGAGGCCGATGTGCTCGTCAAGCTCGCCTACGCCCAGATGCAGGAAAAGAAGAAGCCGGAATCTACTCTGACCGAGGCCTGGCTGGTGGCCAACGGCTACTGAGCCCTCACGATTCCATGTGGCTCTGTCCGCTGGGACTTCGCTGCGTCGCCCGCAGGAAGAAAAGCCGCCGAGCCAGTTGCGAAACTCGCATTCTTAGGTAATCTGCATTCGGCGAACGCTTAGGGGCGTCTTTCCGTCTATTGTGCTGTTAGCGCTGTTACCTTGAATATGAAAGACAGGTAGAGGACAGCCGGCTCTCAACCCGGCGACCAGACCCATGGCAGAATTTGTCATCAAGTTGGCCGATGAGCGTGGCCGCGTGCAGGAACAGGTGCAGACGGCGGCCACCGCCGATGAGTTGCGCGCGCGCTTTACCCATGCCGGGTATCACGTGTTCTCGGTCAAGTCGCGTGGCGGCTTGGGGGGAATGAGCCGGCGCAAGGTCAAGCTCGAGTCCTTCCTTATCTTCAATCAGCAGTTTTTGACCCTCATCCGTGCCGGGCTGCCAATTCTTGGTTCGCTTCAGATGTTGGCCAAAATCCAGAAAAACAGCCACTTCGCATCCCAGCTTGATGACGTCAGCAACCGGGTCAAGACCGGCGAGGCCCTGTCCTCTGCATTTGAGGCTCAGACCGGCTTTCCGGTCATGTACACGACGACCCTTCTGGCCGGGGAACGGTCCGGAAATCTTCAGGAAGTGATGGAGCGCTATGTCGGCTTTCAGCGGGTGTCGCTTACCTTCCGCAAGAAGCTGATCTCCTCGCTCATTTACCCCGGCGTGCTGTTAACCCTGGTCTGCGGCTTGATGGCCTTCATGTTCACGGTGGTGATCCCGCAGTTCGCCAAGCTGTACGACCAGATGAACGCCAAGCTTCCGCCCATCACCATGGACCTGCTGAGCTTTGGCAAGTGGCTGCAACACAATCTGCTTTGGCTCTCTATAACGTCATTGATAGTGGGGCTGGTTACCTATCGCTTTGCCATTACGGAACGCGGCCGGGATTTTATCGATACCATGCGCGTACGTCTCCCGGTAGTCGGTAAAATCTGGCTTAAGTATCAAGTCGCCTTATTTGCCCGTACCCTGTCAACACTGCTCACGGGCGGTCTGCCGCTGGTGCCGTCACTTGAAACAGCGGCGCGTTCCATTTCTTCCCGCCAAGTTTCAAAAGCGATTGCGACGTCGATCGAGACCGTGCGCGAAGGCAAGAGCCTGGCCGATTCGTTAATTCAAACCGGAGTTTTTCCGGATCTGGCTTCTGAGATGATCGCGGTGGGCGAGCAGACCGGCGCGCTGCCCCAAATGCTCAATTCGGTCGCTGAATTCTTTGAAGAAGATGTGGCCACGGCGCTCACCGCCGCCCTGGCGCTCATCGAGCCCGCAATCCTGATCATTATGGGCATCGTGGTGGTATTCATTCTCATCTCTCTTTATCTGCCCATCTTTTCGCTGGGTCAGGGCGCCGCGGGTCTGGGGTAAACATATATGGCTGATGCAACATTGATTACGCTTCCATTACCCCCGGGACAGGACGAGCGGGGACATGCTGAATCGCTCGCGCAAAGGTATTGCGCAGAGTTTGTCGACCTAAAGAATTTCAAGATTCAGCACGATCTCCTGCGCACTGTGCCGGTGGAACTCATGTTCCGCTACAACTTCGTACCGATCGAGCAGACCGCCGATGCGTTGGTGATTGCGGTCAGCGATCCCTCGCAGCTCATGATTTTGGACGAAATCGCGGGCCTGCTGGGTCATCGCATCGTGGCGCGTGTGGCTACGCTGTCGCAGATTACCGACCTGCTGAAGAAGACTGAACAATCGCAGCGCGTGCTTGACGAGGCCAGCGAAGGTCTCACCTTCGACGTGCTTACGGGGGATGACAACTCCGACGAAAACATTTCGATCGAGAAGCTGACCCGCGAAGAAGACATCAGCCCCATCATCCGCCTGGTCGATACCACCATTTTCACGGCTCTTGAACGTCGCGCTTCCGATATTCACATCGAAACGCAAGATGACTCCGTGATCGTGAAATACCGCATCGACGGTGTGCTGCAGATGGCGATGGCACCCATCGCACGCGAACATCATTCCACCATTTTGAGCCGCATCAAGATCATGAGCGAGCTCGACATCGCTGAACGGCGCGTGCCCCAGGACGGACGATTCCGCGTTCGCTACAAGAGCCGCCTGATCGACTTCCGCGTCTCCATCATGCCTACCATTCATGGCGAGAACGCGGTGCTCCGTGTCCTCGACAAGGAATCGATGAGCGAGAAGTTCAGCAATCTCACCCTGGACGTAGTGGGTTTTGCGGACGACGATCTGCGCCGGTTCCGTCGCTACATTCGTGAGCCCTATGGCATGGTGCTGGTCACGGGACCGACTGGTTCCGGTAAGACCACCACGCTTTATGCGGCTCTCAATGAGATCAAGAACGATGAAGACAAGATCATCACCATTGAAGATCCGGTCGAGTACCAGATCCGCGGCATCACCCAGATTCCCGTCAATGAGAAGAAGGGCCTGACCTTCGCGCGCGGACTTCGCTCCATTCTGCGTCACGATCCGGACAAGATCCTGGTCGGCGAAATTCGTGACCAGGAAACGGCACAGATCGCGATCAACTCCGCGCTCACCGGCCACCTTGTGTTCACTACCGTGCACGCCAACAATGTGGTCGACGTGCTGGGACGCTTTCTCAACATGGGCGTCGAGGCGTACAACTTCGTGTCCGCGCTCAACTGCATCCTGGCTCAGCGCCTGGTGCGAACCAACTGCGAGTATTGCTCACGCACGGTTCACCACAGCGAGAGTGAACTTGTAGCGGCGGGCCTGGATCTCGCGGAATGGCGCAACTTCGGCTTCCGCGAAGGCACCGGCTGCATCGAGTGCGGAGGGACCGGCTATCGCGGACGTACCGCGATTCACGAGTTGCTGGACTTGACCGATCCGATACGCGAACTGATTTTAGAGAAGAAGCCGACCTCGGAAGTGCGTAAACTTGCGCAGAAGGAAGGAATGAGTTTTCTGCGCGAGTCGGCCATCGATCGGGTGAAGCGCGGTCTGACGACCTTGAAAGAAATCAATAAAGTCACCTTCATCGAGGCTTCCCGGTAATGTCGAGCAAGACTCAATCCGTATCTCAAGGTGGAGGACGGCCGTCTGCAGCGGTGGAAGTAGCGCCCGAGGGCGTACTCGCCGCGGCTCTTCCCGGCGGTGGTCAGCCTCCCGTCTACGCATTCGCTTCCCTGCCTGCCGGCGCCATTACCCCCGGCGTTTCTGAAGCGAATGTACATGGGCCGGAAGCAGTGGCTGCGGCGATCAAGAGCGCTCTCGATCAGGTATCATCGCGCACCCGCTCCGTCACCTTGGTCCTGCCTGACACTTCTGTCCGCGTCTTCGTTCTGGACTTCGATTCCCTGCCTCCCAAGCTTGTTGAGGCGGTTCCCGTCCTGCGCTTCCGTCTGCGGAAAATGGTTCCCTTCGATGTGGAACATGCGGCCCTGAGCTACCAAATCCTGGTTGAGGAAAAAACCTTTGTCAAGGTGCTGGCTACCGTTATGCCCGGACCGATTTTGGGGGAATTCGAAGCTGCTGTTCGTGCGGCAGGCTATGAGCCCGGCGCAGTGCTTCCCTCGAGCCTCGCGGCCCTCGCAGCCCTCGACACGCAGGAGCCGGTCCTGGCAGCCAACCTGAGCAGCAGCTCTTTGACAACCTCGATTGTGAACGGCCAGGACCTGCTGCTTTATCGGACCTTGGAACTCCCCGAGGATCACGGCGTGCGCCTCGCCGAAGTGCAACGCAGCATCGCCGTGGCCTCCGCCTATTATGAAGACAAGCTCTCCGGTCGACCCCGTCAGCTGCACTACGCGGGAATCGCCAGCGCCGCGGGCTTCTCCCGCCTGATCGGCGAC
>OCTA010006115.1_pt1 | contig 10325 bp, 6 predicted proteins | sample 1538991 | NCBI WGS metagenome assembly OCTA01 (sample SAMEA3539302, study PRJEB22396) | soil metagenome | biome: tundra; feature: field; material: soil | place: USA | collected 2010-05 | depth 0.15 m | reverse complement strand
GTGCACATTCGCTGTAAAGCGGCTCTGCTTGGTGCAGGACCTCAGCCAGAGAGTTCAAACTGGCGATGCTTGGGTGCACCACTAAACCAAATAAAATATAAGCCTCATAGCTGGAACCCGAAGAAAGGCTACAACTCTCCCGGAGAGGAGCAAAACTACTACCCCCCCAAGCTTTACTTTTGCCTCAACCCCGCTCAAGAACTTAGGCATGTGACCCTCAAGGAAGGCTCGGTCCCCCCGGATCAGAAATGGATAGAAGAATTTCGAGAAGTCTCAGAAACATCGTTGCGAGAAGGGAGGAGATTGATGAAAACAATCTTATCGTTTTTGAGTCCGGAAATCCTCGCAAGCCCGCCTCCGTTAGTCTTTCGAAACTGGTAAGTGGTCGCCCATCGAGTCGATAACAAGGAGTTGCTTCAAGTCTGCTTCTCCTTCGCCGGAGCGGCTAGCGCCACGGCGGCCTCGCTGGTGAGAAGCAGGAACGTGAACGTCTCCTGCAGATACAACCGGACAGCGGCATCAGTATGGCTGAGATAACCGATGGAGACGTCCTGGCCGATGTGAAGGTCGAAATCGCCGCCACGCGTGGTCAAGACGAAAGCGCCGGCAATGGCGGGCGCCCAAATGATTTGATCCTTCACAAGCCGCTTGACGTGTTCCAGCACCGGATATCCATGGTCGCTGGTCTCGGCAAGTTCGGTGTAGGCGTCCGCGCCGAGCAGCACCGAGTAGGGGCCGTTAACACCGACGAGGCGCAACTGGCTCAAACTATGTGCAATGGCATCGGGATACTCCCGTACGTCGGCGGGCAGCGTCATGATCGGGTTACTAGTCCCTTCACGGATGCCCCCAATTCCGGCGGCGGCATAGCCCTCGAATATGGCGGCGTCCTCGGCAAAAGCGATCTGTCGCGCGGCATCCTTCGCCGGTTGCCAGTCCGCGTCGTTCGCGCCACGATCGACGTCGTCGATCGACTGGCGATCGAGGTCGAACGGAACCCGCAGCTCGACCAGCGCCTTCACCTCACGCTGCCTCGCGACAATGCCTTCCGCCGGTGCGGTGATCGTCCGCAGGTGGCCGGTGCCGACTGCAGAGAGGCCGGTGCCTGTCGGGCCCTGCACGTCGACGACGCGCCTTCCGGCAAGGTAGCGCTTGAGCGTGCGTGATGTTTCCTCTTCGATCTGAGCCCATGCCGAATCGGAAATGGGGGCAAGCTCGCGATGGAGATTATTCATGTTGCATTTCTCCTTTAAGGGAACCAATGCCCAGCGAACCGTCGCGCACCGATGGAATGGATGGAGAGGGTGCGGCCGCGGCAGCCGGTGCAGGGGGTTCCGTAACTACAGGTTGGTCTTCGGTCACGTTCTCCAGAAATGTAGCCGACGGTACGAAGAACAGGTTCCCGGTGACAGCGCGGCTGAAATCGAGCAGGCGGTCGTAGTTGCCGGGCGGCCGGCCGATGAACATGTTGTCGAGCATCTGCTCGATAGTGCGGGGCGAACGGCTGTAACCGATGAAATAGGTGCCAAATTCACCCTGCCCGGGTCGGCCGAAGGGCATGTTGTCGCGCAGGATCTTGATCTCTTTCCCATCCTCAACGATTGTAGTGAGCGCGTTATGTGCTGAAGTGGGTTTAACGGAATCGTCCAATTCGATGTCCGACAATTTTTGGCGGCCGATGATGCGTTCCTGCGCCTCCGTGGAGAGAGCATTCCATGCGTCAAGATCGTGGAGATATTTCTGCACGATGACGTAGCTACCGGCGACGAACGCAGCATCCTCCTCGCCGATGAGCACGGCGTCGGTAACGGCCGTACCCCTGGGGTTCTCTGTCCCGTCGACGAAGCCCAGGAGATCACGGTCGTCGAAGTACCGGAAGCCTTGCACTTCGTCCACCGGTGACACGGCACTTTTGATCCGCGCCATAAACTGGGTGGCAAGCTCGAAGCACAGATCCATCCGCTTGGCGCGGATGTGGAAAAGCAAGTCGCCCGGCGTGGACACCGCGTGGCGCGTTCCGGCACGAATCTCCCGGAACGGATGCAGCTCTGCCGGCCGCGGCGGCCCGAAGAGGCGGTCCCATGCTTCCGATCCAAATCCGACGACGCAGGAAAGCCCTCCTTCCAGGTCGCGAAAATTAACCGCGCGCACCAGCGAGGCGAGGTCACCGCAGAACGAGCGCATTGTGGCGCGATGCTCCGAGCCCGCGTTGAGCGTCGCGACCAAGAAAATCGCGGCGCGGGTAAGCGGCGCGGATACTGGCTGCGCAAGGGCCGGTAATCTGCTTGCCGCGCTCATCGCATCAGGCTCCATCGGTGTCGTCCCTGAAAACACTGTAACTCCACTCACCGCGGGTCTCAACAACTTCGCGTTCTTCCCAGCCAGATTGACATCCAATATTTCGAACGTTCTCAACTGTTGTCTCTGCTCAAAAAAGAGGTGGAGGTATGAAAAAACCCTGTATCTTTACGGTCGGTCATTCGACAAGATCGATCGATGAATTTGTGGAATTATTACGTGCGCATGGCGTCAGGGGAATTGTCGATGTCAGATCAATACCTCGGTCGCGGCACAATCCTCAGTTTAATGCCGATGTGCTGGAGCATTCCTTGCAGCTGAGACATATAAGCTACACCCACATTAAAGAACTCGGCGGACTACGCCATGCAAGAAAGGACTCGCCGAGTCTCGGCTGGCGAAATGCTTCATTCCGAGGATTCGCGGATTACATGGCGACCCCAGAGTTTTCAGAAGGATTGGGATTACTCATTCAAATCGCAAATGCGAGAGAAACCGCGATGATGTGCGCTGAAGCGGTTCCGTGGCGCTGCCACCGCTCCCTTATTGGTGACGCATTGACTAAGAAGGGATGGATCGTGCGGGATATTATGAGCCGTACCGTTGCTGCAAGGCATCTTCTGACTCCGTTCCTGAAGGTCAGAAAAGGACAGCTCATATATCCTGAAGCTCCTCTGGAAAGGCGCATGATTTCGCAGGGCTAGAGGATCAAAGCCGCCTTCTGGGGCGTTGCTCTCTTGGCCACCACGATCTTACGGCTTGAACTCCCTGCTCTCCGTGACCTCGACAACCGACTGCACCGGCAGCTTGTCACTCGACCCGCCCGCCAGCACCCGCACCTGTTCCTTCTCCACCTTCCAGGCGTGGTCGGGCGTATTCCAATACGCCAGGTCGCGTGCCTTTAGCGGCAATGTCACGTCCTGCTCCGCGCCAGCGTCGATCCGCACCCGCTTGAAGCCTTTCAACTCAATCCGAGGCCGCCCCACTGCCGAGCCCTTGCCGTCCGAACCCAGATGCTGCAGATACATCTCGACGACCTCATCGCTGGCGCGCGTTCCCGTGTTCTTCACCTTCACCGTCACCTGCACGTCGCCATCGGCACCCATCGTCGGCGCGCTCAGGCTCATGCCTTCATAGGCAAACGTCGTATAGCTGAGACCGTAGCCAAACGGGTAAAGCGGCTTTTCTTTGCTGTACATGTACGTCCGCCCATCCAGCAGGTTGTAGTCCATCATGGGCAGCAACTGCGCATCGCCGGTGGGCCAGGTCTGTGTCAGCCGCCCTGCCGGCGAGAGCGAGTAGTCGCCAAACAGCACATCGGCCAGCCCGTGTCCCTCTTCCTGGCTGTTGTGCACCATGTGCACAATCGCCGGCACGTTTTGCTCGCTCCACACAATGGCGTACGGAAAGCTCGACCGCAACACCTCAATCGTGTGCGGATTCGCCGTGAACACCTGCTTCACCAGCGACTCCTGCTCCAGCACAATGGTCTTGCGGTCCACGTCTTCCTTGCCGTTTGAAGGCGTGGCGCACTGGTCCCATCCCCCATTGCACTCAGGGTGGTTGCCCACCACCACGATCGCCACATCGGCCTTGCTTGCCAGCGCCGCGGCCTCCGCCGGATCAGACCCATCGGCAAACAGAACTTTGACGTCCCGTCCGGCGGCCTCGCGAATCCCGTCCAGTATGCTCACCGAGTACGGCGGCGTTCCGCTGTACCAGTCCAACAGGACCTGGTCGATCCATGGCCCGATCAGCGCAATCGTCTTCAACTTCGTTCGATCCAGAGGAAGCGTGTTGCCTTCATTCTTCAACAGCACAATCGACTCGTCCGTCGCCGTGCGCGCCAGTTCCCTGCTCGATGCGCGCTCCCATGGTGGCGCCGCCCCATCGCTCTCGCTCCCAATCTTCTCGTAAGGATCCACTCCCGGCGGGTCCATCTCGCCAAGCTTCAGATACACGTTCAAGAGATTCTTCAGCGAGGCATCCATATCCGCTTCGGTCACCAGGCCGTCTTTGAACGCCTTCGCCAGGTCGTCTTTGTAAGTATCGAGAAAATGATTGATCCCCGCCTTCACCGCCGCCGCCGCGCCATGTTCCTTGTCAGGAAAACTCTTGTGCGAAGTGATCAGCAGCCCCAACGCTCCGCCATCGGTGCAGATGAGCCCATCGTTGCCCCACTCCTTGATCATCACGTCCTTCAGAACCGGATGAATCATCATGGGAATGCCGTTCCACGAGTTGTAAGCCGCCATCACCGCGCGCGAACCGCCTTCCTCAAACCCCATCCGGAACGGCACGGAGTAGTACTCGCGAAACAGCCGTTCATCAAAGTCGGACGACGTGTGCGTGCGGCCATTCTCGTTCTCGTTGGCCAGAAAATGCTTCATCAGCGACGCCGCCTGCCAGTGCTTCGGATCAGGGCCCTGCAGCCCTTGCGCAAACGCCACGGTCAGCGTTCCCACCAGGTAAGGGTCTTCGCCATACGACTCCTCTGTCCGCCCCCAGCGCGGGTCGCGGCTCAGGTCGGCGTTGGGGGCGCGCACCACCACTCCGCCCCTGTCAAACACAGGATTCTGATAGTCGTAGCGGGCTTCGTAACCCTCAAGCGACGCAATCTTCTTAAGCAGCTCCGGGTCCCAGGTCGCGCCCAGTCCCTTTTCCTGTGGGAATGTTGTTGTAGGCAGCGGCTGCCTCCCTCGTCCACCCCAGTCGCCGGGTCCGCCCAGCGCCAGCCCGTGGAGGCCCTCCACCTGGCCCGAAAACACAAGCCCAAGCCGTGGAAACTTCGGGTGGTCTGACATCAGGTCAATCTTCTCTTCAATGGTCAGCCGTCCCAAAAGGTCGGCAATCCGCTGTTCATCGCTCAGTTTTGAATCGCGAAACGGGTAGTCCGTCTGCGCCGCAGCCATCCCCGCCAAACCCGCTGCCACCAAAAGGGCCGCCGCCCATCGTGCCATGCATATCCCCATCGCCATCCCCTTCGATCGAAGAACAGCGAAGATTAACACAGCGAAGCAGCCGGATGCGGTGAAGTAAATCGATTGATTCCGACTCGCAAGGGCCATTTGAATTTGAGCGCGGTACAGAGCTCCGCAGTTTCACAGCTTCACAGTTTCACAGCTCAAAAAATGCGTGGGACGGGATCTTGTCGGCATCTCGTTCGAGGAGTTCAACTTAGCTGTTTTGTGGAGGGCATTTTTGGTCGCTTTTGCTCGTTTTTGCTATGCATATCGGTGTCGTTTAGGCGCCTTTAGGCACATTTGACTGCACTAACCATCCGGGCCGGCTCATCGAGAGTGGGGAGCGAAGAGGCCTTGGGCTCGAACATGCACTGGAAGCCTCTAGTTTAGCGGGATCAGGGAAATAGGTTGCAAAAAGAAGCGGCGATTGGGACGTGCAGTTTCAGAGACTTGGGCAGGGCGTCGAGAAAAAAGTATTGACATCAAAAAATCAAGGGCGAAGCGTCGATGCGCTTCGCCCACGCTCAAGAACCTTAGCTTAATACAGGCGGAAGTTCACCTCGATGGTGATCATGACAGGCACCGGCGTTCTGCCATCCTTCATCGCGGGCTTGAATTTGTATTTCCGCACCGCTTCGAGGGCCTTCTCATCCAACCCCATGCCCAGCGCTCGAATCACCCGCGGGTTCTGCGGATTGCCCTGCGCGTCCACGATCAGCGAGATCAGGCACACACCCTGGTACTTCGCCCGGCGCGCCTCGTCGCTGAATTCCGCCTCCGGCTGGAATATCGGCACCGGGGCCGAAACACCGCCACCTATCTGGTAGAGACCGCCGCCCGTGTTTCCGCCGCGTCCCGGTCCAAACCCGTTGCCGGTACCTGAACCCAATCCGCCCCCGTAGCCCGTTCCCATCCCGCTTCCGCCGCCCTGGCCGTTCGAAGCAAGCGCCACGTTCGGGGATCTGGTCACGCCGATCGTCGGCAGGTTCGGATTGTCGGGCAACTGAATATTCTCTTGTACATTGATGGCCGACGGCACCGCCAGCTTGGGCTTATCCAGCATCGGAACCATGGGGGGCGTAATCGGGTCCTTCATGCGTGGCGGTAGCTTGCCCTTAATGGGATCGACGATATCGTGCGCACCGCCGCCTCCGCCGCCGCCCGCAGCCTTACCGGCCTTCGGAGCTTTCAGGTCAAAGTTCCCCACATCAACAGTGGTTGCGGTCACCGGCGGCTTCACAATATTGACGACGGTCTTGATGCCCAGCCAAATGGCAAACAAGAGAATGCCGATGTTGATCGTCGTCGAGATCCCGATCGCAACTGGATTCCGCGGCACCGCCATTCGGTCCGGAACCGGGATCGGTGTCGATGTCAATTGCAGAGGCGGCAGCTTGGGGGGAAAGAAGAAGTCCCGGATGTTCTCGTAGAGATCTGTCCACAGGGGCTTTTCCTCAAACGCTTTCCCCAGAAAAGCGTCGAGTTCGTGCCCCGCTGGCGAAGGCACGGCAGCTTCCGTATCCGATTCTTGCTGGGTCAGTAGATTGTTTCCCATATTTGCTGCTGGCCCTGTTGGCTGCGCTTGCTCCGCCGGGAGCCCCTTCGCTTCCAGGTCCATCTCTCCATTATGCTCGACACTGCCCTCGCTTGTCTGCAAGCTTGTGCCCTGTCGGTAATGCTTTGTCTCCTCCAGAGTCTCATAGAACCGGGAGGCCGGGGTTCTCATAAACAATAGACGACAGCCAACAGTACTTGTTACCGGAAAATTCTTTTCCCAACATTTACACTAACCATTGAACAAGTTCGCAACATCCCAGGAGTGACGATGTCTCCAGCGCCGGAGTTGAAGGCGACACTGACCTTGCCAAAAACCGTCTTCCCAATGAAGGCCAATCTGCCGCAGAATGAACCAGTTCGACTGGCTCGGTGGGCCTCGCTTCGCCTCCATGACATGCTCCGCAAGGCTGGCCAGGGCCGTCCTGTCTATCTGCTTCACGACGGCCCTCCCTACGCCAACGGGCCCATTCACCTCGGGCACGCGCTCAACAAGGGCCTTAAGGATTTCGTCGTCAAGTCTAAAACCATGGCCGGGTTCGATGCTCCCTACGTCCCCGGCTACGATTGCCACGGCCTGCCCATCGAGATCAAGGTCGATGAGCAGCTTGGCCGCAAGAAGCTCGAAATGCCCGCTCCAGAGGTGTTGGACGCATGCCGGGCCTACGCGCAAAAGTATATTGACCTTCAGACCTCGCAATTTGTGCGCATCGGCGTCTTTGGCCGCTGGGACAACCCCTACAAAACCATGTCGCGGGACTATGAAGCCCGCACCCTTGAAGCCTTTTACGGCTTCCTTGAGAAGGGCTTCGTCTATCGCGGCCTCAAGCCCGTCTACTGGTGCATCCACGACCGCACCGCCCGGGCCGAGGCGGAGGTCGAGTACGAGATGCACACCAGTCCCTCGGTGTACGTCCGCTACCAGCTCACGTCTGACGCAGCGGCCATCGACCCGGCCATTGCCGGTCGCGAAGTCTACACGATCATCTGGACCACCACCCCCTGGACCCTACCAGCGTCCATGGCGGTCGCTTTTCATCCCGACTTCGACTACGTGGCGCTCGCTACCGCTGGGGATTCGCCTGACAAGCCCGGCCCGGTCTACATCGTCGCTGCCGAACTCGCCCCCTCCGTCATCGCCGCCTGCCAGCTTGGCGCGACAGAAGAGCTGGCCCGTTTCAAGGGCGCAAAGCTCGAGCGCGTCACCTTCAAGCACCCGTTCCTCGAACGCACCATCCTCGGAGTCCTTGCCAGCTACGTCACTGCCGACCAGGGTACCGGAGCCGTTCACACCGCGCCCTCCCACGGCGCCGACGACTTTTATACCGGCCTGCGCTACAACCTTGACCAGTCCTGCCGCGTTGACGCGTCGGGCCGGATCTTCGTCGACACCGCTGCGTGGCCCTACGCCACCCCGCCCCCCTTCGATGGCCTCAAGGTCTGGGCTGCCAATCCCATCATCGTCGCCATGCTTGAGGAGCGCCGCGCCCTGCTTGCCTCCTCTGATCTCGAGCACTCCTATCCTCACTGCTGGCGCTGTCACCATCCGATCATCTACCGCGCCACTGAGCAGTGGTTCATCGGCCTCGATACCCCGGTCCTGCGCGCCGATCGAACTGAGACCACCTATCGCCAATTGGCCATTGAAGGGATCGATAAGGTCATCTGGGACCCGGCATGGGGCAAAGAGCGTATCACCAACATGATCGCCACGCGGCCCGACTGGTGCATCAGTCGCCAGCGCATCTGGGGTGTGCCCATTGCCGTCTTCCTCTGCGAAAACTGCCAGAAGCCCATCCTCGATCCCGCGCTCAACCGCAAGATCGTCAATCTCTTTCAACGCAAAGGGATTGAAGCCTGGCATACCACCGCGAATGAGGTGCTCCTGCCCCCCGAGACCGCGTGCAGTCACTGCGGCGGAACGAAATTCCGCAAGGAAACCGACATTCTCGACGTGTGGTTCGACTCCGGTGTCAGTTGGTTCGCCGTCCTCGAGTCCGATCCTGATCTCAGGGAACCATACAAGGAATTCGAAAACGAAGAAGGCACCTCGTGCCTCTATCTCGAAGGCGGCGACCAGCACCGCGGCTGGTTCCACTCCTCGCTCCTCACCTCGGTTGCCCTTCGCGGCCGTGCGCCCTATTCTCACGTCGCCACCGCCGGGTGGACCCTCGATGAGCAGGGCCGCGCCATGTCCAAGTCCCTCGGCAACGGCGTCGACCCCGTTGACATTGCCGAACGCCTCGGCGGAGAAATCGTCCGTCTCTGGGTCGCGTCAATCGACTTCCGCGAAGACATGGCCGCCAGCGAAAACCTCATGCAGCGCTGTGCCGAACTCTACCGCAAGGTGCGCAATACCTTCCGCTTCCTCCTCGGCAATCTGCATGAATTCGACGCCGTTCGCGACCGTATTCCCGAGGCCGATCTTTTGCCGATCGACCGCTACATGCTCGCCCGCACCCGCGACCTCACTGAGAAAATCCTCGACTGGTACGCGGCCTTCGAGTTCCATCGCGTCTACCAGGCCGTGAATGAGTTCGCCATTGTCGACCTCAGTTCCTTCTACCTCGACATGCTCAAGGACCGCATGTATACCTTTGCGCCCTCGAGCCACGCCCGCCGCTCCGCGCAAACCGTCCTTTGGCAAATCACCGAAGCCCTCGTCCGCCTGGTGGCGCCAATCTTCACTTTCACTGCGGATGAGGTATGGGAGTATCTGCCCGTCGTCGAAGGCCGCGAAGCCAGCGTCCACCTTGCGCTTTTCCCGAGACCCGACGAAGTCTTCTCCGAAGATCCCGCTCCGCTCCTCGACGAGTGGAAGCAGATCTTTGGCGTCCGCGATGAGGCTCTTCGCATCCTCGAAGCAGCTCGTCAGGATAAGCGTATTGGCAAGGGCCTCGAAGCCGATATTGAAATCACCGCATCCGGCGAGTTGCTCGCTCTCCTGCGCCGTCACGCCGCGGGACTCAAGGAGATCATCAACGTCTCGGGAGTCACCGTCACCGAAGGCCCCGCATCGGAATCGACGGCTTTCACCATCGTGGCTTTCCCCGCCAGCGGCCACAAATGCGCGCGCTGCTGGAACTTCATGCCTAAGGTATCCGATTACGGCATCTGGAAAGACGTCTGCACCCGCTGCCAGGGTGCGTTGACTGAAATGGGCATCGCCCCGCCGCATCCCGAATCGGGGGAGGCCGCTCAGTGAGCCTTCCCGTACCCCGCCGCCTGCCCTGGCTGCTGCTCATCTCCGCGCTTGTGATTCTTGCCGACCGCCTCAGCAAGACGCTGGTCGCCGCGCGCATCCCCCTGGGCGAAGCCATCCCCGTCGTTCCTCATTTTCTCCGCATCACTCATTGGACAAACGAAGGCGCGGCTTTCTCCCTCTTTGCCGACTCGGCTTCGCCCAATGCGGTCCGCTGGGGCTTGATTGCCTTCTCGATCTTCGCCGCCTTGGTCGTTCTCGTCGCCCTGGTGCGGTTCGGCGATCGGATCAACATTACAACCGTCGCT
>OCTA010006114.1_pt1 | contig 10325 bp, 7 predicted proteins | sample 1538991 | NCBI WGS metagenome assembly OCTA01 (sample SAMEA3539302, study PRJEB22396) | soil metagenome | biome: tundra; feature: field; material: soil | place: USA | collected 2010-05 | depth 0.15 m | reverse complement strand
CGGTGAAGTCCTGGACACACCCGGCCACGACGGCGCCGATCAGGAGCCAGAGGAAGCCAGGGGCAAATCCAAACTGCGCCGCGAGAGTGGGGCCGACGAGCGGACCCGCGCCTGCGATGGCGGCAAAGTGATGTCCGAAAAGCACCCACCGCGGCGAGGCGACATAATTATGTCCGTCGGCGTAGGTGTGGCTGGGAGTGATCCGGCGATCGTCGAGTGAAAGCGCCTTGGCGGCGATGAACGCGCTGTAATAGCGATAGGCAATGGCATATACGCAAAGTGCACCCAACAAAACGGGAAAGGTATTCATGGGTCACTCCAAAAGGCGAGTTTTAGAGGTACTTGTGCAACCGATGATCGTACTCCGATCCTGAGGCCTGTACAATGCGTTCGCTTGTCATAGCCATGTCCGGCTGTTCTCGCGACTGCCAAAATGCGTCCCCTCCCAAAAAAGGCCCGCCAGAATGGCAGGCCTTGAATTGAAAGCAAAAGCCGGATGGCAGTTGTGCGTCTACGGCGTGCAACCGCCCGAGTAGGCGCAGTTCTCATCCACGAACCAGATGCTATAGCGACCTTGGTATCCGGCGGTACCAGCGGTCGGATACGAAATGGCGGTAGCGGCGTCATCAGCGTACATTGTGAAGACAGCGGTGGTTGCCGCTGCCGAGCCCGGAAAGAACACCGTGCCCTTGCCGTCCAGCGCATAGCTATAGTCGAAGAAGTCGTAGATGTAGTTGGTCAGAGGATAGAAGTTGCCGCTGCCAGTGCAGCACGGTCTCTCCACGATATATTCCGCGCTGGTACCAATCAGCCCGGGCCCGCTGACCCATGTCATCCCAAACGTCCCACCCCAGTTTTGAGTGAGATCTTCGACAAACACGAATTGCTCGGCGGTTCCAGCAACTCCGTAGCTGATTACGTAGAAATCGTCGCCCGGGCTCACAACACAAGCGGTCTTTCCACAGTCGATCTCCAGTTCCGGATAGCTGGGGTACCACTCGACCCATCCGTTGTATATGATTTTGCCCTTGCAACCTGCTCCATCCCAATACAGCGCGCTGCCTCCCTGTACCAAGCTGCCTTCCGTGTAGCCGCCAATGCCGTTCCAACTCGACTCTAGCCACGGGCCGTCGGAGCAGGGGACGCTACCAAAAGGAGGTTTTGCAACTGGAACATTGAAGACCGAATCAACCTCATTGAAGGAGGTACTGTTGTTCCACGTCTTGAGCTTGTTGGTATTCGCGATCCCGCTCCAGTTGTAGGAGCCAACGGCTAACGTGTTATCAATGGGAGCGGCCGAGGGCTGCCCGGCCGGAACCATCGTGTGGCTCGAGTAGGGCATGGCTTTGACATCGTTGGGGTGAATCTTCAACGCCAACATTGCTCTTTCCCAATGCTCGTAAGCCTTCGGGTTGGTCGCCTTGTCGGGACGCTGCGGCAGACCATAGGTGAGGAGTTGGACGTTAGTTGCAGTTAAGGGATTGAAGCCCTTTGACGGGGCCGCAAAGGCGGTGACGCCCTTAACGCTCGTTTGTACCCGGGGCGCCGACGCGAAAACAGCGGCTGCGTTCTCGCGCTGGGCCACGGCAAAGGTTGAGAAGATCACGACGAATACTATCGCGATAGTTGGGGCGATTACCTGGTTCAATCGCCTGCTCTGCTTTTCCATAAGTTCTCCTTTTCTCAATTGGAAACGTGGCTTGGCGAGGAGAAGGTCGCCCCTTCCCGAACGGACGCCTGCTAGATCTCTATCCGAAACAGACGTTCAAGGTGTTTCTTCCTCGCGGTTGCGTTCATGGTTTGAGGTCCCGTGACCGAGCATCTTCAATCGCCGCCTTTCAACAGAACGTCAGGGATCGGCCCACGCGGCGAACAATTGGAATGAACTGCGCTTAACTTTTCAGGAATTGATCCCCCGCCTCCGGAGGTGCTGCATCCCCTTGGTGGGGACTCCTCTTGGGAGGCGATACGCCGAAAATGCTCTCATCGGGAAGAGGGCTTGTCAATCAAAATCAGCATGATTCATCGAACTGTCATAACGACGATATTGCCAAGCTACGCCAGTGGTTTAGTGCGAAGTTCGGAGGAGAAATTTGATCGAAATCGTGGTTAGTTCGCTTTGGTGGAACCGAGATGTTCGGCTCATGCTGCTTTGGGGCCAGCCATGTGCGAGGCAAGGTGGCCCATGGGTTTCTCTGCAATAACAGTTCCGTGGCCTGCACTCTCGGATGGCTATGAAACCATCGTTGCACCACTCCGTCATGCAGGAAGTCACATGCCACGAGTATATGCTCGGGGCGGCCATTGGATTGTGCATTTGAGACCGGTGGCAAGCAGTTCTAAGCGCTCATGCCGGTACAGGCGTGAGAAATCCGGCGGGGCGGGATTCGGGGGGACTTCCCCACAAAACGAAAACGCCCCGGACTCAAAGAGTCGTGGGACGTTCGTCGAACAGCCCTCCCCCGAAGTCTGCTCATCTGTAGACTAACTGGGTGGAGAGCGGGTGTGAATGGCTCCAATGTGCTACATGACCTGCCAATCTTGACAGGCTATTTAGGATGATCGGAGGAGATTACCGTGAGGAAAACCGCGAAACGCGCCGCCAGCGCCCCACCCGCGAAGCAATTGGCGGGTTTCATCGCCAAGTTCGATCCCAAGATCGCCAGGGTAATACGGTCTGCGCGCCAGATGCTTCGGAAGCAATGTCCCGCCGCCAACGAACTGGTCTATGACAATTACAACTTCTTCGTCATCGGATTTTCTACCACGGAACGCCCATCCGATTGCATGTTTTCCTTGGCGGCAAATGCGAAGGGAGTTGGTCTCTCCTTCCCCTACTATGGATCGACGTTGCCGGATCCGCACAAGATTCTGCTAGGCAGCGGGAACCAGAATCGTTTCGTCCGACTGGAGAGCGCGGCGACGCTCGCGAAACCGGAGGTGCGGGAACTCCTGCTCGCTGCCGTTGCTCAGGCGGATCCACCACTCCCGTCCTCGGGGCGTGGCCACTTAATCATCCGATCGATCTCAGCGAAGCAAAGACCGCGACGTATCGCGACGAAGAGCTAGTTGAGCGCCAAAACGGTGTTCACAACCGCGATTCATGAGACGATAAGAGCAGTCTCATGATCCAACTCTCCGGCGCCGGCAAGCGCTATGGCCACAAGCTCCTGTTCGAAGACGCCGATTGGCTGATCACGGCCGAATCGCGAATTGGGCTGGTCGGCGCCAACGGCACCGGCAAATCCACCGTGATGAAGATTCTGGCCGGGCTCGAATCGCTCGACTACGGCTCGATTTCGCGTGCCAAGGGTATCTCCGCCGGATATTTGCCGCAGGACGGTCTCGCGCTTTCCGGCCGCTCCATCTTCGCCGAGTGCATGTCGGTCTTCGACGAACTCCATGCCATGGAAAAAGAAATGGAGTCGCTCACTGGCAGCATGTCCGAACTTGACCACGCGAGCGCCGAGTATGCCGCGGTCGCCGACCGCTACCAGAAACTTGAACACGAGTTCACGACACGCGACGGCTACACGCTCGAAATGGAAGTGGGGAAAGTGCTCACTGGGCTTGGCTTTAAGCGCGACGACTGGACTCGTCATACCGAGGAATTTTCCGGCGGCTGGCAGATGCGAATCGCCCTCGCCAAGCTGTTGCTGCAGAAGCCGAATCTGCTTCTGCTTGATGAGCCGACCAACCATCTTGACCTCGAAGCCCGCAACTGGCTGGAGGAATATCTGGAAGGCTATCCCAACGCCTATGTCCTGATCTCCCATGATCGCTATTTTCTCGATATGACGGTCCAGCGCATCGTCGAGATCTGGAACAAGAGACTGCACTTCTACGCCGGAAACTACGATCAGTTCCTCACGGCCAAAACGGCGCGGAAGGAACAGCTCGAATCGGCTTACAAAACGCAGCGCGACCGGATCGAGCAGCTTGAGGTGTTCATCAACCGCTTCCGCTACACGGCCACCAAGGCCAAGCAAGTGCAGAGTCGTATCAAGGAGCTGGAAAAAATCGAGCGTATCGAAATTCCCGAGGAGGAAAAGACCGTCCACTTCTCCTTTCCCCAGCCCAAGCCCAGCGGACGCATCGTCGCCGAATTTTCGAACGTCGCAAAAAGCTACGGCGATCATCCTGTGTTCGCCAACGTAAATTTCATGATTGAGCGCGGCGAGCGCATCGCTCTGGTCGGCGTCAATGGGGCAGGGAAGTCGACTCTGATCAAGCTCCTCGCCAGGACTGAGCCTCTCTCCGCCGGAGAATTCAAGCTGGGTCACGAAGTTCACCCCGATTATTTCGCGCAGGACCAGTACAAGGAACTCGATCCGGAGGCCCGCATTCTTGACGATCTCGGGGAGCTTTCATCCGCGTCCACGCAGACGCAACTGCGCAGCCTTTTAGGTTGTTTTCTTTTCTCGGGCGATGATGTCTTCAAGCGCATCGGAGTGCTCTCCGGCGGAGAGCGCAACCGCTACGCTCTGCTTAAAATGCTGTTGCATCCGGCAAACTTCCTTCTCCTCGATGAACCGACCAATCACCTCGACCTGCGCGCGAAAGACGTCCTGCTGGAGGCGCTCATGAAGTACACCGGAACCGTGGTCTTCGTCTCCCACGACCGCTACTTCATCGACAAGCTGGCCACGCGCGTCTTCGAGATCGGCGAGGGCAAGGTCGAAATCTATCCCGGGAATTACGAAGACTACCTCTGGCGCAAGCAAGGCGGAGCGGCGCAACTTCAGGCGGACACGGCAAAGACCGTTAGCCCGCCGCAGCCAACAAATGGCAATCAGCCAGTGGGCGTTGCGGAGCCAGCCGATTCCAAAGCGAAGCGGTTGAACCCGATCAAGCGGAAACAGATGGAAGACCGGCTGCGCGAACTCGAAGGAGAAATCTCGGAGACAGAGTCCGCCATCGAGCAGATCGAAATCCAGATGCAATTATTCGTAAGTGCGGAGGAGACGCAGCGCCAAACGCAGGAACTCGTGAATCACAAAGGCGAGTTAAAGAAGTTGTTGAATGAGTGGGAAGAGCTGTCGAAAGTATTGAGCTGATCGCGCGCCTGACGATTCCGTCGAGCGTCGTAAAATCGGCGAAACCTAGCGCGGCCCGATTGCGTAACTACTTATAGATTGCGTACGGCAGGAGCATCGATGGTTGAATCCCGCCGCTACCGAATACCGCCTATTCTCTCGGCCGTCGTCACCGGCCTAGTTGTCATGCTGGCCGGTTCGTACCCGTGGTCCCTCCTCGTAGTTTTCAACATCAAGTGTGGCGCTTTTTTCCCTTGGGCATCCGTAGTAGTGGCCGGGTATCTTGCTGTTTACCTTGCATATCTGAATGGTTGGGGACCTCCGTGCTCCACCGCAGCAACTCGGCGAAGAAGGCTGCGTGCCCGCGCGTTGCCTCGCCAAGTGTGGCGCTGGGCTCTGGTGGCAGGAGGAACTGCAAATGCGGCGCTGGCTGACGCGTTCATCGTGGTCAGCAGGTTTGGGTGGATTAACCATTCCAGGGAGCCTTACCCCGTGGCCCCGCCGTGGACAATAGCAGCATGGCTCTTGACCGGTGCGGCAGTGGCCGGCATCGCCGAGGAGTCCGCCTTTCGCGGGTACATGCAGAAGATGCTGGAAGAGCGCTACCGCGCGCCCATCGCCATCGCCATTACGAGTGCGGTTTTTGGCGCGGCCCATTTGACGCACGGGTTCTCGGTTGCAGTTCTCTTCGACGCTGCATGGGGCTCGGTGTATGGCGCGCTCGCCTACTACACCGGCTCCATCCTGCCCCCTCTTGTGTTGCACGCGAGTTTGGACGCGCTCGAGTTTTTCCTGGTATGGAGGTTTGCTGGTGCGCCGGCGCCTCCCTTGGTCAGATTGGACAACCGGGCGTGGTTTGCTATCGGAGCGGGAGCGGCTCTCGCGATGCTCGCCTGCTGGTCGTTTCGACGGCTCGCTCAGTTGCATGGCGCGGAATCATGAGCATTGCCAGACGCGGCAAGCCGCGTCTGTTGTGATTGAGGTTTTATTGAGAACGGACAACTGACAACTTTTCCTACCCGCCCTGCTTCAGCTCCGTCAGCACCTGGCGCGCGATTTCCTTCAGCGTCTCGAACACGCCCACGCCTTGAAAGGCGACTGACTCGATCATCGACTCGTTCTTCTTTCGCAATTCCTTGGAGAGCGCGTCCACTGGCAGGATGTTTGGAAGGTCGCGCTTATTCAACTGCAGCACGTAAGGAATTTTGTTGAAGTCGTAGCCATGCTCTTTGAGGTTCGACATGAGATTGTCGAGGGCCTCTACGTTGGCGTCCATGCGCTCCTGCTGGGAATCGGCGACGAACACGATGCCGTCCACACCGCGCAGAATCAGTTTGCGGCTGGCATCGTAGAATACTTGGCCGGGAACCGTGTAGAGGTGAATGCGAGTCTTGAAGCCGCGCACCGTTCCCAGATCGAGCGGCAGAAAGTCGAAGAACAGGGTTCGATCCGTCTCGGTCGCGAGCGAGATCATCTTGCCCTTTTGCTGTTCGGCCGTTTTCTGGAAGATGAACTGCAGATTGGTCGTCTTCCCGCCCAATCCGGCGCCATAGTAGACGATCTTGCAGTTAATCTCGCGCGCTGCGAAGTTGATGAAACTCAAAAGGCTTCCTCAGGACTCCCGCGAAAAAGATCCTTGCGAACCTCTCCCTCAACGTGGGGTCCTCTCGCTCACAATTTGCAGTATCTTATGCTGCTGGTTTTTATACCACACCCGGAGGTGCGGGCGCTGGTTACCCAGGTTACTTAGCGACGACGGTTGATTTGCCGCTTACGAGACTGACGGGGGAGAGCCCCGTCACCACACAATCCTCTTCACACACTATCCTGCTTCTTAGCGGGCGGTTGGCAGAGGATAATATCCGTCTCTGGCATAGACCTTGACTTCCGGGCGGCGCACTCGTACTTCGATCTGCCGATATCCGCCGATGCCTTTACTGCTGTAACCGAGCGTGTATTGATTGCGCGAATCTCCGATGGCCGCGCCGTAAGCGCGCTCAATTGCGGCGTCGGTCAGTTCGTTATAGACGGTGCCTCCTCCGGTCGCTGAAACGTATTTCGGGAGTATGTCTCCGTAGCCGAGCAGGGCGCGCGTTTTCGGCAGATGGATTCGCTCCAGCGTGCCATAGCCGGGAGTGGCCGCACCTTCGAGTCCAATTGCATACACGGTGATTTGCTGGGTCTGGAGAACTTTGAGGGTGTCTTTGTAGCTGGCCGTGGAGCCTTGTTCGCGCCCGTCGCTGATCACGAAGATAATCTTGCGGTGCGTGCGGTCGCGCTTCGCCAGATCGCGCGCCGCCAGCAGGATGGCATCGTTCAAAACGTGCGCAACCTTGGGAGGAGTGCTGATCGGCGTGATCGGCGTGTCAACCGGCATGCCGTTGATCATGGGGCCTTGCGGGCCCAAAGGCCCGCTGGTGACTGGCGGTCCATTATTCGTGCCGCTGTAGCTTTTGATTTGGTTGAGCGTTGCCGTGAGTTGTTGACCGATTCTGGTGAAATCCGAAACGCGGCCGACCGTGCTGCTGTACGTATAAATTGCCACTTCGTCGAACTGGCTGAAGGCGCCTTCCAGCGCAGGGAGAGTTTGTTGCACCTTGCGCACGCCGACGTCGGGCATGCCAAGATCAATGATCACGGCTGCGGAAAGCGCAAACGGATCGCTCGTGAAGAATTTGAGCGTTTGCCTCTGCCCGTTTTCGAGAACAGTGAAATCTTTGGGCTGCAGCCCGTTCACCATACGGCCGTCGCTGTCTTTGACCGTTACCGGGACCAGCACCAGGTTCGCGGTTGTCCTAATAGTGAAACCGACATCCTCGCCGGTGTCCTTATCCTTGGGTACGCTACCGGCAGGAACCGTTTTCACGGGAGGCATTGGTGGAGGAGCGGACTGGGCCGCGCCGGGATTTGGATTATGCCTGGAACTCGATTCCGGAACATCGGAAGCGGTGTGGGGCAGTTCATGGGAGCCGGTGGTGACTCCATTGCCCGTAGCATCGGGCGGCGTGGAATCGGGCTGACTGGCCTCCTCGCGCGGGCTGGGCGGAGGCGGAGGAGGGATGGGACGCGTTGCGGAGGGAGCGTCGGGAACGTCCTCAGGCTTTTGCTGCTGGGCAGGCAGGATGACTGCTAAAAGCAAGCTCAGCCCCAGAATCAGTAGCGCGCTAGTCTTTGTGGCCATTGCCGAACCCTCTGTCTTTCGTACTTTCTTCCTGCTTTTTTCTTGTCCTAACCATCTTCCAACCATCTCGCGTTTTTTACCAATTCAGATGCCGGGCTCAGGCTGTCCGGTGCATCTAACCGCTACAAGCCTCATTACAGGATAGACTAGCAAGTATCGGGAAAAAATGCTGATGCCTAAATTAAGTTACAAGCCGAGCCTGTCTGTCAGGGCAGCCCAGGCGGCTGCCCCTACGTGGCCATGCGCGCTGGCGACGGTTGTTATTGTTGTTCTCACCTGGTCGCTGGCTGCAACCGCCCAGAACTCCGCAGCGCAGGGCACGATGTCTTCCCAGGCAAAGCCTGCGGGAAGCAGCCCGGAGCTGCAGGATCAATCCCAGGAAAGCACGGAAACCCTTAAGATCAACGTCGAGGTCGTCCAGCTCTTCTTCAACGTCAAGGACAAGCATGGTGCGCTGATCCCCAACCTCAGCAAAGAGAACTTCGACATCTTTGAAGATGGCAAGCCGCAGACGATCAAGTATTTCAAGGCGGAATCCGATTTGCCGCTGACGCTTGGCATCCTTATCGATTCGAGCGGCAGCCAGCAGCGCGTGCTCGAGATGGAGAAAGAAGTTGGAGGATCCTTCCTCGAAAACATTCTCCGTAAAAAGGACGAAGCATTTGTGATCAGCTTCGACATCGACATCAACCTGCTGCAAGACTTTACGAATTCGGTAAGCCGGCTGAGACATGCGCTCAATGAGGCCAGAATCAACACCGGAGGCGTCAGCTGTTCGGGAGGCCCAATTGGGCCGCAAGGACCGATTCCGTGCTCTTCGACTGGACCCCGCGGCACTGCGCTCTATGATGCCGTTTACCTCGCCTCGCACGATGAGTTGAGCCACGAGGTCGGCCGCAAGGCGATGATCCTGCTCACCGACGGCGAAGATCAGGGAAGCCGCCTCAAGATCAAAGATGCCATTGAAGCGGCCCAGAAAGCCGATGCCATCTGCTACGTGCTCCTTATCGCAGATCGCGGCTTCTACGGCTTCGGCGGTTATTCCGGCGATTCGGAGATGAAGAAGCTGACCCAGGAAACGGGTGGCCGCATGATTGAAGTCGGCAACAAGATTGACAAGCTGCGCCAGGCTTTCGATCAGATTGCCCAGGAACTCCGCAGCCAGTACAACATTGGCTACACCCCAACCAATACCAACCGAGATGGCAGCTTCCGCAAGGTGGAAATCAAGCCCAAGCAGGGAGAGTACAAGATCCAGGCGCGCAGCGGGTATTATGCGGTCGCGCGGCGGGAAGAGTAGGGGGCAGGTGTCCGGTCTCAGGTCTGAGGTCTGAGGTCTAGCTCTTGGCTGTTAGTTCTTGGCTCTTAGGAAAAGCGGCTCGATTCAATTCACTTTGATCGCTCACGACGGGGATGCCCCTCCCCCCTCCCCTGCCAACGTCGATCCATTAGAATCATTGATTTAGCGAAAAGACGTCTCCAAAACAAAGAAAACTAAGAAGTTATATGTAAAATATTGTAAACATTACACTTAGGCGTTCGGGTTGGATCCCTTGACTCGATTTTTGCCGAAAAGCCGCACACTTCGCCTATCGTTTGGTTGCAAACTATTTATTTCAAATAACTTATTGCTGTCGCCGCACTGGGCGGAGGATGTCCCTTGGGAATTGTTTCCGTGGGGTTCCAATTCAATTCTAGGAGTGTCCTCTGCTAAGTCAAGCAAGATTGTGGGCACCAACTGGCGATTGACATCGGCCAGCTTCGCCTCCAAACTAGTTGGAGCCGAACGTCCCTCGTTCGTTGATCCCAGAATTCCCCTTCTAATTCGCACTCACACCTACTCGGGAGATTCGTGTAATGACGCTGCGCCGCCTTGCCTCCTCTAGCCTGGTTGTTCTTTTTGTTGTCAATAGCGTCTGGGGGCAGGCCCAGCAACCAGAAGTACGCAGTGGGATTTTTCGGGGTCGGAAGGTTATCTATACCTGGATTCCGGGGAAGGAAAATAACGGCGCGGGCAAAGCGATTTTCCAGGGCGACATCATTCTTGATCACGTGCAGCAATTGCCGGACAGCGGGCCTGTCCCGGATAGCCTTGGCGTTGCATACAC
>OCTA010006111.1_pt1 | contig 10326 bp, 11 predicted proteins | sample 1538991 | NCBI WGS metagenome assembly OCTA01 (sample SAMEA3539302, study PRJEB22396) | soil metagenome | biome: tundra; feature: field; material: soil | place: USA | collected 2010-05 | depth 0.15 m | reverse complement strand
AAGGCATTCAGACAATGAAAACCCTGGGCCAAAACATGGCCTGGCTGCTGAAGAAGCTCAAGAGCTAGCCGGGACAATGCTACGGGCCGATTCAAGGAGTGAGCCCATTGATCGATCACGTAGCCTCGTGATTGCCATCTGCCATACAGAGTCTTGTCCACCCAAATCCCTGCTCGGGGAGCAGTAGCGAAATGGATGGAAACTATCCGTTCTGGAAGATTTTCAGTTTAAGTGACCTCACGATGAGTTCCGCACAGGCGTCCAGTCCCAGTGTGCTGTTCACGCAGAGGTGATAAAGCCTGCGATCCAGCCAATCGCAGCCAAAATAGTTTTGCGTATAGTGCGAACGATCGGAATCCATGCGCTGCAACAGCGCTCGCAGGTCGCGCTCGTGCGGATGTCGAAGCTTCATTCGCTCCATTTTCTCCGCAAGCGGCGCATACACCAGCGCATGAAGCACATGCGGATGGTGCCGCAATACGCACTGCGAACTGCGCCCGATGATGACACAGTTGCCTACTCTTGCAGCCTCTTGAATCACTCGCGCAGTGGCCACTTGCACCGTGTCATAATCCAAGGACGAATCCGGGGACAGTTCCAAAGAGATATTGAGGCCATGTAGCGCGTCTTCCCACCAGGAACGCGACTTTTCGTCGGCGGCCTCGATCCAATCACACCGCACCCTCCCCGCCACGGCGGCACGCTCAATAATCTGCTTGTCCAGGAACTCCCAGCCCAGAAGCTCTGCTATCTTGCGCCCAACGCCGGCGCCCCCGCTGCCGTACTCTCTTGCAATCGTCACAACATTGAACATGCCGCCATCCTTTCCCGCATTTAGAGAATACTGCCGTATGCACCCCTCACTCGCTGTTTATCCTCAGAGTATCGTGCGCGTGCTTTCGCGCGCCATGAAACAACAAGACAATCGGTACGCAGAGCAGCGCGAGATACCCCAGCCATCGAAAATTATCGGTATAGGCGAGCAGAGACGCCTGCCGCTGCATGTTCTGGTAGAGCGCCCCCAGGGCCTCTTGATGGGCGGTGTAGGTGTCCGCCCCGGCCAGGGACAATTTCGCTTGCATGCCGTGAAGCATTGCAAGTACGCCGGAATTTCCCGCGGTGATGTTAGCCGCCAGAAAGTTCTGATGGGTCTGCGAGCCGCGCACCAGCATGGTAGTGACACTGGAGATGCCGATGCTGCCTCCAAGGTTTCGCATCAGGTTGTAGATGCCGGACGCATTGCCGATCTCCTGTTTGCGCAGCCTGCCCATGGCCATGGTGGTCATGGGAACAAAGATAAGGCCGCCGGAAAAGCCGTTGAGTAAATTGGGGATGATGATCGACACCATGGAAACGCCAAGGTTGATGTGACTCAACATAATCGTGGAGTAGCCGAGTATGGCGAAACCGGCTGCAACCATCAGGCGCCCGTCGACATATTTGACCAGTATCCCTGCCACGATCATGGAAGCCAGCGAGCCGATGCCGCGTGGACTGACGGCCAGACCGCTGTCCAGTGCGGGATACCCCATCAGGGTCTGCAGGAACAACGGTAAAAGGGCCGTGGTGCCATAGAGCACAAAGCCATAGATTCCCGTGATTAGCGTTCCCACGCAGAAGTTGCGGTTGGCGAGCACACGCAGTTGCACAATGGGCTCGCGATCGGTGAATTCGCGGAGGATAAATCCTACCAATGCGATCACGGAAGCGGTAGTGATCCATCGTATCCAGGTCGCAGCAAACCAGTCCGCCTCTTGTCCCTTGTCCAGCAGTAACTGCAATGTGCCCAGCCAAACGGCCATCAACCCGAACCCGAGATAGTCGATTACCCCTCGAAATGCCTGCCTGATGTAGGGAGGGTCTTCGATGAACAGGTTGACCATAATCAGGGCCAGCAAACCCACCGGTAGATTGATGTAAAAGATCCAGCGCCAGGAATAGCTGTCGGTAATCCATCCCCCCAGGGTTGGGCCGATCACCGGGGCCACCACAATCCCTGCGCCGTAGACCGCCATCGCGGTTCCATGCTGACGAGGAGGAAAACTTTCCAGCAAAATGGATTGAGCCAGGGGCTGCATGCCGCCGCCGCCGAAGCCTTGCAGAATCCGGGCGAGGATCAGCATCGGCAGGTTGATGGCAATCCCGCATAGCAGGGAAGCCCCAGTAAACACCATGATCGAAATCATGAACAGACGTTTGCGTCCAATGCGCCGCGTGATCCATCCGGCGGCGGGAAGCATGATTGCGTTGGAGACGAGGTAGCTGGTTAGAACCCACGTCGATTCATCCGTGGAAGCTGAAAGGTTTCCCGCGATATGTGGCAGTGCGACGTTCGCAACCGAGGAATCGAGCACGACCATGAAGGTCGCGATCATCACCGATGCCGCGATCATCCACGGATTCGCTGAAGGTTTCCACTCAACCTGTGCGACATCACTTTCTTGCGGTGTGCTGCTGAGCGTGCTCATCCGGTTCCGTTAATATGGTTCCCCGGAGTGAGGGCCGGCGAACATGACCAACAGAGGGATCCGGGCAGCGCGAAATTCGGATGTAACATCACTCTTTGCATTGTGAAAGGATATTTTCCGCGAGCGCTATAAGTAGCGGAGATCCGGCTCCAATACGCTGTTTCACGAGCACGGCCGATCTCCGGAGCCAGCCGACTTCCTTATCAACTGACCATATAGTCATTTTATTGTACTATAGGGTCATGCATGATGAATCTAAAGCCGCAACGCTAGCGTTGAAAGTGCAAGATCCGGTGCCTGATGAAAACCAAACAACAAGTGGTGTCCGAATTCCGCCGCGCAAAGATTGTTGATGCAGCGCGATCGATATTTGCGCGCAAAGGATTCGCGCGCGGGATCATGGATGAGATTGCGAAAGAGGCGGGAATCGCAAAGGGAACGATATATCTCTATTTCCGCTCTAAGAAAGAGATATACAAGGCCGTTATGGATCGTGACATGGAGTTCCTCAACAAGATCACGCTGGAACGTATGGATGCGGCAGTGAACCTGGAAGGCACAATCAGGGCATTCACCCTCACGCGACTGGAGAACGGGGAGGCAAGAAAAGAATTCTTCCGCATCATGGACAGCGAGTCCGGGAACTTCGGTCTCACCCGCAGTCAGTACCGTGATTGGTTGCGCCTTCCAGTACTCCGGTTGGCGTCGGCTATTGAGGATGCGTCTCAGCGAGGCGAGATACGACGCATGCCTTCCGAAAAACTAGCATGGATTATTGCCGATATGACTAGAGGAACGATTCAAAGAAGGCTTCTGGGACAAAACGATACCGCGCCCACAGAGGATTCCGAGTTTCTATCCAGCTTTATCTGGGCAGCTCTCGCAATCAGACTAAATTCTCCGGAATCATGATTGCATGCGCGCCTCCAGGTGGTTTTGGCATTCTGAAGTGTCCCCCCTGCTGGAACGTTATGGTTAAGAGGATAGTGTTCGGTTCTGCTGGAGCGTAGCCCGTAGGGAGAAGCGGAAGCAGAACCGAACGGCGACTCCTCCGGGATCACACTTTTCGCTTCTTCCCCAGTGTTCTGCGGAAGCGGTAGGACTCGGCCCCAGTCTCGATGATGTGGGCCTGATCGGTCAGCCGGTCGAGGACGGCCTTGCATAGCCAGGTACTTTCCGTACTCAACCGTATCGCCCTCAACTTGCTCAAACAAGACAAATCCTCCAAACGCGGCATCCACGGAAAACGCCTCAAAACCGGTTGGGATAATGACTAGCTGCTACATCTGCTCAGAAATTAAGATGCGTTTGCCCTGCTTTGTTGATTGGAGCGGTTGCAATAGTTCGGGGAACAAGGTGAAATACTGCTCCAGGTTCATCGGTGCCTTTCCTGTGAAACGGAAAACCGCGTTGCTGGTGTGCTCCAGTTCCCCGGCCGCAATCGCCTCAAACCATCCGATAGATAGATCGACGCGCCAAGCGTCTGGTTCCCGTTTGCTCAACCGGTCTCGTGCGGATTCACCGGACTCTGGCTGGTAGCGAAGTTGGCAGCCGGTCATGGCAGAGAAGCGGCGGGCTACGTCGGCAAGGCTCAACACCTCGGGTCCGGTAACATCGTGCGTACCGCCAGGCGGATCCTCCAGCACGGCGGACGCGGTCCGGGCCGCGTCCTCGCGGGAAACGAAGGCGCCTCGCGCCTCACTCGTCGGACCGCGCATCACTCCATCGGCATCGAATCGTTCCAGAAACATGTCCAAATAAAACGCGTTTCGAAGCACGGTATATGGCACACCAGTCGCCGCAAGGTACTGCTCGCTCAGAGCGTGATCGCAAGAAAAGGGGTACTTCGAAGCCGGGGAGGATCCCTGAAGCGACAAATAGACGACGTGCCGGACGCGCGCCCGCGCGGCGGCTTCGAATACATTCCGGTGCAATTGAGCACGCTCCCCGGGCCTGCCAGACCCCGAAACCACCAACGCGGCGGATACGCCAGCAAAGGCGGCGTCTAGGGTCGCCGGCTCTGCGAAATCGCCGCGAACGACCTCTGCTCCCTCCAGTTCCGGCGCTCGTTGTGGAGTGCGGGTCATCAGGCGCAATGCATATCCTCTGTGCGCCAGCAATGCTGCTGCACGTCGTGCGACACGTCCAGAAGCACCTGTGATCAAGAGCATGCTCATCACCCAATCATAAGAACCATTACGACCATACTGCATTCGAGGGAATCTCGCGCATGTTGAATCGTTCCTGGCGGCAGTAGACTCATATTCAGAGGAAGCACACATCTCCACGGGTCACTATGACCTGGACCATCCACATTCCCTAGCGCGCCCCTGGCAGAGTGAAAGCACCAAACGCTACGAGACCGACCAGTTCGGGAAGAAGATGTACTCGCAAACCGAAGAAGCTGACCGTAAAGTTGTGGACCGGCTGGCTCAGGTCGCGAGAGAGCGTGGTGTTCCACACGCGCAGGTTGCGCTCGCCTGGCTGCTCAGCAAGCCGGCCATCGCCTCGCCCATTGTTGGCGCAACCAAGCCGCATCATCTCCAGGACGCTGTGGCGGCGCTCTCATTAGCTTTGACGTATGAGGAAATTGCTTCTCTTGAGGAGCCGTACACGCCCCATCCGGTCCTCGGCTTCAGTTGAGTTCGAAACCATAGACGACGCCCCGATTCATGTGACCCATTGCAGTTATGCTGCCCTTCAGCAGCAGTGATCGAGTCAACATGGGGAAGCAACATTACGGCTTTGGCACGGAATGTGTGGGGCCGTCAGTCTTGGCGACCCCACCACACTACGCCCGCCTCATTTGACATCCTGAAACTCCGGATAATCCGCGCCGAGCGTCGTTTGCCGCCAAGAATCGAAGTCCCCTTTCAGGGCTTCGAGCTTCCGATACCCCATCTCCAGAGCCGGCTTGCCGAGTAACAGGTGAAGTGGCGGATTTTCTGAGCCTACGGCTTCGATGATTGCTTCCCCGGCACGTACCGGATCGCCCTGCTGCCTGCCGCTCCGCTCGTGGGTCTGCCGGCGACGCTCGCCCGCGGTCGAGTCGTAATCGTCGATGACGGTTCTGGACTGAAGCAGCGAGCGTCCCGCCCAGTCCGTGCGGAACGGGCCCGGTTCGACGATCAGTACCTTGATGCCCAGAGGAGCGACTTCGATCGAAAGCGATTCCGACAGGCCTTCCACTGCGTATTTTGTGGCGTGATAGTAGCCGGTAGCGGCAAAGCTGACCAAACCGCCTATCGAGGAAAAATTCACGATGTGACCGCGATGCCGCTTGCGCATACCTGGCAACACGGCTTTTGTGAGGTCGACCAGGCCAAAGAAGTTGGTCTCGAACATCGCACGAACCTGGTCGTCTTCTCCTTCCTCGACGGCTGAAATATAGCCATATCCCGCGTTGTTCACAAGCACGTCAATCCGGCCGAACTTCTTCTCAGCTTCCTGCACGGCCTGGGCGATCTGCGCCCGGTTCGTCACATCCAGTTGCAGGGCAAGCGCGTTCTTTTCATTCCCTGAAACGAGTTTCTTCAACTGATCGGGATGGCGCGCCGTCACCACCGCGCGCCAGCCCCGAGCCAACACAAGTTTTGCAAGTTCCTTGCCGAAGCCGGTCGAGCAACCGGTAATGAACCACACTTGCGATTGTTGCTGTGTCATTGCGTTCTCCTCCACACTTCCATGCAGTCCAATATGATTGCCGCACTGCCCATAGCTGGCCGGCCAGCGAGATGAGGCCCTCTCTGCCAGTCGAAATCATCCATTGTGCCTTCCAGGAAGAGGTGTCCGGCGGATGGAATACTTCAGGCCTTGATCCCGGAAAATACAGCCGCGACAATTGCTTCAGCCTACTCATCATTGAGCACGCCATGACCGGCGAGAAGGCGGAAGACTATGGGACCATAGATAAGATCGGGGACGATTTCTCCATCTACATCGCTACTCGGCCCCCTCCCGCGCACCCCTCCATAGGTCAATCTCCCCGTCTTGCGCATAGCGATCAATCTCATGCAACTCCGCATCCGTAAACTGGAGATGATTCAACGCATCGAGCGAATTATCCAGCTGCTCGACACTATGCGCTCCAATCAGCGCCGAGGTTACCCTCTTGTCGCGCAGCAACCACGCTATCGCCATCTGCGCCAAAGACTGCTCACGTCCCTTCGCAATCTCGTTGAGCGCCCACACGCGCTTAAGGTTTTCCTCATTCAGGAATGCTTTGCTAAACCCCACTCCCACCTTGGCTCGGGAGTTCGCAGGCACCCCATTCAGATACTTGTCCGTCAGCAGCCCTTGGGCCAATGCCGAGAACGCAATGCAGCCTACCCCCAGATCGTCTAGGGTGGCAAGCAGTTCGCTCTCCACCCAGCGGTTCAGCATCGAGTAAGACGGCTGATGTATCAGCAGCGGAATGCCTTCGCTCTTCAAGATCCTTGCCGCTTCTCGGGTGCGCTCCGGCCCATACGACGAAATGCCCACATAATTGGCCTTGCCTTGCCGCACAGCCTGCACGAGCGCGCCCATGGTCTCTTCGAGCGGCACATCCATCGTCGGCCGGTGCGAATAATAGATGTCAACGTACTCGAGTCCCATGCGCTGCAAGCTCTCATCCAGCGAGGCAAGCATATACTTGCGCGATCCGCCTGCTCCGTAAGGTCCCGGCCACATGTCCCAGCCGGCCTTCGTCGAGATGACGAGTTCATTCCTATGGCTGCGAAGATCCTTGCGCAGAATCTCCCCGAAATTTTCCTCGGCCGACCCATACGGTGGCCCGTAGTTGTTCGCAAGGTCGAAATGCGTTACGCCGCGATCGAAGGCGCGCCGGATTACGGCCCGGCCAGTCTCGAATACATCGACGCCACCGAAGTTCTGCCACAACCCAAGCGAGATCGGCGGCAACACGACCCCCGATCGCCCGCACCGGTTGAACTGCACTCCATCGTACCGTTTTGCATCAGGGATATAAGCCATCGGGTTGCTCCCCTCTCAGATGGGTTTTTGATTGCTGGTGCTAACCGTCATCGCGCCCTATTCGCTTCCTCGAGCGAACATAAAAGGCGCAATAGCGGACAAGTCCAGACTGCCGCTCGCGCCCAAATTTGCATCGAGGACAGACTTAGCCGCGCGCCCTGCGGGCAGATCGGCACCCACGGTTCTTGCGGTATCCATGATGAGATCCATGTCCTTGCTCATCAGCCGCACCGGAAATTGCGGCGAGTAGTCATTCGTCTTGATCTTCTGCAGCTTTCCCACCAGTGCCGGAGGGACCACTGTGGTCTTCGACAAGACATCCAGCAGAACAGTCCTATTCAATTGAAGATGTTCCCCTAGCGAGACTGCCTCCGCAATCGCCTGCATTCCGATGCCCAGCAGCAGATTCACCACGAGTTTCATCTGGACCCCCGAAGAGCCGCCTCCTATGAGGAACCACTGGCTGGCAATCGACTCGTAAATAGGCCTGCATTGCTCAAACGTACTCTGGTCCCCACCCGCAAGCAGAGTGACCGTCCCAGCCTCAACCGCCGGCGCTGAACCGGAGATTGCCAGATCGAGGAACCTGACGCCCAGTGTGGAGGCCTCCCGGTGCAGCAGATGCGACAGTTGCAGCGATATGGTACTCATCTCAAGAATGATGGTACCCGGCTTTGCCGCAGCGAAGACGCCCGCAGGCCCGCAATACACCGAGTGCACGGCCACATCGTTGGCAAGCGAGGATAAGATCACATCCGAATCGGCGACAAGCTCCACAACTGATGCCGCGATAGGCACACCCGTTTGCTTCAGTTCTCTCGCCGGCTCCGGGCTGCGATTCCACACTTGAATATTCCAGCCCGATGCGTGCAGGCGCTGCGCCAGCCGGCTCCCCATGATCCCCAGACCGATGAATCCAAGCCTGACCTTATGTTTATTCAATACATTTGTTGGCATGGCAGTAGGACCCGCATTTCATTATAGGACTGCGAGCGAGAATCCGGTGCGGCCCGCCAGCCATCATCCTTGATCCATTTCCCCTCCGTCTGCAACACTTGAGCTGATGGGCCGCTTTGCCTCAGCTGTCGAGTTCTATACCCGCTGCAGAGAGTCGTACCCTCCTGAGTTCTTCCAAACTGTTGCCGACGGGCTTGCCCTGCGTGGCGATGAAGCCCTGCTCGACATTGGCTGTGGCCCAGGCCCGTTGGCGATCGGCTTTGCTCCGTTCGTGGGAAGCTGCACGGGGCTCGACCCTGAAGCCGACATGATCGAGGCGGCAAGAGCAGCCGCGGAAGCAGCAGGCATGTGTCTTACCTTGCATCTCGGCCGCATCGAGGACTTCCCGACGGGCCAGATCTTCGACGTGGTGACGCTCGGTCGCGCGCTCCATTGGCTTGATCGGGACACAACCCTTCAGGTGCTGGAACGGATCGTCTTCGAGCGGGGCCATGTGCTGATTTGCGGCGCGACGAGTATCGAAGTTCAACAATCTGAGTGGCTGAAACCCTACCTGAAGATATGCAACTCATGGTCGGACGATCCGGAACGGAAGCGCTATCGAATCGAAGCGCAGGAGTGGTTCACGGGTTCGCGATTCAGCAAACTCGATGATATTTCCGTAACGCACGCGCAGGATGTCAGTATCGACGATATGATTGGCAGAGCGCTGTCGAAGTCCAATACGTCACCTGAGGTCTTGGGAGAGTGCCAGGCGGAGTTTGAAGCCGAAATCCGGTCCGCGCTCGAACCGTTCTCGCAGGACGGAGAGTTGCAGGAAGAAATTGTTGCAAATGCTGCGGTCTTCGGCCGGGCAACACTATAATTTCACCGGACATGTTCTGAGAAGGGTTTCTTTGCGACCTACGGAGGCGTATGCATTGATGAACGCGCCATCTACATTTCCAGTTGCTGTACCGAGCGCTGCTGGCTCAGGAATGCCGGATGCTGCCCTAGTCTCGAAACAGAACCGTCAGGCGCCGGGTTTCTATCGGGGGATGCTCGGAGCGTTCGAAGTCACGGCCTTGTCGGACGGCAATGCGCTGCGGCACATGGACCGGATCCTCAACAAGCCCGATATCACGATCGCAGAATACGCGGCGGATCATGAAGCGCAGCCAGTCAATCTCTCAATCAACGCATACCTGATCAACACCGGCTCGCATCTGGTTCTTATCGACACAGGAGCCGGAGAGCTGTTGGGAGACACGAGCGGCCTGCTGATTTCCAATCTCCATGCCGCGGGGTATCGGACCGACCAGATCGATGCGATTCTGCTCACCCATATCCACGCCGACCATTCAGGCGGCCTTTCCGTTGGAGGCGTGCGGCAGTTTCCCAACGCCACGGTGCATGTCGATGGTCGGGATCTCGAATATTTTGTGACGGAAAGAGATCATCCCGGTCAATCTTCGGTCCTGCGCACGACCGTCCAGCAATCCCGTGCAACGGTGGGTCCCTATCTTGATGTGAAAAAGATCGCACTCATCAAGGAGGGCGAGGCGATCCTTCCCGGAATTACCGCGCGCAGTCAACCTGGGCACACTCCAGGACACATGGCCACGACCTCTGAGCAGATGCCTGCCTATGAGGTTGCCACCATCAAGCCCTGGGATGGGAAGGGGTTCGGCATGCCCCTGCGGCTTTACATTCAGGAGGCGTTCGGTATCTCGCCCAACGTAACCGGCTCGCTCATCGGACCGGACTGGATCAACAGCACGAGGTATGTGATCCAGGGGAAGCCGCCGGACTCCGTACGCGAAGCCATGCAAGCCATGACCAATGAAGAACGAAAGAAAGAAACCGACCTGATGGAGCAGTCTCTGCTCGCGAACCGGTTCCAGTTGAAGGCGCATTTCGAGACACGGGAGATGCCGGTGTACCAGTT
>OCTA010006110.1_pt1 | contig 10327 bp, 11 predicted proteins | sample 1538991 | NCBI WGS metagenome assembly OCTA01 (sample SAMEA3539302, study PRJEB22396) | soil metagenome | biome: tundra; feature: field; material: soil | place: USA | collected 2010-05 | depth 0.15 m | reverse complement strand
AGCGCCAGTTCGTAAATCTTCTCGATGCCCGCGGCGCCGAGCTTGACCGGCACGCCGGAGAACAGCCCTGTGTGGCCGTACTCGCCATCCAGGTACGCCGCGCACGGCAGGACCTTTTTCTTGTCCTTGAGGATCGCCTCGGCCATCTCGACCGCCGCCGCCGACGGGGCGTAGTAGGCGCTGCCGGTCTTGAGATATTTCACGATCTCGGCGCCCCCATCGCGGGTGCGCTGGACGATGGCGTCGATGCGTTCCTGCGGCAGCAGTTCGGTGAGCGGGATGCCGCCGACCGTGGTCAGGCGCGGCAGCGGCACCATCGTATCGCCGTGGCCGCCGAGCACCAGCGCGGAGATGTTCTCCACCGAGACGCCCAGTTCCAGGGCCAGGAACGTCCGGTAGCGCGCCGAATCCAGAACGCCGGCCATGCCGACCACGCGGTTGCGGGAGAACTTCGATACCTGGTAGGCCACCCAGCACATCGCGTCGAGCGGGTTGGTGACCAGAATCAGAATCGCGTCGGGCGAATGCTTCACCGCCTGCTCGGTGGCGGTTTTCACGATCTCGTAATTGGCCAGCAGCAGATCGTCGCGGCTCATGCCGGGCTTGCGCGGGAAGCCGGCGGTGATGATCACAATGTCGGAACCGTCGGTCGGCGCGTAATCGTTCGCGCCGGTCACCGACACATCGTAGCCCTCCACCGGGCCCGACTCGGCGATGTCCAGCCCCTTGCCCTGCGGAATGCCTTCCACGACATCCACGAGCACCACGTCGGCCAATTCCTTGCCGGCCAGACGCAGCGCGCAATTCGCGCCCACGTTGCCCGCGCCCACTACCGTTACTTTTTTGCGCATGAGATTCCTTCCTGGTCCAATCCGCGGCCGCCGGTCCTCGTGAACACCCTCCGGACAAACTCAGGCGGCCTGATCCGAATTATAGCTTTCGCAGCCGCCGGAGACGCGGGCAGCGCGCGGCGCTAGAATAGTCGATTCATGAATCCACCCGAGTCAGCGCGGCTTTTCCTGGAGCGGCAGATGGCCCGGCTGCGCGCCCAGCCCAAGCGCCGGCGGATCGTGTTCCCCGAAGGCGACGACCCGCGCATTCTGGAGGCGGCGGCGCGGCTGCGCCAGGACGGACTGATCGAGCCGATCCTGATCTGCCGTCCCGGCACGCCGTCCGGCATGGAGTGCGTCGAGCCTTCGACCTCGCCGCGCCTCGGCGCCTATGCGCGCATTCTCTATGAGCGGCGGCACGCGCGCGGCATGACCGAAACCGAAGCGCAGCGGGCGGCGCAATCGTCGCTGGTCTTCGCCGGTCTGATGGTCGCCGCCGGTGACGCCGACGCTTTCGTGGGCGGCGCGGCCACAACCACGGCCGAGACGTTCCGCGCGGCCATCACGACCATCGGCACGCGGCCCGGCACGCGCACCGTGAGCGGCGTCATGATCGTGTGCGTCTACGACCAGGTCTTCGGCGCGAGCGGCGTGATCGCCATGGCCGATCCGGCGTTGATCATCGACCCGTCGGCCACCCAACTGGCCGAGATCGCCATCGCCACCGCGGAAACGACGCGCACCGTGATCGGAGCCGAGCCGGCGGTGGCTCTGCTGTCGTTTTCCACCAAGGGCAGCGCGAAACACCCCTGGGTTGAAAAAGTCCGCGAGGCGCGGCGCGTGGTCGAAGCGCGCGCGCCGCAATTGCACATCGACGGCGAATTGCAGGCCGACGCGGCGCTGGTGGAAGCCGTGGGCCGCAGCAAGGCGCCGGGCTCCACCGTGGCGGGGCACGCCAACACGCTCATCTTCCCCGACGTGGCCTCGGCCAACATCGGCGTCAAGCTCGTGGAGCGGCTGGGCGGCGCGGTCAACACCGGGCCGTTTTTCCAGGGACTGGCCAAGCCCGCTAACGATCTGCCGCGCGGCTGTTCGCCCGAGGACGTTTATCGCGTCGCCATCGTCACTGCGTTGCAGTGCGGCTGAGGCACCGGGCAGGAGCGCATGCTGCCGTTCCCCTTGATCTACGCCGAGGCCTATGACCTGAACTTCGGCGACCACGTTTTCCAGGCGGCCAAGTACCGCCTGATCCGCGATCTGCTGCTGCGCCGCGGCGTGGCCTCGGCCGAAGATTTCCGCGCCCCCGAGCCGGCCACGCGCGAGCAACTGCTGAGCGTGCACGACCCCGCCTGGATCGACCGGCTGGAGAGCGGCCGGCTGACCTACCACGAGATTCTGCGCCTCGAGGTGCCGTACTCGCGGGCCATGGTTCAAGCGGCCTGTCTGGCCGCGGGAGGAACGCTCGCCGCTGCCCGCGCGGCCCTGCTCGACGGGGCCGCGTTCAATATCGGCGGCGGTTTTCACCATGCCTTTGCCGACCATGGCGAGGGCTTCTGCGCGGTCAACGACATCGCCGTGGCGATCCGCGTTCTACTGAAAGAAGGCCGCATCGGCCGGGCGCTGGTGGCCGATTGCGATGTGCACCAGGGCAATGGCACCGCGGCCATTTTTCACAGCGACGCCGCAGTCTTCACGCTCTCGATTCACCAGCATGACAACTATCCCCACGTGAAGCCGCCGTCCACTCTGGACCTCGATTTGGAGGACGGCATCGGCGACCGCGACTACCTCGACCGGCTGGGCCCGGCCTACGCCGAATCCGTCGCCGCGTTCCAGCCCGATCTGATCCTGTACGTCGCCGGCGCCGACCCGTTTTTCGACGATCAACTGGGCGGGCTGGCGCTCTCCAAAGAAGGCCTGCAGGCCCGCGATCGCCTCATTTTCAGCGCCGCCGCGCGCCGCGGGATTCCCATTGCCGTGGTTCTCGGCGGGGGCTACGCCCGCTACCTGGAGGACACGGTCGAAATCCACGCTAACACCGTCGTCGCGCTGCTCGAGAGCCTGCGTCCGGCCGGCGCATAGCGGACCGCCCACGACTGCCGATTGTGCAAAAACGAGAAAAGCGGCGTGCGCGCCCCGTATCGGCGTTATCCTATCGCGGAGTGGTCCGGTAGGAGACGAAGATGGCCCCACCCGTGAACGGCTCAATCGCCTGGGTGGATCTGACCATCCCCGAGGCGCCGAAAGTGAGGGATTTCTATGCCCAGGTGACGGGCTGGACCGTGCAACCCGTGAAGATGGGCAAATACGAGGACTACAGCATGCTGGCGGCGTCGGGAGAAGCCGTCGCGGGCGTCTGCCACAAGCGCGGCTCCAACGCCAATTTGCCGCCCATGTGGCTGATCTACATCGTGGTCGAGAACCTCGATACCGCGTTGCAGCGCTGCCGCGAATTGGGCGGCGAGGTCCTGACGCCGGTGCGCATGGCCAGCGGCTCCCGATTCGCGGTGATCAAGGATCCGGCCGGCGCCTGCGCCGCGCTGTGGGAGCCCGCCGAAGCGGCCTGACATTCACGCTGCGCCCAGCCCCGATCGCCGCGCCAGCGTCTTCACGCCTGGTAGAGAATTCTTGCCGGGGTAGAATAATTGCAAGGAAAGCGCTACTTTCCCGTTCCCTGGGCATCCAACGAACTTAGGACATCCCTCGTTTCATGAAGGCAAGTGTGAGTTTGTATCGCCTCGCGGCCGCGCTGGCTGTCTGCACCTTGATTCTGCTGCTCGTGGGCGCGCTGACCGGCGGCGCCGGCCCGGCCTCCGCCGCGCGGGCCATGTGGCTGCGGGTGCACCGTCATCTGGGCGAAGCCGTCGGCTGCCTGGCGCTGGTCACGGTGGCCGCGCTGCTGCTGTCGGATTCTCAAAAGTGGTTGAAGACGGTGGGGGTGTTGGCGCTCGTGCTGTTCGGCGCGCAGGCCTGGCTGGGCGTCGTGACGACCCACACGCCCGAGGTTGGCGTGGCCCACGCGATCCTGTCCCACCTGTGCTTCGCGCTGCTCACGCTGCTCGCGCTGGGCGCTTCGCCGGCCTGGCATCGCGACGCCGCGCTGCTGGAGGACCGGGGCTGGCCCTCGCTCCGCTCGCTGGCCTGGATCACGCCCCCGGCGGTACTGCTGCAGATCGCGTTCGGCGCTGCCTACCGCCACAATCTACTCTCCGCGATGCCGCACATCGCGTGGGCCTTCGCGGTGATTCTGCTGATTCTGATGCTGGCCACGTTTTCCATCTCCGCGCTCCCATCGGGCGCCGCTGAGCCGCGCCAGCACCAGGGCTTGCGGCGCGGAGCGATTGCTTTGATGATCCTGGTTTTCGTTCAATTGATTCTCGGAGTGGGCGCATTTCTGGCGCGCCTGAATCTGGCCGGTAGCCTGGCACCGGACGAGTTGCTATCGGCCCTGCGCGCGACCCACCTGGGCACGGGCGCACTCGTGCTCGGCTTCACCGTCGCCTTTTCGGCCGAGATCCTGCGGTGCGCCTTGCCCGCCGCGTCGGCCTCGACCGCGCGCGTTCCACGGTTGGCTGGAAACGGGCACGGCGAATGAGGGATTACCTCGCTCTCACGAAGCCCCGGATCACCTGGCTGATCCTGATGAGCACCGCCATCGGCTGCTTTTTCGGCCTCCATGGCGCTTTCGATGTGTGGCTCGTGTTAAACACCCTCCTGGGCACGGCCCTACTGGCCTCCGGCACCGCGACCCTGAACCAGTGGTCGGAACGCGACGCGGACGCACTCATGCGCCGCACTGAATCGCGCCCCATCCCCGCCGGCCGCGTCAGCGCGCGCCACGCATTTCTGTTCGGCCTGGCGCTGCTCGTTGCCGGCGAACTCGAACTGGCCGTCGCCGTCAACGCCCTCTCGGCCTGGCTCGGCTTCGCCACCGTCGCCTCCTACCTGCTGCTCTATACACCGCTCAAGCCGCGCACCTGGCTCTCCACCGCCGTGGGCGCGTTTCCCGGCGCCATGCCACCGCTGATCGGCTTCGCCGCCGTTCGCGGCACGCTCAGCTTCGAGGCCTGGATTCTGTTTGCCATCATCTTCCTGTGGCAGTTCCCGCACTTCTATGCGATCGCCTGGATGTATCGGGACGACTACGCGCGCGCCGGCATCCGCATGTTGCCCGTGGTCGAGCCCGACGGCATTTCCACTTCGCGCCACATTCTCGCCTTCGCCCTGCTGCTGGTCCCCGTCAGCCTGCTGCCGGGCTTTCTGAAAATGGCCGGCAACTGGTATCTCGCCGCCGCGCTGGTGCTGGGCGCGCTCATGCTGCGCGCCGCCGTGCGCGTGGCGCGGGAGCGCACTACGATCAACGCCCGCCGCGTGCTGCTGGCTTCGGTCATGTACCTGCCCCTGCTCTACATCGCGCTGGTGCTCGATAGCCGCGGCATTTTTTAGTCTTCTGACCGCAAACCCGGTCCTTGCGGAGACCGCTCGCTGGCGTTCGCGCCTCCGAACCGAGCCACGACCGAAGGGAGTGGTTTCCCGGGTGCGGCACACCATAACACGGTCAGGCCGCCAGTCTTCTAGACTGGGCGCAGGATCATCATGCACCGGCGTTTGTGGCTCACCATCTGCCTGGCCGCGGCAGGCTGCGCTCTGCGCTCCAGCCTGCCCGAACTCGGCGACGTGCCCGCGTTCACCCTCACCGCCCAGGATGGAACCGCCGTCTCGCGCGATTCCCTCAAGGGCAAAGTCTGGATCGTGGACTTCATCTTCACCACCTGTACGGGCCCCTGTCCGCGCCTCTCGGTGCAGATGCACCGCCTGCAGCAGCGGCTGCTCGCGAACGGCCGCGTGCCGGATGACGTGCGCCTGGTGAGCATCACCGTCGATCCCGCGCACGACACGCCCGCCGTGCTGGCCGACTACGCCCGGTGTTTCCAGGCCGACGCGCGCCTGTGGCATTTCCTGACCGGGCCCGAGGCGGCGATCAGCGCGCTCAGCGCCGATACTTTCCACGTCAACACCGCCGCCAACCTGATCGAGCATTCCACCCGGTTCATCCTCGTCGACCGCCAAGCCCGCATCCGCGGCTATTACGAATCCACGGACGCCTCGACCCTCGATCAACTGATCGAGGACATCGGCCCATTGCGCAAGGAGATTTTCTGAGGCGATGCCCCGACTGCACGACCTGCCCACCATCAACGCCTTCTTCAACGCCCTTTCGGGCGTCCTGCTCGTGTTTGGATATTTCCTGATCCGCGCCCGGCGCATCGAAGCCCATCGCAAAACGATGATCGCCGCGTTCTCCGCCTCCACGCTCTTTTTGATCGGCTATCTGGTCTATCACGCCCAGGTCGGCTCCGTGCATTTCAAGCCCGCCGGCCCCATCCGCACCGTCTACTTCACGATCCTGATTTCGCACACCATCCTCGCCGTCATTGTCACCCCCATGGCCGTCGTGACGCTGCTGCGCGGGCTGAAGGGCCGTTTCTTACAACACCGCGCGCTGGCCCGGATCACGCTGCCGATCTGGCTCTATGTCAACCTGACGGGCGTCGTCGTGTACCTGATGCTGTATCATTGGTAACCCGCTGCGAGCTGAGAAACGCCGTGCAGGAGGCTCCCGAACAAATCCTCATCGAAATGCTGGCCCCGCTTCCCGGCGAGCGCGTGCTCGACGCCGGCTGCGGCCTGGGGCGCTCGACCGCCGCGCTCGCCGCCACCGGCGCCAGCCTCACCGGCATCGACATCCAAGCTCCGCTGCTCGAGCAGGCCCGCCTGGCGTGCCCTGCCGCGGAGTTTCACGCCGCCGACCTGCTCGCCTGGACCGCGCCTCAGCCCTTCGACGCCATCTACGCCTTCGCCACGCTGCATTGGGTCCAGCCGCCGCTCGCGGCCGCGCGCGCTTTGCACGCCCTGCTGCGCCCCGGAGGCCGCCTCGCCGCCGCTTTCGGCGGTCTCTCGCCGGTCGCGCGGGAGCTCGCGGGCTGTTATCAACCCACGCCGCGCGACTACCAGCGCGTGCTCGAGCGGGCCGGGTTTGCGATGCTGGAACTACGCCCGGGCGCGAGCCACTTCTTCGTGCTGGCCCGGCGCGACAAATAACCGGACTCTTGGCCACCCATGTACCCGAAGCTTTTCACCATCGGCAGTTTCTACCTGCCCACCTACGGCCTCCTGGTCGCCCTCGGCTTCCTCGCCGCCCTGTTCCTGGCCCTGCGGCTCGCCCGCCGCGCCGGTCTCGATGCCGAGAAAGTCTCCAACCTGGCCGTCTATGCCGCCCTGGTCGGCCTGCTCGGCGCCAAGCTGCTGATGCTGGTGATGGATTTCGGCTACTACGCGCGCCATCCCGACCGCATCTTCTCGCTCGATACCCTGCTCTCGGCCGGCGTCTACTACGGCGGATTCCTCCTCGCGCTGGCTTTCGCCGCCTGGTACATGCGCCGCGAGCGTCTGCCCTTCCTGGCCACCACCGACGTGCTGGCCCCGGCCGTGGCGCTGGGCCATGCCATCGGCCGGCTGGGCTGCTTTGCCGCGGGCTGCTGCTGGGGCACGCGCACCCACCTCCCGTGGGCCGTCGTGTTCCGGAATCCGGATACCTACACCGGCGTCCCGCTCAACGTCCCGCTGCACCCCGCGCAGCTTTATGAGTCTGCCCTGACCTTCGCCGTGGCCGGGATTCTGGTCCTGGCCTCGCGCCGGCCGCACCCCGCCGGGCAGATCTTCGGCCTGTACCTGGTGCTCTATTCCATCGCCCGTTTCGGCGTCGAGTTCGTCCGCTACCACGAGCAGGCGCTGCCCTTCGGCGGACCCTTCTCCTGGACCCAATGGATCGCCCTCGGCTTGCTCGCCGCCGGTGCCTTCCTGCTGTGGAGGACCGCCCGGCGCCCCGCACGGCCCTGACCACCCCCGCAGCGCACGTTGGGACCCGATTCGTCGATAGTGGCTTGAATTCGACGGCGATAGGCCAGGTTCCGGAAACGCTTCCCCTTCCGGCCACCTGTCTGAGATGCTGAATACACAAACAGCCGGACTGCTTCCTGGGATTATGCATTCTTGCGCCATCGGCCTGGCAGTGAAATGATCTCAATGAGTGCTGGTGGAATCTATATGCACGCTGGTCGCGGCAGCCCGCATCGTGGCCGGCGTTCAGTGCGCGAGGGACCGAGGCCCCCAGCACTGACTTTAGTTGCGCCATGTTCGAATCAATATGCATAAAGCGACAGAACGACTTCACAGGAAACCCAATCGATCTGGGATTCCTGGCGGAGGCTCTGCTGTTTTACCAGCACGTCCATGTTGTTGCGGATGCTGACATTCTCAAGCTTCTGCTTCGGGCCTGCGGGACTGATGTCTTACTCGAACTCCTTCAAGCCGGCACCATGACGATGACGTACCTCGAAAATGGTACCGGCATTCGGACGCACGAGAAGGACACACTGAGAGAGAAACATGAGTTTATTACTTGGGAGTTCCCAGGCTATAGGTTGCAGAACATTGCCCCGCAGGTCTTGCAGGAGTTGACTGGCAAGCCCGGCAAGGGTCGGCGTCTCGCGCAGAGGTTTCTAGCGCTAATCAAGCCGGTGCGGTTCTTGCAAGGCGCCTCGGGGGAAGCCGTCTTGGACTTACAGGATGGCGAGTATGTCCGTACGGCGATCTCCGCGCTACTGACACATTTTGTTCCAGAATATTCGCAGACATCCCCGTTGATGTTCGCGGTCGTTCAAGAAGGTACTTTTTTCAGGCTAATCACGAACGTAGATTTTGAGATAGTCAACAGGTTCTATAATTCTCGCGTTCCTCCTACACAAAACTCGATTACCGCACCGCTTCTGCTTGGCGTGTTGGCGGCGTCCCGCGAAGACGTGCGATCCGCGTCCGAGATTGCGGCAGATCTGGCCGTTCCGCCGAGCCATTCAATAGTCGCGCGTTGCAGGTTCGACGAGATCCTCCGCAAGCGGACTCAGTCGCGGCAAGCGATCTCCGAGTTTCAGGATTTTGCACTGAAGGACGGACGGGCGATCGCGGAGGCTGTCAATAGCGGTTCCCGCAACATGGCAGACGTGCTGCGACTCGTGGACAAGGCTAGCAAGTTCAAAGAGTGGGTTAAGAATCAACCGGAAGATGCAAGACTCCGCGAGGAATACTCTAGGGAACTGATGAAGCTGAGCTGGGCGGATCAGCTTCCGGCTAAGTCATTTCGTTGGGCGATCTTCACGGCGGCAGCCACAACAATTGGGCTGCTGGCCAGTCCCGCCGTGGGGGCGGCGGCGGGTGCCGTGCTTAGTGCCTCCGACACGTTCCTCGTCGATCGGCTGATCAAAGGGTGGCGACCGAATCACTTTGTTCAAGGGCCATTGGTGGAGTTCCTCAGTTGAGGTCGGCGACCCGGATGTCCCACTGAGGAAACTGAGCAGCCTGACCGACGAATTGACGCAATACCGATTCGCCGTTTCGCTTGACACCCGGGTGTAAGCTCAAGGCAATCGGGAACCTGCACGCCGCGCCGGCCGCGTTCTTGGCGATTGTGAAGATCTGGCGAATTTGTGCAGCCTAAGCCAATCATTCTAAAAAGAAAAGTCGACAATTGACTTTGATCCTCCAAATTTGTTTGCGCGTCCCGCCGCGCCGCCATGCCACGGTACGCGCAGATCACCGGTCTTAGGGCCGGTCATCGTCTTCGCAGGCACGTTGCCGGTTGGAGGCCGGGTTGATATAGTCATCGACCAGAGGAGTTCCATGCACTTGACTACTATTCATCGGGCGGCTCTCCGGGTGGCTGGCGTAGTGCTGGTTTGTTCGGTTGCTTTCGCCCAGAGCGCGTCTTCGTCTCCTGAAACGAAGGGGGCTGCCGCCCAGGGGTCGGGGCGCTTCGATGGCCAGTGGCTCACGAAGATGACCTGCCCTCCCAAAGGGAACACCGAGGGCTACACCTGGCAGTTTGCCAGCGTCATCGAGAACAGCAGGTTTAGCGGACACCACGGCACAGCGGGGGAACCCGGCTATCTGCAGATCGAAGGCAAGATCGCCGGCGACGGCAGCGCCAAGCTGTCGGCAAAAGGCATAGTCGCCTCCAGGCAATACGCTCGTGGAGTTCTCGCCCACAAGGGTGCGGACTATGACTACGACATCAAGGCTCAGTTCAGCGAGACGGAGGGCACAGGCAAGCGCGACGCGGGCCTCGGCATCGTGGGCCGCGTCTGCATGTTTGACTTTGCCAGAAAGTAGGCCCTGGCGCGGCTCGTTCAGACCTTGAGGAACTCGCGCGTCCAGCGCATCGACGCCTCGAAGTCCGCCCGTTCCTTCTCGACCGCCTGCTCCTTGGACAACTGCGGCAGCGGCGGCTGCGGCTGGCCCGGCGCGGCGATCTGGAGATAGCGCGCGAACTCCGCCGCCCGGACGTTGCGGTAGCCCTCCCAGAACTCGGGCTTGCGCCACGGGTACAGCATCGGTCCCATGACGATCACTTCGAGCGACATCGCCTTGCCCGGGCACAGCTC
>OCTA010006109.1_pt1 | contig 10327 bp, 13 predicted proteins | sample 1538991 | NCBI WGS metagenome assembly OCTA01 (sample SAMEA3539302, study PRJEB22396) | soil metagenome | biome: tundra; feature: field; material: soil | place: USA | collected 2010-05 | depth 0.15 m | reverse complement strand
AATGGAGCTGCCCGGTGCTGCCCATGGAGTTTCACGACGCCGAGGCGCTGACCGCTCTTGTGCCCCGGCTGTTCGTGGACGCCTTTGGGGCGCTGCCCTTGCGGGTGGCCGCGGGCAAGCTCCTTTATCTGGGGTTTGAGGAGCGGCTCGACCCGGTGTTGGCCTTGGCCGTCGAGAGGATGACGGGGTTGCGGGTCGAAAGCGGGCTGGTGCAGGGGTCGCTGTTCCGCCCTGCGCATACGCGCATGTTGAGTTCGAAGTTTCCTCCCGTGGAGCTGATCGAGGCCAGCTCGGAGCCGGCAGCGGTCCGCGTCCTCTCGAAAGCGATCGAGAGGGCGCAGCCGGTCGAGTCCCGCCTGGTAAGGGCTCACGACTGCCTGTGGCTCAGGATGCGGGCGCGCCCACAGGCCGGGCCGCTGCCGGATGCCGCCTCGGTTGAGGATCTGATCTGTTTGATCGGCGCGCACTGACGCCGGGAGAAATGACGTTGCAACCGGCTCATGAATCTGACTGGACCGCCGATAGGCAATCCAGCAGAGGAGCCTGGGCATGAGTGAAATTCGAACCCTGATCGTCGACGATTCCACTGTAATGCGCAAGATTGTGGAGCGTTCCCTCCGTCAGGCAGGGCTTGACCAGCTGGTGGTGTACGAGGCCGGCAACGGCGCCGAGGGATTGGATATGTTGAAGTCCAAGCAGGTGGACCTGATTCTTTCCGATATCAACATGCCCTCGATGGATGGGCTGGAGTTTCTGCGCCAGATCCAGGCGCAGAACCTGGCCCCCGGCGTTCCGGTGGTGATGATCACCACCGAGTCGAGCGAGGAGCATGTGAAGCAGGCCATTCTGGCCGGGGCGCGAGGATATATTCGCAAACCGTTTACGGCCGAGCAGGTGAAGGAACGGGTGCTTCCGTTGTTGAATGGAGCATAACCGGAAGGGATCAACATGCTGTTGAACGGTGTGCGTACGGCAGCTCTCTTGCGAGCGCGGAGAGGCGGCACAAACGAAATGGAGCGTACGATGGCGGTCTCGTTGCGTGAATCCGTGCAACTGGTCTCCGATCCGCGGAACCTGGATGCGAGTGTGGAAGAGGTCTTTCAACTGATGCTGGGGGTCAACTGCCGGCGCGTTGCCGGACCGGCTCTTTATGAGGAGCAGTCGGTGACCGCGGTGGTGGGCTTTGGCGGGCTGTTGAGCGGCGCCTGCGTCTTCAAGAGCGGCAGTTCGGCGGCCATGAAGATCGCCGCGCACATGACGGGCATGGAGTTCTCTGAGATCGACGACACAGTCAAGGATGGGATCGGCGAGCTCTGCAACATGCTGGCCGGAGCGTGGAAGGGCAAGGTTCCGGACCTGGCCGCCAACTGCGGGCTGTCGATTCCGGCCGTCATCACGGGCAGGGATTACCACCTTCACGTGCAGGCTCCAGAGTTCAAGCTGAATCACACCTACCGGTTCGACGATGCCAGCTTCGAAGTAACCATCATTTGCGATGGCCTCCAGTAGACCTCCGCCACCCTGGGGAATCCATGCACCTCACCAACGGCTTGAATGAACGATGGACTGCGGACATTCTCAGGCGGGAGGGAAATTCTCCGGCGGGAGATCGATGAAGCCGTGAGGCAGCGTTTTGCGTGCCCCCGCAGGCGACCCCTTTCACCGGGCGCAAGTGAGTCCGCGTTCACGTCCCCAGGAATTCTGATCTTGCTCTAATCCAGAATCCCTCATTTCCGGTCCCTCACCTGCACTCCTCCTTCGGCGAGGGAGGTGCGACCGATGGACAGCGGATACTATGCGGCGATGACCGGACTGGTGGCGCGAACCCAGGCTCTGGACACCGCGGCCGCCAATCTGGCCAATGCGCAGACTCCCGGCTACCGGGCAGAGCGGGAGTTTTTCCGCTCCGTGCTGCTGGGACCGGATGCCCTGGACTCGCAACTGGGGCGCACAGTGAACAACTTTGGCCTGTTGGGCGGCGACCGGCTCAGTATGGCCCAGGGCGCGCTTCAACTGACCGGCAATCCGCTCGACATGGCCATCGAGGGCGAGGGATTCTTTCAGGTTCAGACTCCGAACGGCATTCGCTACACCCGCGACGGCGGCTTCCACCGCGCGCGAAACGGGCAACTGGTCACGGCGGCGGACGAACCGGCGCTTTCGACCACCGGCCAGTCGATTCAGGTTCCTCCGGGCGAGGTGACCGTGGGCGCGGACGGTGTGCTCTCGGTGGCAGGCGGCGTGGTGGCCACGGTGGGGGTCTTCACCTTTCCCGCCGGTGCGCAACTGACTCCCGAGGGAGCCAACCGTTACGTCGCGCCCGAGGGGATCGCGCCGGCGGTCTCAAAGAATGCCGCGGTCCACCAGGGTGCCATCGAGGCCGCCAACCAGGACGCGATTCAGGGGTCGCTGGACCTGATCGTGATGCAGCGCCAGGCGGAGATGATGCAGAAGGCGCTGACCGTCTTCCACACCGAATTTAACAAGATCGCCACCGAGGATTTGCCCAGGGTATGAAGATGAGACCGCAATCTCTTCGGAAACGAGGGAAAAGATGATTCGAGCCTTGTATACAGCCGCCAGCGGCATGAGCGCGCAGCAGATGAACCTGGACACCATCGCCAACAACCTGGCCAACTCCTCGACCACCGGGTTTCGCCAGTTGCGCCTGGAGTTTCAGGACATGGTCTACCAGAACCTGGTGACGCCGGGAGCCGCGCAGAGCCAGTCCACGGTCTCAGCGGGCTTACAGATCGGGTTGGGCACCAAATCGGCGGCCACCGAGGTGATCATGACCCAGGGGTCACTGAATCAGACTTCGAACCCTCTCGATGTGGCCATCGAGGGAACCGGCTTCTTTCAGGTGCAGCGGCCCGACGGAACCATCGCCTACACCCGGGCCGGGCAATTTCAATTGAACAACCAGGGAACCCTGGTGACGACCGACGGCGACCCCGTGATTCCCACCATCACCATTCCCTCGAATGCCACCGCGGTCACCATCACCCAATATGGGGTGGTGAACGCGACCCTGGCGGGGCAGCAGAACCCCTCGCAACTGGGCCAATTGCAACTGGCCACCTTTCCCAACCCAGGGGGCCTGGAAAGCATGGGTTCAAACCTGTTGCAGACCACGCTCAGCTCTGGAGACCCGGTGCTGGGCAACCCCGGAGGGACGGAAGGGCTGGGGACGCTACAGCAGGGGTACCTGGAGAACTCGAACGTGGACGTGGTCACCATGTTTGTGCAGATGGTGCTGGCGCAGCGGGCCTACGAATCGAACTCCAAGGTTATCAAGGCCGCCGACGATATGTACTCCCAGGTCAATAACATGACCAGGTAGAGGAGAAGCGATACATGAAGGCTTGGCGTGCTGGAGACGGGATGGGACCGGGACGGAAGATGCGGTTGGGCGCGGCGCTGTTGGTTCTGGCGGCGGCGCTTGCGGCTCACGGCCAGACGGCAACCGCGATCGAGGCTGGCCCTCGCGTCCTGGCTTCATCGCCGAGGCTGGCTCGGGTTCAGGCGTCGGTGCCGGGCGAGGGTGTCCGCGAGATCGACGATCCGCACACCGGAGCCCGTTGGCTGCTGATGCGCGATTCCAGCCATCCGGGCGGGCCGGGCCGGATGGTGCAGGTGAAAAGCGTCGGCGATCCGGTCTTGCAGAACAAGACGGCGGTTGAGCCGCACCGGGTGGAACTCCGCCCGGTTCTGCATGCCGGGGAGCGGCTGATCGTCGAAGAGGATACACCGCTGGTTGAGGCGCGCCTGGAGGCGGTTGCACTGGGCCCGGCGGACCTCGGATCTGCCCTGGACGTACGGCTGAAGATTGGCGGCAAGGTGGTGCGGGCCGTGGCTCTGGCGCCTGGCAGGGCAGTGCTTCAACCTGAGACGGAGGCGCGGCCATGAATCCGAGAATCCTTTGCGCCCTGGCTCTCTCCGTGTCGATTGGTCTGATGCTGGGGGCGCCCGTTGGCGCCATGGACAAGAAGCACATTCCGTTTGTTCCGGCAGCCAAGCCGACGCCTCCCGAGGAGGCTCTGCATGCCTATGTGGAGCGTGTGAGGGCGCAGCAGGCGGCCGAGGTGAGAACGCCAGGTTCGATCTGGAGTCCGGAGGGCCGGCTGGTCCGGCTGGGCACCGACGCCAAGGCGGTTCGGCTGCACGATGTGGTTTCGATTGTGGTGACGGAAAGCCTGGCGGCCTCGACCGACGGGCAGGTAAAGAACTCCAGGGCCTCGAACGCCAATTCGGCGCTGACCTCGCTGTTCGGCAAGCTGAAGGTCTCGAATGCCCTGCAGAACCTTATCGGCATGAATGCGTCTTCGGGGCTGACGGCGCAAGGCCAGAGCACGACCAACTCCAGCCTTGCGACTACCTTTGGCGGCGAGGTGGTGGACGTGCTGCCCAACGGCATGCTGGTGGTGCAGGCCACCCGGCAGTTGACCTTCTCGCAGCAGACCCAGCTGATCAAGCTGCGCGGATTGGTGCGCCCGGAGGACGTGAGCGCACAGAACCAGGTGTTGTCAACGGCCATGACCGACCTTGAATTGGAAGTGACCGGCAAGGGCATCGTCAACGACTCCACCTACCGGCAGAACCCGCTGGTGCGGTTCATCGAGAGGTTGCTGATTTTCTAGGGGCAGGGAATAGGGAATAGGGAACAGGGAGCACTGGCCGGGGATTACCGATGAGAGACGCGAGAGCGATGCGAGACACGAGAGACAGCTCGGCGCAGGTTCAGCCGGGAAGATCAATCCGGCGGTGGTTTGGGCTGGCGGCGGCCCTGGCGCTGGGAGCTGTGTTGGCCCCTGCCGAGGCTGCGCCGCAGTTGGCGCGGATCAAGGATGTGGCGACGATCGAGGGGATTCGGGACAATCAGTTGGTGGGCTATGGGCTGGTGGTGGGGCTGCGCGGCACCGGCGACAGTTCGCAGACGGTCTTTCCGGCGCAGACCTTGATCTCCGCGCTGGAGCGGATGGGCATCACGGTTCCCCAAACCGGGTCCAACAGCGCCAGCAACATGCAGGTGAAGAATATGGCCGCGTGCTTTGTAGTGGCTACGCTGCCGCCCTTCAGCCGGCCGGGCTACAAGATGGATATCACCGTCTCCTCGGCCGGGGACGCACGATCGCTTGAGGGGGGCATTCTGCTGATGACCCCGCTCTATGGACCGGACGGGCAGGTCTACGCGCAGGCCCAGGGGGCTCTGGTGCTGGGCGGCTACATGGCCTCGTCGGGGGGCAACACCAAGCAGCTCAACCACCCGACCACCGCACGCATTCCCGGTGGAGCTCTGGTTGAGCGGCCGGTGCTCTTCGACCTGAAGCAGATGCATACGGTCAGCGTGGTGCTGAACGACGCCGACTTCCACACCGCAGAGCGCATGGCGGCGGCCATCGATCGTGCGCTGGGCTCCGACCGCGCACACGCCGTCGACAGCCGGCGGGTAGAGATTGCCGCGACGCCGGATGAGGACATTGCGGCGCTGCTGGACCGGGTGGAGGCGGTCGAAATAGAGGTGTTTCCGAGAGCCCGTGTGGTGGTGAACGAGCGAACCGGGACAGTCGTCATCGGGGGCAGGGTCCGTCTGCAGCCGGTTTCGATTCTGCACGGAGGGCTGTCGGTGAATGTGATCTCCGAGACCAAGGTCTCGCAGCCGAATTCCATGTCTTCGGGAACGACGCAGGTGGTGGAGCAGACCACGGTGCAGGCCCAGGACAAGCCGGTGAATCGCATCAACCTGAAAGAAGGCGCGACGGTGGAGGATTTGGTCCAGGAATTGCAGCGGACAGGGGCAGGCGCGCGGGATGTGATATCGATCCTGCAGGCCATGAAGGAGGCCGGTGCGTTGGAGGCCGACCTGGAAATCCTGTGATGGAGGCGTTGGCATGCATTCGATAACAGCGGCAACGGCGACAGCCGGCACGGGAAACGCCGCAACCCCGCAGCCGAGGCTGGTGCGGGCGGCGCACGAGTTTGAGGCGCAGATGATGAAGGAGTTGATGAAGCCGATGACCCACGGCAGTTCACTTACGGGGGCGGACGGGGACTCCGACAGCGACTCCGGCTCCGGTGGGGCGCTGGGGGAGTTCGCATCCGAGGCTCTGGGCCGTGCGCTGAGCGAGCGGGGAGGGTTTGGGATTGCCACCCGGATCGTCAAGGATCTCTCCCATTCCGGTAACCCGAGCGTAACCGGGCCGGTAACCGGAAATCCGCACGGCGATACCGTCATGAGAGCTTCTAAATGACTAGAGTGATTAGCAGATGTGCCGATAGACCCAGCAAGGAGTAACGCGTATGGACATTCGCAACAGTCTCGATGGATTGAAATCGCTCTTGGGAGTGACACCGCCAGCCCCGGCTGCGCCCCAGACCAAGGGCAATACCGCCGCAGGCGGGAGCGGATTGGGCAGCGACCGAGCAACTTTCAGCAGCGCGGGAAGCGAGGTTTCGCTTACGGCCGCCGAACCCGGTGTGCGGGCGGACATGGTGGCAGGTGTTCAGGCTGCGCTCGCGGCAGGAACCTACAGTGTTCCGGCATCGGCGGTGGCGTCCAAGGTAGTGGACTCGATGCTGGGCAGGGAACAGTGATTGGGGTCTAGCCCGGTGGAATGGGGTTGGGCCGGAGGCAGGGCGCGCTTGGCGTGGAAGACGTGGCGCGGATGAGCGCGCGCCTTGGGCCGGATGGCAGGACGCCAGACAGATTTGAATGGGAAGCAACCCGGCGGCAACGAAAGGAAAGCGGGTCATGGAGGAGTTTGCGGAGCGTCGGGAGCATCGGGAGCTGAAGGAACTGGTGGTGGAGGCCTCGCGGGCGCTGGCCCGCCTGGATGCGGACCGGCTGGAGGAACTGGCGCTGTCGTGTCAGGCACTGAATCGGGATCTGGCGCCGGCGAACTCGGAGGAGCAGGCAGGGCTGGCCCGCAAGGCTCAAGAGGCCGTGGGGGAGATGGCGGTATTTGCCAGGGTGCTGGAGGCGACGCGGGCCAATTTGCATGTGATGAACCGCTTGCGGGAGTTGCATGCGGGCCGATTGGAGTACAACGAACCTCAGGGTCGGGGATGGGCGCGGATGGAGAGCAGTCATGGGGACAATTAGCTCCGCATTCAGCCTGATGTCGGGGGCGCTGGACGCCGATCAGTCGGCGCTCAGCATTGTGGCCAACAACGTGGCCAACGCCAACACCCCCGGCTACACAAGGGAGTCCCCGAACTGGCAGGAGAACAAACCGCTTGAGGTTGGCGGGGTCTCGTATGGACAGGGGGTAACGGAGACCGGCGCCACATCCGCGCGGGATCGTGTGCTTGAGTCGCGGTTGGACCAGCAGCAGCAGCTAGCTTCGGCCTCCGGTTCGCGGCTGACGGCGCTCAATACGCTTCAGGCCCTATTCACGCCGGATTCGGGCTCACCCAGTTCGAGGGCCGGGGACATTGGAAGCGATATTACGAGTTTCTTCTATTCGTTTTCTTCGCTGGAGGCCAATCCCACCGACAACGCACTGCGCCAGAACGTTCTCTCCGCGGCGGGCATGCTGGCCGGTGATATCTCCAACGCCGCGGCCAGCCTGAACTCCCAGAGGACAGCCCTGGACCAGGAGGCAGCCGGGGTAACCAGTCAGGTGAACTCGCTCACCGGCGCTATCGCCCAGTTGAATCAGCAGATTCAGTCGGCCTCGCCCACAGGCGACGCGGGAACGCTTGAAGACCAGCGCCAGCAGGATCTGAGCCAGCTTTCGCAGTTGATCGGGATCAACCAGATTACGACCGAGAACAACGGCCTCGCGATCACGACCACATCGGGCCAGTTGCTGGTCTCCGAGGGGTCGAGCTACCAGTTGACCACCGGCACGGTGAACGGGGTCACCGACTTCTTTCTGGGCAACAAGGATATTACCTTGCGGTTGGCCTCGGGCGGCGGCTCCTTGGGCGGTGATCTGACGGCGCGGGACCAGGACATTCCCAGCACGCTTGGTTCGCTCGACCAACTGGCCTACAGCATCTCGACGACGGTCAATACGCAGAACAACACGGGAACCGATCTGGATGGAGTCACCGGCACAGTGGCCAATCCCCTCAACATCTTCACACAGCCGGCAGTTATGGCAGGCAGCGCGGCTGGCATGAGCGTGGTAATGACCCATGCCAACCAGGTTGCCGCCGCCGGGGCCGGAGATGGGACGGGGGACAGCTCGAATGCCTCGGCAATGGCTAATCTGGCCAAGCAATCGATTGTGAACGGCCAGACGCCGATCAACTACTACTCGAATTTTGTAAGCACACTGGGTTCGACTGTCTCTGGCGTGGAGACCGAGAATACTGCGCAGAATGCCTCGGTGACCCAGTTGCAGACGCAGAACAATGCGCTCACTGGCGTTAACTTGAACGACGAGGCCTCTGCGATGACCACGTTGGAGCGCAGTTATCAGGCGGCTTCCCAGGTGTTTGCGATGCTGAACACGATCATGGCCTCGGCGTTGAATCTGGGGAGTCAAACGACGGTTTCCTAAGACGGCTTCGGCGAACCGGCGGCAGGCATGGGCTGCGCGCCAAGGAAGAACCGTTAAGGCAAGTGGAGGAATGCGATGCGCGTGGATCCTTTTTACGTTGGGAATCTGGTGGGTTCGCTCGATCAGGCACAGGTGAACGTGCAACAGTTGTCGTCTGAGCTGTCGAGCGGCGTGAGCATTACTTCCCTGAGCAAGAATCCGGTGGGCTCGGGCCAGAATGTGCTGCTGCTCGACCAGATTCAGCAGGATGATTCTTTCACGCAAAGTTCCACGCTGGTGACGGGCCAATTGCAAGTGGCCGATTCGGCTCTAGGCAGCGTGGTTTCCGAGCTGACCTCGGCAATCTCGCTGGCCACCAGCGCTAATAACGGCACCATGAACTCGAGCAACGTCAAGTCCATCGCGAATCAGATATCAGGCATTCTGAATGAGGTGCAGTCGCTGGCCAACACCAGTTATCAGGGCCAGTATATCTTTGCCGGCGGCCAGACTTCCATTGCTCCCTTCGCCACTTCGACTGCCACATCGCCGGCCACCACCACTTATAACGGCGATCAAGGCGTCAATTATCTGCATACACCCAACGGGCAGAAGATCCAGTTGAATGTACCGGGCGACCAATTATTCATGGGCAGCGGGTCGAACAGCGTCTTTGGGGCCCTCAATAGCCTGATTGCCGACTATTCGAGCGGCGTCGTCAACACCAACCAGGCGGTGATGGATACGCAGGAGTTGAGCACTGCGCTGAACTACGTTTCCCAGCAGCGAGTGACCGTCGACAACTCCATGACTCAGATCACGGCCGCTTCCGAGGCAGTGACCAACGTGCAGACCCAACTGATCACCGCGCAGACCAAACTGATGCAGGCCGACATTCCGACGATCTCGACGCAGCTTTCTCTGGCAGAAACCCAGCAGACAGCGCTCATGGATGTAATCGCTCAACTAAATTCGACAGCGAACAGCCTGTTCAGCAAGCTGTAATAGGCCGTGCATCGACGGAGGAGCTTGAGGGCCCGCTCTCCGAATCCGTTTTGTGTCTAGCCGCTGGCCGACTTTTGCGCCCGGCTTTGGATGCGCGCGCACTGAACTCAGTGCGTCTATACTTTACTCAGAAGGACACACTTTGTTCGCTCCAATTCGTTTTATCTGGAATGCAACTCGCGGCCATCGGCTGACCCCGTGGCGAAGCGAGTACCTGCGTTGGCGGGTTGAGACCTATTCCGGCCAGCGCGCCGAGACGTTGACGGTCGGGAAGATACTGAGTTTTGTCTGGACCTCGCGCTGGGAGCTCTTGAGCTATCTGGCCTGGACGGACCGCCTCGACCGCGAGGTGCGCAAGCGGGTGTGAGATCAGGGATCGGGGATCAGATGGAATGGTTGTAGATACAGGTGTTTGTCAAGAGTTGTTTGCGTACAGCTGGCTCTCTCAAGGTTAAATTCGTCTGCACCGGCGATGACTGAAAACTGATCCACGATCTCTGCTTTTGGAGTTCTTTTCCGCATGAGAATCGCCTTATTTCGCTCCTTCCGGCTTTCGCTTTCAGGATTTCTTTTGGGGGCCATGGCTGCCGCCGGCGCGCAGCAACTTCCCCCGGCCGAGCCTCCGCTGCCATTGCCCTCGGCGCATTCTGACGCTCCGACCCTGCGCGTGAGGGCCAATGAGGTGCTGGTGCCCACGTTGGTGGAGAAGCGCGGCGGCGGCATTGTCTACGGCCTCAAACCGGACGACTTTGTGCTGGAAGACAACGGTGTGACGCAAAAGATTCGCGTGCAGGAGGAGATGGATACGGCGCCGGTTTCGCTGGTGGTGGCCG
>OCTA010006107.1_pt1 | contig 10328 bp, 6 predicted proteins | sample 1538991 | NCBI WGS metagenome assembly OCTA01 (sample SAMEA3539302, study PRJEB22396) | soil metagenome | biome: tundra; feature: field; material: soil | place: USA | collected 2010-05 | depth 0.15 m | reverse complement strand
GCGTTTGGCTGAAGACGCTGGCGTACCTGGTGCTGAGCCGCCGCGAGCGCGCCACCTGGGACAATCTGCAAGCGTCGGCCAAAGAACGCTATGACTGGCTGCTCGGACGCTGCGCCGCCAAGGACGCCGTGCGCATGCTGATCCACGAGCGCTTCGGCGAGCAGCTCTGCGCCGCGGATGTGGAGATCGCCGGCGCAGTATCGGGCCGCCTGTCGGTGGAAGGCGCGTGGAAGCAGCGTCTCGGTGTCAATCCTGTGGTCGCGCTTGCGAATTCCGGCGTCGCGGGCGCGGTGGCCGCGCTGAATGCGGCGGATCTGGCGGGCATCGATCTGGCCGCGCGCGCGGCTTGAAGAGTACGGATGTACGAAATAGTACCATAAGCGGCCCCTACGCAAAATAGGGCATCCGGATTTTGGACGGCTTAGTGTATACTTCACTTACTCCCTTTGACTCAGACCGGGGATAAGTCGCACTTCTTGCGGAGGGTTTCGATGCGTCGCAGCCTGATCGTTCTTGCGTTCTCCGGAGCACTCCTTGCCTCGCCCCCCCCCCGGCGGTCAGTCCTCCTCAAGCGGAGCGGTGAAATCCAAGGCCGCCTCTGCGCCGGCACAAACGGGCAACTGGTCGATCAACTGCGGCCTATGGCGCACTGACACGGGATTCACCTCGACAATCCAGATCAAAAACAGATTAGTAACCGGTCCTATGACCGTGTCGCCGGCCCTGTTCATGGCGGATGGGACCGAGTACGACCTTCCGGCCGTCAACCTGCCCACAGCCGGGGTGGCCACGGTGAACATCAACAATGCGCTCGCCAGCCTTCCTGCTGCGCTTGCCAGCCACCTTTCGCAATATGGCAGCGCCACTCTCAGGTTCACCGGATTTCCCTTCGCGATCATTGCCCAGACAACCTTTGGCAGCCCGAGCCTTAGCCTCAGTTATATGGCGCCATTCACCGCCATCGCGACTGCCGAGCCGGCTGCGCAGACCCTGGAAGGGCTGTGGTGGGCGCGCGATGCCGGAGTGGGCGGGTTCCTCAGCTTGAGCAACGCCACCGGCGCACAGCGCACCGTGAGCATCCAATCGCTTACGGCCAGCGGACAAGCGCAGCCCGCCCAGTCGTTCACGCTGGCGCCGCACACCAATCAAATGTTGGACCTGCTATCCCTGATCGGACCGCAGGTAAACGCCGGGGACGCCGGCGGGTTGCGTGTGCAATTCACAGGCCGCATGGGCGAGGTGAACGTGACAGCAGGCCTGGAAAACCGGCAGGAGGGTTACTCGGCCCTAATCCCTTCTGGATGCCACCCATGGCCATGGCTTCCATGGGAACATCGGCCAGCACTCCAGTTACCCTCGGTCACGCAGGAATCATGGTGGGCACTCCGGACGCCATGATGGGTTTCCCAGCGGGTACCACATTCACTCCCTATTTGGCGCTGCGCAACATCACGGCGCGCAGTATCGCCGTCAACCTAACGCTGTATACCGAGCAGGGGACGCCGATGCCAGGGCCGGTGCAGTCGCTGCGGCCGTGGCAAGCTCTGCAAGTGGACATGGGGAGCGTCCTGCAGCAGCTCGGCCTGAAAGGTTTCAACGGAATGCTGACCCTGGCCGTCAGCCACACCGGCCAGATCAACGACATCATGGCGGCGGCGGGCAGCGTGGACGCGCGTGGCACTTACGTATTTGAGGTCGAGGGGCGCGCGGTGGAACAGCGGGTCAGCAAACAGTCGCCTTACTGGAGCGTTAAGGACGGAAACGACACCATGGTGTCCCTGTGGAACCCCAGCGGGAAAGCCGAGGACGTGATGGTCACTCTGAGCTACGCGGGCGGCTCCGGCAAATATCATTTCCGGGTGCATTTGGCCGCGTATGCCACGGCCAACCTGGATATGATGGAACTGATAGCGGACCAAAGCCCGGACGCGGATGGGAATGCGATCCCGCGGGGAGTGCAGGAAGGCAGCTTCGTTTTCCACAGCGCGACAAGCGTGCAGACGCCGGTATTCCTGAATGTGAACGTCGGGATTTTTAACGTGGTGAAGGGCACCTGCTACTGGGGTATGATCTGGTGCGATGGATTTAGCGGCCCTCTGCTCATTTACCCGGGCTGGGAAACGGGCAACGCCGCGTGGCTGCAAGTGAACACGCAACTCGACGTGTGGGCGGAAGGGCAATACAGTGATGGAACGACGCCCGCTGTGACTGCGGACTTCACGAGCAACAACTCGTCGATTGTCACCGTGGACGAGTGGTATGGCGTGGTGACGGGGTCAAGCGCGGGTCAGACGTATGTTACCGCCAGCGCGGATCTGCCGGCACCCGGGGAATACCAGGGCTACAATCCGACCTGCGAAACGCTCCAGATTGACGATACCCTCACCGGCAGCGGAACGATCAATGTGTACGATCCGACCCCGGTGATTTCGAGTGTCAATCCCACGACTTTCGTTGTGGGCTCGGCTACCACCTTCACGATTAACGGGCAGTACCTGGGCACGAACTGCCCGACGTTGCAGTTTCCGTTCGCGGCCAGCTACAGCCTAAGCCCCTGCACGGACTCGGCGGTCTCGGGCACAGTGACGGCCACCGGTACGGGGAGCGGCGACTTGGTTTACACGTCGAAGGGCTATGGCGGGCAAGGGTTTTTGCCGGCACCCGGCGGGTCGCCACAGGCGAACGGGCCGCAATTGAGTTCAAGCTACCCGCCCGTGATCCCGCACCTGTATTTCAATGGCAGCGAGGTCACCAATACGACAGTCACAACTATAATCGGCCAACAGATCTCGCTGTCCTCTAGTCCCGGTTTGCCAAGTGGTATCTCCGTAACCAGCAATAGCTGGACCGTGCCTGGCTCCGTTGTCGCCAACTATGTCTCGTCCGACGCATCGGCACATGTGACAGCGTACACACCGCCCAACACCTCTGGTACAGTCTTCTACTGGTTTGCTCCTGGGAACAACACGGTCACGGACACGTTTAAGGTGAGCGACGGCCAGTCTTATACGGCCACGGCCACGTTCAAGGTCGTCCCACCCACCTGGGAGCAACTGACGCTTAGCCATGGTGTTGTCAACATCAACTCGACCTGCTACGGGAGCCTATACATGGTCAACGGCACCTGCCAACTAGTGGCCAATGGCATCGACGTCAGCGCAGGCGTGACACCGCCAGCCGGCTTCTCCGGGAAATGGTCGTGGTCGCAGGCCATTACAAGCGCCACCGCCAGCCTGACGGCCACGGCGACTGGGAAGGTAACGAGTTGCCAGGCAAGCGGCGGGGACGCCAGCACGGCCAATACGGGGGCCGTTTGGAGCGATGATCCGGCGCTCAGCCTGGGCACTGCCGGCACCTATAACAAGGAGACCGACGCGGACTCCTTTGTAACTTACCTCATGTTCATGCCTTCTGGAACCGGGAGCATCTGGGTCCCTCTGGCCTCGCTCACTTGGTCGTGGTCCGGAGTTGCCGTGAACAACGGCGGTAGCCAGAATAGCGGTTGGATCATCCAGAGCAGCTCCAGCCCCCAACCGTCGGCGCTGGCCGCCAGTCCCTCAACCCTGAGCGCATTTCCGCAATGGTCGAGCAACGTTCAACCCGTTCTAAAGGCTTGTCTTAACAACCAGGTGCAACCATGACATCACAAATGCGAAACGCAGCGAAACCGCAACGCTTGATATCGGCAGTACTTGGCGCGGGCCTGCCGTGGGCTGCCGCGCTGCTCGCCCAAACCCATACCGGGCCGCAGCCCCAACCGTCCCACGTCGAGGCGAGCGCGCAGCTCGACAGAGAGACTACCGCGCCCGGCGAAAGGATCACCTTCAAGCTGCACCTCAAGAACATCTCCAACGAGCCCATCTCGGTGATGAAATCGCGTCCTCCGGAGAACGTAATAGAACTCTCGGCTGTCGACGACAAAAACCACCCGGTACCATTCACGCCGTCCGGGGAGGCACTCATCCATGGGATCAAAATAGGGGGCGGCGGCCCGGTGCTGCTTAAGCCGGGAGAGGAGACCGTGTTCGACCTGGACGCGTCGAAGCTGTTCGCCTTCACCAAGCCCGGGATCTATCAAGTAACGGCTCGTTACGGGGGGCCAATAACGACGTCGGAGGGTAACCTCCCGCAAAAGCAGGTACTGGCCTCCGAGCGCGTCGCGGCCAAGGTCGAAGTGCGGGTCGGAGAATGAGTCGTACCCGGCTTTACCGTCGGGTGGTCATGGGATCATTTTTAACGGTAAGGTGGCGATGCGCCTGATCCGAAATGCAATGAAACTCCAAGACGTAGCATCCGTTATAGCGGGGGTTGGGTTGCCGTGCTTGCCCCCCTTCTCCCCGCGCAAACCAGGAACGAGTCGGACTCCCAACCGTCCCTTATAAGCGGTGACCGCGCAGCTCGCGCAAGAGGCCCGTTGACAGAGGCGGGAGCGTCAAACTCTCACGCTTGGCTTGCCGTTGGCGATCATGACAATATCGCGCATGTCCACTTCTTGATCGATTACATGAATCGCTCAACGATTCATTACGGAAATCTTCGTTCCCCTCGGACTGTAAATCCGCGCGCGGTTCCCGCCATTGACTCCGGGGTGCTGCCCAAGCCGGTGAGAACCTGTTTACTTGGCTGGCGCCAAAGCGGGCTGAATCCAGCGCGCCACCTCCGCGGACGACCATTTGGGCCACTCCTTCTTCCGGAACTTCTCGTCCACGATTCGACTGGCCGTACCCGGCGGCAATACTCGCAGACTCTTTAAGAACTCAATCACGGAGTCCTGCTCGTACTCGCTGGATCGCAGGAAGCTCTGCAGGCTAGCCTCCGCTTCTCCGTGGTGGGCAAGCACGGACTGCCGCAGAGTGGTGAACAGCCCGTGATGAAAGAAGGGCGGCTGATTGGCCGCGCCCCACAGGCGCTTGGTCAGAAAGCGGCGATTCCCCTGGCGGAACTTGGGAGACCAGGTCGCCTGGTTCTGGTCGAGAGGCTCATGGCCTTCGTCCTCCGGGCCGCAGATGTCGTGCAGCTTGAAATCGGTGTAGGCGGACACTTCAATTACAGTGGCGTCTTTGCTCGCAGGCGCCAGGCGCGGCTGCGGCAGATCCGGATCGATCAGGCTGACCCCAATCATGCGCGTTTCCCCGGCGCGCAGATTGCGCGGCGGGTTGTAAGGATTGGGCTCGGTGTAAGTCCAACTGCGCTTCTCCAGGGGCAGGCTGGGAATGTGGCAGACGGCGCAGCCGATCCGTTCGAATACCAGTTCGCCCACGGCCACGGCCTTTTCGATCTCAGGATCGTTAGGGATCACCCTGCCGGGAACCGCCATGACGGCCTGGAATAACGCGACGGCGGTGATGTCGGCGCGCGTCAGCTCATTGGCGACGCCGTCGCCGTCCGGGTCGGTGTCCCGGCCGAAGCGCTCGGTGCTTTGCATGCCGTGGTGCTGGTTGAAGGCGTTGTTCGAGAATTCCCGCAACGAGACCACATTGCCCGCCTGGTGCCAGGGACGGATGACCAGGGAGGGCCGCTCATCGATGACGTTGGGTGGGAACAGGCTCGCGCGCGGAAGGCCCGCAACTTCGGAAGCATCCCAGGTTCCATCCCTGCGCCGCGTCAGCTTTCCAAAATCGATGCCTTTCGAGGTCAGAGCCTTCGTCTCTCCGGCGTGCATGCCATCGCGAATCCTCTGCAGGTCGGCCGTGATTTCCCGAGCCAGCATTTCCAGGTAGCCGGCGCCGAACATGCCCGGGCTGGCGCGAAAATCCCCCACATCTTGCAGCGATACCGGCTGCTGCTCTTCGTCCACGGCGCCCCGCGTGGGAACCGTGTCCTGGCGGGCAAAGGTCGCAAAGTCGAATCGCTGTCCCAATACGAAGACACCCGCGGCAAAATCGGCGCTGCCGCCGGGGATCCCGTAAGGGGCGTTGTGGCAGCCCGCGCAGGAGTTGGCATCCGGCCCGGAGACCCTGTTGAAGGCGCGCCGGCCGTTGAGGGGAGAGGTAGGGTCGCTGAGAGGCTGCCCGTTTCCTTTGGTAAGGGGGCGGCCCGCTCCATCCTGCTCCGTCCAGTTAGCGCGGAAGACACGGAGACCCCAATCGATTAGCTCCCTGGTGGAGATAGTGAACTCCTCACCGTCCGCCAGGTGGCGTTCCAGGGCATGCTCCTGTCCGATTTTGCTCGCGGGAGCGGCGGATAGATACCATGCGCCTGCCAAGCCGTAGAGGCAGAGTCCCAGGGCCCGAAAACAGCATGCCGGTTTCATTCTTCGTGAGCTCCTCTGAGTTGTGCCAATGCTGGATGTATTCTCGCTCAGCGTGGTACGCACTTGCAAGCATGCGGCGAAATTCGCACGGCCATGTCTCACGGTTCCCAAGCCCCGGCGTGCCGCCGAATTCAAGTGCCGATACCCACACATTGCTGTCGAGAACAACGATCACCGTTGGGAGGCGTCTTCAGCCCTCCCCTCATGAATGAGGCGCTCCACGTCGTCCTGAGTGTAGCCCTGGTGCTTCCGGCGCCGGCCTTCCGCTTGCGACGTATGCAGAAGCGTTTGAATGCGTTGCGCGCGATAGGTTCGAAAGGCCTCCCGAAACAACTCGCTGATGGTGCGGCTTTCGGCTTTGGCCGCCGCCACTACCTGCTCGGCCATATCGGGCGGCAGCGAGATCGTGCCTCTTCATCGCGGACCGGCTTCGACTTCCTGCCGTTCCACCTGGGACCCCACGCTGACATGCTGGCCCACAAACTCCGCCAGTTCCGCAATCGAAAGATCGCGCTGCTTCTGGCCGATGTCCGCCAGCAACTCCGCGAAAGGCATGGTGATCCGATAGTGCTCTTGAAGAGCGGTGCACAGCACCACAGCGTCGAGCGACTCCATGCCCAGTCCGGTAAACAGCGGCGATTCCGGACTCACGGGGTCGGCATAGTCCCAGTCCTGGCAGAGGTCCTGCACGGTTTTCAGAACATAGGCGAGAATCTCAGGCTGTGTGGGCGTCATTTCAGACTCCCAAACGCGTGGATCGGCACGCGCGGAGTGCCGGCGGGCAGGGCGATTTCCCTCCAGGGGCCTTCGCCCATCGCCACCAGCGGGTCGGATTGCGGACCCGCTTCGATTTCGCGCAGGGCCGCTTGCGCGCCGCCATCGAGCGGCACCATCTGAATGCCGCGCGAGAGGAACTGCTGCCGCACTTCTTCGGAGACCATGCCGCTCGATCCCCAGGGCCCCCAATTCATGGCCACCACATGCGCCGGCCACTGCGCGGAAAGCAGCACGGACAGGCCGTTCATGATGCCGTTGGCGGCGGCATAGTCCGCCTGGGCGCGATTGCCGAACGCCGCAGTGACCGATGACATCAGCAACAGGCATTGCAGGCTTTCCGGGCGCAGTTTACGGCTGAGCAGGAAGGCGGAATCGGCTTTGGTATGCACCACGCGGTCGAACGATTCCGGGGTTTTGTCGCGGATGAGCTTGTCTTCGATAATGCCGGCGCCGTGAACGACCACGTCCAGGCGGCCATGTTCGCCGTAGATGCGATCGATCAACTCGCCGAAGGCATCTTCCTTGCGCACGTCCACGGAATGATACTCCACCTTGGCGCCTGTGCGGCGCAGGCTTTCGATGCTCTGGACGATCTCGCGATCTTTCAGCAGGCGCTGCAGGGCGGCCTCCACCGCGGCGGGTTTCACAGAAGTGGAAGAAGCGCGCAGCCGGGCCGTGAGCGCAGCTTTCAGGCGTGGCATCTCGGTGATGCCGGCAGTGTCGGCGGGCTCGGCTCCGGAGGGCAACGGCGAGGCGCCGGCCAGAATCAGCGTCGGCTGATAGCGCTCGGCAAGCTGCCGGGCAATCTCGGCTGTCACGCCGCGCGCGCCGCCGGTCACCAGGAAGACCCAATCGCGCTGGATTTTCCGGGTGGCTTCGCCCGCGAGCGGCGCGATTTGTGGCACCACTGTCAGGCGGCGGTCGCCAGGCAGGCCCACTTGCAGCGTGTCGTCCGGAGAGGTCAGCTCGTCGATGAGCTTTTGCCGCAGAATGGGGTTGGGATCGGTGGGATCCAGGTCCACGACCTTGCACAGCACACCGGTGAATTCCAGCGCGATCGTCTTGGTGAAATCGGCCACAGCAAAGTGCGTGGGAGAAAACGGTCCATTGGGCTGCAGCCCGAATGCTCCGCCGCGCGCGGTGATCGCGGCAAACAGCGCGCCGCCCGCGCGGCCAGTCTGTTTGAGATCGTTCTCGGCGGCGCGGGCCAGCGCGTATAAACTGCGGACATCCAACCGCACCAATTCGCGCCATTCAGCGAAACTCGACTGCAACGCGGGCTGGCCGGCCCGTAGCGGCAGCAGATGAATGATCGCGCCGATGGGGCCGACCTGTTGACGGATCGTGCCGATCAACGACTCCACATGCGCCGGATCGGCCAGGTCGGTGGTGAACACGTCGCCCGCGCCGATGGTCGCATCCGGGCTATGGCGCAGCAGCAGGGCGCGTTCGCCGTTGCGCTTCAGCTCATCGGCCAGCGCGGAAGCGATGCCGGTTTCGTCATCGGTAATCAGGCAGACGCGGCCGGGATAGTATTGCGGCTTGGACTGGCTGCGCGGCTTGTCGGCCGTTGTTAGAATGAAGCGCGGGACTTGGGCTGCGGGGGCTGCGGGGGCTGCGGGGGCCGCGGGGGCAGGCTGCGGCGCTGATTGCCCCACCGCAGCGGCGATGCGATCGGCGATTTCGCGCAGGGTGCGGGCGCTGGTCAGCTTTTCCATCGCGCCCTGGATTTGGGCTTGCTCGGCGGGCGTGGAACGTTGCTGCAGAGCGGTCAGAATTTCGACGCGTTTGATGGAGTCGATGCCCAGGTCGGCTTCGATGCCGGCATCCAAGTCGAGCATATCGGGTTCGTAGCCGGTGCGTTCGCTGGCGATTTTCACCAGCTCCGCGAGGTAATCGTGACCGGCGGATGCCGCTGGGGCGGGTGCACCGCTCCCTGACGGTCGCGGCTCGGCAGCGGGTTCGGTAACGCGGCCGGCAACGCCGGCGATGAGGTCCGCGATCTCACGGAGCGTGCGGGCGCTGGTGAGTTTGTTCATGATGCCCTGCACGCTCTGCTGTTGCGCGGGCGTACCGAGCTTCTGCAATGCGGTCAGTATTTCAACGCGCTTGATCGAGTCGATACCCAGATCGGCTTCGATGCCGGCATCCAGGTCGAGCATCTCCGGCGGATAGCCGGTACGCTCGGCGGCGACGGCGCGCAGTTCGGTGATGAAGTCGCGACCGGCGGGTGCAGCAACGGCGGTGGGGGCCGCGCCAACCGAGCCGGCGATGAGGTCCGCGATTTCACGCAGCGTGCGGGCGCTGGTGAGCTTGTTCATGATGCCCTGCACGCTCTGTTGCTGTTCGGGTGTGCCGAGCTTTTGCAGGGCGGTCAAGATTTCGACGCGCTTGATGGAATCGATGCCCAGGTCGGACTCGATGCCGGCGTCGAGGTCGAGCATCTCCGGCGGATAGCCGGTACGCTCGGCGGCGATGCGTCGCAGTTCTTCGATGACGTCGCGGGCACCACCGCTCCCTGACGGTCGCGGCTCGGAAACGGCGGGTCGCGGCTCGGCAACACCGGCGATGAGGTCCGCGATTTCGCGCAGCGTGCGAGCGCTGGTGAGCTTGTTCATGATGCCCTGCACGCTCTGTTGCTGTTCGGGTGTGCCGAGCTTTTGCAGGGCGGTCAAGATTTCGACGCGCTTGATGGAATCGATGCCCAGGTCGGACTCGATGCCGGCGTCGAGGTCGAGCATCTCCGGCGGATAGCCGGTACGCTCGGCGGCGATGCGTCGCAGTTCTTCGATGACGTCGCGGGCACCACCGCTCCCTGACGGTCGCGGCTCGGAAACGGCGGGTCGCGGCTCGGCAACACCGGCGATGAGGTCCGCGATTTCGCGCAGCGTGCGAGCGCTGGTGAGCTTGTTCATGATGCCCTGCACGCTCTGTTGCTGTTCGGGTGTGCCGAGCTTCTGCAGGGCGGTCAGGATTTCGACGCGTTTGATGGAGTCGATGCCCAGGTCAGATTCGATGCCCGCGTCGAGGTCGAGCATCTCCGGCGGATAGCCGGTGCGCTCGGCGGCGACGCGGCGCAGGTCTTCGATGAAGCTGCGTTGCGCCGGTGCGACAACTGGCGGCTTCGGTAGCGGTGGCGGTGGCGCGGCAACAGCGACGGGCGGCAGTGGCATCGCTGCGGGAACTGGAACTGCCGGAGCGCCCTGCAGGTACGCCGTCATGATGGTGGTCTGTGTTTGCAGAACCTGTTTCATGAGCTGCTGGAATTGCAGCATTACGGCGTCGCTGGTGGTGGATG
>OCTA010006106.1_pt1 | contig 10329 bp, 7 predicted proteins | sample 1538991 | NCBI WGS metagenome assembly OCTA01 (sample SAMEA3539302, study PRJEB22396) | soil metagenome | biome: tundra; feature: field; material: soil | place: USA | collected 2010-05 | depth 0.15 m | reverse complement strand
CCCGAGCGTATATTGCGCCGCGCCGAACTTAGGCTCCATCGCCAGCACTTTCCAGCACTGTTCCGAGGTGCCCTGAAAATCCCGCGCCACATACAAGCCCCATGCGACCCCCACGTTCACCATGGGCGACAGCGGATCGATTTCTTCCGACCGCCGCAACTCGCGCAGCGCTTCTTCGGCTTTGCCCGTGGCCGCCAGATGCGTGCCATACGCCTGATGAACCATCGCGGCGTTGGAGCTCAACACCAGCGCGGTGAGGTACTCCGCCTCCGCCCCGGCCCAATCCCATTCGAACAGTCTCTTCACGGTGGCGAGTGAAGCGTGCGCGTCACCCAAATCCTGCCTCGCGCGCAGAGCGCTCAGCGCCATCTCTTTCGCGCGCGGATAGATCTCGCCCGGCGGCGCCATGTTCAGCGATGCGGACAAGCAATATGCGTCCGCCAGGCCCGCGTAAGCGAAGGCGCAGTTCGGATCCTGCGCCAGAGCGGCGTTGAAATGCGCCACGCCCTTGTGCAGGTCCTCTTCGGTCAGCTTGTGGCAGAAATACCGTCCCTTCAGACAGTCTTGCGGCGCCTCCGCGCTGGCGGCAATCGAGCGAACCAGTTGAATGCCAGCCTCCGCACGCGCACTGCCCGCGCCGCCCACCTCTTCCACCGAACCCAAGAAAAGATATCCGAGCCCTGTGCGCGTTTCGATGTACCGCGCATTGCGCGAAGTATCGCCCAGCGCGCGCCGCAGAGCGTTCACCGCGGTATTCAGACTACGGTCGAAACTCACGTGCATGCCGGGCCAAAGAAGTTGTGCGAGGTCGTTGCGCAGCACCAGTTGACCTGGTCTGTGCAAAAGGAATTCGAGAATCTGAAACGGCTTGCGCTGCAGTTTGATGCGGGTCCCGTGCTTGCGCAGTTCTCTGTTTTCGAGATCTACTTCGAAGGGTCCGAAACGCAGCTTGGGGCCGGCACTCATGGATTTTGGCGCGGGAAATGACATGATCGGTTAAACCCTTTCAAATGTACTATTTCCATCGTCACAAACATTTGACGCCCTGCTGATAAACTTCGCCTACAGTTCGCCCATCTACTGCATAGACGAAGCAACTGCCTCAAAGGGTTCACCTGGAGAGGTTCATTAAAGGAGAATAAGCATGAAGATACGGAAACAATTGACGATCGGCCTGGCGCTTCTGGGTTTGGCGCTCGGCTTAACCACAGTGCAGGCCAACGCGCAACCGGTGCTGAAGGGCAGTTTCGAGCTGCCCGCGGCCGCCTATTGGGGCGACACGCTCTTGCAGCCCGGCCAGTACACCATCTGGATGACCACGCTCGTGCGGGATGTGGCGCACGTGCCGGCCATCCATATCAGCGGGGAAGGGATCAACCTGACTGTTCTCGCGATTGCCAAGCCGGACAAGGAGTCCGGGCGCAACTATCTGGACATCGCCAACATCGACGGCACCTATGTCATTCGGGCATTCGATGCCGGCTTGCTTGGCGAATCGTTCACGTTCGGCGTGACCAAGAGTGTCAAGAACAAAGCTCTGCGCGCCAGCGCCGAACCGGCCATAGCCGTGCCGGTTTCAGCGGAGTAGGACAGGCCTCCTGGCCTGTCCTGTTAATTTCCAACGGCCCGGCCACGTAGCCGGGATCTTCTAAACCGTTTTCATGCCCTCGTCACACTACCACCTCGCGCAGGTCAATATCGCACGCATGCGCGCGCCGCTCGATTCGCCGGTGATGGCGGAATTCGCCGCCCAACTGCCGGCCGTAAATGCAGCCGCCGACCACAGTCCGGGATTCGTTTGGAGGCTGGCGACGACCCGCTCATCCTCTTCAATCTCTCCGTGTGGGAGTCCGTCGAAGCGTTAATGGAATTCACGTACCACGGCGGTCACTTGGCCGCGTTCCGGGATCGCGCGCGCTGGTTCGAGCGGTCACCGATTACCGAGCCGCGACCCGTCAGGGAGCGACCGGCCGGCCGAAGCGCGTCTCCCGTGGTGGTGGATTCCGGCAGGCCATCTGCCGGGCGTGGAAGAGGCCGTGGAGCGCCTCGGATTCCGCCGCGAACACGGCGACACAGCCGTAGCCTTCCCGCTCGCCCGGCCGCACCCAAAGCCGGAAGAGCCATCCGCCGACCCCGTGACTCCGGCGGTCAATCCGGACCAGCGGCTATTTGTATCTCGCGCCAACACCCCGAACGGCGACGCCAAATGGCGACGTCTGCTACCGCCAGAGCGGCGCGCGAATTTGGGCCACTTACGGCGGAGGTCGCGTCCGCTTCGGCGCACTGGTAGCGGTCGGCGATGGAACAGGCCGCCTGGATATGCGCTACCACCATGTGGGTCCCTGCGGCGTGCTCCGCACCGGCGCTTGCATCTCGACACCCGAGTTGTTTGCCGACGGCCGCGTGCGCCTGACCGAGGAATGGCATTGGACCAACGGAGATCGTTCCAGCGGGCGCTCCGTGGTGGAAGAGGTGCGCTAGTGCCGTTCCCTGCCTCATCTGGTTTCCGGCACCGGGGCGTCCAGGAACGGCGTGACAGCGAGCGCCAGCGCCGGCGATGAGAAAATGTTGTAATGCGTCAGGCCCGGTAAAATGGCGCGCATTCGACAGCCCCGATCCGTCCCAGCCGGCGTCCTTCTCGGCAAACACAAGCATCGTCGGCGCCTTGATCGCGGCCACTTCCTGCGACCAGTCATAGTCTTTCCTGAGCAAGCCGCCGATCTTGGTCGGCAGCAACGGAAAATCCGCCGGCCTCGGCGCAATGCGGGCGTAGGTCTGAGCTACGAGGCTATGGCCGACGACAGCGCCGCACTGATGAAGTGTCTCGGGATCGCGAAGGCCGACTTTATGGGCTACTCAGGAGACTGGTGGTCGTGTCAACCACCTTCAGGCGCGATGGATGGTACCCCGAGGTGGTCGCGGCGATGGCGCAGATGGGTGCAGGATCCGCGGAGATGATGAAGCCGAGCCCGATACCAGCGGACGGTCGATATCGGCGTGCGCCCGTGAGCCTGCAAATCCACGGCAATCGCCCGCCGGTTGTTTGAGAGCGACGGCAGGATCTCGCCGAACATCGTGTGGCATCCAATCATTGCAGTCGTGTACCTCGGCGCGCGATCATGGCAGTGATTTGGCAGGTCGTCTCCCGCCTTCGCCGGATCAGTCGGGGCATCGAAGACATGGCCGAAACGATGCACCGGATCGAACGGAGAAATAACAGCGAGCGCCCGGAGGAACAATCTGGCGATGGACAATCATCGCAGCTTCGTGCGTTGACACGCGAGAATGCTACCTGCGCCGGCAAACTCGCAATCTCGACCTGCGGCCCGCGGCCCCGCGCCGTTTTGCCTGCCGAGATTACCTGTTAACGTAGCCGCCGGGTGAATTGGCGGACCTTCTAATCGGGACGATACCCATGACGCTCTTTGGTCCTTACCGAGCCGGCTGTGTGACCGCATTCTGTTGAAGAGTGACCGCAGTCTGTGCCAACAGTCTGCCGTTTACCGATGCGCCCGTCTTCATGGCGATCATTGTTTTAGCCAGTATTACACCCTCAAAGTGCGCAGTCGTTCCAATGCCCACAGCACCGGAAGTCTGCCAGAAGATGTTCTTGGGCAGTGCGCCGCCTTTCAGGATCACATTGGTAGCGTTGGCCTGAATCAGAGTTCCCGCTATCTGGAATATCCAGACATCGTTTGGGCCACCTGAGAGCGTGACATCCGTCGTTATTAATACACGGGTATTCCATTTGTAGAGGCCGGGAACCAGGGTTAACCCGCCAATCAGTCCGGCTCCCAGGTCGACAAAATCGGGAAGCGGTCGTCCGGCGGCGTCGGTATACGCGATTTCCATGTCGCCTACTGCCACTGTGAGGAAGGTGGGGGCAGTCACCCTGCATGGAAGAGGCCCCGCCGCATTAACGGAGAAAATTCTCCCTGTCATCATTTCTGCGCAGGTCAGATGGATAGCAGCCCCGGTGATTGGACTAGCCCCAACATCCCCATTGATAGCAGATGGAAAAACGTCCGTGATTCCCGATTTGGTCAGAATCGCAAAAAAACCTGCTTCTCTAAGGCGCACTGGCCTCTGTCCGGTGGACACGACGCCGTTGGTCGTAAATTCCCATGCAATGGGATGGGCCATTGCAACTCCACCTGCGTTCTTCGCCTCCGTCGTAACCGTGGCGGTGTAACTGGTATTCGGGTTGAGAGCGGACCAGGTTGGCGTAAAGGTCGCCACAGTGTTTGCGGCATCCATGACGACTGTACCGGGCACGTTGTTTCCGGTTGTTTCCCTGACCGTGAACGTGAGCACATTTCCCGCCGAGGACGAATTAACCGTTGCCGGGTCCATCGGCTGGCTGAAAGTTGCGGTCGCTACGGTGCCAGTTACAACGTTATCGCTCGTATTTGTGCTGGTTGGTACGGTCGTAGCCCCGTTACTTGGGCTTGACGAAATCACCGTGGGTTCTGTAGCTGCGCCGGCAAGCGTGCCAGGAGCAACGGTAACACCGGAGTCTCCGACGTCGACGTTGACTTGGGCTTGTGCTTTGGGGGCGGTAGCCGTGATTCCGATTCCAGCAACGGCAGCTAACAATACAAACATGAATTGGCGCATTGAATTCTCTCCGCGATTCATAACGCAAGTCGCCTGCCAATGTCGTGCATCACACGGATTGCGTCGAACTTGTTCGGAAATCGTTTCGGCGAAATCCTTATTCAGATCCCTCCGGCACATATTGCTGCTGGACGACTTAATCGAGGTAGCAGGTGCGGGTGCGGATCGGATTCCGGCCCGCCGCGGCCCCGCCTCGGTCTCGAGCGGCAAACTAGTAACTAGGTCCCTATTTAACCCCAATTTCATTCGCACCAGCGGGGCCCTCGCCACTCGCCATCCGGAGATTTCGGCAAATCTCGCATTTCAGGTGCAGGCTTTGCATCGTCTCAGCCCCCGGTGCATGAGGACACTGGTATTATTTGGTACTATGACCCGCGTGAGAATAGACAAGTGGCTCTGGGCCGCTCGATTCTTTAAGACGCGCGCGCTGGCTTCACACGCCTGTGAACTCGGCCGGATTGAGTCCAACGGACAACCAGCCAAGGCTTCGCGCGAGGTCCGGATCGGCGACCTGCTGCGGGTGAAGAACGACAGCGGCGACTTTCAGGTGCAGGTCCTGGTTCTCAGTGAGATGCGCGGCCCGGCGGCGGTTGCCCAGACGCTCTATCGTGAGACCGAGCAAAGCCGGGAGTTGCGGCTAAAGTTGGCGGAAGAGCGCAAAGCCATGGCGCCCTTCGAAGTGTTGGCGGCTGGCAAACCGTCAAAACGCGACCGCCGCAGAATCGACCGCTTTCGAGGCAGACCGTGACCACCAAGCAGATAGGATCAGCCTTGGTGGGGCACGCTCCCAGCCGGGGTGCCCAGGGCCGGGACTCCCGGCCTGTCACCAAATTCCGCGAGACTCAGTAGCCCCTTCCCTGGCGGCGGAACCAATCGCCGACTTCAAATCGGCATCCGCAAGCAGTCGGAGGATCACGCGCGCTCGGCAAACAACCGCGACCGTGCAAGATCGACCTTCTTCTGAAGTTCCTCGCTGGGCGCTTGACCCTTCTGCTCCAACTCTTCCCACTTCCTTGTTCCCGGTGCGGTTCGGCGCGACTCTTTCAAGCGCGCAGCGGCGCAAGAGGGCCGGGTTCTGGTCAGCCATGACGTGAGCACGATGCCCAATCTTTTGCGCGCGATGGTCGCGGAGACCACTTCGCCCGGCGTGATTCCGACTCCCCAGTGCCTCCCAGCCAATAGCGATCGCGTCGGCCCACTATCAAGCAATTCCACGCCGAAACCGAAACTTGAGCTAAATTCCGTAACTGAAACAAAATCAATCATGTTATTCACCGAGTTTTAAAAAAATGACTATGCTCGGTAGATTTTGGTTGGACCGCGATCCACGCACAAAAGCGCACAACGACGAACAATCCAACTCTCCCGCCCCGCACCCCAACACCCAGCACCCAACACCCAGCACCCGCGAGCGGAGTCTCGCCCGCGCTAAGATGAATTGGAATGGCCGCACGCCTGAAACTCCTCTACCGCAAGCTCGGGCGCATCGAAAAAACGTTCATCCTCCTTGTGATTCTCGACGCGGTGCTGGCCTACGCGGCGCCGGCCTCCTTCATCGGCCTGCTGCTCACCTTCGCCGCATGGATCGCCGGTTTCGTAGTGGCCATCCGGCTGGCCCGCATCGGCGTCAAGAAGCTCATCTGGCGCCTGCGTAACCGCCTCATCGTGGCCTATGCGTTCATCGCCATGGTGCCGATCGCCCTGATCCTGGCGTTGGTCCTGGTCAGCGCCTACGGGCTTACCGGCCAGATCGCGATCTACTTGGTCAATTCCGAATTAGACCGGCGGACCAGCATTCTGAAAGGATCCGTCGCCCCCATCCTCGAAGCTCCCCCTGGGCACCGGCCGGAAGTCATCCTGCGGACCCAGGACTTCACCCAGCGATTTTTCCCCGCCACCGAGATCCTGCTGCACGATGGCCGCGATGGCAGCGGCGAATACCGCTATCCGGCGTCGTCCACCATCGCCGCCCCGCCCGCCGGATGGAAGGACGCCAACGGCATCATCGTAAAGGACGCGCAACTGTATAGCTGGGCCAACGTGCAATCCGGCCGTACCGAAGTGGTCATCATGGCCCCGCTCAGCCAGGAGTTTCTTTCCGATCTCCTGCCCGGCATCGGCCAGGTGAGTTTCAAGGACTTCTCCGAGTCTGGGTTGCGGAGCGCGCCTGCCAGGACCGCGCCCGCCTCGCGCGCCGCGCGCATTCCACCCAAGAACAACTTCCTCGACATGCAAATCAATTGGGGATCCCTGGTGCCCGTGACGTTTTGGAATTCTCCGGGCAACAAGAACAATAGAGGACTGCTGCTGGTCCACACCCGCATGTCCGCGGTGCTCAGCACCCTTTTCGGAAACAATATCAACCTCGGCGATATGGCCTACGGGCAGGTCATCTGGGTCCTGTTCCTGATTACCGTCACGCTCTTCTTGGTAGTAGAGCTGGTCTCGCTGGTGATCGGCGTATCCATCTCCCGCACCATTACCAGCGCCGTACACGAACTGTATCTCGGCACGCGCCGCGTGAAAGAGGGGGATTTCTCGCATCGCATACCCGTCCGCGGAAACGACCAACTCGCCGAGCTGGGAGCGTCCTTCAACACCATGACCGAGAACCTGGAGCGCCTCATCGTGGTGGCCAAGGAGAAGGAGCGCCTGGAGTCCGAACTGGAAATCGCGCGCGAGGTGCAGAGCCAGCTTTTCCCCAAGAACGTGCCGGGTCTGAAAACCCTGTTGCTCACCGGCGTATGTAACCCAGCGCGCGTCGTGTCGGGCGACTATTACGATTTCATGCGTTTCGACTCCAGCGTGGCGTTCGCCATCGGCGACGTGGCCGGCAAGGGCATCTCGGCGGCGTTGTTGATGGCCTCCATCCAGTCCACCATGCGCATGCAGCTTACCGCGGGAGCCTTCAGCATGGCCGGCAATGGCGGGGCCCCGCACCCGCTCTCCACCGCCATGATGGTGTCGCGTCTGAACACGTTGTTGTATGCCAATACTTCGCCCGAGAAATACGCGACTTTCTATTTCGCCCTGTATGACGAAACGACCCACACCTTGACCTATACCAACGCCGGGCATCTGCAGCCCATCCTGTTGCGCAAAGGCGTGCCGGAGCTATTGGAGGTGACCGGCACCGTGGTGGGCGCGTTCCCCTTCTCGCTCTACGAGGAAAGGAACATCCAGATCGCGAGCGGCGACGTGCTGGTGGCGTACACCGACGGCATGATAGAGCCCGAGAACGAGTACGGCGAGATGTTCGGCGAGCAGCGGCTCACCGATTTGCTGGCCAAGAACGTGGATCGCGATTCGCCCGAGATCATCGCGCGGGTGATGGAAGCCGTCCTGCAGTGGTCGGGCGACGCCGCCGAATTGTCGGACGATATGACCATGCTGGTGGCGAGGCGCCCGTGAAAGTTCTGACCGCCGCGAAGCTGCGCGAAGTAGATCGGCGCACCATCGAAATGGGCATCCCGGGCCTGGTGCTCATGGAAAACGCCGGGCATCGCGTAGTGGAGTTGCTGGCCGAAAAGTTCGCGCCCCTGGCCGCGCAGCGCATCGCCGTGCTGTGCGGCAAAGGCAACAATGGCGGCGATGGCATGGTGGTGGCCCGCCAGCTCTTCACCCGCTTCGAGGCGCGCGCCGTGCATGTGGTTCTGCTGGCCGCGCCGGAAGACCTGAAAGGCGACGCCGCGCAAAACTACCGCATGCTGCAAGTGTGCGGCTGTCCGGTGGCGCGCGAAATCCCGGGCGACGCCCGCTTGGCGACGATCGTGGTGGACGCATTGCTGGGCACCGGAATCAGCGGCCCGGCCACTGGCGCCATGCTGGACGCCATTCGCGAGATCAACCGCGGCTTTCCGCTCGCCAAAGTCGTGGCCGTGGATATCCCCTCTGGCATGCCCAGCGATACCGGGCAGCCGCTGGGTGAGCAGGCGCGCGCCGATTACACCGTCACCTTTACCGCCCCCAAGCCGGCTCACGCGCTGGCGCCGAATTGCGATGCCGTGGGCGAGCTGCGCGTGGCGGCCATCGGCAGCCCGCCGCAACTCTACGATGCGGACGATTCCATCTGGCTGTCGCTAGTCCAGCCGGCGATGTTCCGCGGCTTGCTCGCGCCGCGCCCGCGCGCCGGCCACAAAGGCAGCTTCGGCCATGTGCTGGCGATCGCCGGGTCGCGCGGCAAGACCGGCGCGGCGGCCATGTGCGGAATGGCTGCATTGCGCTCCGGTGCGGGGTTGGTGACGGTCGCCTCGGATGAATCCGCCATCCCGGTCATCGCCGGCCACGCCGCGGAGCTGATGACCGAAGCGCTCTCGAGCGGCCGGCTTTCCACCATAGTAGAAAATAAGGACGTCATCGCCATCGGGCCGGGCCTGGGCACCGATCCCGAAACAGTCGCACTGGTGCGGCGCGCATTCGCCGAATTCGCGCAGCCCATGGTGGTGGATGCCGATGCGCTGAATGCGCTGGCTGGGGCGCCATGGTCGGGCGCCGGCAAGCTCCGCGTGCTGACGCCGCATCCCGGCGAAATGGCCCGGCTCTGCGGCAAGACCATCGCGGAAATCTCTGCCGATCGCCTGGCCGCCGCGCGCGGGCTGGCCACAGAGCGGCGGGTCACGGTAGTGCTGAAGGGGGAGCGCACGCTGATCGCTTTTCCCGACGGGCGCGTTTGGATCAATCCCACCGGCACGCCCGCCATGGGCACCGGCGGCACGGGCGATATCCTGACAGGTCTGATCGCCGGCTTCCTGGGCCAGTTTCCGAAAGACCCCGGCCAAGCCATCGCCGCCGCCGTCTACTTGCACGGACTGGCCGGCGAACTGGGCGCCGCCGCGCTCACCGAAAAATGCCTGACGGCCACCGATCTGCTCCGCTATCTTCCGGCGGCCCTGGAGGAGTGTGCCCGTCTTCCGCACCGCCTCTGAAGAGGAGACCATCGCCCTCGGCGAGCGCCTGTCGCGCACGCTGCCGCGGGGCGCCACCGTGCTGCTGATCGGCAACCTGGGCGCGGGCAAAACGACGCTAGCGAAGGGCATTGTCCAGGGCTTGGGCGCGGCCGCGGCCGAGGAGGTCTCCAGCCCCACGTTTACGCTCATCCATGAATACGGCTCGCCGCCCGCCGTCTACCACGTGGATCTCTATCGCCTGGATAGCGCGCGGGACGCCGCCACGCTAGGCCTGGACGAGTTGTTCGACAGCCCCGCGCTGGTGCTCGTGGAATGGGGCGAGCGCTTCCCGGAGCTGATGCCGCCGGACCGTATCGAAATCCGGCTGCGGGCGCTCGCAGGCGACGAGCGGGAGATTGAAGTACCGGGGTAAGACAGTACGGTCTCTGGGCCGCCCCTCACCAAGCCCCTTCCTTTGCACCAAACCACCAGACCAACCCGACCGCGGCCGTATTCTGTTCCTTTTTTAGCAACCCGAGCGTATCAGTCAGGAAATAGGGGTGGTTCGAAAAATCGCGCCGCCATTCGAATCGCGTGAGAAACCCCTCCGCGAACTTGTACTCGGTCGTGAACGTGGTTTCGCGGAGCACCTGCCCCGCGCCGCTGAACAGTCCTGCGTGGTCGGCCATATATTCCGCCCTTCCGGCCAGCGCGAGCTTGGGTGCGATCTGGTACCGCACATATCCGGCTCCGCCGTAGGTATACCCGGGGAGTGAATTCGTGTATAACCGCTGGTTGACGTAATCGCCCTCGAATGCCAGCTCAA
>OCTA010006105.1_pt1 | contig 10331 bp, 7 predicted proteins | sample 1538991 | NCBI WGS metagenome assembly OCTA01 (sample SAMEA3539302, study PRJEB22396) | soil metagenome | biome: tundra; feature: field; material: soil | place: USA | collected 2010-05 | depth 0.15 m | reverse complement strand
AAGCCGGGCACCCCGTCTGCCTTGGTGAAGGAAAACAGCAGCCGGACACGGTTTGAGGGAACGCTGGGATCGACATTATTAGCCTTGTCGTAACAGGTTCTCGCTCTTGTGCCACTCACTGAGACCAGCGTGACGCGCACAAGCTTGTCGCGCGTCTGGTGAGCGTCGCTCGGGTCGAACACATCCCACACAACGTTGGTTGTGTTGAGCGCGTTCAAAAAAAGATCGCAATGGCCGGTTGGCTGTGTGATGGTCATAACGTTTGAGGTCCAATTGAACGTGACCTCGATGTTGTCATTAATCCCGTCATCAGGGCTCAGCGTAAGAAGCGAACCACGGATAAATTCAAAGAGCTCCGGTGCAGTCGGCTCGGGCTTTGGGGCAGGCTTCGACTTGTGATTCGCCGTTTGAGCGGAGCACACGGGCAGAATTGCAATCAGTGCCGCGGCGCAGATGCGTGCGAGTTGCGTCATGGGTTGCCTTCTCCTTTCCGATCTTTGCTTCTATCCTCCCGGTTGCTTCCAACACATGCCGGGAATCCCGCGCAGTAGAGAACCAATCCAATCGCGGTCTCGCGCCAGGTCGGCTGTTTATTCACTCTGCGTGCGGAGAGTATAACCCCGTCTTCGCTGCGTTCGAATCACCCACAAGTGCCAGTGGCCTGCTCCTGTCGGTGCGCAGCGTTGGAACGGCCGCCAGCAGGCCACGCGTATAGGCGTGTTCCGGAGCAGTCAGCAGTTTTTGGGAAGGCCCGGTCTCAACCACCTGCCCCGCCCGCATTACCGCCGCGCGGCTTGCCACCTGGCCCACTACAGCCAGGTCGTGCGAGATAAACAGCATTGCCAGCCCATACTGCTGTTGAAGGCAGCGCAGCAGTTCAAGCACCTGGGCCTGCACGGTCACGTCGAGCGCGGTCGTGGGCTCGTCGGCAATCAGCAGCCGTGGCCGGTTGATGAGCGCCATGGCAATGAGAATGCGCTGCCGCTGGCCACCCGAAAACTGGTGAGGATAGTCGCCGTAGCGCTGCGCCGCGTCGGGAAGATCGACCGCCTCCAGCGCCGCAATCGCTTTTCTCCTGGCCTCGCGACCCGTCCAGGACGGAGAGTGCGCCTCGGCTCCTTCCGCGACCTGGCGGCCAATCGGCATCACCGGATTCAGCGCCGTCATCGGCTCCTGGAAGATCATGGCAATCTCGCGTCCGCGCAACTTGCGCAGAACTCCCGCCGGCGGCCTAAGCAGATCAGTGGCTCTCCACATAACCTGGCCAGAGACCTGTGCCGCTGGCCCCAGCAGTCCCAGGATCGCCAGCGCCGTAGCACTTTTGCCCGACCCCGACTCACCCACCAGCCCAAGCACCTCGCCCTCGTCCACTTGCAGGCTGATGCCGCGCACCGCTTCGGTCGCTCCAAAGCGAATGCTCAGATTGTGAATGTGGAGGAGAGCGCCCATGCAGTCATCGTAGAGCATGGGCGCCTATGTCGCGGCGTGCGAAATCTCGCCATGAACCTCAGGCAGCATCCAGTTTTTGCAGCCCCGACGATAGCAGCTCAAATCTGGGCAGGGCCGGAGTTATCCCGATTAACACCCTATAGATTGCAACAAACCCATTGCCCTGCGCGCGCGTTTGAATTAACTTCAAATACTATCGACTTTTCTCCATGGAGGCGGCGTAAATGCCACGAATTGTTCGCTGTTCCATCATTCAGGCTTCCAATGCAGTGCCCGCTACCGAGCCACTGGCGGTCCAGAAACAGGCCATGATCGAGAAGCACCTCGGCCTGATCCGGAAGGCGGCCGCCGAGGGTGCCCAGATCGTCTGCCTGCAGGAGATCTTCAATGGCCCCTACTTCTGCGCCGAACAATCCGTGAAATGGTATGAGACCACCGAGCAAGTTCCCGGCGGCTCCACCGTAACCCTGATGCAGGCGCTGGCGAAAGAACTGCGCATCGCGATGGTCGTGCCGGTTTACGAAGTGGAACAGGAAGGCATCTTCTACAACACCGCCGCGGTGATTCAGAACGACGGTAACTATCTGGGCAAGTATCGCAAGACTCACATTCCGCATGTCGCGCCGGGCTTCTGGGAGAAATTTTATTTCCGTCCCGGCAATATGGGCTATCCGGTCTTCGATTTGGGTTTCGCCAAAATCGGCGTCTATATCTGTTATGACCGGCACTTTCCCGAGGGCGCGCGATGCCTGGGATTGAATGGCGCCGAGATTGTCTTTAATCCTTCGGCGACCGTGGCTGGACTGAGTGAATATCTTTGGAAGCTGGAGCAGCCGGCCCACGCGGCCGCGAACGGCTACTTCATCGCGGCAATCAATCGCGTTGGCACTGAGCCGCCCTGGAACATCGGTGAGTTCTACGGGTCAAGCTACTTCGCCAACCCGCGCGGACAGATCATTGCCCAGGCCGCACGCGACAAAGACGAAGTGCTGACCGCGGATTTGAATCTGGACGAGATTGCCGATGTGCGGCGCACCTGGCAGTTCTATCGCGATCGCCGGCCCGATCTGTATGGGCCGCTGGTCGCCTCATAGGCTTCCGTACATTTGTTGTAAGAAGTTTCACTGAACCAATTCCTGACCAATTCGAGAGAGGCTCTGAACAACAGCACTTTTCCTTGAGGTCTCGATGAGTACCGCGATATTACCAGACGACCCGCAATTGCGCGAACGCTTCAGTGAGTTGAAGCCGCCGCTCGCGCCTCAGGCCGCAGTGATTGAGGCGGACCGCTGCCTCAATTGCTTCGATGCGCCCTGCACTGCCGCATGCCCAACGCACATCGACGTGCCCGGCTTTATCAAGCGCATCGCATCGGGCAATATGCGCGGCTCTGCCATGCGCATTCTCGACGCCAATATTCTTGGCTCAAGTTGCGCGCGTGTCTGCCCGGTAGACGTGCTCTGCGAAGGCGCCTGCGTGCTGCATCGCCAGAATCGCAAGCCGATTCAGATTGCACTTCTGCAGCGCCATGCCATGGACACTTTCCACGCCTCGGGCGAACAACTTCCGGCCGCACAGCTCGCATCGCTCAAGCTGCGCGTGGCCTGCATCGGCGGCGGTCCTGCATCGTTGGCCTGCGCGGCAGAGCTTTGCCGCCAAGGCGCGCAAGCCACCATCATCGAGCGGCGTCCACTGCCTGGAGGTCTGAATACCTACGGCGTGGCCGAATATAAATTGCGCGCCGCCGACAGCGTGCGCGAGGTGGAGATGATTCGCCGCCTTGGCGTTAAGTTCCGCTTTGGAGTGAGCATTGAGTCAGCCGCCGACTTGGAAGCTCTCGAATCGGAGTTTGACTTCATATTCCTCGGCCTTGGCCTGGGCGCGATGCAGCGGCTTGGCATTCCCGGCGAGGATTTGAACGGCGTGATGAACGCGCTTGAGCTGATCGCCGCCTACAAGACAGGCCACATTCGCGAGATGCGCGGAACGGTGGTCGTGGTCGGCGCTGGAAACACCGCCATCGACGCCGCGAACGCCGCACGCCGTCTTGGCGCGGAGACCGTCTACCTGCTCTATCGACGCGGCGAGAGCGACATGTCTGCCTTCGACTTCGAGTACGAACACGCCAAGCAGGAGGGCGTGCAGTTTCTGTGGCGCAGGCAGCCGCTCGCCGTCCGCACCGACGAGCGCGGACAGTTGTTGCTCGATACGGTGCAAGTGCAGCAAGTGGACCACAAGCTCCTGACGATTCCCGATTCGCAGTTCACCATCGAGTGCGACGTGGTGGTGCCGGCCATCGGTCAGTCGCCGCTTGCACAGCTAATTCAGGAGTTGCGCGGCGTTGAAGTGCGCGACGGACGCATCGTTGCAAATCTCGCCAACGGAGAAACCAGCAATCCACGCTACTATGCGGGCGGCGATTGCGTGAATGGCGGGCGCGAAGTGGTGGACGCGGTGGCCGGAGGCAAGCGCGCCGCCCTCGCGATTCTCAAGACTGCGGAGGTGGCCCATGCCTGACATTCGCATTCGTAATTTTGCCGGCAGCATCAACTCGCCCAATCCTTTCTGGCTGGCCTCTGCACCGCCTACCAATTGCGGCGAACAGATCATGCGCGCCTTCGACGCGGGCTGGGGTGGGGCGGTGTGGAAGACCATCGGCGAACCGATCACCAATGTGAGTTCGCGTTACTCCGCCACAGACTGGAACGGCCAGCGCATCATGGGCTTCAACAACATCGAGCTCATCAGCGACCGCAGCATCGAAGAAAATCTGCGTGAGATGACCGAGGTTAAGAAGCGCTATCCGCAACACGCCGTGATTGCGTCACTCATGGTCGCGTCGAATCGCGAATCGTGGCACGACATTGTTACGCGTACTGAGGATGCAGGCGCCGACGGGCTCGAGCTCAACTTCGGCTGTCCCCACGGCATGAGCGAGCGCGGCATGGGTTCGGCAGTGGGCCAGGTTCCCGAGTACGCGCAGATGATTACGGAGTGGGTGAAGGAAAAGGCGCGCACGCCGGTGCTGGTGAAGCTCACACCCAACATCAGCGACATCCGCACAGTGGCGCGCGCGGCAAAACGGGGCAGGGCCGACGGGCTATCCGCGATCAACACCATTAACTCAATTACAGGCATCGATCTCGACACGCTCACACCGCGGCCTAATGTGGACGGCAAGAGTTCGCACGGCGGCTACTGCGGCCCGGCGGTTAAGCCCATCGCTCTCAACATGGTTCAGCAGATCATGTCTGACCGTGAAGCCGCGCTGCCGCTCTCGGGCATTGGCGGCATTGGCTCGTGGCGCGACGCAGCGGAATTCATTCTGCTCGGCTGTGGCACCGTACAGGTTTGTACCGCCGTGATGCACTACGGCTATCGCATCGTCGAAGACATGGCCGAGGGCCTTGACAACTGGATGCGGACAAAAGGGTTCGCTACCATCGAGGACTTCCGCGGGCTCTCATTGAATCGGGTCACCGAATGGAAGCACCTGAACCTGAACTACAAAATCGTCGCGCACATCGACGAGCAGAAGTGCATTGGCTGCGACCTTTGTCACATCGCCTGCTGGGACGGCGCGCACCAGTGCATTCATCTGGACCGCGTCTCCGGCCCTGTGAACGGCCACGTGGAATTGCATCCGATTCCGACGACCCGCGAGGCGGAGAGCCGTGCGTCGATTGCGGAAACGCCGGTCACGCGCAAGGAACGCGAAGCAGCCGCCCAGGGACCGTATCCCACGCCGTTGCCGCGCATTCCGCGCGTGGATGAGACAGAGTGCGTAGGCTGCAACCTCTGCTCCCTCGTCTGTCCTGTGGACCAGTGCATTACCATGGTCCGTGTTGACACCGGCCTGCCGCCAGAGACCTGGGATGAACGTACGCGCGGCGCTTCCTGCGCTGCTCAACCTCAATCCTGAACCCGAACGATTTCTTGAAGTCAGGAAAAGGGATTCAAGATCATGTCCACTGTACTTATTCAAAACGGAACGATCGTCAACGCTGATTCAACAGTGAATGCCGACCTGCTCATCGAAGGCACAATTATCAAGGAGATTCGTGCCGGCATTCCTGCCAGTTCTGCGGATAAAGTCGTTGATGCGCGCGGGCTGCTGCTGCTGCCTGGCGGCATCGACGCGCACACACATCTTGATATGCCTTTTGGCGGGTCGCAATCCGCCGACGATTTCTTGACCGGCACGCGGGCCGCAGCCATCGGCGGGACGACAACCATCGTCGACTTCGCCATTCAGGCACGCGGCACCAAGATGCGCGATGCGCTCGATACCTGGTGGAAGAAGGCCGAAGGCAAGGCATGCATCGATTACGGCCTGCACATGATCGTCACCGACCTTGGCGACGCGGGCCTCGAAGACATGGACGACCTGGTGCGCGAAGGCGTGACCAGCTTCAAGATGTTCATGGCCTATCCCAACGCGCTCATGGTTGACGACACCACCATCTTCAAGGCTCTGCGCCAGACCGCGAAGAACGGCGCGCTCATCTGCATGCACGCGGAAAACGGTTCTGTCATCGACGTCATCGTGCAGCAGGCGCTGGCCGAGGGCAAAACCGCGCCCATCTATCATCACCTCACGCGCCCCACGAAGGCCGAGGCAGAAGCTGTCCATCGCGCCATCGCAATGGCAGAGATAGCGGGCGTGCCGGTGTACATTGTGCACCTCTCCAGCGAAGACGCGCTCAACCAGGTGCGCGAGGCGCGCGACCGCGGCCTGCCTGCCTTCGCAGAAACCTGTCCACAGTATCTATTGCTCTCGCTCGAGGACGTTGCCGACAAAGGCTGGGAGGGCGCGAAGTACGTTTTCACGCCGCCGCTGCGCGAACGCCGTAACCAACCAAAGCTTTGGGAGGGCCTGCGCTCCGATCATCTGCAGGTGGTCTCGACCGATCATTGTCCGTTCTGCTTCGCTGACCAAAAGGCACTGGGCAAAGACGACTTCACAAAAATCCCCAACGGCGGACCCGGTATTGAGAACCGCCTGCAACTGCTCCATCATCACGGCGTGGGCAAGGGGAATTTTTCGCTCAACCGGTTTGTGGAACTGGTTTCCACCGCGCCGGCGCGCATTTTCGGCATGTATCCAAAGAAGGGCGTGCTGGCTGTGGGCAGCGATGCTGACTTGGTGCTTTGGGATCCGAATGAAGAACACACCATCTCTGCCGCCACCCATCACATGCGCGTGGACTATTCCATGTTCGAAGGATTTCATGTGCGCGGCAATGCACGCGACGTTTATTCCCGCGGCGAGCTGATCGTCTCCGGCGGCAATTTCATCGGCAAGCCGGGCCGTGGCAACTATCTGCGACGCGAGGCACGCGGAGGAGCGTGGAAGTGAAATCGTCGCACTAATGCATGGCTAATTCTGATTGAAGAAACACGACCACGGAGGAGGTCCCGTGAGCGTCACCGATCCGTCACTTTCGAATCGCGACTTATCCCCAACCACGCCGGCTCAGCGCACCTGGGGCTTCTACAACTACACAGCGTTGTGGTTCTCCATGTGCATGGAGATCACCACCTACCAGCTTGCCTCTTCGCTCATCGCGAAAGGGATGGACTGGAAGCAGGCGGTTGGCACCGTGTTGCTGGGAAATCTGATCGTGCTGGTTCCGATGCTGCTCAACGCGCACGCCGGCGCAAAGTACGGCATTCCCTTCCCGGTTTTTATTCGTGCGCCGTTCGGCGTGCGCGGAGCCAACCTGGCTGCAATTCTGCGCGCTGTTGTGGCCTGTGGTTGGTTCGGCATTCAATCGTGGATCGGAGGAACCGCCATCCATGCCATGCTCGCAGTCATCTGGCCCGCAGCCGCCAGCAGCAGCGGCGTGCTCTGGGCCTGCTTCCTTGGCTTCTGGCTGCTCAACATGGTGGTCGTCTGGCGCGGAGTTGAATCCATCCGCCGCCTGCAAGCCTTCGGCGCGCCTTTCATGTTTGTGATGGCCGCGGCTCTGCTCATCTGGGTGCGCATCAAGGCCGGCAGTTTTGGCTCCATGCTCTCGGCGCCCAGCAAGTTCCATTCGACCGGTGAATTTCTCGCCGTCTTCTTTCCTTCACTCACTGCCATGGTCGGCTACTGGGCCACGCTCGCGCTGAACATTCCCGACTTCACGCGCTACTCAAAATCGCAGAGTGCGCAATCGTGGGGCCAGGCATTCGGTCTTCCGGTGGCTATGGTTCTTTACACATTTGTCGGGATCTCTGTGACCTCAGCGTCAGAGGTGCTGTTCGGCCACCCGATCTGGAATCCGATCCTGCTTATCGGCGCATTTCACCAACCAGTTGTGGCCTTCATCGCTCTCATCGCGATACTGATCGCTACGCTCAACGTGAACATCGGCGCCAACGTTGTCTCGCCTTCGAACGACTTCTCGAATCTCTATCCGCGGCTCATCAGCTTTCGCACCGGCGGCCTCATCACCGGCTTTCTCGGCGTGGCCATGTGTCCGTGGAAACTGCTGGCCACGCCGGATGCTTATATCTTTGGCTGGCTTGTCGGCTACTCCGGCCTGCTTGGTCCCGTGGCTGGCATCATGGTTTCAGATTACTTCCTCATTCGCAAGACCGAGCTCGATGTGAACTCGCTCTATCACCGCGAAGGCGTGTACTACTACACCAAGGGCGTCAATCCGCGTGCCATTGCGGCACTGGTGCTGGGCGTGACCATTGCGCTGATCGGCCTGGTCTTCGAACCGCTGCATTTTCTCTATGATTATGCGTGGTTCGTGGGCTTCTTCACCGCGGGCATTGTTTATGTGGCGCTGATGAAGTTGGCTGCTCCGGCCGCAGCCTATACCGCGAGCGCGGAAGAGACCGCTTGATTGCGGGAATAAGAGCCCTTCGCGTTTGCAGTCAAAAAGCTAGTAGCTAAAATCTGTCTACGCTTCCACCAGCGCGTCCGCGATTGCCAAATGCTCATCCAACGCGGCGATTCCAAGATCCAGCTCTTCCTTGGTGATAATCAGCGGAGGCGCAATGACGAAGTGGCTAATCCATGCCTGAATCGCGACACCCTGCGCCATCATCTTCGCGGCGATCTGATCCACCACCAGCGGCTTGCCCTCGACCTTGTCGCGCATGGTGTTGAAGAGCTGTTTGGTCTCGCGGTTCTTCACAATCTCCACGGCAAAGAAGAGGCCGAGGCCGCGCACGTCGCCCACTGAAGGATGCTTCGCCTTCAGCACTTCAAGCTTCGCGCGTACATATGGCTCCAGTTCCGCGGCGCGTTCTACGAGTTTGAGACGCTGCATCTCCTCGATGGTGGCCACCGCTGGCCCCAGCGTGAGCGGATGTGCCTCGTAAGTGTGGCCGTGCGCGAAGTAGTGGTCCTCGAAGTACTCCGCTACTTTGGCCGTTGTGGCGCATACACCGAGCGGCACATACGCCGACGTGAGGCCCTTGGCGGTAACGAGAATGTCGGGCTTCACGCCCCAATGGTCAATGGCAAACCACTTGCCTGTTCGTCCCCATCCGGCCATCACTTCGTCGTCGATGAGCAGTACGCCGTGGCGGTCGCAGATCTCGCGGAGGCGCGGAAAATATTCGGGCGGCGGAACCAGCACGCCGTTGGTGCCCACCACGGGCTCGACAATAATGGCGGCCACGTCGCTCTCGTTGCGAATCATGTGCTCAATGTAGTCGGCGCAGGCGATGTTGCAGCCTGGATAGGTGTGCTTGATTGGGCAGTCGTAGCAGTTGGTCTCCGGCGCAAACACAACGCCGGCGCCTTTGCCTGCGGGCTCCATGGCCCAGCGGCGCGGATCGCCGGTGGCCGCAATTGAGCCCATGGTGGAACCATGATAAGAACGGTAGCGGGAGATGATCTTGGTCTTCCCGGTGACCATTCGCGCAATTTTGAAGGCCGCTTCATTGGCCTCGGTTCCGCTGGTGGCAAAGAAGAATTTGTTGATGCCCTCGGGCAGAACTTCCAGCAGCTTCTCGCTCAGCCGCGCGCGCGACTCAGTGGCATAGCCCGGCGTCACATAGGCGAGCTGCCTGGCCTGTTCCGCAATCGACTCCACCACGCGCGGATTCTTGTGGCCCAGGTTCACGCACATCAGCTGTGCCGAGAAATCGAGGTAGCGGCGCCCCGCACCGTCAGTGAACCAGCAGCCTTCAGCATCGGCAATATGGAGTGGCTTCCAGCTCTTCTGGAAGCGCCAGGTGCCAAAGTTGTTCTGCCGGGTGATGGTGGAAATTTGCTCGGAGGTAAGTTTTTTTGACGGAGAAGTGTCACTCATTGTCGCTTGCCCTCTCAGGAGGATGTTACACATCCTATCACCGCAATCCCACACCTGAATGGGGCACGTACCCGGCAGGTAAAGAGCGCGCAGAGGTATTAGTAGAAGTCATGCGAGCGCACTTCTGCATGGGAGATGTCGAGAGGGATGATTTCACGCGCTTTCACATGGATGACGCCATCCTGAATCTGGAGTTGTCCGTCGATGCGCAGAATGCGGCAGCGGGTGACCACCAGACGGTTCGCTTCAAACACATCCGGCGTAATGATGACGTTGGCAATGCCGGTTTCGTCTTCAAGCGAGAGAAATACGAAGCCCTTGGCGGTACCCGGCCGCTGGCGCGCGATGACGCATCCGGCGATGCTGACAGACTGCCGATTCGTGCAGTGTGCAAGTTCTTCCCCAGATAGAATGCCCTCACTACGCAGAGCTGTGCGGTGGTAGGCCATCGGGTGCGGACCCGTCGTAATGCCGGTTCCGGAATAGTCGGCGGCAAGGCGCTCTTCGTCGCTCATCTTTCTTAGTGGTGTCTTCCCGCGAGCTTCGCTGCGCTCATTCCCAGCATCACGCAGCAGAGGACCCACTGTACGCGCTGCCTCCTCCACCTGCCAGAGCGCATCGCGG
>OCTA010006104.1_pt1 | contig 10336 bp, 7 predicted proteins | sample 1538991 | NCBI WGS metagenome assembly OCTA01 (sample SAMEA3539302, study PRJEB22396) | soil metagenome | biome: tundra; feature: field; material: soil | place: USA | collected 2010-05 | depth 0.15 m | reverse complement strand
ACCGGCACCGTCCACCACGGATTCGTCGGCGCGACCGGCTGGGCGGACTGATCCACGAGTACGAGCTGGCGGCATGAGGCGAGGTTTGAGTTTTCGGACAGTACGGGATCGACTGTCGCCTGACCTGGCGCCGAAGGACGGCGACCTCGTGGCGGAGCATGACAACCTCGATGGCCAGATCATCGCAGTCGCTGCTACGCAGTAAAATCACCTCGAGGATCCTGACGAAGGCGAGGTACAAGAAGGACAGGGCCATGGCCCAGTCTCGTGCTTCACCTTGACAGCCTCGTCCATCAGCGGCACTGCTCATGCCCGGAGGTGTCCAGCGATAGATCGCGCTCAGCGCTACAGTGCTCCTTGGTCTCAGGGGTCGTCGTAGCATCGAGATGTGCTGATCGGAGTGCTTCTCGCATTTCATGCGAGACCAACGTGTACCGGCCGACCGTGTAGTCCGCCACATGGTCAACGGTCCGGAAGCCCAGGGCAGGCGCAGAGGCGCCAGGGCTCGGGGTGATCGGCCCCTCGCGATCCAACACGACCGAGGTACAGCTACGTCGGACATGGATCCCCCTGACGGTGATTCAGCGCCCTTCCTGAGCCTCGTCGTGGAGGCGCTTGAGTCGCCGGTACGCCTCCGAGGGCCCGGGTGACCCGGTCGGCCGCGGCGTGCACAGTCTCGCCCAGCTCCGGAAGTCGTTTCCTCGTCAGGCGGTCGGCGGGGCAGGAGACGCCGAGCGAGGCCACGACTACGCCGCCATGGTCGACTATCGGGGCGGCCACGCAACGTACGTCTGCCTGGAACTCTTCATCGTCGATGGCAAAGCCGCGAGCCCGTACTGCGGCAAGCTCGCGGTCAAGGTCGCTGAGCGTGGTGATGGTGCGCTCGGTGCAGCGCAGTAACGGCGAACGCACGAGGTCCCGCCAGTCGGGGTTGTCGAGCCAGGCGAGTAGGGCCTTGCCGGTGGCCGTGGCGTGCAGGAGCGGCGTGCTTCCGATCTCGGTCTCGACGCTCACTCGGCCATAGGGGCGTTCCTGGGCGACGTAGATGCCGCCCCTGCGGGTGCGCACCGCCAGGTGTGACGCCTCACCAGTCGTACTGACGAGCGCGCCCATCTCGGACTCGGCCAGGGTTCGTACGTCGAGGGAGCGCAGCACACCCCTGGCGAGCGCTACGAGTTGCACCGTCACCGTCCAGCGGCGCGTTTTGGCGTCCTGCTGGACGTAGCCACGTTGGGCGAGCACCTGGAGCAGCCGATAGACGTTCCCTTTGTCGAACTCGAGTTGGCGAGCCAGGTCGGTGACGCCCAGGCCGTCGGCCCCGCAGGTCGCGAGGGTCTCGATGATGTCGAGTCCAGACTCGAGCGTTCCACCGCGACGACTCCTCGGCCGGCGCTCAGGTACGTCCGATCTCTTGGGCCGTGCTGCTGGTGCGTCTGGTGGAAGCGCCGATGCTCGTGGTCTGGGCGACATTGTGGACACCGTACCAAAGGTTGTTCTATCGTCAACAGAGTTGATGCATACACAATGATTGACTAGAACAGACGCATGGCTGCTGCGGAAGATCCGACCACCACGACGGCAGAACGCGCCACGGATGGGCGCACGACCGAGCGGGACCACCGGGCCGCGACGATTGCGAAAGCCGGTGGGCTCGATGCCGCGCTGAGCACAGGACTGCTCCCGCACCGGATCGACCTGTCACTCGTCGAGGCGCTGGTGCTTGGCCTGCTTCGCCAGGACGTATGCACCTACTTCTGCGTCCTCGGGCACGGTACGACGGAGTTGGGCGACGTGCTGCGAACGTACGAGGCGCACGGCATCGTGCGCACGATGTCGGTGCGACACGAGACGGAGGCTGCGCACGCCGCGACGGCTCTGCGCTGGGTCACCGGGGAGAAGGCCGCTGTCGTCACCTCAATCGGCCCGGGTGCATTGCAGGCACTCGCCGGCTCACTCGCCGCCGCGACCGACGGCATCGGCGTGTGGCATCTCTACGGCGATGAGACCAGCGAGGCCGAGGGGCCGAACCTGCAACAGATCCCCCGTCCGGAACAAGATCTGTTCCTCCGTCTGTGCTCGACGATGGGCGGCGCCTATTCGTTGCACACGCCGGCGGCCGTCTCGACCGCGCTGCGGCGAGGAGCCAACGTCGTCGACCACCCGTACCGGGCCGGGCCCTTCTACCTCCTGCTGCCGATCAACACCCAGCCAGCAGTGATCGAGGGATACAACCTCGACGAGCTCCCCGCCGGCCCACCGTCTCGGCTCGGGGCGGCTACGGATACCGATCGGATGTATGAACGGGCGGCCCAGTTGCTTCTTGACGCCGAGCGCGTTGTCGTGAAGGTCGGCGGTGGTGGGCGCGACTGCGGGCCACAGCTCGCGGAGCTCCTCGATCTCGTCGACGGCGTCGCGGTCACGAGTCCCATCGTGAGTGGTGTTCTCGCCTATCACGATGGACGGAACATGACCGTCGGCGGGTCAAAGGGCTCGATCAGCGGCAACTTCGCCATGGAACAGGCCGACCTACTCGTCGCCATCGGCACTCGTGCCGTATGCCAGTCCGACTCGTCGCGCACGGGCTACCCGAACGTCCGGCACGTGATCAACATCAACGCCGATCTCGACGCGGCGACGCACTACCAAAGGTCGCTCGCGCTGGTCGGCGACGCGTCGGCGACTCTTGATCGGCTCATCGACGAGGTTCGTCTGCTCGCCGGGGCACGGCCGCCATCCGCAGAACCGGGAGTCGACGCCGCATCGCCGTGGCTCGCTTCCTGCCAAGCGAAGAAGGTCGACTGGGAGCACTTCAAAGCTCTCCGGTACGCGCACCCGGAACTGCGTGACGAACTCTGGGGAACCGAGGTTCTCTCCCAACCGGCAGCCATCAAGCTCATCACCAACATCGCCCGCGAGCATGACGCCGTGTGCTTCTTCGATGCCGGCGACGTGCAGGCCAACGGGTTCCAGGTCGTCGAGGACGACCGAATCGGTCGCACCATCACCGAGACCGGCGCGAGCTATATGGGCTTCGCGGTGTCGGCGTTGCTCGCCACAGCCGCCGTCCGCGACCCAGCGAAGCAGTTCCGGGGCGTCGCTCTGACCGGCGACGGATCCTTCACCATGAACCCGCAAGTTCTCATCGACGGCGTGGCCCACGGCGCCACAGGCACCATCGTCGTGCTCGACAACCGACGCATGGGAGCGATTTCGTCGCTGCAGCGCGAACAGTATGGCGAGGCCGGTGCCCACGCAACCTGGGATCATGTGGCGGTCGACTATGTGGCCTGGGCCGAGTCGGTTACCGGTGTCGCCGCGTTCTGGGGGGGCACGAGCACGCTCGAGCTCGCGGACGCCGTCGAACACGCGATGTCATGCGGCGGTCTCTCGCTCGTGCACGTGCCCGTGTACTGGGGGGACGACCCGCTCGGCGGGCTCGGCGCATGGGGCCGCTGGAACGTTGGCAATTGGGTCCACGACACCCAGGCTCTGCGACACGAGATCGGCCTGTGACGTCGGCCCCGATGGTGCTCGATTCGATGCTTATCGACGGCTCGTGGATCAACGCCGGTGACCGGCAGGTCCTCTACATCATCGATCCGGCTACTGAGTACCGAATCGGATCGGTGCCGATGGCGACGGGCGCCGACCTCGACCGAGCGCTCCGAGCCGCGGAGGGGGCTTGGCTCACCTGGCGGGACACCGATGCCTGGGCCCGCAGCGCAGTCCTCCGTACCGCTGCCGCACTCATCCGTGAACGCTCTGAGCTCATAGCGGAGCCCCTTACGTCCGAAACCGGCAAGCTGCTCGCGGAGGCCCGAGCCGAGGTGCTCGCAGCGGCCGACCAGTTCGACTGGTATGCCGATGAGGCCCGCCGCATCTACGGCCGCACGGTCGATGGGCACTCGCGCGACACCCGGCTGCTCGTGCTCCGCCAACCGGTCGGGCCGGTCGCCGCGTTCACGGCATGGAACTTCCCCGCACTGCTCCCGGCGCGCAAGATCGCGCCTGCTCTCGCCGCAGGCTGCTCGGTTATCATCAAACCGGCCGAGGAATCACCGATGACGATGCTCGCGGTTGCCGGCTGCCTTGTCGACGCCGGCCTACCGGCCGGCGTGCTCAACGTAGTCACCGGGGACCCTTCGACCATCAGCCGGCACCTGTTGGCGTCGACCGTCATCCGAAAGGTTTCGCTCACCGGCTCGGTGCCCGTCGGGCGAATTCTCCTTCATCTCGCTGCCGATCGCATCCTGCCCGTCTCGATGGAGCTCGGCGGTCACGCCCCTGTGCTGGTGTTCGCCGATGCCGATCTTGACCGAGTCGTCGATCTCTGCGTCGCCGCGAAGTTCCGAAACTGCGGCCAAGTGTGCATCTCACCCACACGGTTCTTCGTTCAGGACGCGATTGCCGGGGACTTTCTCTCTGCCTTTGCCGCCCGTGTCGCCACCCTTCGCGTCGGCGACCCCCGGTTGTCCGAAACCGATGTGGGGCCACTGGCGAACGCCCGCCGCCGGGACACAGTCGAAGGTCTCGTGTCCCAGGCCGTCTCCATGGGGGCAACGATCCTGACCGGGGGCCACCGGTGCGACCCGACTGGAACCGGTCGTGGCTTCTTCTTTGCTCCAACCGTCCTCGGTGGTGTCGACGACTCAATGGCCATCATGTGCGAGGAACCATTCGGCCCCGTCGCTCCTGTCACCACCTTCTCCGATCTCGCCGACGGAATCGCCAAGGCGAACTCCACGCCCTATGGACTTGCCGGCTACGTTTTCACCAACGATCTACCGACGGCCTTCGCCGCGAGCGAAGGTCTCGAGCTCGGCATGGTCGGCGTCAACCACTTCGCCATCGCAACCGCCGAAGCACCCTTCGGGGGTATGAAGGAGTCCGGGTATGGACGCGAAGGCGGCAGTGAGGGCATTGACTCGTACACCGTCACCAAGTACCTGAACTTGAGGCTGGGATCATGAACCCCAACACGGAAGAGACCGCGCTCGCCGGCATTGACGGCAAGCTGACTGAGTACGGCGACCCCGGCTTCTCCCGATTCCTTCGACGTGCCTTTCTCGCATCGGCCGGCTACGACTCCGTCGATCTTGATCGACCCCTCGTGGCCATTGCCGACACGTCGTCTGACTACACGACCTGCCATCGACAGATGCCCGAGCTCGTCGCGGCTGTAAGCCGGGGCGTGCTCGAAGCGGGCGGGCTCCCCATTCGATTCTCGACGATGTCACTGCCCGAGATCCTGATGTCGCCGACCTCGATGCTGTATCGCAACCTGCTGGCGATGGAGACCGAAGAACAGATCCGATCGCAGCCGATGGACGCCGTCGTATTGTGCGGCGGATGTGACAAGACGGTGCCGGCCCAGCTCATGGCCGCGGTGTCAGCCGACGTGCCCGCTGTGCAACTGGTGGTCGGTCCGATGGTCACCGGCTACTGGCAGGGCGAGCGCCTGGGGGCATGCACCGACTGCCGACGCTTGTGGGCCGCCCATCGGGGCAGCGAGCTCGACGAAGCCGAGATCGCCGAAGCCCAGGGCAACCTCTGTCCAACTGCTGGCACCTGCATGGTGATGGGCACCGCCTCGACGATGGCCTGCCTGACCGAAGCGCTCGGCCTCATGGTGCCGGGCGGTGCCTCCGCGTCTGCCGCCACCGGGAGGCGCCTCCAGATCGGCGCCGAATCCGGACGGCTTGCCGTTGAGCTCGCCACGACCGACCGCCGACCATCAGCCATACTCGACTGGCGCTCCTTCCACAACGCGGCCACTACGCTGATCGCCATCGGCGGCTCGACCAACGCCGTGATCCATCTGATCGCAATCGCGAGGCGAGCGGGCATCTCGCTCACCCTCGACGACGTTCACCGCGTCAGTCGAGTCACGCCGCTTCTGGTCGACTGCAATCCCACCGGCTCTGGCTACCTCGAAGACTTCGACCGTGCCGGCGGAATGCCTGCCCTCCTTCGCGAACTCGACAGAGCCGGTCTTCTCGAACGGGACGCCCGGACGATCACCGGACTCACCGTGGGTGAAGCACTCGACATGACCGGGACCACCGACCAGGCGTCAAGTGCTCACGTCGCGGGCACAGCCGGCACGATCCGGTCTGCCACCGAACCGATCGGCCCACCAGGGAGCATCCGCATCGTGCGCGGATCACTCGCTCCGGACGGTGCCGTCATCAAGGCGGCCGCCGCCAGCCCGGCGCTGCTCCGACACACGGGACCGGCGCTGGTCTTCGAGTCGGTCGATGATGCTTCGGTCCGCCTCGATGACCCCGATCTCGACATCCCGGCCGATACGGTCCTCGTTCTCCGAAATGCTGGTCCGAAGGGCGCGGGCATGCCCGAGGCCGCCAGCCTCCCCATTCCACGGAAGCTCGTCTCCGCCGGCGTGCGCGATATGGTCAGGGTCTCCGACGCCCGCATGAGCGGCACGGCCTACGGTACGGTGGTCCTGCACGTCTCACCCGAAGCCGCCGCAGGGGGCCCGCTGGCGCTTGTGCGCGACGGCGACCTCATCGCACTCGACGTCGATGCCGGCACCCTCGATCTGCTCGTCGACCAGGCCGAGTTCGACCGGCGGCGCGCGACGTGGAGCCCGCCCGCCCTCCCCGAACGCGGCTGGCGACGACTCTACGCCGAGCAGGTGCTCCCTACTCATCTCGGCGCCGACCTCGAGATCCTCGCTCCTCACACGCCCCGCCCGGAGTCGAATCCGGAAGCACCAACGGACCCGGCCGCCGGGTCGGCGAGCGGGCAGGAGGGATGAAGGAATGAGCGTCAAGATCCCCGACCGTGTGCGGGTCGGCATCCTAGGGGGAGGACGTATCGCCGACCTCAACAAGATCGGCTGGCTCGAGCACGATCGGGCCAAGATCGTGGCGGTATGTGACGTCGACAAGGCGACGCGGCTCCTACGGGCGGCGGAATGGGGCTGCACGGCCTACGCCGACCTCGACGCCATGCTGGACGATCCCGAGGTCGACGCGGTCGAGATCCTCACCCCGCACCACTTGCACGCGACGCAAGCTATCGCCGCTTTCGATGCCGGCAAGCACGTCTGCCTGCAGAAGCCCCCGACGATCTCGCTCGCAGAATACGACCGGGTCGCCGCCGCTGCCACCAAGGCCGGCACCGTGTTTAAGGTCTACGAGAACTTCATGTTCTACCCACCGCACGTACTCGCCCGGCGGATTATCGACGAAGGTGGAGTCGGCGACGTCTTGTCGGTCCGGATCATCACCGCTGGAGGCCGGATGGACTCGGGCCAAGGCTGGCGCGTGGCCCCCGAGTCGAACGCCTGGCGGCTCGACCCGTCGCTCTGCGGTGGCGGCATGATGACGTTCGACCACGGCTTCCATTGCTTCCAGCTCGGCCGCATGTTCATCGACGCACACATCGAAAGGGTGCATGCCTTCATCAACATTCTCGATTTCGGCAACGGGCTCCAAGTCGACGCCCCCGCCCTGATCAGCTGGCAGTACGAAGGCCCGCAAGCACGCTACGGCTCGTGGGAACTGGTCGCTTCACTCGATCTCGACGTGCTGTCGGACTACTACATCAGCGACGACCGCGTCGAGATCCGCGGAACCAACGGCATCATCTGGGTCAACCGATGCACCGGCCGGCTCCTCGACGAACCCCCCGTGGTGCACTACCAAGACGGCATAGTCCGATCTTTCCACCGGGTCGAGACCGACTGGGCCACCTCCTTTCGCGACGCGACCTTCGACTTCATCGATGCCATCCTCGAGAACCGCCCTCCCCGACTAGACGCCGCCGCTGGCCGCGCCACACTCGCCTTCTCCTTGGCCGCGCAGCTTTCTGCCGCCGAGCATCGCGAAGTCACCATCGCCGAGCTCTGACCACAGCAGATGCCGCTCCTGGCCGAGACGGCACTGTTGCATTGAGTGCGAACTTGCCTGGAACTTGGATTCCACCGGTCCCAGAGCCCGAAGGTATTGACGCCAACCGGGCCCAGTATTCTGCTCCGTGAGATCGAATTCCGATGTCTGTCGAGAAGGTGTGGGTGCCGAGAATGTCATTCGGGTACCTTGACCAGCCCTTTCGCGATTCATCGGTGAAGCGCGAAACTGGGCCATGGCCCTGTCGTTCCTCTACCTCGCGTTCATCCGGATCCTTCAGTTGCACGGGCTGAGGCGCCAAGACGGTGATGATCTGGCCATCGAGGTAGTCATGCACCGTCACGAGGTGGCTGTGCTCCGTCGCCAGGTGGTCCGGCCGGCATTGGAGCCTCAGGATCGAGCCCTGTTCGCCGGGTTGAGTCGACTCATGGACCGAAGACGTCGAGGTCGGTTCTTCGTGCAACCGGAGACCCTGCTCCGCTGGCACCGGGACCTGGTCCGGCGGAAATGGACCAATGCCCGCCGCCCAGGTCGACCGAGCATCCCGGCCGGCGCGGTGGCGATCATCTGTCGACTGGCCCGGGAGAACCCCACCTGGGGCTACCGCCGGATCCAGGGCGAGCTGGCCACGATAGGCGTCGTCCTTGCTCCATCGAGCGTCTGGGCCATCCTGCGCCGCCACGGCGTCGATCCCTCACCGATGCGGAGCGGTCCGACCTGGGCGGAGTTCCTCTCTTCCCAGGCATCACCGATGCTGGCCTGTGACTTCCTCTCGGTCGACACGGTGGTGTTGAAGCGCCCCTACGTGCTCTTCTTCATCGAGCTCGACACCCGACGAGTACAGGTGACCGGGGTCACTGCTCATCCGACCGGCTCCTGGGTGGTCCAACAGGCGAGGAACCTGACCATGGTGCTGGAGGATCGGATCATTCCCGTCCGGTTCCTCATCCGAGACCGGGACACCAAGTTCACCTCGAGCTTCGACGAAGTCTTCCGAGCTGACGGCATCCGGATCATTCGCACCCCGGTGAGAGCACCTCGTGCCAATGCCTTCGCCGAACACTTCGTCGGCACCGTCCGTCGTGAGTGCCTCGACCGGATGCTGACCCTCGGCCGCCGGCACCTCGAACGAGTACTGGCCGAGTGCATCGCCCACTACAACGACCACCGGCCGCACCGGGCCCTTGGTCAGCTGGCCCCGCTCACGATGGACTCGCCGCCGCCAATCGATGATCCTGAGCCGGCGGAGTTGCGTCGCAACGACGCTGTCTTCGGACTGATCCATGAATACCGGCTGGTGGCCTGACCAGGCCGGATGGCATTTTCGGCACCCACAGCCTCTAGAAGCCCCAATAGGGCCTCATTTGGCTCAGGAGCGGTACCGGAACCGGTTTCAGAGCCTCCTGTGGCTCGCTTGTAGGCTTAGAGAGGACTGTGGCATTGCAGCGGGGGGTGATCAGGAGCTGAGCCAGATCTGGGTGGGCCAGACCGCCCCGGTGACGAACCCGTACGCCCGCTGCCCCGAGGGGGTGGTCGGGTTGTCGAAGTTCTGCACCTTGGGCTGGGCACCGCACGACCACACCGTGCGGCCCGTCCAGATGTAGGGGATGTCCGAACCCATCAACTTGTTCACCTGCTGGTAGGCGGTGTTCCGATCGGCCTGGGCGGGGGATCGGCGGCCCTGGAGCAGGGCGGTCTCCAGAGCCGGGTCGTTGTTGCGGGCCATGTTGATGGAGAACCCGGGTTTGATGGTGGTCGTGCTCCAGAAGATGTAGTTCAGGTCGGGGTCGATGGCCCCGAACTGCCGCCAGACCTGGGCCTGGAACTTGCCGAGCAGGGCGGTGTTGATCTGCTGGTCCTGTTGGACGGGAAGGAGGGTGACCTTCATCCCCACCACCACCAGCTGCTGCTGCAGGTACTCGGCGATGATCGTCGTGCCGGCGTCGGGCGTGTGCTCGATGCCCACCGCCACCGGCTGGCCCGTCTCCTGTTGCACCTGTTGCACCAGTTGCCTGGCCTTGGCCGGGTTCGGCGCCGGGTAGCCGTTTTCGGTGAGGTAGTAGGGCGAACCACTGACGAACGGGCCGTTGGAGGTCGGGTCGATCCCCTTGTTGATGACTTTGGTGTATTGGGCGGAGCTGATGGCCATGGCTGCCGCCTGGCGGATCTTGAGGTTGTCGAAGGGCGGTTGGGAGAGATTGAGGAGCAGGCAGTTCATGTCCGATTCACCGGCCACGTGGACGGAGTCGTCGATGTAGCCCAACGAGGGGTTGGAACGGAGGCCGATGGTCACCTGCGTGATCGAGGAGTGGATGATGTCCACGCTGCCCGACAACAGGCTGTTGAGGAGTTGCTGGCCGTCGACGATGGGCTTGTAGGTGATGCTGTCGAGATAGGGATACCCCGGCCGCCAGTAGTGGGGGTTCTTGGTGGCGGTGAAGTGGTCGTTGACGTTCCACTCC
>OCTA010006103.1_pt1 | contig 10336 bp, 8 predicted proteins | sample 1538991 | NCBI WGS metagenome assembly OCTA01 (sample SAMEA3539302, study PRJEB22396) | soil metagenome | biome: tundra; feature: field; material: soil | place: USA | collected 2010-05 | depth 0.15 m | reverse complement strand
ACTGGTCGGCGACGACGGCGAGGGATATGAGTTAACCCACGCGCTGGAGAAGCTGGCTGGGGTGCGGCTGAACCATTTTGTGCACACGAGACACCGACACACTTTCACGTACTGCAAGCCGCTGATTATCGAGGCCGACAAACCGCCCGTCGAACTCAACCGGCTCGATCTCAAGAATTGGACGCCGACCTCCGCGTGGCTCCAGGGGCTCTTGATTAAACAACTCCAAGAGGTGGCGGCGTCGGTGGACGCAATCATTGTGATGGACCAGGTGGATGTTCCGGAGACGGGGGTCGTGACCCAGAAGGTCCTGGCGGCGATCAAGAGTCTTGTGGAGACAAAACCGGAGCTGCCGGTGCTGGCCGACAGCCGGCGCGGATTGCGGGGCTTCCCGCCCGTCATCTTCAAAATGAATGCGGCTGAGTTGTCCACGTTGACGGGAGCCAGGGGCGAGTTGAGCTCGGAGGAAGTTGAGGCCGCCGCTGCCGCCCTGGCGGTCAACCATGGCCGGCCTGTGTTCATCACGCTCGCTGCCCGTGGCATACTCGGCGCGACGGCGAAAGGTGAGCTTCGTTATATGCCAGCTCTGCCCCTGCGCGGAGCAATTGACATCGTCGGGGCCGGAGACGCGGTGTCTGCAAATCTCACGGTCGCGATGGCCTCCGGGGCCACCCTGGGTGAAACCCTTGAGCTCGCCAACGCCGCCGCCTCCGTTGTGGTCCACAAGCTTGGCACAACCGGCACCGCCAGCATCGCGGAGATTCGTAAGCTGATCGCCCTGCCAGGCAGTTCATAGGTATGAGGCCCCCCGTTGCCAAAGTGCTCATCGGTTTCTTCGTCGTGGCTGTCCTGCTGGTCGTCGCAGCGTCGGTTTTCACATTCAGCCAGCCCGCGCCCCCGCCGCCGCCTTTGCCCCAGCCAAACGGGTATGACGATTTCGTCAAGGCAGGGGGGATGGTCACAGACAACGCTTTCGACTACCGCACGATGAGCCAGGAGGAACTGCGGACGTTTGTCACGAAGAATGCCGAAGCCTTGAAGCTGGTGAGGATTGGCCTGGGCCGCGATTGCCGCGTGCCACTGGATTACTCTGCAACCAACCCGACTAATCTCCGTAATCTGCCTATCATCAAGACGCTCGACTTCACCGTGATGGCCGAGGGTAGGCTAGCCGAACTGGAGAACCGCCCAGCGGACGCGGCGGAAGCTTATCTGGCAGTCATCCGTCTCGGCTGTGCCATGAGCCGGGGCGGGCTGATTATCGACTCTCTGGTGGATATTGCTGTCGAGTCAATTGGCACCAGCGGCCTGCAGAGGTTGACTCTGACTCTGGATGCCAGACAATGCCGCGAAGCCGCGGCAACGCTCGAAGCCTGCGAGACCCGGCGCGACTCAACGGACACCATCATGAGACAGGAAAGGGCATGGGCGCATCGGACCTATGGTCTCAAGGGGCAGTTTGCCCGCCTCGTAATGTTCAAGTCTCTGAAGCAGAGTGAGCAAAAGTGGGTGGCCAAGGCTAAGGCTCAGCAAACCCGGATACGATTGCTGCTCGTCCAGCTTGCCGCCCGCGCCTACGAATTGGAGAAAGGCGAGCGCCCGAAGAGCCTGGCCGAATTGGTCCCGGCGTATCTCAAGGCCATTCCACAGGATCCATTGACCGGCACCAACATGGCTTACCTCCCGTGAGCCTTGAGCAAACGAGCGCAGGCGGAGCGCCGGTTTCCGAACCGGCTTAACGCGCTTGAAAGGTTAGGAGCACCCGTTGCAACTACCGGATACGCTAAGCCGGTTTGTAAACCAGAGCTCCGCCCAGGACTGCGCCGGCCACAACGCCACAACTTTCGCTCCCTTTATTGTTGCCTTACGGCCAGTAGAGGTGAATAATGTTACCGTGCCTGAAAGAACGCCGTTTATGCAGACCTTCTCGAAACGCAGGTTCCGCGAGGCTGGAAACGTCGCCTTCACCCTCATCGAGTTGCTCGTCGTCATTGCGATCATTGCTGTCCTGGCCGCTCTCCTGCTGCCGGTGTTAGCCAGCGCCAAAGAGAAAGCCAAGCGCGTCGCCTGCAAGAGCAACATGCGCCAGGCGATGATCACCGTTCACCTTTATGGCAATGATTGGCTGGACCTGGTGCCGGATGGGCGCGACAACGATAATCAATGGCACGCCATCCGCATTCGCAATGATACCTACACGAACCTGGTTCAGTACACCGGCAACTTCAAGATCATGGATTGCCCGAATTTCACCTATGGCGACTTTCCGCGTTATAACGCGGAATGGGGTTACCTCATTGGCTACGCGTATCTGGGCAATGCTCTCGGCACTGCCAATATGACTACTTGGCCGGTCACCTCGCCTTACTTCTGGTACTCCGCGCGAAAGACAACTGAATCCCCTACCAATTTCATCATCGCTGATGCCAACTCTTGGGGCTCTGGTTTGCTCATGGCGCCGCACGGCAAAACTGGGCCACTCAATAGCATCAGTCCCGCTTCGCCAACCACCGCGGCTACTTTCAGGAACAACGCCACGATCGAAACCCCGCAAAGCATCGGGGCGGCTGGCGGCAATGTTGGTCTCCTCGATACCTCGGTCTCGTGGAAGAGCATGAAGCAAATGAAGCAGCGGTTTGCCTCTTCGTACATTCTCTACTACGGTAACTGGTAACCCGGGCGGACGCTCGCCCTTCCTGCGCGGTTAACTCGCCTCCCCGCGATACACACACTTAGCGGTGCAGGTCTCGGCCACGACCACTTCGGTTAGCAGCGGCAGTCTCGGCTTCAGCTTCTTCCAGATCCAGACGGCGATATTCTCACTGGTCGGGTTCTCCAGGCCGGGGACTTCGTTCAGGTAGTAGTGGTCGAGCTTCTCCAGGGTGGGTTTGAACACTCGCGAGATGTCGGCATAATCCATCAGCCAGCCGAGGTGGGGGTCGCACTCACCGGCGACCACAATCTCCACCTTGAAGCTATGGCCATGCAGCCGCCGGCATTTGTGCGACTTGGGCAAGTGCGGCAGCAAATGCGCCGCCTCAAACTGAAACGTCTTGCGCAGCTCCATCCTCATGTTGCCTTGTAACTCATTTGACTCATTTAACTGCCTTGGCCCATCTCCCAATCCGTCCACATCACCAAATCGCCCAGCGCGGGCCGGCCATCGTGGCGCCAGGCCAGCGGCGGCTCCTGCATTTGGCCCAGCCGGCAAACCCGGGCCACCCCCCAATGCGCCAGCTCCGTCGCCAGCGCCTGCTCCCTGTCTTCCGGCGCGGCGAGGCCAACCGTCGATACCTGGCCCCGAACGCTTTCCGCGTTCTGCAAGGCCTCAGTCAGGTCCTTCACGCCCTTGATGTAGATGAACCGGTTGAGGCACGAGAGCTGAAAGCGCGGGTCGGCTTCATAGACCACGGTCCAGGCGGTTGAATTGCGGCTCCACCAATGCCGCGTGTCCGGCGAGTGGGCGGCGCGCACCTCGTAAAAGGAACGCCGTGATGCGATGGCCGCCGCCGCTTCCACCGGCAACTCGCCACGCGGCTCCGATTCTTCGCGCCGGTCCAATTCCGCCGCCAGCATCTCCGCAAATTGCTCGGGCTGCACCCCGCCGCCGTGCTCGACATACATAACATGCGGCGAAAGGCAGCCCTGCTGATTCCAGGCGGTCACATCCGCCGCGGCCTGCCCGGCAACTTTCCGCGCGTTTAGGCTGGTCAATACTCCGCCCGTGACGAACCCGAAACTCACTCGGTGACCGTAGCCCAGGAAACGGGCTTTGGCCGGCAGGCGGTGGCGAATCGCCGCCAGCGTTTCATCGTTGCCCGTCGCGGTGACGCAATCCGCCTCGTCGAACAGGGCCTTCTCCAGGTCTGCATCTCCGCCGCGCCACTCGGCCACTTCGAGGCAGGCGCCCAGTTTCGGTTCCACCTGGTAAAGCGAGTGGGCAAACAGGCGGGGCAGCAGCGAGGTCCCGCTGGCGCACTTCACGAACTGCGCTGACCGCACCAGCACGCCCAGCACCATCGCGGCCAGCGTAGGATTCGGCAAGTTGCCCGCCGTGATATGCGCCAGCAGCTCGGGCGCGGTAGCAATAGCCGCGCGGCCCGACTTTCGCTCCGCCTCGCCGGCCACCATCTCATCGAGCCGATGCCCGTGGCCTAAGTCCTGTTCCAGGAGGACGTGGAAGCTTTCGTGAGTGAGCTGCTTGAAGAAGGAATCCAGGCCCCGAGCCAGAGTCGCGCTGGAAAAGCCAGTCGCTGCCGGGCCGCGCTCGAGCGCCAGTTTGCGCAACGGGTAATTCGGCACCAGCCAGCTTTGGCCCACGTCGCTCATGGTCTTCACCAGGCTGTGCGTGGACCGGTGGGCCAGGTAGCGCTCGCGGTTGCGCTTGAGCGTCTGGCACGCTTCGCCAATCATGGCCGCGCTCAGCATTGCCTCGGGCGGCAGATCAGCCAGAAAGTAATTCGGCAGGTTCATGTGAGCAGCGGCATTGAATCCGCTTCGGCAGCTTTGTGCGCTACCGGCCCTTCCCGCCGCTGAATCGCGTGCAAGCATAGCAGACCCGACAGGGACGCCAGTATCAGCACGGCGACCACCGTGTAACTGGGGAAGTAGGCGCTGACCGAATGTGCCGCGTCTCCGAGGTGCTTCACCTTCACACCCACCGCCCAGTGGGAAAGGTTGCCAATTACTCCGCCCCCCATCACGAACAGGCCGAACACCCGCCCGCGCACCGCGTCCGGCACCGATTCCATCAGCGCCGCCTCGGTCATGGGATAACTGGCCATAAAGAAAAAGCCATACACGACCAGCACCGGGATCATCCAATGCGACGGCACGCGCGGGAAGACCACTACCATCACCGCTGCCGCTACCAGGGCGAACGTGATCCAGCGTTTCCGGCCTCCGTCGCTCAGGCTGCCGAATAGCGGATTGCTGATCGTGGCGGCGACAAAGATCCCGCTCAATGCCAGCCCCGTCCACTTCGGGTCGAAGTTGTGCGCATTCTGCAGGAACAGCGAGCTGAGGCTGCCCATGCTCGACCCCGCGAAATCGCGCACGCTAAAGGCGAAGCAGTATGCCAGGAAGAAAAACCACAGTGCGGGCGTGGGAAACAACTTGCCCGCCGGCACCGTCTTCCGCTCACTCGCCGGAGCCTGCTGCTCATTATCCGCCAGCCAGGTGAAGATGGCCGCGACCACAATGCCCAGGATGCCCAGCTCAAGCACTGGCCTCCGCCAGGCCGCTGCACCCAGGGCTGGCTCAAGCATGCCCGCGCGCCAGCCGGCATAGAGCGGCCCGACAAAGAAGCCCACGCCGGCCCCGATGCCGACCAATCCCAGCGCCTTGCCCGTGTTGCGTGGAAACAACCTCGCCACCATCGCCGTGGCGGCCGGATGGTAAAAGCTGCCGCCAAACCCAGCCACCACAACAGCCACCAGCGCCCACGCGTAGCTCGGCGCCATCGCCAGCGCGGTGAAGCCCAGCCCGTTCAGCGCAAGCCCAAAGCCAAGCAGGTGTTTGCGATTCATTCTGTCCGCGAGCACGCCAATCGGATAACTCGGCGCAAAGCAGGCCGCCATCATCACCGTCAGCAACAGCGTCGCCTGGCTCACGCTGGCGAAGTTGAAATCCCTTTGCATCAGGAGGTAAAGCGGCATCAGTGCCACCTGGTACAGATGCGTGAAGGCGTGCAGCACGCCCGTCAGCCACAGGGTGCGAGTCCGATGTCGTTCGTGCGCGTCCATTGCGTCGAGTCAGACCGCCAGGAGCGAACATCCGCGCGGTTCGGCCAACACGGCCCGGCCTGCCAGGGCAAAGCCATTGCCGCAGCGGATGCCCAAATCCTCGGTTTGAATTGCCATCACGGAATAGACATTCGCCAAATCAAACACCCGAATCAAACCGGTTTCGCCCTCGGCCACTTCGCGCCCGGTTTCAGGGGAAATGATCTGCACCCGCGCCCAGGGGGGGAAATGGAAGATGCGGGATGCGGGGTGCGTGATGCGAGAGGGACTATTAATGCAGTCATAGGCTTGGGAGCTCAGCTCGCTCATGCCGTATTCGCAGACGATGTGACCGGGCGGGATGCCGAGGCGCTCGGAGATGAGCGCATGCAGCACCGCTTTCGGCAGACTCCGCGAGCGGCCCTTGTATCCCCCGGTTTCGAGGGCGCACGAGCCGGGCGGCAGCTCAAGAAGCAGGTCTTGCTCGGCCATGTAATCCAGCAGATGCACAAACGAGAACGCCGTGCCGAGCATGAGCAGGGCCCGTCCGGACCGGCTCGCCGTTGTGATGCGCGCAAGCGCCGCTGCCGTATCAAGCGTCCAGGCGCCTTCCTCGGCAGCCGTTCCAACAAAGGGCGAATTCCCCGACAGATACTTATACGCGTCTCGGTGCTCGATGGCCGCGGCGCCGTTTCCCTGTCCTCGTCTGGAGGAGAGGGGCAGGGAGAGGAGGCCGCCGTTCTGAGCGTGTAAGGTGGAGCCCCCCGAGCCGCACTCGCGTCGAATCGTTTCGAACATGTGCACCAGCGAGGAGTGCGGCGCCTGTGCCGGAGGCGGGGTGAGAATTGCCAATTGGCAATCGCCCATTCCCAATTTGCCTCCCGGCGCTGCCTTCGTTTCGTCTGATTGGCAATTGGCGATTGGCAATTGGAAATGGGCCTCGAACCACGCCAACGCCGATGCCTCATACACCGTCAGGGACGCCGCATTATGGTAATGTCTGCTCGGCGTCTGCCCCGTCGTGCCGCTGGAGTAGAATACCGTCGTCCGCTCCGCCACCGGCAGGCACGAAAGGTCGAACTCCTTGAAGGCCGAAGTTGGCGCGGCGGGAATGTCTGTCCAGCGCGCTCCCGTGCCCGGCCGCGCGCCCCGCGCTTCGCAAAGCCGGCGATAGGGTCCATTGTGCTTGAACTGCAACGCGAACAGTCGCAGCGCCAGCGCCTCAAAGTCCGTTTCGCCAGCGCTGGGGTGGGAGTTGAGCGAAGGGGCCGCTCCCCATTTCGACAAAAGGATGGACTCGCGCAAACGCGCGGCAAAGCTCGCTAACTCGCTCGTGGAACTCATGCGGTTTTGATTTAGCCAGGCTGGTTTTCCGCTACAGCCCGGAAGCAATATGTAGCCGGAAAGGGCGTTGGCCGCAAGCGAGGATTCTAACCGGGAATCTTGCGCTGGCGCCATGTTCAGGAGTACCTCGGGATCGGTGGGGTCGGCCCCAAGTCCGAAATTCAAAGGCCAAAGTTCGAAAGAGGCTTGAAGCGCTCAGTTGTCAGCGCCATAGTGTCTGACATGAATGTAACCAAGACCATAACGGTCAGGGAATTGAAACGCGGGACACCCGAGGAAACTCTGGGCCCGGGCCAGGCCCTGCGCGTGAAGAAATCGAGCGGCAAGGAGTTCCTGCTTGTCCGTGAAACCGAGACGCCGGACTTGGCCGCGCTGCACAAAGAGATCATGCAAGACATTCCTCTAACCGGTCCAAGCCAGAAAACGGACTTGGCCGCGTGGCATCAGGAGGATGAGGAGTGATCGTCTATCCGGACACGAGCTTCATCCTGAGCTTGTGGCACACGGGCGACGTCCATTACGAGGAGGCAATCAGCCTCTTTTCCAAGTTCTCCCGGGATACCTGGCTTTGGTGCGATTTGCACCAGATTGAGGTTCCCGTAGCCGCACAGGTTGCAACCCATCGCCAACCGCAAGGGCTGCAAGCGCACGTTGCACGGACGATTGTTTTCCGAGCGGAGCGGGCTGTAACCCGAGGAGGCTTCCAGCGGAAAGTCCTGCCCCCGGAAGCCGTCAGCTTTGCGCTCAGCCTGGCCAACGCGCATGGTTGGCGCGCCAAGCATACGACCTTGGACCTGTGGCACATCGGGGCAGCCTGGGAGCTTGGCGCGAACTACTTTGCCACCTTCGATGACAAGCAAGCTAAAGTCGCGAAGACTGCTGGCTTCTCCACCAACATCTAGAACACCCGTGCCTCCATCCTCCCCGTGACAGCCCGGGGCCAGGCGGTAAAGCTCCCCAGCCCCAACCACCACACCGAGGCCTAAAGGCCGAAGGCCGCCCCTCCTCTTTGCTGCTTTACCGCGCCGGGCGCGGCTGGCACATACTGCGGAACCATTTTATGCGAAATCTCTTCCGCTCCCTGAGCCTAGCCGCGCTGCTGGCCGTCACCGCCTGTGCGCCGACGCGGCCAGTCCCCGACCATCCTGCCACTCCGCATTCCGCATTCCGCACTCCGCACTCAGAACTTCCCGGTCAAAAGCCCGACGGCTCGGTGCTGCTGCCCAATCAATGGTCGCTGCGGCCCGTGGGCAAGCAGGTTGAGCTGGCCGATTTCCCGATCAACGTGGCGGTGCATCCCGGCGGGCGTTTCGCGGCGGTCTTGCACAGCGGTTACAGCGCGCACGAAATCCTGGTGGTGGACATCCCCGCGGCTGAAGTCGTTTCGCGCACCGCCGTGCACGAGTCCTTCTACGGCCTGGAATTTTCCCACGATGGCCGCCAGCTCTTTTGTAGCGGGGCCGGGGATGAGCTGGTCCACTCGTTTGACTTCCTGCAGGGAAGCCTGACCAATCACCACCAGATCAAGCTGCGCGACGCCAAACTGCGCGCCATCCCGGGCGGCCTGGCTGTGGATGGCGCTGGGAAGCGGCTGTTCGTCGCGAACGTCTGGGGTAATCGCGTGACGCGGGTCGATCTGTTGCCGCAGCCGGCGGTGGTGGACATTCCGCTGGGGACAAACGTTGCGCCGCTGTCTATTGCCCCGGTCCTGCCATCGAGCGATTTCGACAACGACGCGGCGAGCAAGCGCGAGGAGGCGTCACTCTATCACACGGGGCCGGACGACGCGTTCCCCTACGCCTGCCGCTTGGACGAGAAGCGGCAGCGCCTCTACGTCAGTCTGTGGGCGCAGGCCGCCGTGGGAGTGATTGATTTGAAATCGGAGCGGCTTGTCGCGCGCTGGCCGACGCAGGAGCATCCGTGCGAGATGGTGCTCACCCGTTCGGGCAAGCTGCTCTTTGTGGCCAATTCAAGCCGGAACACGGTCACGGTGCTCGACACTGACTCCGGCAAAGCCCTCGAGACCGTTTGGGCGGCGCTTTATCCAAAGGCCCCGCCCGGGTCCACGCCGAACAGCCTCGCGCTTTCGCCCGACGAGAGGATGCTTTTTGTCGCCAACGCCGACAATAACACCGTGGCGGTCTTTGACGTGGAGAAGCCGGGCAAGAGCCGTTCGCTGGGCTTCATTCCCGTCGGCTGGTATCCCACGTCGGTGCGCGTGACACCGGACGGCAAGCATCTGCTGGTCGCCAATGGCAAGGGAATCACGCCCAAGGCCAACCCGCTCGGGCCGCAGCCCGGCGTCAGTCGTTCGACCGACCAGGAGGTGCAATTCATCGGCCGGCTGTTCCAGGGCACCCTGAGCATCATTGACCTGCCGCCGCGCAAAGAATTCGAGGCGCAGCTCGCCGGCTTCACGGCGCAAGCGTATCGTTGCAGCCCGCTCAAGTCCGATGCGAGCGTTTCCGCGCAGCGCCCGGCGGATAATCCCATTCCCCATGAACCACTAGGAGCGCCGACATTCCTGTCGGCATCTGGCAACGAGGGCGCCAAGCCGACAGGAATGTCGGCGCTCCCAGCCAGCCCCATCAAATACTGCATCTACATCATCAAGGAAAACCGCACCTACGACCAGGTGCTGGGCGACCTGCCGCAGGGCAACGGCGACCCGAAGCTTTGCCTGTTCCCGGAGCGCGTTACGCCGAACCTGCACCAGATCGTGCGCCAGTTCGTATTGCTGGATAACTTCTATGCTGATGCCGAAGTCAGCGCGGACGGCCACGAATGGAGCATGGCGGCTTACGCGACGGATTTCGTCGAGAAGATGTGGCCACTGAACTACGGGCACAATAAGTCCAAGAAATTCCCTTACCCGGCGGAAGGCTATTTCCCGATCGCCTCGCCCGCCGGCGGCTACCTCTGGGACCGCGCCCGGAAGGCGGGAGTGAGCTATCGCAGCTATGGCGAATTCATCGATAACCTCACGCCGGCTAATGTCCCCACCACCGCGCGCCTGCCGGCCTTGCGCGGCCACATCGACGAGTGGTACCGCGGTTTCGACTTGAATTACCCGGATGTGAAGCGGGCCGCCCGGTTCGTCGCCGAACTGAAACGGCTGGAGGCCGCGGGGGACATGCCGCGCCTGCAAATTGTGCGCCTGCCCAACGATCACACGCATGGCGCGTCCGTCGGGTCGCTCACGCCGACGGCGTATGCCGGCGACAACGACCTGGCGCTCGGCCAGATCGTCGAGGCGGTCAGCCACTCGA
>OCTA010006102.1_pt1 | contig 10338 bp, 8 predicted proteins | sample 1538991 | NCBI WGS metagenome assembly OCTA01 (sample SAMEA3539302, study PRJEB22396) | soil metagenome | biome: tundra; feature: field; material: soil | place: USA | collected 2010-05 | depth 0.15 m | reverse complement strand
AACTTCACCAACTTCTACATTGACAGCGACTTCCATGGCTACTCCCACTACAGAGCCGTCAACGTGAAGTTCGAACGCCGTGCCGGTGACATGGCATTAACCTCCGTGTACTCCTGGGCAAACAGCCAGGACAATAAGTCGGCGGCTGCCGGAGTAGGCGCGAGCGGCACCGGCTACCAGGGCTTCATGGACAACCACAATACGAATCTCGATTACGGGCCGTCGGACTTCGACGTTGATCAGCGGTTTGTTTCGAGCTTCATCTACAACGTGCCCATGGGCCGCGGCAAGAAGTTGGCATCGAACATCGGTCGGGCAGCCGACCTGGTTGTTGGCGGCTGGGAAATGACCGGCATCGCTACATTCCAGACCGGATTTCCGTACGGTGTGAGTGCGAGCGACATCGGTGGCGTTCAGGCCACGGTTGCTCCGCGCGCGAGCAGAGTGGCTGGCTGCGATCCGACAGCGCACTTGACAGGGCAATTCCAGCGCTTGAACCTGGCGTGCTTCTCACAACCGTTACCCGGCACGTTTGGAAACACCACGCGAAACTTCCTTCGCCAGCCCGGCATCAACAACTTTGATATTGGCTTCGCGAAGAACTTCCACTTCACCGAAAGCATGAACTTCAAGTTGACGGTGGACACGTTCAACACCTTCAACCATCACCAGTACAACGTTGATGTGGGCGGCCTGACGGTCGGAGGATCGGGCGGGGGCTCAACCATCGACGCCAGTGTGAACTCCTCTGCAGCCACTGCGGGAAGGATAACCGGCGCCTCGGCGCCCCGCATCATCCAACTGGGCGGGAAGCTCACTTTCTAGTCTTGTCGCTGCTTTTCATTGGCTCCGCCACGCCCTCAAGCGTGGCGGAGTTTTCTGTGCCGGAGATACACTTATACGATGATGTACGTGCGATCAATACTGGCTTGCGCATTGGCGTTTGGTTGTCTGGCCTTGCCAACGTTGGCGCAGGGTGCCGGTCAGGATGAATCGGAACGATTTGCCGCGGCTGGCCAAAGGGCCCTGGCTGAGGGCAAGTACGCAGACGCCCGCAACAACTTTGAGCAATTAGCCAAACTCCAACCTGGTATTGCGGAAGTACACGCAACTCTCGCCATTATCTACTTTAAACAGCGTGATTATGAATCGGCGGTCCGCCAGATTCGCACCGCGCAAAAGCTCAAACCGAACCTCCCAAATCTCGATAGCCTGCTCGGCCTTTCGTTGTCAGAACAGGGGCACTTCGCTGAAGCGCTGCCTCGACTGGAGAAAGGGTTCAAACAGACAACCGACATCGAAGTCAGACGCATGTGCGGCCTGCAATTGCTGCGAGCCTACTCGGGATTGAGTCGCGACTCCGATGCGGTCGAAACAGCGTTGGGGTTGAACAAGCTATACCCTGAAGATCCCGAGGTTCTCTATCACACAGGCCGTATCTATGGGAACTACGCATATGTTGTGATGGAGAAGCTTCACGACCGGGCGCCCGGTTCGATCTGGATGTTGCAGGCTCAGGGCGAGGCCAATGAGAGCCAGAAGAACTACGATTCCGCGGTAATTGCATTCAATCATGTTCTGACCCTCGATCCCCGCCGCCCCGGCATTCACTATCGCCTCGGACGGATCGCGTTATCCCGCTTTCAGGTTTCGGCTAAGTCAGAGGACCGTGATGCAGCGAAGCGTGAATTCCAAGCCGAACTCGAAATCGATCCTGATAATGTCAATGCGCTTTACGAACTCGCGCAGTTGTCAGCAGACGAGAACAACTTCGACCAGGCAGTGAAGCAATTTGAAGCCGTGTTGACGCGCTTTCCAGATTTTCAGCAGGCGCTTGTCGGTCTGGGCGGCGTTTATCTTCAGAGCCAGGCAGCGGCGAAGGCCGTGGAACCGCTGGAGCGAGCGACAAAACTCGATGCCGGCGATGAAGTGGCCTGGTATCGGCTTTCTCAAGCCGAGCGCGCAGCGGGCAATCGGGATGCTGCGCTGAAAGCGCTCGACACCTTCCGCAGGTTGCATGCTGCATCGAGCGTAGCGAATAAGCCGCCGGCTGCCGACGACGTCACTCCGCAGCAGCTCGGTAACCAGGTTCAGCCTTAACGGCGCAAACAATCTAGAAATTCCGAATCAGAATGAAACCATTTGCAGGAGGACGCTATCGTGCAGCGCATCGCATTTCTACTTCGCCTTAAGCCGGGCATGGGACCCGAATATGACAAGTCGCACAGCGCCGTATGGCCCGAGATGCTCGACCTGTTGAAGCGCGCCGGCATCTCTGAATATTCCATCTTCCGCCGCGACGAACTTCTCGTCCTCACCATGCACATTGAAGATGACTTCGATGCTGTCTGGGACAGAATCGATCAGGATCCAGTGAATCTCAAATGGCAACAGGCCATGAGCGCCTACTTCGCGCCATTGACTGAGGTGCGTGATGGGGAGCGCTTTCCGATGATGCGCGAAGTGTTCTATCTGCCTTGAACGGATGATTCAGCAAACCTGGGCAAAGGGGACCTCCAGCAGCCGTGCCAGTTTGTTCAACTTGCTTGAAAGATGACCTACTCCAATGGCGCAGTGATGCGCAGGGCCATGTGCGTTCCATGCTTCAACAAATCCCTTGGCGCCGATCGGAAAACGATAGTGGCTGTTGGTGTTTCCGATGCGCAATACCTCGCCAGCCACACATTCTCCCTGAGCTGCCAGCAACTTGAAGCCGTGTGTCCCGTCCTCTACGACTGACAACAAGGTCACTGGTCCATGCTTCACGCTCATCTCGACTGAGAGGCCGCGACCGACTTTGCCGTGATACACCTTCAGGGGACGCACCTTGGTCTTGCTCTCCGCAATCGCGATGTGTCCTGGCCCGTCATGTCCCATCAGCACGTGATCGGCCTTGAGATCCAGCGCGTAGTATTCGGTGAACGAGCCGCCTGCTCCCAGGCAATCCATAATCTTCATGGCCAGTACGTTCTTCACCTCGTACTCCCCCGCAACAGGTATTCCGCGCGCCGTCAAAAGCGAAGTCCCAAGAATGATCGAGCTCATCGTGTCTTCGTTCGCCGGCACGCCGCTACCCATGTAGTAGTACGCAAGTGATTGCAGATCGTGCATTGCGGCAAAGCGATCCAGCGCGACCGATGTGCGCGCAGCCCGCGCCAATTCTTCCTGCGAACAATCCTCCTGCACATCAAAATGATCCCGGAACGCGACCATGCGTGCTTCAATATCGCCGTCACTTACAGCGGGACGCAGGCCGCTCAACTCATCCACCTCGAGATGTTCGATCTGGCTGCCGAAGGTGATCGACACTTGCGTCACATCGGTCATGATGTCAAGCATTCCGCTGTAGTAGTGCCCCAGGAGCCCCAGCCGGTTGTCCGCAAGAGCCTTCCGCACTTGGGCAGCCTGCACCCACTCTTCGATCTCGTTCCACGTCGCTTCATCACCCAGGACGCCGGTAACCTGGTGGAATGCGATCCCGGCCCGCGCCATGACGTTGGCGATCTCCGGCACCGGGCACGCCGAGCAGTAGGCCAACCACTCCCCGGTCATGGCTGTTCTATCGGTGAGTCGGTTGAACGCGTCATAATCGATTGCGGCATCAGGTTGAAGGTTAAGCACCAGCACCGGTACTCGCGCATGTTGCGCCATCGGCAGCACGGTGCTCGAGAGCGCATAAGTCGTGACATAGATGACGAGTAGATCCACATCGGCGCGCCGGCAGTGATGGCCTGCCTCCCTGCCACGCTGCGATGTATCGACCATTCCGAGGTGTTCGACAGTGGCACCGGCCTTTTCGAGGCGCGCCCCTACCATCCGGACGTAGCCCTCTAACCGATTTTGAAGCCCGTCAAACTGCGACCAGTAAGCCTCAAGGCCTATCCCGCACAAGCCAACGCGCAATCCATTGTCTGCCATGAGCCACTGTGCTCCTCAATGATTGAGTCACTCATTCAACTCCGATATTCACTGCGCGCTGAGAACGGTTACGGCAAACGGAGCCATCTTCACTTCGCCGCCATCCACCTTGCCGGATCGCGGTTCGTCATCGCCGGTAGCTTCGTCGACTGTCAATAAGGAAGCGTTCTCCAAGTCGGAACCGACCTTCATTGTCTTCTCGGTGTTGGTCTTGTTGATCAGCAACACCTTCTTGCCCCGCGGTGTTATGAATCCCTGCACCATCACGTCAGACGACCCGTCCTTCTGTTCCTTGTTGCCTACCAGCTTGTCACCAGGATGGAAGTTATCCTTGATCAATTTCAGAACCCAATAGCGTGCATTTGGTTTGCCGTTGTTGTAGTCGATCATCGACACGCTCGGAAACTGCGACGGATAACCGACAAGCTGCGATTCGCCAATCACATCTACGCCTAGCTTCGACAACTCAACGAAAAGATATCCGTACAGAGCCCCAGCCGCGTTCCAGTAGCGGTGCGGAATGTGATCAGGCATTGCCTTCGACGCGCGAATCTCAACGCCGTCTGTCGGCAAGATCACGCCCAGTTCATCCGTGTCTGTCTTGGTCGTGGGGGACAGGCGATCGCGTATCGCCAGGATGAAACGCGTCGTGGCCAGGAAACCTTCCGCTTGGTTGAAGAACGAATGCTGCCATCCATCCAGAGTTTCATCCATGGCCGGAGATGCATAAAAGTGGAACGAGATGAAGTCCAGCGGAATCCCAGCCTTGTGGTTCTTGGGGTTTAAGAAATACTCGTAGTACTTCGGATTACCGCCGGCCATGGCCAGCGCGATTCCCATGAATTTTGTATCTGGACTTACCTTGTGAATGCCTTCGACAATAGCGTCGTACCGTTTCGTATAGTCCTCAGGAGTGGTGTTGTGCTCAAAGTCCACCTCATTGAGCACCTCCCAGTAGGGAATCTTGTAATGGTTGCCGGACTCATGACGTTTGCCATTTTCATCGGTGAAACCGCCCTTGGTGTACCAACTCACCAGCCGGCCAAAGTAGTCGCCTAACTCCTTGCCCGAAGGATCGCGAAGTTCGGTGCCCTTGGTATAGTCCCAGAACACCTGGTTCGGGTCGTCAGGATATTTCACCGGTGTATCGGTCTTGAACATCCACGCCGGAATCGTGCTGAAATTCACGATGGTCGAGTGACCATCTGTCGCCGCCAGAAAATCCTTGGTCACGGGATCGATATACGTGAAGTCCCACGACGTCTTTTCCTTGGTGGGCGGCTCCAATTCTGCTACCGCGATCTTTGGATAGGGCAGCCATGGCACGTAGCGGACATAATCCGCACCGAGCGACTTTAATGCCGAAAACGCGCCGTCGTGAATCGGGGAGCCTGGATTCAGCATCGGGTTCGTCACGACCTGCAGCGTGGGCGTCGATTTTGAGACGATTACCGTTTTCGCCCAATCAATGTCGACCTTTTGCTGGGCATCCTGCGCAAATATCGGCGATCCGGGCACTGTGGTCGATAGCAAAACGACAGACAAGCACGATATCGCTGAACGACGAATGAAGAAATTGAACACACGCACCCCCGTCTTGGAACTCATGCGGGACCCTAGTCCTATCCAGGGATAGGTGGCAAATATATTTGCGGCCGGGACTATAAAGTTCCATCGCGCGAACCATCTAATCAACAATTCCGCGCAAAAACAGGTTGTTGTGAGAAGCATGTGGTCAGAGTTGCGATCTTTCGTTACACTTCCGAAAGCGTTTGTTTCACCATGTGGACCTAAGAATATGCAATCTCTTATCCGCGCCTGTCACATCCTCAAGACATTTCGTGACCAGTCCGAGTGTCTCCGCCTCACCGATATCGTGGTGCGTTCCGGATTGAACAAAACGACCGCTTTGCGCATGCTTTCAACCCTTGTCCAATGCGAGCTGTTGATCCGTGTCGGTGACACCAAGTACAAATTGGGCATAAGGCCGCTGGGGCGCCCGCGTTATCGCTTTGGCTACGGAATGCAGAGCGCAGAGTTCGGTTTCAGCCGCGCTGTTACTCAGAGTCTGCAACGCAGCGCGGCGGCGGCAGACATCGAGTTACTGATCCTCGACAACGAAGACAGCTCCAGAGTTGCCCTGCGCAACGCCGATACCTTTGTTCGGGAGCGTGTCGATCTTGTTGTCGAGTCGCAAACTGACACGCGCATCGCCGGCCAGATCAGCACCCGCTTTCGCGCCGCATCGATTCCCGTGATCGCCCTCGAGATTCCACATCCGCAAACCATTTTCTATGGCGCAAACAACAGCCAGGCTGGATTGATTGCCGGACGCTTTCTCGCACGGTGGGCGGAAGCCCATTGGCAAGGTCACGTCGATGAATTACTGCTCCTTGAACTGCCCAAGGCCGGACAGGTCCCCAACACGCGCATTCTGGGCAGCATGCTCGGCGTGATCGAACGGCTGGTGTGGTTGTCTGAGCGGCAGATCAAGATTCTGCGCACCAGCGGCCATTACGAAAATACTGTGGCGCTCACGCGCGCCCATCTTCGCCGCAGTAGCTCGGAAAGGATTCTTGTCGCCGCCATCAACGATCCATGCGCTCTCGGCGCACTGCAAGCCTTTCGCGATGCGGGCAGGGAGGAGCACTGCGCCATCGTAGGGCACAATGCATCTCCGGACTCACACGCGGAACTGGGCAGAAAGGGCTCGCGCCTGATCGGCTCGGTCGGCTACTTTCCTGAGCGCTACGGTGAAGGCGTAATACCGCTGGCACTCGATTTGCTGGCTGGCCGAGCCGTCCCTCCAGCTACCTTCGTTCGTCACGAGATGGTCACGCAGTCCAATCTACGCGCGTTTTATCCATCGAACTCCTCAGGCGAAAAAATCGTGGTCAGGGGGTCGCAGGTATTTTCGGGCGAAGTTGTCGTTGCTCAGGCGTGCGCGGCTTCCACTGATACACGGTCATCGAGTTCTTCCAGAAATATTTTTGCTGTGCTTCCACACTTCGGGTAGCGATGTATTTCTGCGCAACTCCAAAGGTATCGTCGAAATTGGCGAGCGAATCGCTGTTGGGCCAATCACTTCCAAAGAAGATGCGATCTTCCCCAAATAGATCCCAAAGCCGATCGAGTGCGCCCTTGTAGGAGCTGACGTCGAGCGATACGCGGCTATCAATGCGGCGCACAATCTCTGATCCCTTCACAAATATCTTCGGTCGATGCGATAACTCGCGCAGGTTTGATTCATACTCCGCCAGCGCGGCGTCGTCTGTGGGAACTTCGGCGTGAGGAAGATGGTCGAGCACGATGCGCAAATCGGGAACGTGATCTGCTACCTGCAGCACGGCAGCAATCAGCGCGGCATTGGGGTTGGCCGTCTCCAGCACGAGTCCTGCCTGGGCCATCAATTTGAGCCCCGTTACAAACTCCGTGTTCTTCACGGCGGCTCCCAGGTCGCGGTTCCAAAGATTGCCGTAGCGAATCCCTAGAAGCAACGGGCTCCGATGCAATCGGTCAAGCGTCGCAGCGAAGTCAGGCGTATCGGGTAGAAGGTCGCCGATGAAGCCCAGCATAATGGGATTCTTTTCCACAACATCGAGGAGCCAGAAGTTGTCGACGAGCCACGAACTGCACTCAACCGCGATTGCGCCCACGACCCCGTGAGGCTGCGCGAGACGCGCATATCGCGGCGGCAACGCGGGATGAAAGAGAACCGAATCGGTCTTTTCCGGCCAGGGAATGCCACCAGGCCGCGTCGGATCGAACAGATGGATGTGCGCATCCACAACGGGAATGGCCGGGCTGACTGCTTGAAGCAGGGGTTCCCCCGCGGTCGCGAACGCCAATGCCGCCGCAGATTTAAGTAAGGCTCTTCGCTCCAATGCGATTCTCCTCTTGAGACCCGCTGGTCCCTGGTTTGTCGTTTCATCGGCGATGCGCGATACCCTTATCGGTTGGAACGGCCATACGGACGATGAAGCTTGCAGTCCGGATTGAGCCGAACCCCGAATCCCGGCGTGTCAGGCACCGTCAGGCGCCCGTTTATAGGGACGGGCTCATCCAACAGGAGCGGCGCAAACATGGGAATCACCTCGTCGGCCTTCGGCGCCATCATCAGAAATTCAGAGAAGGGACTGTTGTGGCGCGTGACGACGTAGTGATAGCTATAAACGCTGGAACCGTGCGGCACTACCAGGACGCCGCGTTCGTCGGCAAGTGCTGAAATCTTGATCAGTTCCGTGATTCCACCGCACCAACCTACATCGGGCTGAAGGATGTCCGCGCACTCCATCTCGAGCAGCATTTTGAATCCCCAGCGCGTTGCTTCATGTTCTCCCGTGGTGACTAGCATGCCGGCCGGCACTCTGCGCTTCAACTCTGCGTAGCCCCAGTAATCATCGGGTGGGAGCGCCTCTTCGATCCACTTGAGTGCATATTGCGATGCTCGCTGCGCAAAGCGGACTGCGTAGTCCAGATCCAGGCTCATCCAGCAGTCATACATCAGCCAGAATTCGTGGCCGGTGCGCGATCGCATCTCCTCGAGCAGGGCGATGTTTTTGTTCATTCCCTCCTCGCCCTCCGCGGGCCCATGGTGGAGCGGCAGCTTCCCTCCGATGAACCCCATCTGCCGGGCTAAATCCGGTCGGGCGCCCGTGGCGTAGAAGAGGAGTTCATCGCGAACGGGTCCGCCCAGCAACTGAGACACCGGCTCCTGCCTCAGCTTGCCCAGCAAATCCCACAAAGCAAGATCGACGCAGCTGATCGCGTTCAGAACAAGTCCCTTGCGTCCGTAGAAGATCGTCGAGAGATACATCTGCTCCCATATCCGCTCGATCTCTTCGGCTGGAGCGCCCTCCACAAATCGCGCCAGGTGCGTCTCGACAATCCATGCTGCCGGTTCGCCTCCTGTGGATACCGCAAAGCCGACCACGCCATTATCCGCCTCGATCTCGACGACCAGCGTGCCCAGCACATTCAGTCCGAACGACTGCCGGCTCTCGCGATATTCGGGATACTTTGCCATGGGCGTTGCAATATGATCGTCAATCCAATGCCCTGAGCCCTGGTCGTGATAATCGCCGCCACCGCCGCGAAAAATATATGCGCGCACCTGGCGGATCGTGTGGCTTGTCATGATTGGAAGTCTCCGCTGTGAATTCCTCGATCGATAGCTGATCTTGTGGCCGGACTATCTCACAACCAGGAAGAGAGCGGACGAATCGAAGTAAGTTCACCAGGAACCAGCGAACTCACTTCGACTGACAGAGCATAGTCTTCGATGAAATGCTTGATCCGTTTTCGCGTTCTTAATTCTATTCCGTACTTGCTCTCACCACCGCTACGGGTCCTAAGAGGCCCGATGGCAGCAACGGCGAATTCGCCTTGTACGGCTTAACGTCGGCGAAGGTGATCTTGGTTGCGCCGGGTTGCTCATCGCCAATCAGCCGGTTTACCCAGGCATTGATCACCTTGATCGTTACCTCATTCGCGCCCGGCTTCAGCGCCGACGTTGCATCCACACGATACGGTGTATGCCACACGACGCCGAGGTTTTTACCATTCACCGTCACCGCGGCGAGGTTTTTCACATCGCCCAGGTCGATCCACAGTGTCGCACCCTTCTTGAACCAATCGGAAGGTGCCTGAATCGTCTTGGTATATGTGCCTGATCCCGAGAAATACTTCACGCCCGCGTCGGAGTTGTCACTCCATGAGGCCAGCGTGTCCAGCGTGATCGACTCGGGTGCGCCGCGCTGAGGCTGGAAGCTTACCTTCCACGGACCTTCGACCGTGGCCACCTTCGACTCCGTCACCTTCGGTAAGCTGTGCGAAGTCTCCGTCGTCGATTTCCGGAATACTACGAACGCCGTTCCCCAAGGTTCCAAATGTAGCGGCACCGTCGTCCGCCCTTCCGCCACCTTATAGGAAACGGGCTCTGAGGCGCCTGTTTCCGCGCGCCAAAGTTCAGGCGCCTTACCCGTCACGCGGAAGCTGGCGTCGACTGTTTCGTCACGATTGTTTCTGTTGTCGACGAAGTACAGATCGCCGTCTGCAAGCTTGCGATGCACAAACAGAAGGCGTGCGTCGCTCTCCGGCTTGGTGTAGTCGAAATCCGGCGGCACCTTTAACGCGGCGAAGACATCAGCGAGGCTCTGGCCTGCATACACCTTGCCTTTGCCTAACGTATGCACACCGCTTCCGTCGCCGAACAACTCCGAATTCAATTTCTTGAATTCGGCCTGATCGTCGGCCTGGCTGGGATCATCGGTCGGCATGGGCCCGGCAACAACGGCGCCGTCCTGCACCAGTTTGTGAATCGCGCGCAGCACAGGCAGCGACATGTGCTTGCTATACGCATCAAGTCCGAGAACAGATCGGAAGAGCACACGTCTGAACTCCAGTCACTGACCAATCTCG
>OCTA010006101.1_pt1 | contig 10338 bp, 12 predicted proteins | sample 1538991 | NCBI WGS metagenome assembly OCTA01 (sample SAMEA3539302, study PRJEB22396) | soil metagenome | biome: tundra; feature: field; material: soil | place: USA | collected 2010-05 | depth 0.15 m | reverse complement strand
GATTCCCGCTAGCAGCGACCGGGCCGGGTCGCATCTAATGCGACCACCGACAGTTCGATCCGAAACCGGCGATCTCGAACCTCTGGATCGCCACCGCGTCCTGCGCGGCCTCGATCGCCTGCGTGTCGCCGAAGCGTTCGACTGCGCGCTTGAGCTCGGAGCTCGGCCTGGCGTTCTTCAGCCGCCGGATCTCGCGGCTGGCGGCCGCGGAGGTGCTGGGCCACTGGAACGTCTGGCCGGTGCGCTCGGCAAGGGCCTTGAGGTAGTTGAGCTGTTTGGCGCTCGGCCGCTTGTCCGGCATGCTGGCCTCCTGGTCTGGGGTGGTGGGCATGCCCCAGCGAAGGCCGCGACCAGCGGCGGCTGTCCAGCATTTGAACTGGACTCTCGTTGTACGCCGTCGTGGATCCCGGTCGGTCACCAAATTGAGACGGCGGGCCCTCAAATGCTTGACCGCCGTCGTCGGGCGTGGCCCGCTGAAGGGGCTGTCCCAGCACCCCTCACCGGGAGGGGCACGGGTCTAGAGGAGCCGCCCGGAGCCGGCGAGCACAAACGCCCTACCGGCCCCCGGCAGCTCCGGTCAGCTGGCGCTGATCAGCTCAAGCGCGCGGGTCTTCTGCACGCCGTCCTCAACTGCGCGGGCGAACCGCTCGCCGCCCTGTCGGATCGGTCGGTGCCAGTCGCCGTACTCGACGATCGCGTTCACCGCCGCCCACTTGCTTCCCGGCGCGTTCCCCTGCGTGTCCCCGCGCAGGAACAGCTCCACGATCCGCCCCTTGACCTGCTCCCGCCCCCTCCGCGTCCGATCGGTCATCGAGTCCTCGATACCGGACGGGTAGAGCTCATCGAGCACCTTCTGCAGCTGGCGCTCAGAGCATCGCTCCGATGCCAGCTGGTTGCCGGTGGCCTTGAACTGCTCGTAGTAGTCGATCGACAGGTCGAGCACCCGGCGCGCCTCGTGAACGCGGCGGCTGATCTGCTCGGTGTGCCGGATCGAGAACTTCTGTTGGGCGCGCTCCAGGCCCCAGTTGAGCGTATTCATACAGACCACCCTGATCGGCGTGGTGGCGGCGATCACGGCAGTCGATCCGTCGTGGCTGTTCATCAGCAACACGTACGGCCTGACCTGGTCACCGCCGACCTCGACATGCTCCGGGAGGGTCGCGAGAACCCAGACGCGGCGACCGCCGCCCAGGCTGCCGGCGGTCTCGAAGTGCAGACTCGAGCCGAGGAGCTGGTCGACGAACTCGAACGCAGTGACGTTCTGCACAATCCGGTAACGCTCCCCAACGATCCCGAGCACGGCCCGCGTGTCCTGGCGCACCGTCGCGTAGTAGCCAGGGATCTCCTCGCACCGCGGCTCCCACCAGTCGTTGACGGTGGCGGCGTCGCCGCGGTCGACGGCGATCGGCTCACGCTCAACCCGCCACGCAAGACCGGAGGCCTCGATCGCCTCGGCGATCGTCGCCGGCGGCCGCTCCAGCACCGCGCCCAAGCCATGCCACGGCGTCTCGCGGACGGAGAACATCGAATCGCTACTCGTGATTCCTGCGGGCATCACTGCCTTCCCTTCTGGTTGTGGCCCAGCTCGGTGCGGGGGCCGGTCGCGGCGAGGGCCGCACGCCCGGATGGCGTGCGAAACTGACCCCGCGCGCCGGCTCCCGCACCGTTGCATGACCGACCGCTACTGCTGCGGGCGATCTCGGCTTCGAGGGTGCGAACCGACCAGCCGCCTTGAGCTGCGCGCTTGGCGAGTTCGCGTCGACGACTGTGGTCGGGCTCGGTCAGGAGCGCCTTGCCGTGGCCCTTGGAGAGCGTGCCTGCGTCGATCAGTTCGATCGTCTCGTCGGGGAGGTCGAGCAGGCGGACGGTGTGCGCGAGGTCGCTGCGGCTGCGACCGATCCGCCTCGCGAGGGTCGCCGCCGTGACGCCGAGCTCGTCGAGCAGCGCCGCGATCGTTCGAGCCCCCTCGATCACGCCGAGGTCCTCGCGGGCGACGTTCTCGATCAGCGCGAGCTCGATCGCCTGCGCGCCGCCAACGGGCCCGACGACGAGCGCCGGGATCGTCGGTGTGCCGGCGATCTGCGAGGCGCGCCAGCGCCTCTCGCCTGCGATCAGCTCGTACCCGCCGCCCGGCCGGGGCTGGACGATGATCGGCTGCAACACGCCGCGCTGCCGGATCGAGTCGGCCAGCGCGGTGAGCGAGGCGTCGTCGAACAGCTTGCGCGGCTGGGACGGGTTGGCGTGGACCTCTTCCAGGCCGATGTCGCGCAGGCGACCGCCCCCACTCTGCTCTCGGCGCGGCTGTGCCACGTGGCACGCCTCGCCGGCGACCGGGTCATCGATCTGCAGCGCTCGTCTTATCTGGGGGCTCATCGTGCGCTGACCGCCGTCAGCTGCTCGGCGAGGTGGTGGTAGGCGATCGCCGGCGAGCTGTCGGGATCGCTGACCGCGAGCGGGACCCGATCGGCGGCCGCGCGGGCGATCAGCGCCGACCGCACCGGGATTCTGACCGCGGGCGACAGGCCCTCGCACACCAGCCCGTGCTCGATCATGCGGCTGCTGATCCGCAACGGCTGCCAGCGCGTCAGGATCGCCACGATCTCCAGCGCCGGCCTATCGAGCCGCTCCGCCAACCGCCGGACCGTCCGCTGCAGCTCGCGGATGCCGTGCAGCGACTCCTCGTCCTCGGCGCTGACCGGTGCGACCACCAACTCGGCGAGCACGAGCGCGTTGACGGTCAGCAGCCCGAGGTTCGGCGGCGTGTCGACCACGACATGGTCGTAGTCGCCGAGCACCGGTTCGAGCGCATCGCGCAGGAACCGCTCGCGGCCGAGCTCGCCGACAAGCGCCAGCTCGATCCCGGCGAGGTCCCGCCCGCTCGCGATCACATCGACGCCGTGCATGCCGGTGACGATCGCGTCCTGCGCGCCTGCGCGGCCGGCGAGCACGTCGACGAGGTTCACGCCGAGCGACCGCTCCTCGATGACGAGCTGGCGAGTGAGCGCGAACTGCGGGTCGGTATCGACCAGCAGCACCCGTTCACGCCGACGGGCCAGCAACACTCCGACGTTTGCCGCGGTCGTGGTCTTCCCCACGCCGCCTTTCTGTTGTGCCACCACGGTAATCATCACGACACCTCCTGGTTGATCTCAAGCGCCCGCGCACTCGCGAACGGGCGTCCGTTGGTGCGCCCGAGCGCTCTGCGCTCGGGCTCATTCGCAAGTCGAACCTCACGCCCAGCGCGCTCGGCGCAGCCAGCGAGCAGCCGTCCAAATCGCTCCCGAACCCATGACTCGGTGTCAGTCGGCGCCGCGATGACCAGCGCTCTGCCGCTGTCGATCGCGATCAGCTCGAGCGGCTTGAGCCAGATCGCGAACGCGCTCTCGCCGACAGCGTCGAGCAGCCACGTGCGAATGCACTCCCACTCGGCGCGGTCCTCGCAAGCCGGCAACCCGAGGCCTCGACGCACTTCAGCAAGGTCGACCCGGGCCGCGCGCCGTCGTTTGCGACCACGTTCGGTGACGTAGGCCTGCTCGATGAGGATCGAGCCCGGCGGGCTCCCCCCGGCAGGGGGGTTGGGGGGGTCTTCCGGGGTTCTGGGGTTCTGGGGTTCCTTCCCCGCGCGCGCGTTGGGTGCCGGGGTTTTTGCCGGGGTTTCTGCCGCCCTTTCCCCCGGGGTTTCCGACAGCGGCGGCTCGAAAAGCGTCTGAGCCTGACCGCCGTTTGCGACCGAAACCCCGGTCAGGAATGGACGGTTCTGGGGCGAAGCCGTCCGACCGTGACCGCCCTTTACGACGGAAACCCCGGTCAGGATCGGACCGTTCGCGCTGTCAACCGTCCAATCGTGACCGCCCTTTTCCCCCATCGTGGAGGCACGACCGACCGTCGATGTGTCTGCACCCGACGGTCCGGCCGCCGCCACGAGGAGACGCGCCCCCGCTGGCGGCGTCACACGCCGGGGCGCGCGGTGCACCCCGGCGTCGGCTCGCAGACGCGAGTCCGCGATCGTCCATACGTTCGTGTTCCCGCGGCCGCCAACACCGCTGACGAGGACGATCTCGCCCGACTGGAGCAGGCTCATCCGCGCCCGCCGGTACGTCCGGTCGGCGACGCCGGCGGCCGCGCACAGCTGCTCGGCCGCGAGGTCCCGCACGGTCCCATCTGCGTCGGAGAGCGCCGCCATCGTCGCGAGCAGCAGCCTGGCCGGCCCGCGCGCGGAGCTGTACCCAAGCACGGCCTCGAACAGCTCGACGTTGATCTCGCCGTCCCACCACGGACCGGCATCGGCGAACGCCAAAGTCACGGTGCTCGCTCGTCCGCGGCCCGTCGCCCTCTCATCGACGACGACCAGGCCGCGGGCCTCGAGCTGCTCGCGGGCCTGCAGATACCGACTGCGGCAGAGTCCGGCCCGCGCCGCGGCCGCCGGCGCTCCGGGCCATGCCCGGTTCTCGCGATCGGCGAAGCTCGCGAGCGAGAGCGCAACGAGCCGCTCACCGGACACCAAGTCGTCCCGCGCGAGGACCGCGGCGATCGCTTGCCGGCTCACCGCCGACCTCCAACGCAAGCTCGACCCGCGCAAGCCGAGCGCCGGTGGGAATCGAGCCGTGCCGCTGCAGCCGTGCACGTGGATTCCGTCCCTGGGCGCGGTAGACTGCCAGCAGAGTTTTTGATTGTGCGTTGACCACGGAACGCCGGGCGGCCACCCGGCGCTTCGCGTTTAAGAGGCGATCTCACGGCGGAGCCCTCGGTCGAACCGCACCGGATCGCCTGGGCCATCGGGCTACGTCAATGCAAGAGAGCGAAGGACGTGGGGACCGAGCCGGTCGCCAACACCGGCGATCCCACCCCACCAAGCGATTGGCTCGAAGCCGCGATCCACCAGCGAATCTGCGCGACGTCCGCGCCGACTTCCCCGCATGCGCCGGCCGAACAGACGAACCCCTCGAAATCGAGGACAGCAGGCACGCCCCTGCCGCGGTCTTGAGAACCGCTAAGGGCTGGCTCGGTGCTGTCGAGCTCGAATCCCTTGCTCGAGCGTGCGGGAGCCCGTCAGACGGTGTGATGCCGCGCCTCTCGGCGACGGAGCCGCCCGGCACTCGGTGGGGTGTCGGCCAACTCTTCCAGGCAATCGATTCTGATGTTCCGGCCCGCCGTCTGGCAAACCTCGTCCAAGGCGGTCCAGCCCACCGAACCACGACGCGCAAGGAGACGAGACGCGGACGAACGTTGCGCCCACGTTGCGCCAAGCGCGGACTCCTCACAGCCGCCCCGGCACTTTTTCCCTGCAAATGGCCCCAAGCCCTCTGTCGGACTCGAACCGACGACCCCTTCCTTACCATGGAAGTGCTCTACCAACTGAGCTAAGAGGGCGTTTGCAGGGATTTCCTGGCTTTCCGGCCTCCGCTGGCCTGTTTCGGGCTGCACGGGGGCTGCAAAATCTCGGTCGGCCGCTGCTCGGGGCAAGCGTAGCCGACGTTCGCGCCGCGTGACAGGACTCCGGTTGACGGGTTCGATCACCGCGCTCACGCAGCCCGCAGCTGTCGACGCCTACCGGCCGGAGCGAGCGCCCGGGCAAGGATCCGCTCCTCTGCCGCCGGCTTGGGCTCCTCGTCCTCGAGGTCCTCGATCGCGAACGAGTAGTTGCGCTCCAGCATCTCGACGCTGGTGCCGCACTGCTTGGCGATCGCCTGCCGGTCCTCGCCGGCACGGATGCGCAGCGAGATCATCCCGCGCCGTAGCGAATACGGCGTTGCGCCGATGATCTCGCCGTGCTCCTCCGGCCACTCCTCCGCGACTCTGCGAACGGCGGGTGTGAAGTATTTGCCTGGCCACTTGTCGGCCTGGCTTCCGGTCATGTGGCCCTCCCGAGCGCCGTGACCGCCAAGGTCGCCGCGCAGGAGGAAGTCGTCGGGAGCGGTCGGGTATCCGGCTGCTGCGAGCGCTGCCTTCCAAGCCGCGAGATCATCAGCCAGGAGCGCGTCGATCGGTGGCCGCCGGGCCCGACCGGTGGCGCCCTCGGTCTTCCCGGCGTCAAGCGCACCGTAGCTGAGGACCTCACGGACTGTGGCCCGCCGCGCAGCGATGTCACCGAGGGTGAGCGCCCAGATCTCCTGGTTGCGCATGCCGAGGCCGTACTGGACCGAGACCGCTGTGGCGTCGCGGAGCGCGAGGAGCGAGGACCGCTGCTCCAACCTCTCCAACATCACCAGGCGGATCCGCTCAACCGCAAGCGGCGAAAGCGCCCACGACGGCAGATCGTCTCGGCGCTTCCCCGGCGACACCTGCCTGGTCGCGCCGGTGCCGGCACGACGAGAGGCCCGTCGCATACCCCGGCGCCGCTGCATCGTCAGGCAGCCATTCATCGATAGCGGCCATGAGTCATCCTCGACAGCCCATGAGAGCGCGGAGGAGATCACGGTCCATGCTTTCGCTTCGGTCGAGCGGCTGACGCCCACCGCGCGCATCCCTTGCACCCAGCGCTTGAGGATGTCCGCTGACCCGAAGTCGACGAGAGGCAGGTGGCCGATGGCGTAGCCGCCCTTCTGGCCGAGCGGCGGGATGGCCGGCTCGACCTCCACGATTTCGCCCGTCTTCTTCATGAGTTGCTCAACGGGGTTGCCGATGATGTGGCGTGAGGCGATCGAGCGATACGTGTCCCAGCTGTTGCGGGCGAGTCCGCCGGTAGAGTCGGGATGGGCGTCGGTCGCCAGCCATTCGAGAATGAGCTCACCGATGGGCGTGGTGTCCGGCTGCACCTCGGGCGCATCGGATCCGAGCAGGAATTCGCGGAGCCGGTTTCGACGCTCCGCGTCGACGTAGTCCTTGGCCCAGGTTTCCGCTGCCGTCTTGGTCTTGAAGCTCTTGGACCGGACGCGTCCTCGTGGTCTCGGTAGCCGAGTTGCCAGGTCTTGCCGCGCCGCCCCTCGTACGGCCAACCTCCGTGCTTTTTCCATGGTTCCCGCATAGCTCAGTGCGCCTACCGTGCAAGGTCCGTCTTCGAGCGCCGACCGCGCAGCGCGTCTTTGGAGAGATCGAAGCGCAGCTGACTGCCGAGCTTGGATGTGCGCGCCACCTCATCCACCCTCCTTGTCGGCTTGCGGGCTTGCGGCGACTCCAGGGGAGATCTGGCCGGAGCACTCGGGTGTAGAAGCTGTCCGCGAGCCCACGCCAGCACATCGTGGTCGTCCAGGAGCACAGCTCGCGATCCCCGTCGGCGATACGCGGTCAGCGCACCAGTGGCATACGCGCGTCGCACTGTCTTGACCGAGCACCGAGCGATCACTGCGGCCTCCTCGGGAGTCAGGAGGTTTGGGCTAGAGGCGGCCATAACGCGTGTCACCTGTGCTCGTGATGGCTTCGCCGACGGCCAAAGCCACCTGCGATTGCTTTCTTTCCAGGAGCCAGTCGGTCAGGTCATAGCCGTCGTTCCGGTCAGGCGCGAGGTCGAGCACTCGGACGTCACCGAGCGATGAGAGATCGCTCTCAATCGCCGCGGCGGCTGCCCGTCCCTGTTCGTCGCAGTCCATGATGATCGTGACCTCCCGTCCTGCAAGGAGCTGGGCCCACGCGCGTCTCCAGCCGTCGACGCCGGGCACCGCGATCGCGGGTAGCCCGCGGGAGCGGGCGGCGATCATGTCTGGCTCGCCCTCCACGAGGAGCACGTGGGTGGAGGGTTCGGCGGCGGGGTGCGGCATCAAGGCCCGGCGTGAGCCGGCGGTGGCGAGCATCTTCGCCTCGCCGGGCTTCGGCCACGGTCGGTAGCGCAGCAGCCCGATGAGCTGGCGCTCGTCGTCGTGGACCGGGATAGTGAGGCGGCCACGGTCGACTCCGAGCTCGAGCTCCAGCATCGTGGCGTAGAGCCAGCCCCGCTCACGGGCAAGCCTGGCGATGAGGTCGGTGTCGGCGCCGAGCGTGGCTTGCCAGCGCTCGATGTCTTCCCTCGTGGGGCGCAGTGGCGTGCGTGGAGGTTGGGCCGGCCGCGTGGAGATGGAGCGGGGACGGGGGCCGCGTTTGGCGTTGGCGTTCCGGTACGCGCGGTGCTCGGTGAGCCGGTAGGCGACCATCAGGTCGATCGCCGCCCGGTCGGAATAGCCGCGTGCCGTGGCGGCGTCGAAGGCACCGCCTTTGGCGCCGCAGGCGTGGCAGTGCCAGGCGCCGTGGTCGAGGTTGACCGAGCAGGACGGGTCGCGGTCGCCGCGGCGGTGAGCGTCGGGGTCGGCGAAGCACTGGACGGAGGCCTCTGTGCGTGCCCACCCGGGCAGCTCAATCCCGAGCGCTTGGTAGTACCCGCGGATGTCGGCCCCGGGGAGCGTGAGCGTCATCGTTCGCCCCCTGTGCCGCTGGGGACAGCCGGCGTGATCCGCCTGTAGAGGTGGCAGGCGGTGACCCAGCGACGGAAGTAGAACGTCTCGAAGACCTATGGGAACTGTGCTGGCCAGCGGTCGACGTCCCAGAAGTGCGCGGCCCACCGCATGACCGCGTCTTCGCTTGAGGACCAAGCGCGGCGACGGTCCTCGAGCTCGGTGATGTCGGGAGCGATCGACACGTCCCTGAGCACGTCCTGCGCGAGCGCGAGCCACACGTGGTCGCAGCCGGTGAGCAGGTAGACGGCTGCTTGCCACTCGCCCATGTCGGCTGGATAGAGCAGCGACGCCTCGGCGAACGCGGGATCGCCCGCACGGAGCTGGTCGAGCCAGACATTGAACTGCTGTGTGTGGTCACGCGAGCGGCCGAGCAGATCCTCGAGCGACTCGTCGTCATGCAGCGGCACGATCGTCCTGCCTTTCGGTGAGGTAGATGACGCTGTCGGAGAGGTCGTCGGCCGTCTCGGCCCATTCGGGTGTGCGCATCACGATGTAGGCGAACTCGCCGCCGAGCAGCGGGACCTCGTGTGAGGCGCGCGAGCTCCAGCGGGTGAGTTGGAAGAGCGTGAGGTCGCCGCGCCACATCGCTGCGACACGCTGGGCCGGACTCATTGCCCACAGCGCGTCGAGCTCTAGCTGGCGGGCTTCGCCGACGGGGATGTTGGGCGCCAGTGCGGTGCGGCTGACGCTGGGTGACGCCTGCTGGGGCATCGTGGCTCCTTGCGGGTCGGGGGCTTGGTCAGGCCCCGTCCGCCGGCGCGAAGCGTCGGCCACAATCGGGGCGGCCAAGCCATCGACCCGCCGGGCGTGTGTCCTGGTCGCTGCGGCGCTCATTGGCAGCTTCTCCCTGCATCGGATTCCGGCGCGGTCGACGTCGCTTCTGACTCGCGCTGTCCGGCGAGCTCGTAGGAGCGGACAAGGGTGAGGTAGGCGTGCTCGGCCAGCCGGTCGATCGGGTCGGGCCCTGCGGGCCAGTGCGGCGTGTCACTGAGCAGCGCGGCGTTGATGATCTGCCGGAGGATCTGTTCGCGGCTGATGTGGTTGCGGGCGGCGAGCAGATCGAGCTCTTCGATCGTCGCCAGTGGCAGGTCGAGGCCGATCCGCCGGCTCGGGCATCGGCTGGGGAGCACCGCGAGGATGGGAGAGGTATCTGTCATGGCGGATCTCGGTTGTGGAGGCGCTGACCGGGAGCGGGACACCCCCCGGGCTTGGGGGGTGTCCCGCCGATCGGGCTGCTCAGAAGGCGGTGTCGTCCTCCGTGCCGACGCCGGCGGCCACCGCCGTTTCTTGGTCTTCGGCCTCGTCGCGCTTGGGGGCGTCGAGGAACATCACGTTGTCGGCGATGATCTCGACGCGCTGGCGCGAGCTGCCGTCCTCGGCGGTCCACTCGCTGCGGTTGAGGTGGCCGGTAAGGGCGATCTGGCGGCCCTTGCGCAGGTACTTGCCGCAGTTGACGGCTTGGCCTCCGAAGGCAACTACGTCGAAGTAGTTGGCGCCCTTATCCTCGCCGTCCTTCCCGCGGCGGCGCTGCACGGCGATGCGCATCTTGCACCGCGTGGTGTCCGTGCTCGGGGTGACGGCGGGGTCCTGGGTGAGCCTGCCGATGAGGCTGACCGAATTGATGCTGCTCATGTGATCCCTCCTTGTGGGGGTCGGTTGGTAGACGAGATCCCGGCAGCACCGGCAATACGGCCGAGCGGAACCGAGCGCAGCGAGGGAAAGGGAGCGTGCGACCTTGAAGCGACCCGGCCGGGGCCGGTGCAAAATCCGGGTGATAGGCAGCCAGCCGGTCGCCACATGGCGGTGTCACGCGCTGTGTCGAGACGGTGGGCGTGTCGGTGCGGCGTCGCCCAGGTCTCGAGGCAGGCCGCGCAGGTCACCAGTGCCAGGACGACGCACATCGCTCCGGCCGCCGGTTGTCGGCGTCTGCGATCGTGAAGCGCAGCAGTCCAGCGTCCCGCACTGCTCGGGATGC
>OCTA010006100.1_pt1 | contig 10339 bp, 9 predicted proteins | sample 1538991 | NCBI WGS metagenome assembly OCTA01 (sample SAMEA3539302, study PRJEB22396) | soil metagenome | biome: tundra; feature: field; material: soil | place: USA | collected 2010-05 | depth 0.15 m | reverse complement strand
GTTAGGGCCTCTCGGGGAGCAGGAATGAAAAGCGGAAAAAGTGCACAGTTCAGGCCGGCCCGTTTTCCGGGCCCGTTTTCCCGGCCGAGACTGCAATAGGGTCGGCCCGTTGTCCCGAAACCTACCCTTTTCGAATCACGTCAATAGGGAATACCGCCGTGACCTTCGTGGTGAAGCGATCTTTCCAGAGCAGCGTACTGTGCGATGCGATTAACCGCCGGAGAAAGAGTTGTGAGGAGCCGCTCGGCCCCGACTTTACCTCTTAACACTCCAGCGGAATCTTCGAGCCAGGAGCGCAGCCAGTCCGATGCCAGACAACACCAGCGAAGCGGGCTCGGGCGCCGGCTGAAAGGCGATGTCTGCCACAAAATTCGTACCCGTGTTTCCGATGAAAGTTGCGGCGCCCGTTGTCGGATTGATGGTGGAAATTCCCGCATAAAACTGTCCGATTCCGGAACCGAGGTCGCCGGTGTGGTATCGTTTAGATACAGCGGTTCGTTACCAGAGGGATGGGCATGCATTCACGAGGTCGCAACTGGGTCCTCACGGTTTCCGTGGCCGGGGTCTTGACCGCGGCCATTTCCTCGTTGGCGGCGCCCCCGCAGCGGGCGCCGGTATCTGGCGCCGCGACTTTCGAGAAGGCCGTCTCTCCCGTTCTGGAAAACACGTGTGCCCAGTGCCACAGCAGCCAGTTGGCCTCGGGCGGCTTTGACGCCGCGGCGTTCCTGTCGCCGGCGTCGCTGGCCAATCAACGGGAAGGCTGGGAGACGATTCTGCAGAAGCTCCGTGCCGGGGAAATGCCGCCCAAAGGCGAGCCTCGGCCGCAGGCGGAGATCGACACTCTGGTCAAGTACGTCCAGGGTGAATTCGACAAGGCGGACCGCAACGCCAAACCCGACCCGGGCCGGGTCACGGCCCACCGCCTGAACCGCACTGAGTACGCCAACACCATTCGCGACCTGCTGGACGTGGAGTTCCGCGCGCAAAAAGACTTCCCCACCGACGATTCCGGCGAGGGCTTCGACAACATCGGCGACATCCTGACCATCTCGCCCGTGCTCATGGAGAAGTACATGGCGGCGGCCGAGCGGATCGCCTCGCGCGCGATCGCGACCGACCCGCTGCCCAAAGCGATCGCCGTGGAATATTCCAATAAGGATAAGCGCGTCCGGCGGGTGGATGCCAGCACCATCGAAGCCACCCACCGCATCGATTTCGATGGCGAGTACACCATCCGCGTCGCCCTGCCCGGCGAACGCCCGGCGGCGGCCGCCAAGCCGGTGATGTTGGGCTTCTGGATGGATGGAAAGCCGATCGGCAGCAAGATGGTGGAGACCAAACCCTCCGGCCTGGTCTTTTTCGACCCTTATTCGGAGGAGGAGATGCGGCTGCTGCTGCCCGAAGGCGATCACGTCTTCCGTGCGGGTTTCATCGACGACGATTTTGTGAAGGGCTTGGGACCGCGCGACCTTTACAACAAGAAGGGCAACAAGTTCGCCGACGGCATCGTGTTCGAGGGTCCCTTCAAACCGAAGGACGAACCGGCCAGCCGCGCCCGGATCCTGATCTGCGACCCGAATTCCGGCCAGGCCTGTGTGGAGAAGATTATCGGCAACCTGGCGCGCCACGCCTATCGCCGCCCGGTGTCCAAGGTCGAAGTGGCCTCGCTCGAGAAATTCGTCGGCATCGCCCAGGCTCACGGCCAATCGGTGGAGCAGGGGATTCAACTGGCGCTCCAGGCAATTCTGGTTTCGCCGAACTTTCTGTTCCGCATCGAGCACGACCCCAACCCGGACCGACCCTACCGCGGTCCACAAAATCTCCGACGTGGAACTGGCCTCGCGGCTGAGCTATTTCCTGTGGAGTTCGATGCCGGACGACGAACTGCTGGGCTTGGCCGAAGTCGCCAAACTCCGCGCCCCCGGCGTGCTGGATGCGCAGGTGAAGCGCATGCTGGGCGATCCGCGATCGTCGGCTCTGGCCGACAACTTCGCCGCCCAGTGGCTCGAAACCCGCAATCTGGACGTGGTGAAACCCGATCCGCAGAAGTTCCCCGATTGGGGTCCCGAATTGCGCGACGCGATGCGCAGCGAGACCAGCCTGTTCTTCGACTACATCCTGCGCCAGAACCGGCCGATGGCGGATTTTCTGGACGCGCGGTACACGTTTCTCAACGAACGGCTGGCCAGGCACTACGGCATCGAAGGCGTGAAGGGCCCCGAGTTTCGAAAAGTGGACCTCACCACCGATCAGCGCGGCGGGGTGCTGAGCCAGGCCGGCGTGCTCACGGTTTCGAGCTACGCCCAGCGCACCTCGGTGGTGATTCGCGGGAAGTACATTCTGCAGGAGATTCTGGGGACGCCGCCGGCTCCGCCGCCGGTGACGCCGCCACCGCTTGATGAGGCGGCGGTGGGCGAATCCCTTTCGCTGCGGCAGTCGATGGAGGTTCACCGCGCCGACGCCGTGTGCGCGTCGTGCCACTCCAAGATGGATCCGCTCGGCTTCGGCCTGGAGAACTACGACGCCATCGGCAAGTGGCGGACCCTGGACGGCAAGTTCCCGGTGGATTCGAGCGGCACGCTGCCCAACGGCAAGACGTTTTCGACGCCTTCGGAAATGCGCGCGGCGCTCGTCTCGGAGCTTCCGCAGTTTGCGCACTGCGTGATCGAGAAGCTCATGATCTACGCGCTCGGGCGGGGCATCGCGCCCGCCGATCGGCGCGTGATCGATGAGATCGGCGGCAAGCTGGCGGCCGAAGGTTATCCGTTCCAGACGGCGATTTATGAAATTGTCCGCAGCGCGCCCTTCCAGATGCGGCGCGGCGAACTCGTGCAAACACAGAATGTGAAGGAGGTAGCCCAGAAATGACGATCACCCGGAAGGCGCTCCATCGAAGGTCTTTTTTGCGCGGCATGGGCGCGGCGGTCGGACTTCCCTTCCTGGACGCCATGGTTCCCGCATTGGCCATCGGCCAGGCGCGGACCGTCAAGGCGCCGTTGCGCATGGCGTTTGCCTATGTGCCCAACGGCATCATGATGAACCAGTGGAACCCCGATTACGAGGGTAAGCTGGGCGAGTTGCCGCGGGTGTTGAAGGCCATGGAGCCGCACCGCGACGACATCCTCATGTTGGGCAACCTGACCCACAACACGGGGCGCGCGCTGCTCGATGGCGCGGGCGATCATGGCCGCTGCTCGGGATCGTACCTGACGGGCATCCAGGTCAAGAAGACCACGGTGGATATCAAGGCGGGCGTTTCCTGCGACCAGATTGTAGCGAAGCACGTTGCCGACCAGACGCGGTTCCCCTCCCTCGAAGTGGGCATGGAAGACGCGCGGCAGGCCGGCGACTGCGATTCCGGCTACTCTTGCGCCTACACCAACAACCTGGCCTGGAAGAGCGAAACTCAACCGCTGCCGCCGATTCTCGATCCGCGGGCGCTGTTTGAGCGGCTGTTTGGCAACGGCGTGATCCTCAGCCCGGAGGTGCGGGCGCGGCAGGCCGACTATCGCCGCAGTATCCTCGATTTTGTCGGCGAAGATACCAGGAAGCTCGAGGCCACGCTCGGCCCCACCGACCGCCGCAAGTTGGAAGAGTATCTCACGTCCATCCGCGAGGTGGAGCGGCAGATTGAGCGCACCGAGAATACCAACGCGCAGATCGATCCGCACATGGAAAAGCCCTATGGAGTGCCAGCCGATTTCGCGGAGCACTTCAAGTTGATGACCGACATGATCACGATCGCGTTCCAGGCGGACCTGACGCGCGTGGTTACCTTCCTGATGACGCGCGAAGGCACGTCGCGGCCCTATCGCGAGTTGGGCATCGCCGATGGCCATCACCCTTGCACCCACCACCAGGGCAAGCCGGACCTGATCGAGAAGGTGACGCAGATCAATACCTATCACGCGACCCAAATGGCCGGCTGGGTGGAGAAGTTGAAGTCCACCCAAGAGGGTGACGGCCGGTTGCTGGACAACATGATGCTGGTTTACGGCGCCGGGCTTTCCGACGGCAACCGGCATCTGCACGAGGATCTGCCGACACTGTTGATCGGCAATGCCGCCAACACCATCAAGACCGGCCGGCGCCTGGTGTATCGCAAGGAAACGCCGATGTGCAATCTGCACCTGGCGATGATGGATCGGATGGGCGTCCAAATGGAGCATTTTGGTGACGCCACCGGAGAACTCAGTTTCGCGGATCTCACTTAGCCAGCCATGCAATTCCCAGGACAAGGCAAGCCGCCGGTCGGGATCGTGTTCGATTCCGATTTGGGCAATGGCGTAGATGGGGCGCTGGCATTGGCGCTGCTGTATGGTCTCGAAGGGAAAGGCGAAGCGCGGCTGATTTCGAACAGCACCACCAAGTCGAGTCTGAAATCGGCGGCGTTCGGCGATGCGCTGGCGAGATTCTATGCCGGTCCGCCGCCGGCCCCGGGCGCGCCGAGCGGTTTTCAGCGGCCCGCGCCTCCCATGGGCATGGCCGACAACGGCAAGCTGGCCGACGACACCCCGGTTCTGAACGCGGTGCTGGAGAAGAAGACGGCCGAGGGAAAGCCTACCTATCCGCACGGGATCGTCAAGCTTAACGACACGGCCGACCCGGTCGCGCTGATCCGCAATGCCATGACGGCGCAAAACGACCAGAATTGCCTGGTGCTGCTGGCCGGGCCGGCGACTAACCTGGTGAAGGTGATGGATCTGCCGGGCAGCCTTGACTTGATCAAGCGCAAGGTGAAGTTACTGGTGCTGGCGGCGGGTTCGTACCCGGACGGGCGCGTCGAGTCCCATGTGAAGGCGGATGTCGCCGCGGCCAAACGGCTGCTGGCCGAGTGGCCCACGCCGATTGTGGCCGTGGGCACGGAAGTGGGCGAGGGACTGCCGTTTCCCGGCGCCAGTATCGAGAAGGATTTCGCCTGGGCGCCGGCCCATCCCATTGTCGACGCGTACCGCGCGGATCGGACGATGCCGTACGACGCCGCGGCGCCATCGATGGCGGCGGTGCTCTACGCGGCCCGTCCGGATGGCTACTTCAAGCTGTCCGCGCCGGGCATGATCGCCGTGCTGGACGATGGCCGCACGCGGTTCACGCCGGTGCCCGACGGGCGGAGCCGGTACCTGGTGATCGACCCGGCCCAAAGGGAAAAAGTCATTCAGATCTACGTCGAACTGGCCAGCGCCAAGCCGGCGCCGCGCCAGGGCGGGCGGGGCCGCCCCAACCAGAAGCAGGAAGCGACGCCGCCGCCGAAAGCGCCGGAACCAAAAGAACCAGTAACGCCGCCCAAATAAGCGTAGCCTAGCCATCGCCTCGGGCCGGGCTGCAGGCGTCATCGGCTCACTTTTCGGGAAGGGCGTATCACGACAGGAACCGCGGAAATCTACTGGAAACGTCACGTGCGTCCGCGCATCCTCCCCCGGCAGCCGTTCTTTCCGCGAAGCCCGTTTTTTTGCCGCGTCGCGCCTATTCCGTCGCCAATCCCCTGGCATTTCAGACATTTGGCCCAGACGAGGGATATTCAACCAGGGCTATGCTGTTCGCCGTATACTTGTCACAGAACCATGGAGATGCAACTGAACCCGCGAGAGGCGTCATTGGTCGAGGCGTACCGCCGTCTCGCGCCGGACACGGCTGCCGAGTTGTCAGCGCTGGCGGAACGGCTCGCTACGGTGACGCCGAACTGTAGAATCGATTGGTCCGATTCCTGGTCCGACGAAGACCTGCGCGACTTCAGGAGCGCTTCTTTGAAGCGGCTTGAAACCGAGGATTCAGAGGGCTCGCGTTGAAGCCCGGCGATGTCGTTGTCGGCGTGCTTGCCGGCGCCGTCGAAACCAAGGTACGTCCGGCGGTGGTGATTGCGAGTAGCACATACCTGGTCGAACGCCCTGATGTCCCCATCGGCATTCTCACCACCAGGCCGCCCAAACCGACGACGTCCACGGACTGCCTTCTCCACGACTGGCAAGATGCCGGGCTTCGAGCGCAATCGTATTTCCGAGCGTACGTACTCACCATGCATCGTTCGGAATTGACGATCATCGGTCATCTCAGCGATCGCGACTTGGGTCAGGTGAAGGGCTGCGTGCGGACCGCTTTCGCCATTTGAAGTCTGGCTACCGAAGAATTGCTGCGGAATAGGGCGGACGCCACTTCTAACGCAGGTTCGAAGGAAAGAAGTGCCTAACATGCCGACAGACCTTTATTTCCAATCATTTGCGGCGATCTTCCAGCCTAAATGAGCCTCAGGCTGCGCTACCTGGTGACACGTGGTAGCCTCTGGCAATGGACGCCTTGCACGCGTTGAATGGCCAGCTTGACTTCATCCGGTCGTTCTACCTTACAGCGAAATCGCCGTTTAAGGTCCTCTTGCGAAAACACAACATCCCCTACCATGAAACGTGTGACGGGGAGTCGCCGGACGACTTCGATAAGTGGGCGGCGGCCAGAAAGGGCCTTGAGGTCCTCGGACAATGTAGCCTGAGTCTGGTGCACAAAGCACTATTTGGTCAGCCTGGCGGCAGGAAGGGGTTCACGGTCTCAAGCGGCCAGCGAACGGCGCGGCCTGGCAGATCCTCCGAGTAGAGGCGTGTCACACGGCATTCCAGGCAGGCGGCCGCAATCATCGCGTTCCAGAACGACCATCCGTCCTCCGCGCGGAGAACGCGATGCCACGCGCCGGCCATCGTAAAGCCCTGGGATCTCAGCTTCCTCGACGCCGCCACGAACTCACAAGCGACCTGCCACAGCAGTACGCCATCGCGAGCGTTTGAAACGAGATCTAGCGCTACTTGTTGGCGCTTCAGATCGGCCTTGTCGCAGGCGTAAATGAGAATGTTGGCATCAAGGGCGATCATGAAGTTCGTCCCGAGAGGGCAAAGTTCCGGGCGATGTTGGACCGCGTCCCCGCCTACGGCTTCACGTCTCCGAACGTGACGGTCGATTGCCCTTCGAACTTCTTATAGTTGCGGAAATCGATGGTGTTGCGGGCGCAGTTGTTCGAGCCGCGCTGGCAGCTCAGGGTTTCGGAATGCACCGGCAGGAGGTACTGCTGCGTGCCGCCCAGCCGGACATACTGGTAATCCGTCGCCGATTCCACGTGGTCTGTCTCAAACTGGTCCGGGAAACTCCGCGCCTCCATTTCAATCCGCAAAACACGGGCGGTCGCCGGATCGATCCACACGCTGCCGCTAAAGCCGGGCACGTACGACTGAGAGCCGTAGCGGACCGTCCAGTGGGAATTCTCGTGGGTAACCTCAAACCCGTACTCCTTGGCGTTGATGCCGGCGACGCGGGAATCCTTGCGGTAGTGGAATTGGGCAGCCGTGCCGGGGTTGAAGAGATTGATCAGGATGGTTCCGAATTCGCCCGTCGACCACGCCCCGCCGATCTCCTCCATGGACTTCTTCACCGGCTTGCCTCCGACGGTGATGTTCCGATAGTCCTCCTTGCCGCCTTCGTACACCACTTCCGCCGAGACTATGTCCATGGCCTGCCAGTTCGCCGGCGACACCTCGCTCTGGAAGCGCGCAACCATCTCCTGACAGACGTAGTTCGGCAGGGTCTCCGTAAAATCCAGCGCGGCGTTGGCGGCCTTGCGAATGAGCGGATCCTGCTGAGCGGCGCCAAAGGACAGATCTTCGTCGTTGCGCATGATGGACGGCTGCGGCGGCGGCGCGGCCGGGCGGCTCGGCGGCGGGGCGGGGGGAGGAATCCTGGCGGCGGCCACCGTAGCGGGTGGCTGGGCGGGTGGCTGGTCGGGGACCGCTTGCGCCCGTTCGCGACTCGGGTCGGCTGGCCTGCCCCGGCGTAACTGCGGCGGCCCGGGATCGTCTGCGTCGGGCTTGGCGGGCGGCGGCGAGACCACCGTACTGGCGGCGGTCTTTTCTGCATCGCCTGCCCAGGTGTCCGGCACGCCGTCGTTCTTGCCGGAGCTCGTCGCGGCAACGGAAGCGGCCTTTTCCCAATACACGTTCACCGCCGTGAGGTTGCCCGCGATGTCCTCCGGGCCTTCGACCGAGATCTGATCGCCAGGCTTGAAATCGGACGGCGACTTCACCTCATCGCCATTCTTGAAGAACTTGGTCTTGTCGGTACGCTTGAACTCCATTTCGCGGTCGTCGTCCAGAGTGAGGGTAACGGACTTGCTATCCATTTGCTTGAGCTTGCCGCGGAAGTTCGGCAGCGGCTGGGCGGCTGTGTTGCCGCCTGTGGCGCCCTTGTTCCCTCTCGTCGGGAGGGGGATCCCAGGCAACGTGGGGCCGGAACCGGGATACGGGCGTTGGCCCGGATAGGTGGGCGGCATGCCACCCGGGTACGTCTGCGCCGAGGCCACGCCGGCCAGCAGGACGAAGACGAGAAATCCGGCGGCGCCACGGGCTCCGCGGGCGCGGACAGACCCACGCAACCGGCATGCGCCGGGTACACTCTCCGGATAGACCATCAGTGGGTGAGATGCCGGGGAAAGCCCCTAGGTTACGTGGTATGCTGAACCTCGGCTAAGTAATCTGGTGGGAGACGCTTTGAGTCCGCGCAGGTTGCTCCTGGTAGATGCCGACGCCGGGATCCACAACACCCTGAACAACCTGCTGCAACGGGAAGGCCGCAGCATCCGGAGCGCCTATGACAGCGGCGAGGCGCTGTCGTACGCCCGCGAAACGCCGTATGACCTGGTGGTGGCGAGCCCTGGCTTGAATCCGTCCGACGGCCCGCGGCTGCTGCGGCGCTTGCGGGCCATTCGGCCGGAAACCAGGGTGATCCTTACCGGGAGCGCCGATCCCACGCTGATCGTCGGGGCCATGCGCGAGCAGGTCTACGGCTATTTCCATAAGCCGCTTCCTCAAGGCGCTCTGGCCGACCTGGCCCAACTGGCGCTGGATTCGACGTCCTGGCGGGACGATATCCGAGTGATTTCGGCGACCCCGTCCTGGATCGGGTTGGAGGTGCGCTGCACGCTCGACGCCGCCGAGCGCGTCACGCATTTCGCGCGCGAGATCCTTTCCGGCCTGCCAGTCAAGGCGTGCGAGGATGTCACGGCGGCCTTCCGCGAACTGCTGTTCAACGCCGTCGAACATGGCGGCAAGTTGGACCCGCGGAAACGCGTGCGCGTTTCGTTGGTGCGTGCGGGCCACTCGCTGATCGTGCATATTCAGGACCCGGGCAAGGGCTTCTCCTTGGGACTGCTGCCGCACGCCGCCATTTCCAATCCGGACGATTCGCCCACCCGGCACGTCGAGATCCGCGAAGAGCGGGGGCAGCGGCCGGGCGGCTTCGGCATCCTGATCTCGCGGAGCCTGGTCGACGAGCTGGCCTATAATGAGCGCGGGAATGCGGCGCTGTTTGTGAAGTACCTAAAATGAGCCTCACCCCTACTGCGAGCCGATCATTCAAGTGGGCCGCCGGCGGGTGCGGACCTAATCCAGATCGATATCCCGTATCGGGGCCGCTAGGTCGGGGTTCTCCTTGGCGCGCTTGAAGAGTTCGTCGAACTTCTTTTCCAGCACCTTGCCGTGCGTCTTCTCGGCTTCGAACTGTTTCTGGAATGCCTCTTCGCGGCGCGCGCCGGCGCCCTTCAACTTGACGACTTCCGCCGCCAGGTCCTCAATCGGCCTGGGCTTCTCCGGAACGGTGTGCGCGATTACCGAGCGCGTCTCGGGGTCCACTTTCAGGATCGCCTGGCAACACGGACACTCGACGTCGAACATACCTTTGGCCATAGAACTATGCTACCCCCAAGATCCGGCGTTTTGTACTAGCCCAGACCGTCTACCCAGTACAGACGGTACGTCGAAGCCGTTTTTTTCCAGCGTGATTGCCTCATTACCTCTTGGCCGCCCACTACGGAAACTGGTTGCCGGCGGACCCCCAGCGGAACCTGATCACGTTGCTCGACCTCACCAGCGGCGCGCGCCAGACCTTCGTCATGGGCGACCCGCCCCTGGGAGTTGCCTTCGTTGCCGGCAGCCACGCGCTCATCGTCACTGCGACCGGCTTCGTACTGTTCGGTCCAGGACCGAGTTCCGCGACTACCTCACGCCCTTCCCCACCGAAGTGATCACGCAGGCCAAAGACGCGACGTTCGGCCGCAGCATCCTGCACGATTTCGTGCCCATGTTTGGACTGAGCTACTTGTTTTGATCGACGGGCGCATCCCTCCGCTCGGGCTGCAATTGCAATATCGTAATAGTAAGGATGCCCGATCCCTATATTTCCGCGCGCAACCTGACCAAGTCGTACAAATCCGGCGCGGCGGACCTCGTGGTCTTCTCAGACCTGAGCTTCGACGTCGAGCGCGGCGAGATGCTGGCGCTGGTGGGCGAGTCGGGCGCCGGCAAGTCCACTC
>OCTA010006099.1_pt1 | contig 10340 bp, 10 predicted proteins | sample 1538991 | NCBI WGS metagenome assembly OCTA01 (sample SAMEA3539302, study PRJEB22396) | soil metagenome | biome: tundra; feature: field; material: soil | place: USA | collected 2010-05 | depth 0.15 m | reverse complement strand
TGCACCCAGGAGGAAGATGCGGCGGGAGCCGCCACATCGCAAGCGATTCGACACTGCAAGTTCCTGATTTCGCGGCATCAAGGGGTTTCGTCTACAGACAGGCGGTTGGACACTCACCTGTGCACGAACACCGGCTGAGCTTGAGCGTATTTTCTCGTTGTCCGCGAGAATGGAATTGGTTGACAGGAATCGCGTTCCCAAGACGGTTCCCGGACCGGCGGGGCAAGGGGAACGACCCCAAAATGGGGAAGGTCACACGGTCGTGCCGTAACGGCGCCAAACCGCGCCCCGAGCGCAGCCGGCCCAGTTATTCAGGTGGACATTCAGCCTTGTCAACCTCAACCACGCCGACTGTCTTATGGCCAGTTGACTTGGTGTGTTCCTTTGCGTCTTTTTCGGCGCTTGCGAGACCTTTTTCATTCTTCGGATGGCATTGCCCCCACCAACCACCGCCCGGATGGGTCGTGCAGAAAGCTCTATACCGCAACGCTAAATCTGACATTTTTAAATGATAGATCATTCTTGCCTGGAGTGCCAGTGCGAACGTCTCCAGACCCGCGGCTATGTTTGACAGGTGATTTCAATGTCGAGGATAATCGGCCCCGCGGCAGAGACCAAGGGCCACCGCGCAAGCCCTTAGGGCCACCGAGGCGGACCTTGCGATCAGTTGTTCCGATAGGAGACAGTGGGCCTGATCCGGCAGCCGATCGCCGGCTCGACGTGCCATTGCCGAGACGAGCGCAAGCTCTGTTCGTGTCTGGGTTTAGGGAGCGTTCCCACCTGCCGCGGCTGGGCTCGGCAACGGTTTCAGAAAACCTCTCGCCACTCTTGAGGCCAGCTTGCAAGGCCTCCGGCAAATAAAGGAGGAACTGCAATTAATCTAAACGTCCCCGTTTCCAGTCCGGACTGTTCCACCAACATCACCGGGCAGCATCTCAGTCGGCAGAGCGTTTCTTGAGATTGTATCCAGCCATGCCGGGTAGCCCATGGAGTTGGATTCCGACAGCGCCACGTCCGGCAGTTTCTGAAGAAAGCAGTTCACAAAGCTGGTGAAATCAGCATGCATCGCGGAGTCATCGGGAAAGGCCTCGAATGCGACTGAGCAGTACAAATCAGCCCCGACTCTAAGTTCGGCGACTTCGAGGGCGCAGCCTCTCTCGATGTGCTCTTCGGCGTTGACTTCCTTCGCCTGGCCGGTTTGAGGATCGATTCGCGCCTTGCGAAGGCACCTCGTCTTGAAAACCTCGATGATGCGGGGGCCGGCAAATCCGGGTTCTCTGAACCAGTGAGCAAATGCCTGCTTGATAGGCTCTCCTTCGTAACTCCATTTGATCCACCTCTCCACCCGTCCTTCGCGCCGGCCGCTGAAGAGCTGTGTACCCAATGGACTCTGGAGCCCCTTGATCTGCAACTGACCTTCCCGCCATTTGATGCCCATGTCGGCGTGTCCCGGAACGAGGAGATAGACGTCTGGTTTGCCACCAAGCCTTACCTTCCATGTGGGTCGAGCAACGTCCACCTCTCCATCAATTGGGTCGCTCTCTTCCACCCAGCTCCGCAATGCTTGATGTTGCTCGATGGCTCCTTGGAAAAACCAACGGACTTCCTGGCTCGATAGCATCATAGACTTCTCCTGCCGTGCTTCAAATTTCGCTTTTGGCGTTATCTGCAATTTTACACCTAAGCCACCACCTAAGCCGAATGTGTTGCCACGTCGATCGGCTGCGGCCTGGTACGCTGGCGCTCGGCGCTTATGGCCCCGCCCGCAACGGAGTTGCGCGCGGCCGCTTGGATAATTGAGTGGTCCGTCGTGAGGTCCCAAATGCTCGCGGTGTGGTCGCCGCTGTTCGCAAGCGCAAGCTTGCCGTCGCTGCTGAACTCGGCGTGGCTGATCCACTTGGCGTGGCTTCGACCTGGACGGGGCTAGTGCGCTAACCCAAGGAACAGGAGCGGCTCTGCCGCGAACCCGGCAACAACAAAGGGCTGGCACAATCGTTGAACAACCTGGCGTGATCCTCCGAAGGCGGGGGAACGTGGACGCCACACCCGACGATGGTGCATGCAGGCTTGTTATCACGCTGCGGCAACGTTCGCCGCACACAGACGAGGTGTACAATCGAGAGGATTGGGGGAGACCCATTTGGAGACCACGAGATGGCTCGGATTAACGGTTGCGGTACTGGCGGGCGCTTTCCCGGGAACAGCTGAAGATATCGTTAGGTTGGTGGGCGCCAATGTCGCCGAGATCTGCGAGAGATGTGGCGACACATTCCGCTTTCTGGTCACTCCTAAGGCCGGAGTCAATGCCGACGAGATTCGTCTCGCTGTGGTGGATGTCGCGCTGGGCAACCGCAAGTTCAGCGCGCCGGACCAGGTCTTCGCAGCCGCGTGGGCCACGGATTCGGATGGTCAACCCGGCGCGCTGCTGCTCCACTTGCTGAAACCGGAGGAATTGCGCGAACAGGGCGCCTACGATGTGACGGTCTTATTCTCCCAAAAAGGCGCCGCACCGGGCGTTCTGAAACTGCAGGTGAGCCATCCGGCAGCTAAGTTGCGCGTTCCGGGCACCTTGGTGATCCACCGGGTGGTTGGTCTCTTGTGGGATCGGCAAGAAACGCCCGCGCTGGTCCTTTGGGAACTCAATGGGAAGTCGGCGGCCACCGGCATACAACTGCGGACCGTTACCGAACTGATCGGCCCTTCGGGACCCATCGGCGCCCGGATTCTGTTCCCGCACCAAGAACCGGGGAAGGAGGGAGTCGCGCCTTCTCCCCTTCGCGTCGAACCGGGCAAGAGCGCTATCGTTCCGTACACCCTGCAAAGCGGGTTTCCGCTCGGAAAAGTCACCGGGTCGGTGGAGTTGGTGTCGCCGGCGCTGGCCGACGCCGTCCCGATGAATATCGAGGTATGGTCTCGCAGACCTCTGTTCTGGATCATTGCCTTTGCCATTCCAGGTCTGGTAATGGGGTGGTTCCTGAAGGTTTTCCTCCAGCAGAACCTGGAAATGGAGCAGGCGCGGCTGCGCTCGCAGACTCTGTTGCAGCAAGTACAAACGGACCTGGAACGACGCGCCGACAAACTATTCCACGACGCGCTCGCGGCTCTATTAACAGCGGTGCAGAACGCGCAGAACGGAGACGATGCGGGCGCCTTGGACAACGCGCGCCAGGCGCTGGAGCAGGCATGGCGGGCCGCACTGCAGGACCTCGGTACGCGCCGGGCGGCGGCGCAGGCCACGCTGGACGGCGTGAGTTCCGTCGTGCGCAGTCTCTGGCCAGTTCCCAACTCCGTCTCTGAGGCGCTGGCGGCCGGACGGACCAAATTGGCCGGCGCGGCTGCCCAGATGCGCGCGGACAATGTGACGGGGGCTGTGAACACCACCAACGAACTGCAAACCGCGTTGACTGTCGCATTGGACATCAACGCGCGCAAATGGCAGGGCGGCATCGGTCTGCTGCTCGATAGCCTGTCCAATGCGGACATGGGTATTTCACCGCCGATTGCCGCGGGCTGCCGTCGGGAAGGCCCAGCTTCCAGCGCAGGCCTCCTCGGCACAGTTGATTCAGTTCTTGCACGATCTCTCCGAGGAACTGCGGGCAGCCCAGGACGCAGTCGCCAGGCTGGGAAGCAACCTGGTCGTCGAGGCGCGGAAAGCGCTCGCTCCCCTGCTCGAAATTGAGCAACTTCCGCGTAAGGATCTGATCCTGACGCTGCTCGACCGCGTCACAACCGCGGCTGCGGAACTGCCCGCGCTGGTGAACGATGCGGCAGCGGCGGCGCAGCCGCTGGGAAAGGCGCTGCGCAGCGTGCACGAGGCCTGGACTGGTGCCTTGCTCCTCCAATTGGAGGAAGCCAAACGGAAACCTGTGGCCGATCTTCTGAGTGCCAACAAATACGCCGAGGCGGCGCGGATTACCGCTGACAGGCTGACGAACGCGGAAAGTGATGCGGCGCTCACGCCCTCCACATGGCAGGACGCAGCCGCTCCCGCGAGCCTGTCGCGCGGTTTCGTGCTCACTCTCGAATCGGCCGTGAAGGAGACATACGCGCCGCCCGCCCTACCCGCCGGAATGGCGCGCACGATAAGCAAGATCCGGTGGACCAAGTTCTGGCAGACGCTCGGGTCCGGCTTCCTGCTCTGCCTTATCGCGCGCTACACATTCGCCGACAAGTTCGTGGGCAATTTCGCGGATTTTGTGATAATCTTCTTCTGGGCTTTTGGCCTGGATCTCACATTGGATTCGGTGATCAAGAACATTCCAAAGCGCGCTTAATGCCGCGCAGGAGATAACTATGGCTGACGATACGATAGTCCAGTCGGGCGAATTTCGCTCGACGGCCGCCCCCAGGAGCACGGTGATCTCGGGACGGACATTCGACAACAAAGAGGTACGGTACGCCGCGGTCGATGGCTTGGCCATGTTCGAGGGCGATATTGTGCTCGGTACGGTCGAGGAGGCGCAAAGCGCATTCCTCGCCGACCTCTTGCGTAAGGCGGCGGCCATCGACCTGGACAAACTGGCCGCCTCGCCCGACGTAAAGAAGGCAGTTATCGCGCTGCAAGATGCATTCCAGCAGCGCAAGATCGAGGGCATCGCAATTCGCGGCGAACAGGCGCGTTGGCCGGGCAACCTGGTGCCGTTCGAGATCGACGCCGCGCTGCCGAATGCGCAGCGTGTCACCCAAGCGGTCGAGCATTGGGAGGCGCACACCAAGTTCCGTTTCAAGGCGCATAAAAACGAGCCGGACTACGTAATGTTCCGGCCGGGCAGCGGATGCAGTTCGTCGGTTGGCCGCCGGGGTGGTAAACAGGTCGTGACGCTTGGTTCCGATTGCACCGCGGGAAACGCCATCCACGAAATCGGACACACCATCGGACTATGGCACGAACAAAGCCGGTCGGACCGCGATAAATTCATCAAGATCGATGCTGCCAACATCATGGCGGGGCTGGAACACAATTTCGATTAGCACATCTCCGACGGAACAGACCTCGGGCAGTACGACTATGGCTCCATCATGCACTATCCGGCATTCGCTTTTGCCGCAGACGCCTCGAAGCCCACCATTATAGTTCCGGCCGGCGTGCGGATCGGCCAGCGCGAAGCCCTTTCGCCGGACGACATCGCCGCCGCCACCGCGATCGCGCAATAGAAACGGTGGAGATCGCCGGCGAGTTGCACCTGCCCGCGGACGCACCGGCATTTCGTGGTGCCATTGCCACTATTTCCGTCTTGGATACGACGGAGGCTGACGCACCTGCGCGCCGGCTGGCGACCATATCCATCCCCGGCATCGCCCACGATCCGGGTCGGCCTGCGCGAATTCCGTTCCGCGTCGAAGCCCAACTAGTGGACCCGAGCGCGATCTATACGGTGAGTGCGTTGCTCGATTTGGACGGGGACGGGCGCATTGGCGCGGGCGACTACGTCCACGCTGAGAGCTATCCGGTGCCGGCGCGCGGTGCGCGGGTGGTCGTCTCCATCCGGCTGCGCAGAGTCTGAGCGCCTTATCCCATGGGCAGCACCCGCGCCGACCCGCTGGTGCGCGCCGCGCGGACGCAGCAGAAGCGCAGGGCTTCGCTGCCCGCTGGTGGCGGCGGCAGGCCCGATTTCAGGCCGGCGGGCGCATAGCGCTTCACCAGGTTCGCGGCATCGCCGCAGGCCTTGTCGAAATCCGCATCGGCGATTTCTGTGGTTTCCAGGCACGACCACTCGTCGGAAAACCCCCAGGTTTCCCAGGCCACCAAGGCATGCCCGGGCACGATCGCGATTCCAGGATTGAACGACGCGGCCTCCAGCAGGCTGGCGAAAAGCACGGCGCCATCTAGGCAATTGGCCACCTTGTCGGCGAGGCTTTCGCGCGGCAGGCGGACTCGCTGCACAACCGTGCTGCTTTCGAGACTGTAGGCCACCGTGGAATTCACGTACCGCATGCCGGAGTTTTGCTTCAGGGAAAGAAAGAGCGCCTTCACCTGCTCGGGCACGCCACTCCGCGGTTCCTGATAACCGGATAGCTTGCCCACGGAAGAGAGCAGAGCGGCGCTACGCAGGAAGTTCAGGACCGACGGCTCGTTGGGGGTGACATAGGAGGCCAGCCAGGGCGTGAGATCCTTCCATTTTCCGGTGTCCGGGTCCTTCATGGAGAGCACCGCGGTGGTAGGTGGCATCAGCCAGATGTGCGAGGTCTTGTGCAACTCGATCTTTCCGTTGTCGAGATCTTCGACCTTCACGTTGAGCGTGGCGCGCGTCATCTCGTGCAAAGTTTGGATGCGGTCCGGGAAAAAGGTGGGCAACTGGCTGAAAGTGGAAGCGTCTTTGCCGTAGGTCAGATCGATCGTTTCGATCGCTTTGGCGGAATAGCCTTCCACGAACGAAGTGACGCGGACGCGCCGCACCTTTGGATTGTCGCGGGTGTTCCGCACGGTGCAGGTGACCAGGGGGGTTTCGCCGGGATCCAACAGGTGGACGATGGAGGTGGGCACCTGGCGCATACGCAGACTGACGGTCGCTTCCAGTCCCGTGGTTTCGGCCGAGAGCATTCTGCTGGGGGGACCCTCGGTGGTGAGGACGGTGGCGTCGTCATCGGGGCCCTGAAGCTGCCGGGCGGACGCGAGTGCCTGCTCGGCGGCGTCCAGACGGTCCAACAGGTCATTGGGCGCCTGCCCCACTTTCCAGGCGGAGGCGGCTCGGCGGAGTTGGTTGGCCAGCAGTTCTTTGGCTTGAAGGTCGGTCATTCAGTCTCTAGTCAGGATGAAGCAGGTGTCGGCAGGGCCGTAGAGACAGTACAAAAGATAAGAAGGGTCGCCGCCGGCCGCGGCGTGGAACGAATTCTTTGCGGATAGCAGGGCCTCGCCGATGGCGTGCGGACCGCCGTTGCCGGGAGATCCAAACAGGTCGGCGTAGAACTTTCGGGCGAAATCGATGGCTAGCGTCTTGCTCACTGGCGCCAGCGTACCTATCAGATTCAGCGCGCCCCGCCGGAAGAAGGCCGGCCCCAGACCGGAGCTCATGCCCGTAGCCGCCGCCGCCGAAAAACAGGCGTTGCCAAACACCAGCGGCCGCCCATTCGTCAGTGGCAGCACGCCGATCGCTTCCGAGCTGATCGCGCCGACGTAAGTCGACGCATCTTTGTCCAGGGTCCAGAAGTTCCCCAGCGCGTCGTTGCGCATGCCGTGACACGTGACGTGCAGGATATCGCTGGAAACTGCTTCCTGCAGCACCTCCACGCCGACGTAGGCGGCGGCGTGGCCGCTCGGAATGCAGGTGACGTTCGACGGATCCACTTGCGCGAACGTGGTCACCCACTTATCGAATAGTGCCGCATCGCCCGCCTGATCGAGCACTTTCTTGCCAAGAACATTGTGGATGTGGCGGACCACGCGGGGCTGGGTCGCCGCAACGGGAGGCTTGGTCACGATCGGCAGGCGCGAGATTTGAAAGTGGAGGCCGAGAAACGCCTGGAGCTCCGGATCGAACAGAAGCTCCCACGGAATCCAGTCGAAGGCGGCTTGCGCGTGGATGTTCAGGCGCGCACCTGGCTCGCGGGTTTGCTGGAGTAGGACGCGGATATCCCAGGGCACCAGCGCTGCGTAGAGGCTGGCGCAAGGGCCGCTCAGCCGCGCCGCGGGCATGGGCTTGCCCTGATCCACCTGGAGCATGGCCTCGTTCAGGCGCTGGTCGAACAGGCTGCGCGCTTGGGCCGGGGGAATGCCTGCCGCGCTGGGAAGAACTTCCCGCCAGAAACCGTCCTTCTCGATCAGCATGAGCGGCGTGTCGTCGGCACCCCCCTTGGACAGAACCATCAGCGAAATGCTTGGCATCACATCCCCCTTGCGGAGAGCGTCCCTTTAAAGCCGGAGAGCTCGCGAATGGCATCGGAAATCTCTGGATTTGGGGGGAAGCTTGGCGCCACCGCAATCGCGGCGCCAATGGCGGCGGTGACGACATTTTCGTTCGGTGCCTCTTGGTCGTACTGGGACCGCACGACGCTCGCCTGCGATTCGAGAAAGGCGAGGGCGGCGGAATCCGTGGGTACGGATCGCGCTGCGACAGCGAGTCGATCGAACGCGTGCAGAACGCGCTCGCGGTTTTCCCGAACGCTGTAAAGTTTGATTTGCAGATTCCAGATCTGCTGCTTCTGATAGTCGATTTGGTGGGCGATGTTGCTGTCGGCACTGGTCGGAGAGACGGCTTGCTCGAGGCTGAAGAGCACATCCTGTGAACGCTGCAGACGGCCATGCAGATACCCGGACTCGCGCGCCGCTCCCGAAACGGCTGGCGGCAGTGGGCCGCCCGTTCCCGTTGCCGTCGCCCCCGCGGACGCGTTCGGCTCCGACCCTTCGATCAGGGGTGTCGAGAGCGATTGCAGCACCGGCATGCGCAAAAGGAAATTGCAGAGGTGACCGAAGAAGGCGTCCGGAGAGGAGTCGGCGCCCAATAAATAGTTGATGGACCGCGTGCTCGCAATCTTCTCGATGCTTTCTGGCGGAGGCGGCGCGGCGCTCACCCACCAAATTTCATCAGCCCCGGAACTAATCAGCCAATCGTTCACGGGATCGGATTCGAATTCGTATCCAGCGATGATCAAGTCCTCGCGGAGCCCGCGTCGGAAGAAGCGCTGCTGGGGACCGAGGGCCGCGCGGATTTCGTCCACGGTGAGGGCGACGTTGCGCTCTCCGAGATCCCCGTGCAGCTTATAAATCACGATGGCCGGCCCGGCTTCGTCGGGTAGCGGCGAGTGGGAGAGCGTGTCCGGCGTGAGCACGAAGTAGTCGGTACCGCGGCGCAGGTCGGCGCCATCCAGGGCTTGCTCGAGGAGCGTATCGAAGTTCGTGGTGAAAATCCCCCGGAAGTATCCCGCCTTGGCGAGCACCGCAAGATCCTGATAGAACAACGGCACCGGCAGGCGATTGTAAAACATCTGCAACAGCATGTAGCGCAGCGACGGGGGCATCCCGGCAGTGATCTGGCTGACCGCATCGACTATGCTCAGTTTTCCGGATTCCACTTGCACTGAGACGTCTATGCCGGGCTTCAAGCTCTCGCCGAAATCCTTGACGAGGCTGCTGAGCGCCCTCTCCATCGGGGCTCCGGCGGCGCGAGCGCAGGCTTTGCCCAGGAAAAGAATGTAGGGGCCGTCCTCGGATGAGAGGCGGCCGCTCATCCGCTCGGCAAGGTCTTTAAGGGTGAAACCAGTTTCCATGGTTCTTCTCTCCGCAACCATGATAGTCTTTTTTTTTCGCAGCCGGGTCCATCAAGTCGCCAGATTCCGTGCGCTGGCCATAATGGTAATAACGGAAAGGCTCGACCGGGCTGATCGCGCCGATGACCGTTCCTGGATCGTAGGGCTGCCGGCGGCGAGGTTCAAGTCGGCGAGCGATGTGCTAACCACCAGCGGGTTGGCATTGACCGTCTCGAGGATCTGGGTGAGGTCGGTGACCGGGGCGCCCACGCCATACATCAGATTGTTGGTTTCGAACAGCCACGGACAAACTTGCGATCCTTCCCAGAGGCCCTGTAGAGATCGAGGATTGGGCTTGCCTTTTCCACAAACAGTGGATCGCGCGGAAAGATCCAGCTTCGATGCCGCCAACGACAGATTGCATCCTTACTGAGCCAGCGCCAAATGGTGGCTCCACTCATGTCCGCCACGAGTCCCTGCTGGAGGACCTCCTGGCGAATGTCGGCGATTCGAAAATCGAGACAGGGAGAGGCCCAGGCGGTGTGGTGGCCCACAGGCGAGGGCCTTTACCTGGAACGACGAGAGAGGCGGGGAAAGCGGGCCTTACGCCCGCCGCGAGGTTCGTCCTCCAGGCCGGGAAGCAGAATCATTTACACCACTTGCAGACGATTTGGCGGGGCGTTATCGAGGCGGGAGGAGAGCACATCATCTTGAAGATCGTCGGCAGCGAGGAGGATGATCTTGGCGCGAATGACGTCACACTTCGGTGACGTACATTGGCGCTTTATGGCCTCCAGACGCAGCCGTTCTTCATCTGTGAGGATCACTGAGAATTGGCTTTTTCTTGGCATTGGAGCGAGTGTATCTTTTAAGTAAAATGGCCTTTCTTTCGGCGCCCACCAAACGGAAACCTCCAGCGGCACACGACCGAGGCACGGCCTGCCGGCCAATTGGATTACGGCCCTGTTTCAGGCGTTGGACTTTGCCTGCCGCCGCCAGACCCGATTCCGGAATCGGCGGATCGTTATCCGCCTCTAAACACCGCGAGATGGGCTGGCTCACGGTACCTTACAAAAAAATTACACAAAATCACGACAAATAGGGCTCCTATCCGAAAAGTGTAAAAGGCGTTCAGGGGCTTTGAATCCATGGAGTTG
>OCTA010006098.1_pt1 | contig 10340 bp, 8 predicted proteins | sample 1538991 | NCBI WGS metagenome assembly OCTA01 (sample SAMEA3539302, study PRJEB22396) | soil metagenome | biome: tundra; feature: field; material: soil | place: USA | collected 2010-05 | depth 0.15 m | reverse complement strand
CAGTTGACGCAACCTATTGATTGCCATATTATCGCAACCAGTCAGTTGCTACATGATGGAGGCAGTCGTGGCGTTCCCAGATCGCATCGAGCGAACCGTCGAGATCGCTCACCCGCCGGCCAAGGTATGGGCGGCGCTCACCACGGCCGAGGGACTGAGTGCCTGGTTCGGCAAGGAGGCCACGATCGACCTGCGCCCGGGCGGCTCGGCCTGGATGAAGTGGGACAGCGGCCACACCGCCGAGATGCGGGTGGAACGGGTGGAGGAGCCGACGGTGTTCGGCTTCATCTGGCACATCGCCGGGCTGCCTGAGGACGATCCGCGCCGCACCTACGTTGAGTTCACGCTGGAGCCGGCTGGTGCGGGCACGCGGCTGACCGTGGTCGAGTCCGGTTTCGCGCAGCTTCCCGAGGACGCCCACCGCACGGCCTACGACGGCAACACCCGAGGGTGGGCGAGCGAGCTGGGCGAGCTCGCCGACTACCTCGATGCCGCCGCCTGACATCGAGGCGATCGCGGAGCAGGTCTTCGCCGCCCTGGCCGATCCGAGCCGGCGCGCCATCCTGGCCGCGCTGGCCTCGGGGGGGCCGGCCACCGCCACGGACCTGGCCGGCCGGCTGCCGATCACGCGGCAGGCGATCGCCAAGCACCTGGCCCTGCTGGCCGAGGCTGGCCTGGTGACGGCCGAACCGGGAGAGCGGCGCCGGGTGCGCTACCGGCTGCGCTCCGCCCCGATGCAAGTGGCGCAGCAGTTCCTGGCCGCGCTGGCCCGCGACTGGGACGGCCCGCTCGACGCACTGAAAGATCACCTCGACCAGCATGCTCGCGGATCCGCGTGACGCAGAACGCCGCCTGAACACATCGAAGAGGGAGAACTGATGGTGAACGTGGAATCCCGGCGCGCGGCTGCGCCGGCGACTGTGCTGGCGGCGGCGCTCGGGCTCGCCGCCGCATGCTGGGCAGCCGCGGCCTGGCTGATGGGCGGCATGGATATGGGGGTCGCGACCCGGCCCGGGTCTTTCGGGTTCTTCGCCGCGGCGTGGGTGACGATGATGGCGGCGATGATGCTGCCGGGCGCGGCCCCGGCGGTCGCCAGGCACGCCCGGATGAGCGGCAAGGTGCGTGCCGCGGCGCCGTTCGCCGGGTCCTACCTGGCCGTCTGGGCGCTCGCGGGCGTCGTGGCGTACGCGCTGGACCGGCCGCACGGGTCGCTGGCCGCCGGCGCGGTGGTGATCGCGGCGGGTGCCTACGAGCTCACGCCGGTCAAGCGGCACTTCCGCCGGCGCTGCCGCGAGGATGCCAGCTCCGGGCTGGGGTTCGGGCTATGCTGCGCCGGCTCGAGCATCGGGCTGATGGCGATGCTGGTAGCGCTGGACGTGATGAGCCTGTTCTGGATGTCGGTAGTCGCCGTCCTCGCCTGCGCCCAGAAGCTGCTGCCCGCGAAGGCCGCCATCGACGTTCCGCTGGCGCTGGCGATCGTCGGGCTCGGACTCGTGATCGTCTTCGCGCCCTCGCTGGTTCCGGGGCTCACGCCACCAACGATGTAACGACAAGAAACAAGAAAGAAGGGGACAGGCAATGACCAGTCACAAGACGGGGACACGCGAGGAGTGGCTTGCCGCGCGGCTGGAGCTGCTCGATGCGGAGAAGGAGCTGACCCGGCGCGGCGACGAGGTGTCCCGGCGGCGGCAGGAGCTGCCCTGGGTCCGGGTCGACAAGGACTACCGCTTCGAGACCGACGAGGGAACGGCGTCGCTCACTGACCTGTTCCGGGGACGCTCGCAGCTGCTCGTCTACCACTTCATGTTCGGGCCCGACTACACCGCCGGATGCCCGACCTGCTCGGCGATCGCCGACGGCTTCAACGGCTCCGCCGTCCACCTCGCCAGCCACGACGTCACGCTGTGCGCGGTGTCACGGGCTCCACTGGAGAACATACAGGCGTACCAGCGGCGGATGGGCTGGAGCTTCCCCTGGGCGTCCTCCTACGGCAGCGACTTCAACTTCGACTTCGGGGTGGCGCACACCAAGGAGGAGTGGGAGGCGGGCGCCGTTAAGTACAACTTCCGTGAGGCGGATCTGCGGCCGGCCACGGCCGGCGAGAAGAGTTCCCGCGACGCCCTCAGCGAGTCGATCGTCGGCACGGACTGGGAAACCTACCGGCGCGAAGGACCCGGCATGAGCGCGTTCGCGCGCCAGGACGGCGTCGTCTACCACACCTACTCGACGTACGCGCGCGGGCTCGACATCCTGTGGGGCATGTACCAGTGGCTCGACCGCGCGCCACTCGGCCGCAACGAGACCGGCATGTGGTGGCGCCGCCACGACGACTACGACAACCAGTGAGCGAGGTTAGCCAATGTCCGACCATCGAGGTGGGGTCCAGCACCTACCCGGTCACCGTCAGCGAGCTCACCGTGACGACCGCGACACTGTCCACGCCGAGCAGGTCCGGCGCATGCCCGGCTTCGGCGAGTACGCGCAGAAGACCGAGAGCATCCGCACCATCCCGGTGCTGGAACTGAGGCGCCGCTAGGGGCTGTCCCGCAAACCGATGGGTGAAGACCACGCTGGCGCCCGGCTTCAGGGCGGGGTCGGGGACGGCGTGCCGCTGATCGTGCTCGTCGGCGAGGAGGACGGCTCCGGGCCGGTGCCGGGTCCGCAGAAGAAGGTCGCGTACGGGACCGGGCGGCGGTGCGGGCGCTGGGGCTGCCTGGTGCAGTGCGACTCGATCCACCGCACCCGCGGGTCCGGGCCCGGCGGTGACACCGGCAGCACGAATACCCGCACGTAGCCGCGGCTGATGTCGGCTTGCAGCGTGGCCAGCGTCGGGGCGGGCACGTTGCCGAGGTAGCCGCCGATCGGCAGCACCTCCCTGCCGCTGTACAGGATGTCGTTCTGCGCGAGCCCGGACGTGTCGGTGCCGAGCAGGGCGTCAGCGGGTGGCGTCTGGAGTTCTAGCCGCTGGACTGCCCTGGTGAGGGCGGGCGCGGCGGCGGCCAGGGCCTGGTTATTGTGCGCGGTCTCCGGCGGCTCGAACGGGGTGTCAAACGGTCCCAGCCCGCGGATGACGCAGCTCACGGACGCCGCGGCGGGCAGCAGGAGCACGGCGGCACCGGCGAACGCGACCGCGGTCAGGTGCCCGGCCTTGCCTGACGCGGGCAGCAGCAGCTGAGCGGCGGCGGCCGCCGCCACGATCAGCGCCACCACGGTGAGCACGACCGGGCCGGATGCCGTCCCGGACATCAGGTAGGCGCCGTAGCCGGCGCAGCCGAGCACCGTCGCGGCGACGATCAGGCGCACCCTGGCCGGCCAAGGGCGAGGTCCGCACGCGGCGATGCCGGTGCCGCACAGCGCGGCCACCGCGGGGATGAGCGCCGCGACGTAGTACGAGTTCAGGTAGGTGCCGGCGCTGAAGAAGACCGCGAGGACCAGCCACCAGCCGCCCCACAGCACGACGGCGGCGCGCAGCGGGTCGCGCCTGCCCTGGCGGCGCCGGGAGATGAAAACGCCCAGCGCGGCGGCGGCGGCCGCCGGCAGCAGCCAGCCGCTGTCGGCCGCGAACGGCCCGGCCAGCAGCCGGTGCCAGCCCGGCTTGATGCCTATGGTCTCGGCGTTCAGCAACCGCCCGCTCTCTACGGCCGCGACCAACAGTGGCGAGGGCGGCCCGGCGACGCTCACCCAGTTCCCGGTGAGCCGGCCCAGGCCGTTGTAGTCGAAGACCTGCGTGTACACCGAGTCGTCCGGACTGCCGTCCACGTAGGGCCGGTCCTGGGACGGGACGAGTGAGACGGCGGTCATCCAGGAGAGGGAGACCACGGCGGTGACCAGCCCGGCCAGCGCGACGTGCGCGCACCGGGTACGCAGCCTCGCTGCGGGCGCGGCGAGCAGGTAGGCGGCGGCCAGCGCGGGCAGCGCCAGCCAGGCCTGGATCATCTTCGCCTGGAACGCCAGGCCGACCCAGACGCCGGCGAGCAGCAGCTGCCGCAGCGACCCGGTGAGCAGCGCGGCGGACGTGGCGTCGGCGGCGAGCACCAGCAGCAGGATCAGCAGCGAGTCCGATACGTTGCCGCGGCTCAGCAGCACGGTGATGGGCGTGACGGCGAGCACGGCCGCGGCGGTCAGGCCGGCCGCAGGCCCGGCCAGCCGGCGGACCGCCCGGTACAGCACCAGGATGGTGAGCACGCCCTCGGCCACTTGCGGCAGGACCAGCGCCCAGATGTGAAAGCCGAAGACCCGCAGCGACAGGGCCTGCACCCAGAGCGCGCCGGGCAGCTTGTCGACGGTGACGGTCCCGGCTGGATCGAACGCCCCGAAGATGAAGTCGTGCCAGCTTTCCGACATGCTGCGGGCCGCCGCGCCGTAGAACGGCTCGACGCTGGCGCCGGCCATTCCCCGGCCGTACGTGACCGCCGCGACGGCGGCGATGGCCAGCAGCGCCGGCCGCGCCCAGGCGGGCTGATCCGCGGGCGAGCGCCACGGCGTCAGGAAACGGCGCCAGCGAGGTGCTCCTGATGCAGGCGCCGGTGCTGTCTCCGGGATAACTGCCATTCCCGCCACCTGCCCAGTATGGCGGGACGCGCATGTCGTGTCCGCCTGGCGCCGGGAAGCGCGTGGATGTGGCAGTCACGCGGCGCTATGCTGCCGCGGCGGGCGATGCGGACGGCCTCCAGCAGCGGGATGAACTGCGGGCAGTCGCCCTGCTGGCCGGGGGTCAGGATCCGGGTGACCGGGCGGCACCGGCGGTCGGCAGCCAGGTGAATCTTGGTGCTCAGCCCGCCGCGGGAACGGCCCAGCGCCTCCCGGCCGGGCCGGGGCGGCGGATTGTCGTCATTCGGCGGCGCCCTCGGGGACCAGCTCCGAGGGCAGCGCGTGCCGGGCCCCGGCGGCGTGCTGGTGCGCCCGGACGACGGTGGAGTCCGCGCTGAGGGCCCAGTCCTTCCCTTCGGCTTCATCGCACCCGGCCTGCAGCCGGCCCAGGATCTTCTCCCAGGTCCCGTCCAGCGCCCAGCGGCGATGCCGGTTATAGACGGTCTACCAGTTCCCGTACTCCGGGGGCAGGTCCCGCCACGGGCAGCCGGCCCGCGTCCGGAACAAGATCCCGTTGACCACCATCTGGTGATCACTCCACCGGCGCCCCTGCCGGGCATCAGCGGGCATTATCGGCGCCAGCTGCTGCCAGTCCTCATCACTGAGATCGTGCCGATCCAGGCGATCATTCATCCGCCTTGATTTACACGAACCACAGTCCAAGATCTACGGGACACGCCCTGGGCCGCCTGGATGCAAAGAGTAATCATTCGATTACAATATGTACAATTTGCTGAAGGGGGCACTATGGACCGGCGGCCAGCCCGGGGCCGGGGCCGCCCAGGTCTGCAAAAGGAGGCGTGTGATGGTTCGATTCCTGCACACCGGTGACTGGCAGCTGGGCATGACCCGGCACTTCCTGTCTGCTGACGCCCAGGCCCGCTATTCAGAGGCACGGCTGGACGCGATACGGCGCATCGCGGAGCTGGCCCGTACGGAGGGTTGCGCCTTCGTGATCGTCAGCGGCGACGTGTTCGAGTCGAACCATCTGGATCGCCAAGTCGTGATCCGGTCGCTCGATGCGATGGCTGCCTTCGATGTCCCGCTGTACCTGCTTCCCGGTAACCATGACCCGATCAACGCGGGTTCTGTCTACCGGTCCGCGGCCTTCCAGGATCACTGCCCAGAGCAGGTCGTCGTGCTTGGTTCTCCCGGCGCCGTTGCCGTTCCGGGCGTGGATGTGGAACTGGTCGCCGCTCCGTGGGATTCGAAGCAGCTGCTTGATGACCTGGTGGCCAACGTGTGTGCCGGGCTGTCACCCGCCGGTTGTTCATTTCGCGTCGTCGTCGGCCATGGCGCGGTCGACGAAGGCAGCCCGAACCCGGACAACCCGGCCCTCATCTGCGTCAGCGTGGCCGAGCATGCGATTCGTTCGGGATGCGTGCATTACGTCGCTCTCGGCGACCGCCACTCGACGACCGAGGTCGGTGGCACAGGCCGGATCTGGTACTCCGGCACCCCTGTGGTGACCGACTATGACGAGGTCGAACCCGGCAATGTCCTGCTCGTCGATCTTGACCGGGATTCTATCTCCGTCGAGCGGAAGCCGGTCGGGTCCTGGCAATTCACGCGCCGCTCCTTCGATGTCAATAACCGGGGCGAGGTGGACGCTGTTCGTGAATGGCTGGACAGCATCACCGATAAACGCCGCACGGTCGTCAAGCTGAGCTTCGTGGGCACGCTCAACCTCGCCGACAAGGCCCGCCTGGACGCGGTGCTGGCGCATTTCGATGATCTGTTCGCTGCGCTCGAGACGTGGGAACGTCACACCGAGCTGTGCGTGCTGGCCGACGATGGTGATTTGCGTGATCTCGGCCTCAGCGGTTTCGCCGCCGAGGCGGTGAACGAACTGAGCGCTCTCGCCGGGGCGGCCCGGCCTGAGGCCGCCGTCGCCCAAGACGCGCTCGGACTTGTGTACCGCCTGGCCGGGAGGCGGTCGTGAGGATCCACCGGATCGTCTTGCGCAACTTCAGAGGAGTGGCAGACACCGAAGTGTCCCCCGCAGCAGACGGGGTCACCGTGATCGAAGGACCCAACGAGGTGGGCAAGTCCAGCCTCGCCGAGGCCATCGACCTGATCCTGGAACAGCCCGACAACTCATCCAGGGCCGCCGTAAAGGCAGTGAAGCCGGTGCACCACGACGAGGGCGCCGAGGTCGAGCTGGAGCTGACCACCGGCAAATATCACGTCGTCTACACCAAGCGCTGGCATAAGCATCCCCAGACCACCCTGCGGGTCCTCGCTCCCACCGCAGAAAGCCACGCCGGGCGGAAAGCACACGACCGGATGAGAGAGATCCTGGACGAGACACTCGACGCGTCCCTGTGGAAGGCACTGCGATACCAGCAGGGCACCAGCATCGCTCAGGCTGCCCTGGGCGACAGCCTCTCGCTCACCTCGGCCCTCGACGCCGCCGCCTCTGGAACCGCGCCCGGCGGGGCTGACGAGGCCAACCTATGGACACAGGTGGAAGCCGAGCGGCTGAAGTACTTCACCGCCGGCGGGAGAGCCACGGCCGAACGGGTACGCCTCGACCAGCAGGCCACCCAAACAGGCGCACAGGCGGCTCAGCTCCGGGCGGACCTAGAGCAGCTCGACGCAGCCGCCGAGCGGCACCGCCAGCTCACCGCGGAACTGGCTCAGCTCGGCAAGCAACTCAGCGACCAGCGGCGGCTCGTTGACACACACACCACGGCATGGGAAAAGCTCGCGACCGAGCAGCGTCATGTTGGCGATCTAGCCCAGTCGTCGAGCGCAGCGGACACCAAGGCCGCTGCAGCCCAGGTCGTCGTCGACGAGCGCAGCCGACTCGTAGGCGACGCACGCAAGGCAGTTGATACCTTGCGGGAACTCAGGGTCCTGGCGCAGCGCGAAGCGCCCGGCCTGGCGGCCACGCAGACAGCCTGCACGGCCGCCGCCGAACGCCGGGATGCGGCGCGCCAGGATCGCCGGAACGCTGAAGCAGCCGCCCGGGTGGCCGGTGAGGATTATGAGTACTTCCGGGACCTGATGGGGCTGGAGATAATCCTTGAGCGCCGCGACCGGGTCAAGCAGGCCGAGGCGAAGCTGGGCGAAGCCACGACGTTCCTCGACAGCTGCCCCATCGACGAGCCTAAGCTAACCGAGATCGAAGGCGCGTTCGTGGTGGCGGTTGAAGCACGGGCACGCTTGACCGGAGACAGCCCGTTGGTCCGCATCGAGGCATTGAGGGGCTTCGAGCTGACCGTGGACGGCGAAAGTCGCGCGCTGGACGGCGGCCAAGTCGCCGAAGAGCGCGCCACTCAAGGCGATCTCGCGCTCACACTGGGCGATCTGGCGCGGATCACCGTGGCCGCGGGAACAGCGACCCGGGAACTGCAGGATGCCGCAGCTGAGGCTGAGCAGCGGCTAACCGGCCTCTACCGCTCTGCCGGAGTGGCAGGCGACAACCCTCTCGTCGAGGCCAGGAGCCTGGCACAGCGACGAAGCTTGGCGCAACGCGACGCCAACCAGGCCGGTCAAACACTCGGCGAGAACCTGGGCGATCTGACCCCCCAGCTGCTCGCGGAAAAGATCGACCGGACGAAAGCCAGCACCACCCGATACCGGACCGAGCGGGCCTGCGAAACACCGCTGCCGGCCGACCGCGACGAAGCGCAGACTCGCAGACGACAGGCAGCCGGCGCGGCTGACCAAGCACGTCAGCTCGAAGAACAGCGGGAGGAGGAACAGGAGGGACCGGCCGAGGCACTCGTAGCCGCACGAACCGTCGGCACCGAACGGAACGTGCGAATCCAAGTAGCCGACCAGGACTGTCACTCGGCCGAACAGGATCTGTCCACGGCACGAGCGGCCAGCAGTGATGACGATCTCGCACGGCGCAAGGACGATCTGGCAGGAAGCGCTGCAGCCGCACAGTCCGCTCACGAAGCAGCAGCCAGCGAGTTTGCAGCGCAAGATCCCGAGGGCACCAGGCTGATGCTGGACAACGCGAAAGACGTTCTCGAACGCATGAACGACAACACACACGCCCTGGGAAACGAGCTGACGAGGGTCACCACCGAGCTTGAGATCAAGGGGGAACAGGGCCTTCAAGACCAGCTCGACTCGGCGGAATCGACGCTGGCCCACCTCGAGCGGGACAAGGTGCAGCAGGATCGACTTGCAGCGACAGCCCTGTTCCTCTACGAACGGCTTGGAATGCACCGGGACGCGGCCAGGCGTTCCTACGTCCGCCCGTTCCGCGAGCAGGTCGAGAACCTGGGCAAAATCGTGTTCGGCCCCACTCTGGCCGTCGAGCTTGACCACGAGAACCTGCAGATCACCAGCCGTACCCTCGCCGGCGTCACGATCCCCTACGAATCACTGTCGGCCGGAGCCAAAGAGCAGCTGTGCGTGATCTCCCGGCTCGCCTGCGCCGCCCTGGTCAACCCACGGACTCCTGGCTCACCCGACATCGGCGCCCCGGTGATCATTGACGACGCCTTCGGCTACTCCGACACATCCCGCCTCGAACGCCTAGGTGCAGTGCTCGCTCTGGCCGGCCGCCAGAGCCAGGTGATCATCCTCACATGCACTCCCGAGCGTTACCGAAACATCGGCACCGCCAGCGTCGTGCGGCTCGACGGCCAACCACACCGATCGGCGCCCACCACGACAGATCCAAACGGGCCACAGCTCGCCGGAGCCTCCTCGGACGCAACACGGACGCCGCTGCCGACAGACGAAGGAACGCGGACACACGGAAAGTACCCCGCGACTCAAGGAGCGCCCGTATGAATACATGATCGAGGTGGACGAACTCCGGGGCGGGCTGAGCAGGCCGGGGCGGAGATCGCCGGTATCGCCGATGCCGCACGGCTGCCCGATCATGCGTTCCGGCTCGCGGTGCTGGAAATCCTGGAGAACGGGCCAGCCGACCCTTGAGCCCACCGCTCGATCGACCCAGTCGCGACAGGGTCGATCGAGGCGGTGATCCGGGCGCCGACACCCGGGCTGACCACATGATTGTCATCCACGACGTGGGCTAGGCCGAGGGCTATGCCCGCCGCAGGTTCGATGAGACAAGACAAGAGGAACAGTTGTCGCCTCGGCCGCTCAGCAGATCCGGTACCTGCCACGGATCGGATCCCTCACCCGTTCAACAAGCTCCACCAGCACGTCGGTGTGTGCCACCGAGAGCCGGTCCGTGAGGCTGAGTGCCAACTCTCCACGCCTGCTGACGCCTGATTCCCGGTGACATCAGGGTGACAAATGATCTTCGGTGCCGCGTCAGCAGGCTCTTGCGAGCCTGTGACCTGCGGTTCTGGGTGGAGCTGAGGAGATTTGAATCCCTGGCCCCTCGATGCGAAAAGGGTCCGGACCTCCGGGCTATCAGCGGTGATTCTAGAAAGGCCAGGTCAGAGGCTCCTCTTCAACGCAGTTGGGAGTGGTTCGGGAAGGGTCATCCAGAAGATGATCTCCCAAATTCCTCCCAATTGATCAAGGAGGAAGCTGCATGTCAGACGACCTTTTTAGAGTGGATCACGCGGCCGACGCGTACCTGGGAGACGAGCCGCCGGATCTGGGCCCGCTGCGGGCTCTGGCCGAGCGCGCCGAACTGGCGGACGCCGTGGCCGGGCTGGCCGACGGCAACGGCTGCCGGCTCGCTGATAGTGACCCGCTCGCTCCGCTGGCCCGCCAGATCGCCCGCGATCTGGTCGAGGCCGGGTTCACCCTGCATCACTGTGCGCAGCACCATCCGCTGTACCGGCTGGGCGGGGTGTGCCTGC
>OCTA010006097.1_pt1 | contig 10340 bp, 8 predicted proteins | sample 1538991 | NCBI WGS metagenome assembly OCTA01 (sample SAMEA3539302, study PRJEB22396) | soil metagenome | biome: tundra; feature: field; material: soil | place: USA | collected 2010-05 | depth 0.15 m | reverse complement strand
CCGCGGAGGCGATCGCATCTTACCGCGAAGCTTTGGACATCGCGCCCGATTTCACCGAGGCGAATCAAAAGCTCGGACGGACATTGGCGGATATGGGCCGGCCGGACGAAGCGATTCCGTACCTGGCGAAAGTAGTGGCAATGAATCCCGGCTTGGCAGAAGGACAGCGCGATCTCGGTCAGGTCTTAGTGGAGGCAGGTAAGTTTCATGAGGCGATTCCACACCTGGAGCAAGCCCGGTCGCTAACCCCGGACTCTGCGCGGATCGATTACCCACTCGGCGTCGCCTTGGCGGCGGCCGGGAGATTGGATGAGGCGATTGCGCGGTTTGAGAGTTGCCTGGCAGCCCCCTCCGGCACGGTCGATCCTGGAAACATTCACATCGACATCGGCTTTGCGCTGCTGGCGAAGGGAAGAACCGATGAGGCAATCGCCCATTTCGAACGGGCGCTCTCGACGATGCCTCGTTCCGCCAATGCGCACTACGGCCTCGGTACGGCGCTCTATTTGTCGCGCCGCGACTCTGTGGCCGCCCTGGAACACTGGCGAACCGCGGTGGCCATCGAGCCAAATCACATACCCGCGCTTATTCGGATGGCCTGGGTTCTGGCGACGTCTGCCGACGCCTCGGTCCGAAACGGAGCCGAAGCGCTAGAAATGGCCCGGCGTGCGATGGCTCTGTCGCGAGGCGACAATCCCGAGTTGCTGGATGCGATCGCTGCCGCATACGCCGATCGGGGCCTTTTTGCGGATGCGGCGCGAACGGCCCGGCAGGCACTGGACGCCGCAATTCAACAGAACCGGACGCAATTAGCGGACGCGCTGCGCGCACGTCTCACGCTGTACGAATCGGGAGTTCCCTTCCGGGAAGGGCGTCCCTGACCTAGCTTAGCTATAGCTAGAATTAGTGAATCGTGCGTGTCTTCCGATTCATGTAATCCATCAACAAATACTGCCCCAGCGTATACGGCGTGGTGAAGTAAGCCTTGCCCCGGCAGATTTCAGTTACCTTCTGCACGAAGTTGACTAACCCGTAATCGCTCGCCAGCATGAATGTATTGATGAGTATCCCCTGCTTCTTACCGCGATTGACTTCCTCCAGCGTGCGGCTGATCACCAGGGGGTCGAGACCGAAAGCGTTCTTATACACGCGTCCGTCTTCGAGCGTCAGGCAGCTTGGTTTGCCGTCCGTAATCATAACTATCTGGCGCATGTCCTTGCGCTCTTGCGCCAGCAGCCGCTGCGCCAGGATCAGGCCGGCGCGCGTGTTCGTATAATACGGTCCCACTTGCACGCGCGCGAGCTGGCTGATGGCCAGTTCCTCGGCCGAATCGTGGAACAGAACGCAACGCAGGCTGTCGCCGAATGAATGGCGCCGATCTCGCAAGCTAATCCTGGGCGGTGAGGCCCTCGAATCGGTACGTGTATTTCCAAAGGTGCTGCCCCCCCAAGGACAACCCAGGCGCCGAGAGTGCGAAGACCTGCGATGGATCCGGGACGACCTCTATTACCATCTCAAGGGGTCCGCCGCTGCCGAAGCTCAAACCCGGCTCTTGTCCCGTTAGCGTCATCGTCTCGTCGGAGGCGCGGGCGACCCAGGCCCACTGGTAGTAGTCGTATGCGCCTTCGTGGCTCACCAGCTTCACGGTGACCCAAGCGGTCGGGTCGCCGCCCGTCCATGTAATCGTGTACGACTGGCCGGCATATAAGACGCGGTTCGCCAACGCCGTGACGACCTGGATGGGTGAGCCGATTTGGATTGTGGATTGAAAGGCGCCCACGTCGGAACCGCCGCTTGCCGAGACCTTGAAGGAGCCCTGTTGGATCGTGCCGTTGGGGAGGGTTGCCTGATACACGGTTAGTCCGCTCACCTGCCCCGACTGGAACGGCGTCTGGGTTCCGTTCGCGGGCAGTGGGAGGTTGGCGAGAACAGTGCCGCCCTGGAGCGGTGCCATCGGGGCTGGCGTCGCCGCGAGACCGGGTCCCTGAACGGTAACGGTCCCGGCACCCAGGCTGCGATAGCCCGGAATCGCGCACGATGGGCCGTAGTAGGTATAAGCTGGGGCAAGGAGGCCACCCTCGGTAAAGACCGGCGGAGTGGGCGCCTGCCTTCCGGGAGAGGCTTGTAGGGAGACAGTAAGCGTGTCGGTCTCGGTTATAGAGGTAGTAAGGCCGACGGTTGTGGTCACCGTCTTTTCCCACATGATTTCGCCGTAACCTTGCGTGGGCGGGTCTACGCAGGTCCCTCCGCCGCTGGCAATACTTATCGTGACCGGTGGGCCTATGTTGTAGCCGATAAGCTGCAGCGGGACGGCACAGCCTTGGCGCACCGTTTCGGGAACTTGGGAGTTGAATTGGTCGAGGCCAACAAATCCGGGAGCGCGCCCGCTCCAGGAGGGGCCTGCGCCGGGATTCTCGTAAAAGTCGAATAGTGGGCCAGCGCTAATCTCCGGCGACGAGAGGGGGTTGGAAGAGGCCGGAACGCCATCCGGTGGCCGGTTGTTAATGTCGTCCCCGTTGCCCGTGCCATAAATGGAGATATAGTCACCAGGCGCAGCGCTGTTGGTTGGTGAATTGAGCGATGTACTTCCGTCTGCGCTAACGTTCAGCACGGCTCCCTGCCCGCAGCCGCTGACATCCATGGTGAAGATGCCTGGCACAGGGTTCGGACCCGTGATGACTGTCACGTACGGGTCGCTCATGCCAGCCGCGGTGCCCACCACGATGCCGTTGGCTGGACTGATGCCCGGGGTCGTATCGTAGTATGAGGGCATCTGGAAATTGACTTGGGTCGGAGAAACATAGAATAGCGGCGCGGCAATACCGTCAACGCTGACCGCGGTTCCGGCGAGCTGCCTGGGGAGCGGCGTGCTCTCCGCACTTTGCGTGGAGGCTGCCAGGTTAGTCCCGAATATAGTGGCGATGGAGCCGCCGGCCAGAGTGGTGGAGACGGCTACGGTCACGACGAGATCCCGCCCGGTCGAATAGCTGGCGGCGTTCACCACGCCGCCAGGGTTGATGACCGGCTTCTGGCCCCAGGCTAGCAGGGGCCAAATGGCGAGTCCAAATAATGTGCGCTTCATGTATTGGTTCTTCTGCGGCTACTGCGTTGCTGGACCGGAGACGGTGAATGTAAAGGCCCGGTCCTGGCCGGCCGCCGCCTGGAAGGCGATCTGCGAACCTGAGGTGTCCACCGTGTTGCCAGCGGCATCCTTCAAGGCCACATCGCGGCTGAACAGCCTTAACCAGAATGGTACGCCAGTCGGAATGACCAATTGGTAGTCGTGACCTCCTGTGTCGACAGCGGTATTCTGGGCTCCCTGGTAAGCTCCGCGTGCGTATTGAACACCCACCAGGAGCTTCCTGGGCGTCCATAGGCCATCGACGGTCTGTGGGAGCAGTCCCATCAGGTCATTAACTCTCACTTTTAAGAATACCCCTTTTGTAAGTATCACGGCCTGGGAAGAGGTTCCACCGGCCGGGACGGTTACTTGAATTGGTTGCTGCCAGATGCAGGGGTCGAGGTATGGCGCCGGGGCCACTTCCGCGCAGAGGACGTAGTTGCCGGATGGCAGGCCCGCTACGGAGAACTCGCCGTCTGCGTCTGTGGTGACCTGGCCTTGGGCGACCGGGCCGCTGGGGACATGCGATGCACGGGCGTTAGTAGCGGGGACGAGCTGCTGGTACGTCACTTCGGTGCCGGCGAGGGGCCGACCCTGCGAGTCTGTTACGAAGCCCTGTAGGGTCCCGATCGCGGAAGTAGGCTGGGCGAAGGCGGACGACACCGCGAGAAAAGCAAGGCATGCGATCTTGGTTGTAGTCATGGCTCATTCTCTTAGCGATTTGTGGGCGTGTATGGACCGTTCCCGTTGTAGTTGACGTTCTGATATTGCGTCCCGCTCGCGGGTCCCCCTCCGTACGGGAAGCAGACGCCGGAGGGATCCTCAAGCTCCATCCAGGGCCTGAAAACGACCGTCTGGGCGGCGAGCGCACTTTGATTAAATCCGGCGACGTTGTCGCTTGGCGCGCCTGGCGGCGTCTGGTCGGCCGGGACGGGCACGCCCCAGCAATACACACTTCCCGACTTCCCGGGATAAATCGTGCCGCCGTAAGTCTCTCCGATCACCACGGTGGCCGATTGAAGGCTCGCCAAGGTGAGGAAGTGCGGTATATCGCCATAGTCCAACGCCGCCACCTGCTGCATCTGGGCGTCCGTGTTCGCGATCCCGGTCACCGCCGGGTACATGTGGACGTCGACCAAGTCGGGCAGGGTGCTGTACACGGGGGATTTAAACATGAATCCTGGGCTTCCAGTCGTAGCGGTTCCGCCGCACACCAACCCATCTGTCACGGTGGAGTTAACGGCGGTGCCGATGGTTCCCCCGATGATTGCTTGCGCGACCGTGTCCAGGCCGAAGTTGCGTGCGTAGTCCGTGTATACGTTGGCGCAATTGTATGTCGCAACTGAGGAATCATCCCAGACGGCCGACCAAATGACCCGGCCCGGATCGAAGCCGTTTGCGCTCATTAGGGACCGCAGATTCGAGACGACATCCACCGTCTGCCCGGCCGCCAGCCCGGCCGATTGGGGCATCGAATTGTCGTACATGTAGCGGGTAAGGACGGTGAAAGCTTGGGTGTTGAACTCCTGCTGGGTTTCGAGCTCGTAAACGGTCACTAGGCCCTTTGCCGCGCCCAACACGGCATTGATTACGTTGAACTGGTTCGTCCAACCAAGGAAATACTGACTATTGATGGGCGCGCAATTGTAGCCCTGGTTGAGAGGGCTAGGAGTACTCCAGTAGTCTCCGATCGGGAACCCGTTGGACGGGTTCATGCCGAACGGCACATAGGGGTTGAACATCACCGTGGCAGGCGTGTCGACACAGCATCTTCCCCCCGACTGCGAGCAGTTGTAGCCTGCAGGCGTGGCGGGGCTAACGGTTTGGCTGGCTGGCACGGTGAACGTATTGGCAGAGCCGCCGCTGCTCCCGAAGGTGATTGCGACATTTTGAATTCCCGCGGCGTGAACGTCTTGGAAAAAAGCCTTGACGTTCTGGAGCCAAAGGTATTGGGCGTTGGCAGGTGGGCCGGGGCTCGGGCTCCAGGAAACCTGGGTCCAAGGCGAGCCGCAATTGGCAAAAACCTGCGAAGTACTGTCGCAGAAAGTCGCAAAGATCCGGACGCCAGTAACGCCCTGCGCCCGCATGTTCGCGAGAATCGTCTGAAAGCAGCTTCTGACGTTGGCAGCCGAAGGACAGCTTGTGGAGAATCCGTACGAGGCAGCCGGGTGGCCGGTATCGTAGTAGCTGAACGGCATAAAACTCAGGTTCACGTGCAGGTAGCTTGACGTCCCAATTTTGGCGGCGCTTCCCACGGTTGTGCACACAAGGAGAGCGGCGAGCAAGCAGCCTAGCCGCAAGAGAGAACGGCCGCGGACGCGACCGGAGGCTCTTCCTATAAACTCCATCGTTCCACCTCGATTCCCGCCACCATTTTACGCGGATTGGCGGCTAATAAGACCTTTATCACTGTTTTACATCGCAGTCAAGCCCTTTTGGGCTTTATCTGTTCTTTATTCGAGCCGGCGGAGAAAAGTGGGATCCGGTTACAACCGAGTTAATGAATCGTGCGGGTCTTGCGGTTCATGTAATCCATCAACAAATACTGCCCCAGCGTATACGGCGTGGTGAAGTAAGCCTTGCCCCGGCAGATTTCAGTTACCTTCTGCACGAAGTTGACTAACCCGTAATCGCTCGCCAGCATGAATGTATTGATGAGTATCCCCTGCTTCTTACCGCGATTGACTTCCTCCAGCGTGCGGCTGATCACCAGGGGGTCGAGACCGAAAGCGTTCTTATACACGCGTCCGTCTTCGAGCGTCAGGCAGCTTGGTTTGCCGTCCGTAATCATAACTATCTGGCGCATGTCCTTGCGCTCTTGCGCCAGCAGCCGCTGCGCCAGGATCAGGCCGGCGCGCGTGTTCGTATAATACGGTCCCACTTGCACGCGCGCGAGTTGGCTGACGGCCAGCTCCTCGGCTGAATCGTGGAACAGCACGCAGCGCAGGCTGTCGCCGGGATACTGCGTGCGGATCAGGTGCGCCAGCGCCAGCGCCACTTTCTTGGCCGGCGTGAAGCGGTCCTCGCCGTAGAGGATCATGCTGTGGCTGCAATCCAGCATCAGTACGGTGGCGCAGGAACTCTGGTATTCGCACTGGTGCACGTGCAGGTCGCCGTACTCCATGTTGATCGGCACTTTGGCGCCCTCGCGGCGGATCGCCGAAAACAGCGTTTCGCTGATATCCAGGTTGAGCGTGTCGCCGAATTCGTACTGCTTCGACGAACCCGATGCCTCGATGCCGGTAGCCAAGTCGCGCGTGTCGTGCCGGCCGAAACTGGACTTGCCCAGCGATCCGAGCAGGTCCTTCAGCGTCTTGAAACCCAGAAAGTCGAGCGACTTATCGGTGACTTCGAAGCGCACCTTGCTGTCCGGACCGTTGCCCGCGCCCGGCGCGCCTTGCGGCTCGTTGCCCGGCTGCTCGACGGTGATCTGCCCTTCGTCGATCATCTTCTGCACGAGATTGTCGAGCAGCTTTTGCATTTGTTCGGGCGTGAGGTTTTGGAGACGCTCCATCATCTCGCGCATGTTTTCGTTGTCGAAAAGATCGCCCTGTTCGAGAGCCTGCTGAATGGCCTTTTTAAAATCTTCCAGCGTGTGTTCGTTCCATTCGCTGAAGGGCATGTACTGCGTGTTGAAGCCGCTTTGCAGGAGGAAGTCGGAGAGCGCCTGCAAGAGGTCTTCGGCTCCGATGCCGAAGTCTTCGCCCGTGTATTTGGAATATTTGATTTTCATGGGGACGGCTTCAGTTATACTGACGCCTTATGTTCGGCCGCTGCGGCGGCCCCTCTTCCCGCGGCCCTTCGCGCTTGCGCTCCCCCGCCCCGAACTCGCGCTCCTCGTTGCGGCTGATGCGCCGGTGCGCGTACAAGCCCTCCAGCACAAACTCCGCGGCCGACACGCGCATTGCATCCGGCTCGTTGGCCGAAAGCTTCAGTGCCTTGAGCTTTTCCATCAAGCCCTGGATGGATCCCAACGTCCGCACCATGGCCGCCGCATCCTGACTCTCGTCGAGCTTCAGGGTGCCACCCAAATCAAACCACTGCACGATCTGCGACACATTGGCGCCTTCGAAATACTTGTCGTAAACCTTGCCCACCGCCACGCGGATGAGCTCGCGCGCCACCGCGTCGCCGCCCTTCAGCTCGCCTTCGTACTCCAGCTCCATCTTGCCGGTGATCGACGGCAGCGCGGAGTAGATATCCAGCACGCGGGGCACGGCCACCTGCTCCTTGCTCTTCAACGCCCGCCGCTCCGCGTTCGAAACCACGTTTTCCAGCACCGAGATGGGCAGGCGCTGCGAAACGCCCGAGCGCTTGTCGACGCGCTTGTCCTCGCGCGCCAGGAAGACCAACTGCTCCACGATTTCCTTGATGTACACCGGCACGCGCACGTCGATGGGAGTGTCGATAGAAGCGTTGCCTGAATCATTGCGCTTCAGCCAGGCCTCCTGTTCGGTGATCGCCATTCCCTGCTCGAGCGTCACCGGATAGTGCGTGCGGATCTCGCTGCCGATGCGGTCCTTGAGCGGCGTGATGATCTTGCCGCGCGCGGTGTAGTCTTCCGGGTTGGCGGTGAACACCAGCATTAAGTCCAGAGGGAGCCGCACCGGGTAGCCTTTGATTTGCACATCGCCTTCCTGCATGATGTTGAACAAGCCCACCTGGATCTTGCCGGCCAGGTCGGGCAGCTCGTTGATGGCGAAGATGCCGCGATTGGCGCGTGGCAACAAGCCGTAGTGCACCGTCAGCTCGTCGGAAATGTCCTGCCCGCGGCGCGCCGCCTTGATCGGATCGATGTCCCCGATCATATCCGCGATGGTCACATCGGGCGTCGCCAGCTTCTCTACATAACGATGCTCGGCCGTGAGATACGCAATGGGTGTGTCATCGCCTTCTTCCTGAATCAGGTTCCGGCAGCGCCGGCAAATCGGGCGGTAAGGATTGTCGTGGATCTCGCAGCCTTCCACATACGGCAGCACATCGTCCAGCAGCGTGGTCAACATGCGCATCAGGCGCGTCTTGGCCTGGCCGCGCAATCCCAGCAGAATGAAATTGTGCCGCGACAGGATGGCGTTCACCACTTGCGGCACCACGCTGTCTTCATAGCCCACAATGCCCGGAAACAAAGGCGTGGGACATTGCAGCTTGCGGATCAGATTGTGGCGGAGTTCATCCTTGACGGACCGGGTACCGATGCGGTCTTCGGAGAACGCGCTGTTGCGAAGAGCGCCGAGAGTGCGGGGTAAATCCCAGGTGGCTTTGGTCAACTGCTGCCCCCCCTTTGCCCGATTGTACCAGACGGGTAGTAGGACCGGCCTCCTGGCCTGTCAAGGTGGGACAGGCTTCAGCCTGTCAAGGCAGGGCGGGCCTCAGCCCCGCCTCTTGATACACTGAACGCTGGCGGATGCAGGTCGCCTTTGGAGTTTCGATGCGCAGCTTCGATATTCGTACTGTCGCCAGACTCGGCGTAACGCTGATGGCGCTCGCGACATTTCCAGCCGCATGGCGCGCGCAGCCATCGGATTCCGCCGGCACGGCCAACTTTGCCGGCCCCGGCAAGACGTCTACGTTCGCTTTCGAGTGGCGCAAGGGGATGATCTTCATTCCAGCCCGTCTCAACGGATCGAAGCCATTGTCCTTCGTCCTCGACACCGGGTCCACCCGAAACCTGATCGACCGCACGCTTGCCACCACTATTGGCCTGAAGGCAAGCGGAGCAGGTTCATTGCAAGGCGCTGGAGCGGGACGCATCCCTGTAGCATTCATTCACGGCGTGAGCATCGCGCTTCCCGGACTCGAGAGCGCCGGATACGAATTCTCCACGGCGGACCTGCAGCCGCTTGCGGCCAGCCTCGGCGTCAGAGTGGATGGGATCCTCGGATACGAAATCTTCAGCCGGTTTGTGGTGACCGTGGATTACCAAGCCAAACGGCTGACCCTCACTCTTCCGGAGGCCTTTCGCCCGCCGAGCGGCTCGGCGCAGGTACTGCCCATCGAACTGCGCGATAAATGGGCCTTTGTGAAGGCCGAGTTGGTATTACCCGGACCGGTTGCCGTCGAGGATAGCTTTCTAATCGATAGCGGCTCCAGCGATGCCGTTGACCATCCGATAATCATGAACCTGCAGTCGCGGGTCCCGGCCACGAGCGGCGTAGGTCTCGGCGCGTCCGTTCCAGGCGCAACGGCACAGGCGGTCTCCTTCCGCCTGGGACGCTATTCAGTCACCGCCCCAACCGTGAGTTGCTGTGGCGCAACCGATGCGACCAGCCGGCTCATTGGGAATGAAGTGCTACGGCGCTTTACGGTCACCTTCGACTACCCCGATGCACGCATATTCATCACGCCCAATTCTAGTTTCTAGTGTGGCGCACGCTTTAGCGTGCAGCGGCGAACTTCAGTTCGCCGTGGACGCCCCATCAGCTACATGCCGGCTCAGAACTGTCGGCTGAAGCCGACAGCAGCACGCTGAAGCGCGCGCCACAGGGGCTCGCGCTATTCCGCCCCAAACTCGAACACGTCCGTATTCGTCCGCACGATCAGCTTCCCCGGCCCGAAGGCCTTGCCCTCCGCTCCAAAAAACACCGCCCCGTCGGTGGACTCGCCCGGCAGCAGCTTGGTCTGCACGAAGGCGATGGCGGAGGCTTCCGCCGCGGCTTTCAATTTGGTCGAACCCAGTTCCGCCATGGCCGCCTGCCGCCGCGCCTCGTACGAGTTGGCCACCTTCATGTGCGGAATGCCATACAGCGCGATCTCATAGGCGGCAACCAGCTTGATCACATCGCCCCGCCCGCCCTTCTCCCTCAACAACTGCACCACGTCCCGCGCCGGCCAGGCATGCATCTCCGTGCCGTCGTCCTTCTTATATGAAAAATCCTCCGGCCGGATCGTGTAGGGTCCCGCCGAGCCGTTGGAAACCGCTACTTGCAGGATAGTGAATTCCCGCACGTGACCGGGCAGGTGCGCCACCATCAGGGTGACGCCGCCTTTCGTAACGGTCTGATATTTCAGGCCGTTCGATTCAAACTCAATCACTTGGCCGGGTACCGACAGGCACACTCCCAACAGAAAGGCCGCGGCGCGAGACAGAACCGGCTCCATGTAACTATATTACGATAAGTATGCTTATGGACACCGAAGAATCGTCCGCCACCCCCAACGCGGGAGTCCGGCCCAGCCGTTACGGCCTGGCCGAACACGGGATTCGCAACATCAATATCGC
>OCTA010006096.1_pt1 | contig 10342 bp, 8 predicted proteins | sample 1538991 | NCBI WGS metagenome assembly OCTA01 (sample SAMEA3539302, study PRJEB22396) | soil metagenome | biome: tundra; feature: field; material: soil | place: USA | collected 2010-05 | depth 0.15 m | reverse complement strand
CCTTTTCGACGTCGCACTCCCGCGCCTGGCGTAGGGCTTCAGCGCGTTCAAGAGCGCGCGGGTTGTATTCGCGGCATGGGCGGCAGATCCCATATTCGTCTAGCTCTGCGCCCGGCGCTGCCTCGGGCAGCAAGCAATTGCGACACGATCTCATTGCGCTAAATGATAGAAATACAAAGGCAAGCTCGATCCGGTGAGCCACGGGCGACGAACTGCGACGAAGTAGGTTAAGGGATGCGGCACTTGAGCGGAACCTGATGCTGACGAGTCCACGCCGCAGTTCAGCATGAAATCGACCTCACAGTTAGTCGAGCGTGGTGCGTTCGCGCCGAGAGCGAATTTTTCTCGCCGACCTTACCTCTTGGAAGCCGACGAACCGAAGCAAACACTTACTGTCTAAAAGCGGCTTGCGGACTGTACCGGCGCAGATTTCGTGAGCCAGAAGACGACGCGCCCGAGCTTTCTGGGTCGGCCACCGCCCACGTCCGGGCACCTCAGACAGGTTTGGACCGAACTCGATCTTGGAGAGCGAATCGCCCTGCGAGTTCAAGAGGCAAGCCGCTGCAGCAGCGACGCGCTTAGCTTGGACTGCCGACGCTACATTGCGAACAGATATGTTCGGGCCACGGGCAAGCCGATCGTGCGCGGGCCTAGTATCCGACGCCAAATTGCCGCAGCACACGCACCATGCCTGGAAGTCACGACAGTCCCCCGCATCGAGGCCAAGTACTGCATCCCGTCGTACTGAAGAACGTCGCTCGCACGTATCGCCTCGACACGGTCGATGTGCCAGCGCTTGTCGCGATCGATCTCGTAATACTTCCCAACCGGTTCACCGTCATTTCGGGGCCGTCGGGCAGTGGCAAGACGACGCTCCTGAACCTGATTGGCTGCATCGACCGGCCTGACCACGGCACGATCATCGTCGGCGGTCGGGCTGTGCAGGAACTCTCCGATGACGCGCTGTCCGACTTTCGGGCCCAGCACCTCGGCTTTGTATTTCAAAACTTCAATCTGCTTCCAGTGCTGACGGCCTTCGAGAATGTCGAGTACCCGCTGCTGCTGGCTCGAATGCCGCCAGGCAAGCGGCGACATCGCGTCAAAAGACTTCTCGCCGCGGTGGGTCTTGCCGATTTCGGCTCGCATCGGCCGGGTCAGCTGTCCGGCGGTCAGCGCCAGCGAGTGGCCATTGCGCGCGCCCTGGCACGCAGGCCGCAGCTCGTTTTGGCTGACGAGCCTACGGCGAACCTTGACAGCAAGACCGGTGCGGAGATCATCGAGTTGATGCGGCGCATGCAGCAGATGCATCGCGTGTCGTTCGTCTTTTCTTCGCACGATCCCAAGGTGCTCGAGGAGGCCGACGACGCTGTTTATATCCGGGACGGCCGCATCGTTTGCGTCGAGCGACGACGCACGCCGGGCGAGTCACAGCCGTGAATACGCTCTCACTTGCGTTGCGCAATCTTTTGCGAAATCGCCGTCGATCCTTGACAACGCTCATTGCGATGGTGCTCGGCTTGGTTGCCGTCTTATTGTTCGGGGGGTTCATCAGGGACATCACGTATCAGCTGCAATCGGACTACGTCGAGCGCACGGGCCATCTTCAAGTTCAGCGAAAGGGCTACTTTCTCTACGGCAGCGGTAATCCGGCCGAATATGGGATTCGGGGCTACGAGAAAATCCTTTCCCGGTTGAAAGACGATCCGGTTCTCGCCCCGATGCTTGTCGTCGCCACGCCGACGCTTCAATTCGGCGGCATCGCGGGCAACTTTGCCGCCGGCGTCTCGCGCACCGTCTACGTCAGCGGCGTCGTCGTTGACGAGCAGAACCTCATGGGCGAATGGAACGACTACCATCGTCGCGTCCTCAGAAAGCACCTGACGCTGACTGGGACTTCGCCCGACGCGGCCGTCATCGGCACCGGCGTTGCCCGTGTTCTAGGCCTATGCACTGCGCTGAACGTTCCAAACTGTGTCGCCATCAAAGAGCGGAGCGCGCCAGAAGCGCGCGACGCCGTCATGCCCGACGACATCGCATCCCTCGCAGAATCGACGCGGGGGACCAAGCCTGCGGCTGGCAGCGCCTCGCCGCCGCGTATCGAGATCCTCGCGGCAAACGCTCATGGTGCTCCGAACGTCACCGGGGTCAATGTCGTCAGAGCGGAGTTTCAAGGCATCAAGGAACTCGACGACGTCTATGTGGCGCTGCATTTGGCAAAGGCGCAGCGACTGATCTTTGGCAACGACCCGCCTCAGGTCACCGCGATCGCGCTGCAACTGCAGCACACGGCGCAGTTGGCGCTCGCGCGTGCTCGCGTTGAGGAGCTCCTTGCCGAGGCGAAGGCCGATGATCTGGAAGTCCTCGACTATGAAACGCTGAACCCCTTCTATGGCCAGACACTGTCGATGTTCGCCGCGATCTTCGGGTTCATCTCCGTCCTCATCGGAGCCGTCGTCCTCTTCACGATCAGCAACACCATGAGCATGACCGTCGTCGAGCGCACTGTCGAGATAGGCACCGTGCGTGCGCTCGGCTTGCGGCGCCGTGGCGTACGAGAAATGTTCCTCGCCGAAGGCATCGTTCTCGGCACGGTCGGCTGTCTGCTTGGCATCGTCATCTCGGTCGTTCTGGCTTGGGCGATCAACGCTCTGGGCTTGACGTGGACGCCCCCGGCTCGCATCGAGCCGGCGCCGCTCGCGGTGCGGGTTGCCGGCGAGTACCTGATGATTCTCGGCAGCGCGATCGGGCTCGTCGTCGTAGCCTCGGCGTCGGCGATACTTCCCGCGACTCGGGCATCGAGGATGAACATCGTCGACGCGCTTCGACACGTATGAGCTCTGTGTACCGGATGCACACCAAACGGGCCCTTCTCGCGACGCTGCTCATCGCATCGTTAGCGGTGGCATCGGGCGCTCGTGGCGCGCCCGATGCGCAGGCGATCCTTGCCGCCAGCGATGTCGTGCGCAACCCTTCGAAGCCGTTCGGTGTCGTCGTGACGCTGATCGAATACCGCAACCGCAAGCAGACCGACGCCAATACACTTGAGGTCTATTCCAAGGCCGAAAGTGCGGGGGGGCAATACCGCAGCCTGATCCGCTTCGTGAGTCCGCCGCGCGACGCCGACAAGCTCATGCTCAAGAGCGGCAACGACCTGTGGTTCTTCGACCCGGCAAGCAAGGCCAGTATTCGCCTGTCGCCACAGCAGCGACTTCTCGGCCAAGCGGCCAACGGCGACGTCGTCACCGTCAACATGGCCAAGGACTATCAAGCGGAATTGATCGGCGAAGAGGATGTGACAGACGGCGAGCGCCTCAGCCGGCACTGCTACCGGCTGCGGCTTGCAGAGCAATCCCCTGACGTCACCTACGACCACATCGAAATGTGGATCGAGATCGGTACTGCACGGCCCGTCAAGGCACACTTCTACGCCGAGAGCGACCGGCTGCTGAAGACGGCGTATTACCGCAAGTTCCAGCCGCAGCTCGGCCGGGAGCGCCCCTCCGAGATCGTTATCATCGACGGACTCGATCCGGGCTGGGTCACGGTCATGCGCTACAGTGAATATGCGTGGCGCGACATCCCAGACTCGTGGCTGCAGCGCGACTACCTGCCCCGATTCAAGCCGGAGTGACCATGCGCCAGACCGCCGCCGCGGTATGCCTTGCAGTTCTTGCCGTGGCGCCTGCAAGCGCTGCCGATATGCCGAGCGACGAAGCTGGCGATGTGGACGCGTTGTCGCTTGCCGACAAGGCGCCGTCAGAAAAGGCCGCCGCCCAGAGCTGGCGAGTGTTCGGCGAAGGCGTGCTCTCACGCTCGAGCTTTCGCAATCCTCCATCGTCGCAGGACGAAGGTCGTGCGTCGATCGACCTTCGCTTCGACAGTACGGTCGCACCGACCCTCAGGGCCGTGCTCTCGGATCGGCTCGACCTCGTCCACCGCGGCGAAGGCGTGCTGCCGCGCACAGACAATGTCAACACCGTGCGTGAGGCCTACCTGAGCTGGCACCTGACGCCAGATGCGATCACCGATGTCGGCCGCATCAATCTTCGATACGGCGCCGCGTTTGGCTACAACCCGACGGATTTCTTCAAAGCTGATGCGCTGCGCAGCATCGTTTCGATCGATCCAGTGAGCCTGCGGGAAAATCGCCAAGGGACGGTCGTGGTCCAGGCCCAGAAACTCTGGACCGGCAGCTCGCTGACAGCGGCCTTTTCACCTCGCCTTGGCGATTCACCCAATATGTCGACGTTCTCGCTCGACTTTGGTGCGACAAATCCGCACAACCGCTGGCTGCTCGTCGGCAGTCACAAGTTCACCGAAGAACTCAATCCGCAGATCGTCTTGTATGGCGGCGAACAGACTCCGACCCAGGTCGGCATGAACCTGTCGGGTCTCGTCAATACCTCCACAGTCGCTTACCTCGAAGTCGCGGCCGGCAGGGGCAGGAATCTGATTGATGAGGCAGTTGCATCGCCTGCTTCCGAGCACATGCAGCAGCGCGCTGCCGCGGGCTTGACCTACACGACGAGTTTCAATCTTTCGCTCACGGCCGAGTACGAGTACAACAGCGCTGCGCCCACGCGCGGGCAGTGGGACACTTTCCGGGGTGGTGGACCGGGCAACGCGTCGGCATTTCTGGCAACGGCGCAGATGCAACAGGATCTGCCCTCTCGAGACGCCCTTTTCCTCTATGGTTTTTGGAAGGACGTCGCAATTCGAAGTCTCGACGTGTCCGCTTTCGTGCGCTTGGACTCGCAGACGCACAGTCGAGAACAGTGGCTGGAGACGCGCTACCACTGGAGCAAGACGGAGGTCGCGCTGCGATGGCAGCAGTACTCCGGAGCGTTCATGTCGGTCTACGGATCAGTGCCGCAGTCGCGGCAGCTCGACCTCCTGCTGCGGCTGTTTCTCTGAAACTCCAGGGTCGACCGACGCTCTGTTTCGGCGCGGACACACGCTTTTATAATTTAAGCCGAGGCTGGCGCCAGAGTCAGCATCGGGGTTCACCTCTGGCCGCTGTCGTGCTGCTACGCGCGGATAAGAAGAAGACTGCCGATGCGCGTCGTTCGTGCAGAGGAAGGGTCTGGTTGTGACCGCTATCGTCGGAATTCCGTTTGGATCGAATCATTTGCGCTCGATGCTGCTGGACGAGCGCGCCCATACGGGACAGGTTGATGAGCAACCTGGTCGCAGGCTGCTCACCATTCGCGCCGCCGATTCCGAGGGGCATCGCGGTTCCGCGCATATCCTGGTCAATCGAATGTACGCGGGGCGCGGGTACAGCACCACGCCGGTGGATGAACGCCGGCGTCCCGGACGCATCACTTTGATTGGAACCGATCGAGACATCACTCGCGGCACCATCACCATCGGTTTTGACGGCAGCGACCATCTGATGGCTGACGACTGTTTCTCCGACGTGCTTGAGCAGTTGAGACGCCAAGCAACGGTGCTATGCGAATTCATCAAGCTCGCCATTGACGGCGTCGGCAGATCGAGGCGCGTGCTCGCTTCGCTTTTCCATACGGCATTCATTTACGCGCACCAGATCAAAGGTTGTGACCGAATCTTGATCGAAGTCAATCCCCGTCACGTTCGCTTCTACGAGGTGACGCTCGGATTCGCCAGGCTGACGGGCGAGCAGCTCAACCGTCGCGTCAACGCACCGGCCGTGCTGATGTCGCTCGACCTGGCATTTGCAGAGCAACAGATCCTCAGGGTCCAAGGAGGTAACGCTTGGAAAATGCGTTCGGGACGATCGCTGTACTGCTACTGCTTCTCGCGCGAAGAGGCCGCAGGCATCGCCGCTCGCCTGCGTGCCAGTAACCAAGCCTGACCCTCGCGGCCGGCGGCCGGGCCGAACAGGCGAGGCGAATCACATCGTTACAACTTCGGCAGAAAACCGCCCGCCGATCCGCCGATGATATGTAACCAGCGTTGCATGTCGGCTTGATCCATCGACATCCGAACCACTGGCGCCCACATGCGTGGCGATCTGTGCAGCGATACGAGGACGAATGTGATTAACGAGACGATGAACAGGGCGGCTTTCGAGTCGGACGGGCGATTTCACTCGATGCTCTCCGAGCCCATTGCAGAGCAGGCGCGGGTGCACGTCGGAGGTGATGATCAGCTATCGCAGCGCCTATTCAAGATACGCGCAGCCAACACCGCAGGGCAGCGCAGCTCGGCCAACATCTTGATCAAGCGCAGATACGCGTGGCGTGGCTACCAACCCGCGTTACTGCCAGCGCAAGAAAGCCTTGACCGCATCACACTGATCGCCAGTGACGAAGATGCGACCATAGGAACCATGAGCGTCGGCTTCGATGGCGAAGAAGGGCTGCTGGTCGAGGACCTCTTCCCACGTGAAGTACGCAGGCTGCGCGATTCCGGACGCCGGGTTTGTGAGTTCACCAAGCTGGCAATGGACAGCACGCTAGGCTCCAAACGGGTGCTTGCATCGCTTTTTCACGTGGCCTACATCTACGCGTATCGCGTCAGGGGTTTCGATTGCCTGCTGATCGAAGTCAATCCGCGGCACGTGAAGTATTACCAGAAGATTCTCGGCTTCGAGGTGATGGGATCGGAGCGCATGAATCTGCGAGTCAATGCGCCCGCTGTGTTGCTCTTCCTCGATTTCTCGCATACCGAGCAACAGATTGGCAGGTTCGGCGGTCAGCCTGAGTTGTCGGCCATCGAGCGCTCGCTGTATCCGTACTCGTTCTCGCTTGCCGAGGAGGCGGGCATCGTCGGACGGCTGAAGATATCTCTCGCGGCGATGCAGCCTGCCGGCTATCAGCACTAGCAGCGCGCTCGGGGGCGAGCGAGCCACACGTGAACCGGTAGCCGAGGCTTTGCTCACTCGCAGTTGACGCTGGCGCGGGGTGATCGTCCAGGTAAAGCTGGTACGCTCCCCCGGTCCTTCTTTGTCAACGTCGTCGATCCATGAAAGTTCTTCTGACCGGTGCGGCCGGATTCATCGGCATGACCACCGCGTTGCGGCTGCTCGCGCGCGGAGACCAAGTGGTAGGTCTCGACAACCTCAACCCGTACTACGACGTCCAACTCAAGCTTGACCGGCTTGCACGACTTCAGGTTCATCCCGGGTTTCGATTCGTCAAGCTCGATGTCGCCGACCGGCATGCAATGACCGAAGTGTTCGCAGCCGAAGCGTTTACCCGCGTCGTTCATCTCGCCGCTCAGGCGGGCGTTCGCTATTCGCTGCAGAACCCGCATGCCTACGTCGACAGCAACATCGTCGGTTTCATGAACGTGCTTGAAGGGTGCCGCCACGGGGCGGTCGAGCATCTCGTCTATGCCTCGAGTTCGAGCGTCTATGGGGGCAACGCGCGAATGCCGTTTTCCGAGCACGACAGCGTTGACCATCCGGTCAGCATGTATGCCGCAACGAAGAAGGCCAACGAGCTGATGGCGCATACCTATAGCCATCTCTACGGTCTGCCGACCACCGGGCTGCGTTTCTTCACGGTGTACGGCCCCTGGGGCCGGCCCGACATGGCGCTGTTCTTGTTCACCAAGGCGATCCTCGAGGACCGGCCCATCGACGTGTTCAACCACGGACAGATGCAGCGCGACTTCACGTACATCGACGACATTGCCGAAGGCGTGGTGCGGGTGCTCGACCGTCCTGCCACAGCGAACTCGAACTATCGGCCAGAACAGCCAGATCCCGCGACCAGCAACGTGCCGTACCGGGTGTTCAACATCGGCAACCACGACCCGGTGCCGCTGCTGGAGTTCATCGCATGCATCGAAGCCGCGCTCGGCAAAACTGCTGACAAGCGCATGCTGGCGTTGCAGGATGGCGACGTACCGGCCACTTACGCCAACGTGCAAGCGTTGCGCGAGTGGACCAACTGGGCTCCCGCGACGCCAATCCAGGCCGGCATTGCTCGCTTCGTGGAGTGGTACCGTGACTACTACAAGGTATGAGCGAGAACAGCGCGCTGCCAGGCAACGCGCTCTATTTGCGCCGGATCAGCTCTTCGATGAAGCGGGCCGGAATCGCGTAGCTGATTCCGGTCGGTTGGCTGAGCGCCGATTCCTTGGTGCCCTTGACCAGCACCATGTTGATGACGCCGACCACCTCGCCCGTCTGCGCATTTAACACCGGCCCGCCGCTGTTGCCGGGATACGCGGTCGCATCGAGCTGGTAGATGTCGAAACTGCCCTCGCGCAGCCTGCGCACCGTCTTTTCGTTGAGTTGCTGCGAGTTCGGCGCCGGCAGCGCGACGGCCGTAATCGACGAGATGATGCCGCGATGGGTCACCGGCCTGAAACCGAGTACACCGCCGATCGGAAAGCCGATGAAGGCGATCGAGAGACCCTCATGAATGTCCCTCGTGTCGGCGACCCGGAGCGCGGGCAGTGGACTGCCGTCGAATCGGAGCAGGACGAGATCGTGGGTCGTGTCGAGCTCGGCCACGACGGCTGGGCGCATCTCGAGCGGGCCCGTCTCGCTGGCGAGCTGGATCACCAGGGCGGACTTGCTGCTGTCACCGACGGGATCCGGCAAGACGTGGGCGTTGGTGATGAGCAAGTTGCCGTCGCCGACGACGAAGCCCGTGCCGCGAAACCCGAAGCGCGGGTTTTCGATCGCGTTGTAGGTGCCAACCGCGACGATCGAACGCTTGGCCGTGGCGATGATCTCGATTAGGCTCGCCTGGCAGCGCAGGCCCGCGCCCAGCCCCAACACGCCGAACAGGAGCTGTCGCCGCTTGGGCGATTGCATGGTCGGGTTCTCCCCCTGAACGACGCTCGAATCGGGCCGCGCTACAGCGCCTTGAGCAGCTCGCCGACTTCAGCCTGGCCGGCGAACTTGTCGCCCTGCTTGGCGAGTCGGTCGAGTTCGCTCTTGGCCAGCTTCTTGTCCCCGGCCTTCAGGTGCAGCTTGGCCAGGTCGAGTCGCAATGAGTCGTTGTCAGGGGCGAGCGCAACGGCTTTCTTCTCGAGCTCAAGCGCCTTGTCGAGCTGGCCGGCATTGGCCAGGATCGTCGCCATCGTGTCCATGAAGCTGGGCTCGCCCGGGTGCAACGCATTGGCCCTTTCGGCATAGGCCATCGCGCCTGGCTTTTTCAGCTTGTTTGTGATCCAGGCAAGGTTATTCAGCGCAATTGCGTTCTCGGGACTCAGCGCGACGACGGCGAGGTACTGAGTCTCGGCACCGGCGAAATCGAGTTTCGACAGTGCCAGGTTGCCGAGGTAATTTCGAAATGCGCCATCCTGGGGATGCGCTTTGACCCAAGCGGCCGCAAAGGCGTCGGCGTCGGTCTCTTTCTTTTCTACCATCAGCATCCCGTGCAACTTGCTAGCCAGCTCGGCCGACTCGCCGCGCTTGAGGCCCGCGCGATACTCGGCCTCGGCGGCGCCCCAATTCTTGGCGTAAGCGTCGATGTCGCCGGCGAAGTGGTAACCGACGCTTTCGTCGGGCCGATCCTTCTGCACCGCGCGTGCCATTGCCATGGCCTGCTCGGGTCGTCCGGCACTAAGTTCAAGCAGGATGAGGCTCTTCTGCGCGGGCAAGAACTTGGGTGCGAGTTCGAGCGCGTGGTTAAGGCTTTCACGAGCCGCGGACCAGTTCTTGGTGGCCATGTGGGCCTCGGCCAAACGCAACAGCGGTTGCGGCGACTTCGGTTGCAGTGCGGCAAGCTTGTTGAACGAACTGATCGCCTGTTCCGTGCTCCCTGAGGCCAGCTGCGCGCGCCCAAGCGCTTCGAGTAGTTCGGGGCTCGCGGGTAGCGCAGCCACCCCTTCCTCAGCGGCCGCCAGAGCGGCCTTTGTGTCTGCGGCGCGAAGATTCATCTCGATCAGCACAAGACGGGGGCGTGCATTGGTCGGATTGAGGCGAATTGCGTTGGCAAGAAGTGACGAGATCTCGTCTTTGCTGGCCCCGGTCCGGGCACGCAGCTCCACGATCGCCAGCAAGGCCCGAAGATCTTTCGGATCTGCGGCAAGCAGTTTGTCGAAGCGCTTTCGTGCGTCGTCGGGTTTGCTCTCGCGCATGTCCAGTGACGCCAAGCTGGTGGCGGCGGGGAAGTAGAGCGGGTCGATTGCGAGGGCACGCTCGAAGCTCTGCCGCGCAGCGGCGATATCCTGGCGCGCCAGCTGGACCTGGCCGCGTAGTTGCGCAGCCATGGGCTTGTCGGGCTGCTTTCGCTCCAATGAGTCGATCGCCTTCAACGCCGCGGGATAGTCTCGCTGGCGCAGCCGGTTGCTGATGAGCGCCATATCGGCAAGCGGGCCCTTGTCGGACGAGGCGATCTCCTGGAGTTGGGCGAAACCCACATTGGCATTTCCGCGCGACCATTGCGCCAACGCC
>OCTA010006095.1_pt1 | contig 10342 bp, 9 predicted proteins | sample 1538991 | NCBI WGS metagenome assembly OCTA01 (sample SAMEA3539302, study PRJEB22396) | soil metagenome | biome: tundra; feature: field; material: soil | place: USA | collected 2010-05 | depth 0.15 m | reverse complement strand
TCATATTCTTAAATGGCCCAACCGAAACCATTTCGGTCATGTTGTTAAATGACTTGACAGGGCGGCTTTTGGCTTTTGGCATATCGTCCAATGGCGGGGCGGCTTGCGCAAGGGTCTTCGTCGCTAGTCATTCCGTGAGCCCAGTCATGCGCCACGAATTGCTGGTACGACGGCGAGACCGAATTGATCGGCGACCCCAGTTCCCTGGTTCACCAGACTTTGTTGCCGGTTGACTTCGGCCTACGCGCGATTCACGTCCGCCTAGTGACGATTGACCTCATCTTCCGCGGCGGGTGACCTGGAGTTCAGCCAGCGTGTGTGTACTCCTGCTGCCGGCGACGCGGGGCGATTTTGCCCTGAGGCAGCCATTACTCTCTTAACATCGTGAGGTATACGGCGGCGGGAACTACCAGAAGGATGGCCGCCATCCCTAGGAGCAGGGTGCCGTGTTCGGCGACAAAAGCGACGGCGAATGGGAGCAGCGCCTGAAACTTGAAGGCGGCCAAACTCGACCCGGCCCGGTGCAGGGCGGACTGAAACCAGGCCGAGGTGGCTCCGAAGCAGGCGCCGAGCAAGCCCATAGCGCAAGCGAACGCGATCACTTGGGCTGCCGTGATTGGACGGCCGGCGGCTTGAGTGGCTTCGCGCCGGCCGCGCATCTGGGCGAGCCACCACACGCGGCCGGAATCGGGAACCACGGCGCGCGCGCGCAATTGTTCACGGTCGTCGTCAATGGCGCCGGCAATAGCCACCACATCGGCGCAGATGGTGCAGGCCGCGACATGCTCGCGCAGGCTGGCATCTACCTGCGCAGGCCAGCGGTTCTGAAGAACGGCGGCCAGGACGTCGGATTCCAATTCGCAATCGATGGGTTTCATGGTTTGCCTCCGCTGGGCGCGCGGCCCAACAATTCGGCCAGCTTTCGCCGCGCGCGAAACAACATGGGCTTCAAGCTGGTCGGACGCAGGCCGAGGACATCCGCGATCTCGCGGTGCGAAGCGCCCTCGGCATACGCCAGCCATAACATGGCCCGTTCGCGCGGCTTGAGGCGCGACATGGCGCGGTTGAAATCGGTCATGCGGTCGGTAGCGCCTGCGTCCTGGCCGGAGCTAACGCGCTCGATGTCGTCGCCCGCCGGGACGGAGGCCGCGCGAGCCAAACTGCGGCGGCGGACATCCCGCGCCAGGTTCGTGGCGATGCGATACAGAGAATTGCGGCGGTGGGTCTCGTTGTCGTAGGTGGCGGCGGCGCGCAGGAATCTGTAGAACGTTTCCTGAAGCAGGTCTTCGGCGAGTTGACGGTCTCCGGTAAGGCGGGCGAGGTACGCCCACAATCCGCGCGCGGTCCGCTCGTAGAACGCGCGGAATGTGTCCTCGTCCATCATGAAGCCCGCAGAGGCGTCATCGAGGGCGCTGTCGCGCTGGATATCGGTAAAGGCCGTCTCACGAAACATAGGAGAAGAGCGCGATTTTGCCCGGAATACTGGACTACCGGGTGCCTGGCATCGCGACGCGAGGCGCTGGAGATGCCGGTTCGATCAACCCGAGCCGCTGGGAGATCACAAATGAGATTATCGCCGAGATCACAAAGCCGACGCCGAGCGCGATGCCGATAACGCCCAGAGCATGGAGCGACTGGGAGGCGGCCTGGGAGGCGGCATCGGTGACTCGTCCGCCGACGATGTGCAGGCCGATACCGCCGGCGATCAGCACCACGCCGCCCTGCACGGACCAGAGAATGCGGCCGAGCGGCGCGCCTACACTGCGGGGAGTAGCGTCCAGGGAGATGGGCGAAGATTCCAGGAACTTGGCTCCGGCGGGCGACTGGATGTAGGCGAGCAGATCCTCATTGGCGGTAAAGCGATCGAGGAGTTTGGTGTGGGCGTCGGTCTGGACTTTGGCCAGCCGGCTCCACCTTCTGTAGTCAACCAGCGTGCGGATGAGCCAGACGAGTAGGCCGACCGCCAGGCCGAAGCCGGCGAAAATGCCCAAGCCATTCAGCACGTCTCGCCACATATCCAAGATCTCTGAGGCGGAGTCCTGATGAGCGCGGGGGAGGGCACCCTCGCCAACGTAGAATGACGGATTGCGCGCGACCTCGGGGTGGGTGTTCAGGAAGCGACCTTTAAGGGAACTGAAAGTGAATTACGGGCTGAAATCAGACGGGCATGGGGGTACTCTGATACTGAAATCGACGTCGTCATTCGGGAAGCCCGCAACAACCCGAGGTGAACGTGCTGTTCCCGAGAGGGCGATGTCTACAACCTCAGCTTTGCGCCGCTATCCTCTCGAACCAAAACTCCCATTCCGGATTCACCGCCAACCATGTGGACCGATGCCCCGTCGGATTCGTGATCGACCGCTCCCCGACCGACCCCGATGACCTCCGTCGTGGCGTGTCCGGCTCGAAGTGAATGCCAGCATAGCTGGCGGCGTCCAGGCGCGCTAGTTATCATTTTCATCGCGCACGTCCCGTGCCGCGCGCGGAAGGCACGTGTGAAGGTGGTGCTGGGCACCGACGCGGTGGCCGGCGCGCATGGCCGCAACGCCGAAGAGTTCATCTATCGGGTGCGGGACGGGGGCGACAGTCCCATGGATGCGTTGCTGAGCGGAACGTCGGTGGCCGCGGAATCGCTGGGGATGGCGGACCGGATCGGTTCGCTGGCGGAGGGGAAGGAGGCGGATATGGTGGCAGTGGATGGGAACCCGCTCGACGACGTCAACTGCGGGTCCGGCGGGTAGTGTTGTTGATGAAAACATGGAAGGGTGCATAAGGACGCACCGCCGGCGCATTCATTCCGGTCACCACGATCATCGATTTGCTCGAGCAGGGGTGCCGCTCGGACGTGCAGCGCCTGGCCACGCGGACCCGCTCACCACCCGCCATTATGTCCGCCGCGACAAAAGATCACCCGCAACATCGTCGAGCGGATCTCGATTTGAGGCGAGCGCGGTTCGTAATAAAGATTGAAGCATTGCTCGTACTGGCATTGCGCTCCGAACGCCCATGGGCGTATAATCTTGCCCAGCGCACCAATGTACCTTTAAGGAGGTAGCCTGATGTGCCTGCTGGATCAGAAAACAATTGAGAATTCGGTACGTGGCACCGTTTGGGTCGTGGCGTTGCTGCTGTGCCTGAGCGCCACCGCCGCGGCGCAGTCCGGTACCTATAGCAACATCATCATGTATGCCGTGCCGACACCCAACAGTGCCCCCGGTGGGATCACGCTGGGGCCGGACGGCGCCCTATGGTTTACGGAAACGGTCGGCAATAAGATCGGCCGGCTCAGCAAGAGCGGGCCGATCACCGAGTATGCCGTGCCGACACCCGGCAGCGACCCCGCTACAATAACGCGCGGGCCGAACGATGACTTGTGGTTCACGGAATGGTTTGGCAACAAGATCGGGCGCATCACGATAGCGGGGGCCATCACCGAATTTCTGATCCCGACCCCCAACTGCAGGCCAAATGGGATTACAACCGGACCGGACGGCGCCTTGTGGTTCGTCGAACAACAGAACACTGTAAGCAAAATCGGCCGGATCACCACCAGCGGAGTGATTACCGAATATCAGGGGCCTCCCAACACCAGTCCCTTTTGGATCACGGTCGGGCCGGACGGCGCGTTGTGGTTCACCGAAAATGCGGCCAGTAATATTGGACGGATCACCACCTCGGGCTCGGTCACCGAGTATCCCGTGGCCGCGCCTAACAGTTCGATAACGACCGGTCCTGACGGCGCCCTGTGGTTCACCGAATTTGGCGGCAACAAAATCGGACGAATCACCATCGGCGGTGCTGTGACCGAGTATCCGGTGCCCACAGCCGGCGCCGCTCCGGATGGCATCGTCACGGGACCGGACGGTGCCCTATGGTTCGTCGAACAGTTCGGTAACAAGGTCGGGCGCATCACGACCAGTGGCATTATTACCGAGTTCCCTGGGGCAGGAACCGAACCGTTGGTGATCACCCCTGGGCCGGACCACGCTTTGTGGTTCACGGCCTACGCCAGCAACGCCATCGCCCGCGCTCCCGTGTGCGCCCTCGGCTTGACCGCCAGTTTCGCCGGCAGTACTTTAACAACCAATTTCGACCTGGGGGTCGCCCAGTCCGCGATTTGGAGCATCCACGCCGGAGCTACCGTTCTCCTCAGAAAGGAGATTCCGCCCGTTGCCCCGCCGCGTCAGTTCTCCGTGAGCTTTGGGGCGTTCCCGAACAAGGGCAACGTGACCGTTACGTCAGTTTTATCTAACGGCCTGGGTCAAACACTCTGCTCCGAATGGACGACCGTGAATACGGGGCCGTAGTCGCAATAGCAAAATGGGTGTTGCGCGCCGATTCGCCAGTGGGCAGTGGTGTGAGGCTCCTTCAAAACCGCCCCTGCGAGCCATTGAGTTGCAATCGCTTGCGGGAGGATCTAGCATAAACGCGCGTTATGCTACGTCAATCCGCCCACCTCCCGAAGTCTGGCTGATGGTCTCAACTACCGTGGCTCTGACTTGTGCCCGGTTACAATGCGGTTCGGGAGGACACATGTCGAAATCGCGGAGACAATTCCTGGCCCGCACATCTCTTGGCTTGCTCGGCGCGGCTGCTGCTGGCCCTGGCAAAGCGCAGAAGCCCGCCGAACTTCCGCCTGGCGCGCCGCCCGCTTTTGGCGCTGCTCCAGCGGTCGGACCCGAGGTTTCGCCTTCCACCTTCGCCGAAGCGGAGAAGCTCATGCAGGTGGAACTGACCGGCACCGAGCGCGCCGTTGCAGCCGGCAGTTGGCGCACCACCATGGCACCGCTATACGAGCGACGCACCGGGCCGCGCAAGGTGGGGTTGGAACCGTCCCTCGCTCCTTATTCGCAGTGGGACCCCGTTTTGCCCGGCCAAAGCCGAGGGCCGGCGCGCGACCGATTTATCCGGACCAAGAATGATCCCGGACAACTTCCTGCAACCGACGCAGACATTGCCTTCGCGCCGATCGCGCAAACTCTCGCGCTGGATCGAGCAGCGAAAACTGACGTCGGAGAGGCTTACGAATCTCTACCTGGAGCGGCTTGCGCGCTTCGATCCGAAACTGCGTTGCGTAATCACGCTCACGCGCGAGTTCGCGCTCACGCAAGCCAGGCAGGCTGACAAGGAAATCAGGTCTGGCAAGTACCGTGGGCCACTGCATGGCATCCCTTGGGGCGCCAAGGACCTCGTGGATACCGCGGGCATCCCAACCACGTACGGCGCTGAGCCATTCAGGGACCGCGTGCCCACCCAGGACGCTGCGGTGGTGAAGCGTCTGCACGACGCAGGCGCAGTGCTGGTCGCCAAGCTGAGCATGGGGGCGCTCGCGCTGAACGACATTTGGTTCGGCGGCCAGACGATGAACCCGTGGCTGCTGGAGGAGGGATCGTCCGGGTCGAGTGCAGGCCCCGGCGCAGCTACGGCGGCGGGATTGGTGGGTTTCGCCATCGGGAGCGAGACGGGTGGAAGCATCATCGGCCCGTCCATGCGCTGCGGAATTACCGGGCTGCGGCCCACCTACGGCCGTGTGCCGCGCACCGGCGCGATGACGCTCTGCTGGTCGCTCGACAAGCTCGGCCCCATGACGCGCAGCGTCGAAGACGCCCTGTTGGTGCTGCAAGTCATTTCCGGTCCCGACGCCGGCGACGTGTCCAGCGTATCCAGCAGATTGGATTTCGATACAGGCGCAACCGTGGAGGGGTTGCGGGAGGTGAAGCAGTCCGAGACAGCTATCATGGTTCATTGGAAAGATTCAAATCATGACCCCTTTTTCCGTCCTGGATCTTTCGCCCATTTTGGAAGGCAGCGACGCCGCGCAGTCCTTTCGCAACACAGTTGATCTCGCGCAGCATGCCGAGAGATTGCGGTACCGCCGTTACTGGCTGGCCGAGCACCACAACATGCCTGGGATCGCCAGCGCCGCCACCGCTGTTTTGATCGCGCGCGTCGCGGCCGCCACGTCTACTATCCGCGTCGGCGCTGGCGGCATCATGCTGCCGAATCATGCCCCGCTAGTGATCGCGGAACAGTTTGGCACCCTGGAGTCGCTATTTCCTGGCCGGATCGATTTGGGTTTAGGACGCGCACCTGGCACCGATCGGGCGACCACCCGAGCGCTCAGGCGAAACCTATCATCCGATGTCGATCAATTCCCCCAGGATGTCGTTGAATTGATGCACTACTTGCAACCGGCGAAAACAGGGCAGATAGTTCATGCGGTGCCAGGAGAGGGCTTGAACGTGCCTCTCTGGATTCTGGGGTCCAGCCTCTTTGGGGCCACGCTCGCCGCGGAATTAGGTTTGCCTTTCGCGTTCGCTTCTCATTTCGCTCCGGCACAGATGACGGCGGCGCTCGCGATCTATCGGGAGCATTTTCAGCCATCCGCGCAGTTGGCCCGCCCTTACGTCATGTTGGGGTTCAACGTTATCGCCGCTGACACCGACGAAGAAGCGCGCTTCCTCGCTTCGTCCGTGCAGCGGGCGTTCGTGAACTCGCGCAGCGGTCGGCCATCGCGTCTTCAGCCGCCGATACGGGACTACGAGCAGGGGCTTATGCCACATGAGAGCGCGATTATCGAGCAAGTGCTCACTTGCGCGGCGATTGGTTCTCCTCGGGCTGTTCGCGAGGGGCTGGAGGCTTTTATCGCTCGCGCGGGAGCGGATGAGCTGATGATCACCTCTCATATATTCAGCCACTCGGCGCGGTTGCGGTCCTATGCGATCACGGCTGAAGTCCGGGATACCCTGGGTTGAGCCTCGCATGTTCTGGCGTCATCCATGTCCAGGCTATGCGGGTTCTTGAGCGATTCGGCGGCTCGGCGTTAAGCTGGCCTCATTCGATGTTTTAGAATGTTTTTCCGTGGGACAGGCGCCTGCCGGTCAATCACGATTGGAGTCAGGGTTGTCTCAGCCGTCACACAAGCGCTCAGTGCAAGGATGCGCTGCAAGGCCCGAACAGTGAAAATTGCGACCTTCAATATCAACAACATCAACAAGCGTCTGGAGAATCTGTTGGCCTGGCTAGACCAAGTTGCGCCGGATGTCGTTTGCCTCCAGGAACTGAAGGCTGCGCAGGAGGCATTTCCCGTGGATTCCCTTCGCGCCCTCGGCTACGAGGCCGTGTGGCGGGGCGAGCGTTCCTGGAATGGCGTGGCCATCTTGGCGCGAGATCATGCTCCAGTGCTGGTCCGCTCCAGCCTGCCCGGTAACCCGCAGAACTCCCAGGCGCGGTACATCGAGGCGGCGGTGAACGGAGTCTTGATCGCTTCCATCTATCTGCCGAATGGAAATCCCCACCCTGGGCCGAAGTTCCGATACAAGCTTGCGTGGTTTGAACGCCTCATCGCCCACGCCGCCGGACTCATTGCGGCCGGCGTGCCGGTCGTATTGGCGGGCGATTACAATGTGGTGCCGGCGCCGCAGGACATCTATCCAACTCGCTCCTTAGATGACAACGCGCTGATCCAACCGGAAAGCCGTGAGGCTTTTGCCCGAATGCTGGCTCAAGGCTGGACCGACGCGCTGCGGCGATTGCCCGAATGGGCCGCTCTGGACATTCTAGGACTATAAGCGCGAGCGATGGCCAGCCGACAAGGGCATGCGGCTCGATCATTTCCTTCTCTCGCCGGTGGTGGCGGAGCGGCTGGTTGACGGCGGTGTAGACCGACGTGTGCGGGGCGAAGAAAATGCGAGTGACCATGCTCCCGCGTGGATCGTGCTTGATGTTTGATATTGCAACCCTCCTTTACTGGTGTGGGAGCCGTCAAACCTTAAGCAGCCTTACCCCGGCTCATTCCATTATCTGAGTCCGCTGGGGATCTCCAAAAGCGACAGCCTGGTTGAGCGGATAGAATTGGAGAACTACGAACGGAATTGCCCGGAAGGAGCGTTCTTCGCGTGTTAGGCATCTTCGATTCGGCCATTATCGTCATCAGTCTGGCGCTCGTGGTGGGCGCGGTACTGCGTGCGGCGGGCAAGAAGCAAACGGACGCCGAATACTTCCTGGCCGGGCGCGACCTGCGGTGGCCATTCATCGGCATGTCGCTGCTGGCCTCCAATATCTCAGCCGAGCATGTGGTCGGCCTAGCGGGCGACGGATACCGGGTTGGCATGGTCACCGGCGGGTTTGAATGGATGGCCGCCTGGTGCCTCATTATTCTCGCCTCTATGTTTGTGCCGCTCTATCTGCGCAGCAGGATTTACACCATCCCCGAGTTCCTTGAGCGTCGCTTCGGATGGGGACTGCGTGCCTTTCTCTCCGGCAATCTGCTGGTGATGAACGTGCTGACCAAGAACGCCATCGATCTTTGGGCGGGCTCGCTGCTCTTAGTCCTGCTATTCGGTTGGAACCAACTGGCAGTTATGATCGGCCTCTCCATTTTCACCGCCCTCTACACGATGAAGGGCGGCCTGCGCGCCGTGGTCTACGCGGACATGGTGCAGGGCACGTGGCTCATCGTCAGCAGCATTGTCCTCACCATCGTCGCTTTTGTCGCCGTTGGCGGGTGGCATGGCCTGACCGCGCGTGTCGATCCCGGGCTCCTTCATATGGTGAAGCCGCTCGATTCCGAACTTCCCATCACCGGCTTCCTGATCGGGAATCTGTTTGGCGGAATGTTCTATTGGTGCATGGACCAGACCAACGTGCAGCGTGTCCTAGGCGCGCGCTCCGTGGATCAGGGCCAGAAGGGCGCCATCTTCGCCGGCTTCCTCAAGCTGCTCATCCCCTTCGTCCTGGTGCTGCCTGGTGTCATCGCCCGAGCCCTCTATCCCCACCTTCCAAAGGCCGACATGGCCTATCCGCGTCTGGTCAGTGATCTGCTTCCCGTCGGGCTTCGTGGGCTGGTGCTGGCCGGACTCATCGCCATCCTGATGTCATCGATGAGCGCCTGCTACAACGCCAGCGCCACGCTTGTTGTCCGCGACTTTTTCATGCGCTGGAAGCCGGGGCTTTCGGATCGCGAGCAGGTTGCCATCGGGCGCAGAGTCACTGTTCTGATGGCCGCGCTCGGCGTACTGGCGGCTCCTTTAGTTGGACTCTCGGTCACCATCTGGCATTATCTGCAGATGCTCTCGGCGTATCTGGGCGTACCTCTCGGCGCGGTGATTTTCATCGGCTTGCTGTGGAAACGCGGGAACACTGCCGGGGCGATTTCCGGAGGCACGGCAGGGTTCGGCCTCGGCGTGTTCCTGTTTCTCGATCAGACCCTCGGCTGGGCGCTGGTGTCGCACCCCTATCTGACCTCATTCCTCCACCGTTCGATCCTGGTGTGGTTCTTCGCAGCGATCACCATGATCGTGGTCAGCCTCCTGACCGCGCCGCCGCCCGAGTACAAAACCGAGGGCAACGTGTTCGCTTCAGCAGCGGGGCAGAGTCTGGGAGGAACGGATTATCGGATCTGGGCCGGTGTGCTGTTCGTCTGCACGCTAATCCTGTGGTGGACCTTCCGCTGAGCATTCTCAGGAAATAAGCTTGACACTGCTCACGTCGCGTCCACGAGCATCCGTTCGGCGTTAGACGTTGACGAAGGGTCCTGGGGCTGGGGAAGCGCTAAAGCGGGGACGGCCATTCCGGGATTATTGCACAGTGGTAACGGGTTGGCATGCTGGCGAAATCTATCGCCCTTCGGAGAGCCACGTTTTTCTTGCCTCCTTCCAGTTCAACGCGGCAATTGGAAGGACTGAAACGCGGTCCCGTTAGGGAACAAGTTCCCGAACGGCCTAAAGACGAAAAAGTCTTAAGCTTACGCCCGCCCTTGCGCTGGGCCTTGGTCAAGCCGCAGACGACCGACGACCGGTACACGTGGATTTAACTGCAATAAGATGAATGAGTGGGGGAGCCACTGACGTGATGCGTTTCTGTTATGCAGCGATCCTGCCCTTTATACTGTTCCTGCCGGCGGCGGAAGCTCTGGCAGAAACGGTCAACACTCGGATTCTCAACCGCGCGGTGAACTCTTGCCGGACGAATCGCATTGGAATCGTGCCGATACCCGCGAGTATCCACCCCACGCGCCGACGGTCAGCTTATACTGCGCAGTGCGCCAGGCAACGGAGGAAGTGCTAGGCGAATCCTCGCATCGGACCACGGCGATGGAAGAAGTGCGGCAGGTGATCGAAGAGAAAGTGGGGAACAAGTACGACCACCGTCTGATGGGATACAACAACGACCCAACCACTAAGCTCGCCGATATCCAGGCCGTTCTGAAAACGGCAGCAGAGAGGCTGGACCGCCGCCTTGCCGCGATCTCGCCGCGCTCATTTGATCGCATGTTGCTGCTCGAAGAGAAAGGGGAAACCTCGGCGAGCGTCAGCATCGGCGATCTGAACGGCGACGGGTA
>OCTA010006094.1_pt1 | contig 10346 bp, 9 predicted proteins | sample 1538991 | NCBI WGS metagenome assembly OCTA01 (sample SAMEA3539302, study PRJEB22396) | soil metagenome | biome: tundra; feature: field; material: soil | place: USA | collected 2010-05 | depth 0.15 m | reverse complement strand
AAGATCGATCATCAGCATCAATTGCGCGCGGTGGACGGTTTGCTCACTGGTTTGCACGAACCGGAAGCGAGTCATCTGGATTTGCTGAGTGCGTTTTTGCCGGCGGAGAAAATCCGCGCGGCTTACCAGGAAGCGATTGAGAGAAAATATCTCTGGCACGAGTTCGGCGATTTGAATCTGATTCTGTAGCAACGTTCGGCGACGCGAAGTCTCAACCCTGCGAGGCCTGAATTCTAACCGCGGATTACGCGGATTTACACGGATAGATAAGAGAATCTGGAAGCCAGGAATCCAAGAAGAATTTCCAGCGAACTCATGGTTTTCTGGTTTGATTCGTTCGCTCCCGCTCACTTACCGCTTACCTGCAGCGGTCGGGACCATCTACCCGACGGCGTCCCCGCTCGCCGTGTTCGAGATTAGAATTTCGTTCTTCACCGGTTTTTTCTGATCCGTGTACATCCGCGTAATCCGCGGTCAAATAAATCTGACTCGCGCGAATAGCCTTGACCTTACGAAAGCGGTAGCGCCAATAATGTGTTGGTTACCCGACGACAAGGATCTCTTATGCTTCGAACTCTTCCAGCAAGTCTTCAGTCTTTGGCGCGGACAAAAATGACGATCGCTGTACTGCTCTTAGGATCGATGTATGCGCCAGTTGCATGGGCGGGCCCGGGGCAAACTCACCACTTAAGTTCGACGCATGCGCCGATCACATCAGGGGGTGGGTCGCCGCCGCAGTTTACCAGCGACGATAACACGAAATTTATCGTGAATCAGTTCAACCCATTTGACGTCACCACCACGACCGATACACCCGAGACAATCGATATGTTTGGCTCGCTCCCAAGCGGAGTGAACTTTGTCGATAACGGCGATGGAACAGGGACGCTCTCCGGGCCGCCCGATTCCGGCTCGGGCGGTATTTATTCCTTAACTATTCACGCCTGTAATAGCGGGGGATGTACGGATCAGAGTTTCACGCTGACCGTCGAGGAAGCGCCGGCAATCACGAGCGCGGACAACATCACCTTCACGGTGGGTCAGTTCGATTCGTTTCAGGTCACTACTACCGGGTCGCCCCCGCCGACGTTGAATTGGCAAAACTCGCTCCCGAGCGGGGTGAGTTTTGTGGATAATGGCGATGGCACGGGAACACTCTCCGGGATGCCGGATGCCGGGACGTTCGGTGATTATTCTTCCACGATCGAGGCTTGTAATGATGTGAACTGTGCCGATCAAAGTTTTACGTTGACCATCCAGGAAGCGCCGAGCTTCACCAGTTCGGACAGTGCGACGTTCACGGTAGGTGTGCCGGGTACATTTACGGTGACGACTACCGGAACTACTCCGATCAGTTTATCGGTGTTCAGCGGCAGTTTTCCGGCGGACGTGCAGTTCGTCGACAACGGAGACGGGACGGCCACGATCTCGGGAACGCCTCAGAGCGGGACGGACGCGGATTATCCTCTGTCGTTCCAAGCCTGCAATAGCGTGGATTGCACCACCTCGAGTTTTACGCTGACGGTTAATCCAGCAGGGCCGCCACCGCCACCGCCATCCTGCACAACGCCGCCTACGGGGATGATCGCTTGGTATCCCGGAGATGGGAACGCGAACGATTTGATTGGCGTGAACGATGGGACATTGGAGGGGGGAACGACGTTTGCGTCGGGCGAAGTGGGACAAGGTTTTAGCCTGAATGGGACCAGTGATTACATCGAAATTCCGAACAGTCCCAGCATCAGCATTACGGGCGCGATTACGATTGATGCTTGGATTCAACCAACGGCGGTGACAGGACAGGGAAGAGCGATCGTGTCGAAGTATGACAGTGGCGCCGGTCAGTTTAGCTACAATTTCATCATTGATACGGATGGGAATCTAGTATTCCGGGTCTATAACGGGACTAATCCGGACTTTCGCGGGGTCAAAACTTCAACTCCGCTGACCGCAAATGTCTTCACGCATGTCGCGGCCACTTTCGATCCCGTTACGCAAGACATAAAGATTTACGTGAATGGACAGGATACGAACGCCGCACTGGAAGCGACATCTTCTTCTCTACCCGGGATCAATGATACAACGACGCCGGTGTGGATCGGGACCTATAAAGAAGGGGCATCGCTGATTGCTTTCTTCCAAGGCATCATCGACGAAGTGGAGCTCTTCAACCGCGCTCTATCGCAATCAGAAATTCAGGCCATTTCCGATGCCGGCAGCGCGGGCAAATGCAAGTGCGAGATTCCGCTTAAACCCGGCGGAAGTCTGACCTCATTCGCCGCTGGATCTAATGACGGCTTTGACACCGGTCGCGGCGTGGTATTTCAGGCCGACGAAGCATTGTCGGTCGCCGGCGCTGGGTTATGGACCAATCCGATGGGCAACACCACCATGACGGTGAACTTGTGGGAGACGACAACGTATCCCGGTAACGTAGATAATACTTTGCTCGCGACCGGCACCAGGACGCTGCAAGACCAGGGACTCGGTTTTTATGATGTCGGCTTCAACACGCCGGTCGTCCTACAGGTGGGCCACAAGTACCACATCGAAGTTGTGTACAGCAACGCCGGCGAGCAAAACTTCTATTACAGTTTCGATCAAGGCGACGTGAATATCGGCCCGGTAGATGTTCTCGATGGCACACTGGACGGTAACACGGCGAACGAGCTAATGCCGCTCATCCGGCTGCTCACCTGCGACGCCCCGCCAGCGGAATTGCAACTGCTGAATATATCCGGGCGCGCGTCGGTCGGTACCGGCGATAACGTTGCCATCGACGGCTTTATCATTCAGGACGATCCAGCAAGTGTGGCAGGAAGCCATACCAACGGCGTTTCAGGGCCGACCAAGCAAGTGCTTATTCGTGGCATCGGTCCATCGCTGGCGGCTTTTGGTGTGGCCAACCCGTTACAAGATCCGGTGTTGGAACTGTACGATCACAACGGGACTATTATCGCTTCGAACGATGATTGGCGGGTGCCGAGCCAAAATGAAACCGATGTCACGGCGACGGGACTGGCGCCGAGTGACGATCATGAATCAGCCATGGTGGTCTCTTTAAATACTAACGCGGCTTACACCGCGATTCTGCAGGGCAAGAACAACACGACTGGCGTCGGTTTGGTCGAGGTGTACGATCTGGATAAAAACGGGGCCGCGCATCTCACTAATCTTTCGACCCGCGCGTTTGTTTCCACCGGCGACGACGTCTTAATCGGCGGCATAATTATTGGCGACGGTAACACCGCACAAGTTCTCTTTCGCGCCATCGGTCCGAGCCTGGCCAATTTTAATGTGAACAGCCCGTTGCAGGACCCGGAACTGGACCTGTATGACGGGCAAGGAAACCACGTTGCCCACAACGACAATTGGAAAGAAGAGCCGGATGGAACAGCGAACCCAAGTCGCGAAGCTGCGATTAACGCAACGGGTCTTGCTCCAAGCAATGACAAGGAAGCGGCGATTCTGTTTGTGCCAGCTCCCGGCGGCTACACTGCCATCGTGAGCGGAGTGGGCGGGACAACTGGTGTCGGACTGGTCGAAGCATATCGGCTGCAAAACTAATCCGGAGAACGAACACCCGGCTCGATCCGACAGGGTAATTGTCGACCTTGCGCGCTTCGCCTAAGTTGACCGGGTGATTTCGTTCATTGTTCCTGCTTTTAACGAAGAGCGGGAATTGCCCTCCACGTTAGCTGCGATTCGATCCGCTGCGACAAGCGCGAGGCAGGAATACGAAATCATTGTCGTCGATGATGCTTCCACCGACGCGACTGCGGAAGTAGCGAGAGGTCCCGACACGCAGATTGTTTCGATCAATCGCCGTCAAATTGCCGCCGCCCGGAACGCGGGAGCGCACGCGGCGCGCGGAAACGTTTTGTTCTTTGTCGATGCCGACACACGAATCAACGCGCGGCACATTACCGATGCCATCGCGGCGCTGGACGCCGGTTATGCCGGCGGCAGCGCACGCTTGATTGCGGACGGCGACATTCCGCGATGGGGCCGCATTTTTATGAAGACTTTCTGCGCGATTTACTTTGCCGTAAATCTCGGTGCCGGTGCGTTCCTTTTTACATCTCGCAAAAACTTCGACGCGATCGGTGGATTCGATGAGCAATTTTTTATCGGCGAAGAAATCTATTTTAGTTTTGCATTGAGAAGACTTGGACGTTTCAAAGTTTTGCGCGAACCAGTTGTTACCTCAGGCCGGAAACTCCGCATGTATTCTGGCCGTCATATTTTCTCGAAGACATTGTCGGTTTTGCTCGGTGGACCGAACGCCGCGCGCTCGCGAAGAAAGCTGGATCTTTGGTATGACGGCAAGCGAGAAACCCAGATGCCATGAGCTCAAGAAAAACACCAACTCGGAAAAAGGATTACCGAATCGCAATCGCGAAGACGCGCGAGGATCTACGCCGATGTTTCCCGGTTATGCGAGAGCTGCGGCCGCATTTCAAGAGCGCCGAGAAATTCGTGCAACAAGTCTTACGTCAGCAGCGCGACGGTTATCTGCTCGCTTTTTTGGAGGCGGACGGCGAAGTGCGCGCCGTGGCCGGCTATCGATTCTTGGAATCACTCTTCTCCGGAAAGTTTCTCTATGTCGATGATCTGGTTACGCGCGACCGCGATCGCTCTCGCGGATTCGGTGGCGCGCTGCTCGATTGGCTAGTGGAACAGGCGCGCGCAAATCGCTGCGACACTCTCGAGCTCGATTCAGGCGTGCAGCGATTCGACGCGCACCGCTTCTACCTACTCAAGCGGATGAACATCTCCTCCTATCATTTTCGAATCAAAATTCAGTGACGAGCGATGAACCTATGAAAAACGAAAATCCCTGGATCGAAATTTGTCCCGGAATCAAACGCCAGACCGTGACCAGCGGAAAAACGATGTACCAGATGATTGCGAAACTGGATGCCGGCAGCAAAATGCCGGAACATCGGCATCCACAGGAACAGATCGTGCACATTCTTGAAGGCCGGATGCGATTGATTGTCGATGGAACGCCGCACGAGATGAAGACTGGCGATTCCTTTTATCTCGCGAGCAACGTGCCGCATGGCGTGGAAACAATCGAAGAGACGCGCGTGCTCGACACATTCAGCCCGCCGCGTGATGAATATCTCGCCATCGACGAAGCAAATCGTCTAAGAATGGCGCGGTAGATGTCGATCTTGCGTCGGGAAAAAAGTTGGCAATGGCGATGACGACTGTGTTAGTCTCCACAACTTAATCAAAACACACCTATGATACACATCCTTTGGTCGATTATCGTCGGTTTCATCGTCGGCTGGATTGCCAAGAAAATTATGCCGGGTGTCGAACACCTCGGCTTCATCCTTACCAGCTTGCTCGGCATCGGCGGTTCCATCGTCGGCGGTTTGATCGCTCGACTCTTTTCGAAACCGGCGCCCGGCTCTTCGTTTCACGCGGCGGGATTCATCATGTCCATCATTGGCGCACTGATTCTGCTCTTTATCTGGACTAAGCTGGCCCCCGCTTGAGCGGGTTGACGCGCGCAAGGCGAAGTTGAAAACAAAGGAGTTTGCGAGCAACGCCGAGGTTGCAACTCTGGTCGAAGCGTTTGAAGCGGCGACGATTCCGCCATCGCAATTTACCCACACGGCGCACATCGCCGTGGCGCTAAGTTATCTGGCGGAGTTATCGCTGCCCGACGCGAAGGCGCGCATGCGCGAGAAGCTGTTGCATTTCACCGCCCGTCACCATGTCGATGTTTATCATGAGACACTGACGACTTTTTGGATGCGGTTGCTGGATCATCTGGCCAAAAATCATTATGTCGATGTGCCTTTGTGGCGCCGGATCAACTTGATCGTGGCGCGCTGGGGAACAGCTGCGCCGGTCGAGGCGCATTATTCCCGCGAACTGATTACATCAAAGGCCGCACGCGAAGAATGGATCCCGCCAGATCGCTTGCCGCTTGCATTTTGATTTCCAAAGCGATCGCAAGCTGAAATAAGTAAGATATGAAAATCGTAATTCCATCTCTTGTTGTTTGTTTGCTTTGCACGGCAACGGTAATTCATGCCGAGAACGAGGCGGTTTTGAACCAAGCGATTAAAGACTTAAACGCTCGCGCTAAGACCGACGCGGACAAAAAACTTGTTCTCGCCGCCGTCTCGCAGCAAACGCAGGTGCCGGAGAAGACGTTGCAGTCGCAGATGGCGACGACACGCCTGAATTATGGCGAGCTGCTCGTGGCCGATTCGCTTGCCGAAGGAAGCGGCAAGACGCTAACTAATATTATTGCCTTAAAACAGGGGAAGGGATGGGCGGCTTTGTCGCAAGAGGTTAAGATCAATCCGAGTAGCGTGCTCGACCGACTGCGCACCACGGAAAAGGTGGTCCAGATGTCTCAGGTAAAGGCGAAGCAAGCGGAGAATGTGAAGAAGCCGGACAACCCTGATTCAGTTCGACTTCAATCGCAGGCCCCCATGGCCCCTAGAATGGGGCATTACTAATCCCTCCGGCCGCCATCACTGGCCATAAAGCAAGCTAAGCTGGGCGACGCACTTGCGAAGCGCCGTTATTCATCTACAATAGGCGCTTCGTTTATGGCAGAGAGCACGGAAACGTTGGATCTCAAGGAATTCCAACTGCATGAAAAGGACACGGGGAGCGCCGACGTTCAAGTCGCGTTACTCACGCACCGAATCGCGCAGTTGACCGAACACTTGAAAACTAACGCGAAAGATCACTCCTCGCGCCGCGGCCTTTTGAAAATGGTCGCGCAACGCCGGAGCTTGCTCGACTACTTGAGCCGGTCGGAATCCGATCGCTACAAGAAGGTGATCGACAAGTTGAACCTGCGGAAATAACCGCCGGTTAGTTGTCGATCTTCGCGTCCGCGTTTTTGGCCGAAGCCAAGCGAATTAAACCATAGCGCGTTTACAGGCCGCTACGGCACCTTGGATTTTAGGTTTTAGCCCCGAAGACTTCGGAGTTAAAACCTACAGTCAGGGTGACCGGCCTGGAACTCGCACATCCAGGAAAGTTATATGCAACAAAAGGTCACGGCGCAGATTGGCGCAAACAGTATCAGTATTGAAACCGGCAAAATTGCCAAACTCGCCGATGGCGCAGTCGTCGTCTCATGCGGCGACACCATAGTGATGGTGAGCGCGGTCTCGGCCACCGCGATCAAAGAAGGTCAGGATTATTTTCCGCTCACGGTCGATTACCGCGAAAAAGCGGCCGCGGTTGGAAAATTTCCCGGCGGCTATTTTAAACGTGAAGGCCGTCCGTCAGAAAAAGAAACGCTTACCTCGCGCATGACAGACCGGCCGCTTCGGCCCCTGTTCCCGGAAGGTTATTATTACGACACTCAGATCATCAGCATGCTTCTTAGCGCCGATGGCGAAAACGATCCCGACATTCTCGCGATGAACGGCGCGTCGGCCGCGCTTTGCGTTTCCGACATTCCATTCGCGGGACCGATCGGCGCCGTGCGCGTCGGTCGTGTGAACGGCGAGTTTGTCGCGAACCCGACGCACGCCGAACGCGAACAAAGCGATCTCGAGCTTATCTATGTCGGCACGGAGGACGACGTCATCATGATTGAAGGCGCGGCCAAAGAGGTGCCGGAGGCGGACTTCATCAAAGCGCTCGAATTCGCACACGGACACGCGCGCGAAATGATTCGGATTCAAAAGGAACTCGCGTCGCAAGTTGGCAAACCGAAGCGCGAGATGCCGCTGCTCCAGGTGAGTCAAGACTTGCTCGAGATCGCCTACAAGGTTGCGGGCGATCGTATTGAAGGCGCGCTTTATACGCCAGGCAAAGTCGCGCGCTCGAAGGCAATCGAAGCGCTGCGCGAAGAAGTGAAGGGGTCGATCTTGGAAAAACATCCCGAGGCCGACAAGTTCTCGATCAACCAGGCGTTCGATTACGTGCAGAAAAAGGCGTTCCGCAAAAGCATTCTCGAAAAACAAAAGCGAATGGACGGCCGCGGCTATCAGGATCTACGTCAGATCGATTGCGAAGTCGGTGTTCTGCCGCGCACGCATGGCTCCGCGATTTTCCAACGCGGCGAAACGCAAGCGCTCGCGCTCGCGACTTTGGCGCCGATCGAAGAAGCGCAAAAGATTGATGCTTATGGCGGCGGAGTCAGTTCGAAGCGTTTCATTTTGCATTATAACTTCCCGCCATTCAGCGTCGGTGAAACCGGTCGCACCGGTGGCGCAAGCCGCCGCGAGATCGGTCACGGCGCGCTGGCCGAGCGTTCGCTCGAGCCGATCGTGCCGAATGAAAATGATTTTCGTTACGCCATCCGCATTTCCAGTGAGGTCATGGAATCGAACGGCTCGACATCGATGGCCAGCGTTTGTGGTGGCATGCTCGCGCTCATGGATGCCGGCGTTCCAGTCAAGGGAATGGTCGCGGGAATTTCCGTCGGCCTAGTCACCGAGTCCGGCGAAGACCGGCAATTGAAACGCTACGAATTGCTCACCGACATCATCGGTTCGGAAGATCATTTCGGCGACATGGATTTCAAACTCTGCGGCACCGACAACGGGATCACCGGTTTTCAGCTCGACCTGAAACTTCCGGGCGTTAGCCATAAAATCATGGCTGAGGCGATTGTCCGCGCGAAAGAAGCACGCACAAAAATTCTCGGGATCATGCGCGACAAGATCGACAAGCCGCGCGCCGAATTATCGAAATATGCGCCGCGCATCGAGACGATCAAAATTAATCCGGAGAAAATCGGCGCGCTCATCGGGCCGGGCGGCAAGACCATTAAAGGCATCGTCGCGGAAACCGGCGCCGAAATTAATATCGAAGACGACGGCTCCGTGCACATCTACGCCACCAGCGGCGAATCGATGGCGCGAGCGAAAGAAATTATTGGCGGCATGACGAAGGAGATCGAAATCGACCAGACGTATCAGGGCCGTGTTGTCTCGATCAAAGAATTCGGCGCATTCGTCGAAGTATTTCCGGGCAGGGACGGACTCGTGCACATTTCCGAGCTGGCCGATTTCCGAGTGAAACGCACCGAAGACGTGGTCAAAATCGGCGACATGATCTGGGTGAAATGCATCGGGATCGACGACAAAGGCCGTGTGAAACTCAGTCGCAAGGCCGCGTTGAAAGATCGCGCCGAAGCGCAGACCGGACAACCGGTCGCGTAGGGTTTGTCATTCCGAGCGAAGTCGAGGAATCTCTCATTGTCTTGAGGGATTCTTCGGTCGTCGCGGCGACCTGAGGATGACCGCTGTATGAAATCCGGATTTCTTGAGAAGCTGATTGGCCGTCTCGGCCGGATAGGCCCGGACGAGGTGCAGAATTATTTCCTTCGCCTCGCGCAGGAGAAAGGATTTCTCGAGACGGTTTTCAACACGATCCAGGAAGGAATCATCGTGACCGATTCGAACGGCCGCATCACATACTTGAACGATGCGGCGTGCGAGTTGTTTGGACTGCAGAACGAGGATTCAATCGGAAAACGTCTCGACGAACGCGTGCGTGGACTCGATTGGGAATCGCTGACGCAAAGCGGCGGACCGATCAGCCGCGACATGGAAATTTTTTATCCGGCAAACCGGTTCATCAATTTTTACATTGTGCCGCTGATAATCGAGCGGCGCGATTCGGCAGCCGCGGATGCTGTTCCCGGATCACCGCGGCCAGCGACCGCGGCTACAGCGGAGCACGCCGGTCACGCGATGATTTTGCGCGACATCACGGAAAGCCGGCGCAGCGCGCAACAAACCATCGAGAGCGAGCGGTTGAATGCGCTTACTTTGCTTGCCGCGGGTGTGGCGCATGAAATCGGAAATCCGCTCAACTCGCTGCACATCCATTTGCAATTGATGGAGCGCAAAGTGCGCGAATTGGAAGGCTCGACGCGCGAAGAACTCCAGGAATCGATCGACATCGCGCTGGCCGAGATCAGCCGCCTTGATTCTATCGTCACACAATTTCTTCGCGCCATTCGGCCTTCAAGGCCGCAACTGCATCGGGAAAATATCAACACGATTGTCGAAGAAGCGGTCCGCTTCTTAAGTCCGGAAATTGAGGCGCGCGATATTGTCGTCGAACAGGAATTGCGTTCCGATCTTCCTCTGCTCGAGCTGGATCGCGAACAAATGAAGCAGGCGTTTTATAACGTGATCAAAAACAGTTTCGAAGCGATGAAGCGCCACGGTGTTCTGCGCATCCGCACCGACCGGGACGACACGCACGTTCTCGTCACTTTCACCGACACGGGCAGCGGAATTTCGGCGGAGAACTTGAGCCGCGTCTTCGAACCTTATTTCACAACGAAACCGTCCGGCACCGGACTGGGATTGTTGATCGTGCGGCGAATTGTGCGC
>OCTA010006093.1_pt1 | contig 10348 bp, 10 predicted proteins | sample 1538991 | NCBI WGS metagenome assembly OCTA01 (sample SAMEA3539302, study PRJEB22396) | soil metagenome | biome: tundra; feature: field; material: soil | place: USA | collected 2010-05 | depth 0.15 m | reverse complement strand
TGGGACAGTCCCCTAAGGACCGCGCCTGACCATTGCACCAACGCCGGCGGGCCTGGTAGGAATAACGGGCGAAAGTCCTCCTGCTCGCCTGCTGCATGCAGGAGGACGTTCCGGGTAGCAGGAACATATATTGTCTACTTGACGGTCGCGAATTGGTTCACGGAACATTACCAACGGTAACGGCGTATCAGTTGTAGGCGGCATAGCCGGGCACAGCAGAACATCGCTCGGCTCCATCTGGAAAGCGCCTCAGGAGACAAGATGGATACCTTGCTGCAAGATATTCGTTACGGCGTCCGCATGGTCGCCAAATCACCGGGCTTCGCAGCCATTGCGATTCTCACGGTGGCGCTCGGCATCGGCGCGAATACCGCACTGTTTTCCGTGGTGAATGGTGTGCTGCTCAATCCGCTCCCTTATCAGCAGCCCGATCGCCTGCTTGCCATCTATGCAAAGAGCAAAGAGTTCTCGCACTATTCCATCTCCTATCCGAATTTTCTCGACTGGGTACGCAACCAGCGCTCTTTCTCCTCCCTGGCGGCCTTTCGCTTGGAGAATTACAACTTGACGGGCATGGGCGAGCCCGAGCGCGTGAAAGCGGAAATGGTCTCCGCGAATTTCTTCTCCCTGCTCGGCGTGAACCCCGTGGCGGGCCGCCTGCTTCGTCCCGAGGAGGACCAGGTGGGCGCACAGCCGGTGGCCCTCATCAGCGGCGGATTCTGGAAACGGAAATTCGGCTCTTCTCCGGACGCGATCGGGAAAACCCTGACCCTCGACGGAGTGGGCTACATAGTGGTTGGCGTGATTCCCGCGGATTTCCGCTATCAAAGCGGGAATTTTCCTGATAGCGACATTTATGTGCCTATCGGCCAATGGAACGATAAGACCTTTCGCGACCGGCGCGTGGGCATGGGCATGGACGCCGTGGGCCGGCTCAAGCCAGGAGTGACGCTCCAGCAAGCCCAGGCAGACATGGACACAGTGGCCCAGCATCTTGCCGAGACCTATCCGGATGCCGACAAGGGCACAGGAGTCGCACTGCTTCCCCTCAAACAGGACGTGGTGGGCGACATCCGGCCCTTTCTCCTGGTGCTGCTGGCCGCGGTGGGATTCGTTCTCTTGATTGCCTGCGTGAATGTCGCGAATCTGCTTTTGGCGCGCTCGACCGGGCGCATTCGCGAATTCGCCATTCGCGCGGCGATGGGCGCGCGCCAGGGACGGGTGATTCGCCAGCTTCTCACCGAGAGCCTGGTACTTTCGTGCGCCGGAGGCGGTTTAGGCCTGCTGCTGGCCGCTTGGGGAACGCAGGCGGCCATCGGGCTGATGCCAGAGGACCTGCCGCGCGCGCAGTCCGTGCACATCGATTCCCACGTTTTGCTTTTTACTCTGGCTGCGTCTGTGCTGGCGGGAATCTTCTTCGGACTTGCTCCGGCGCTGAGATGCTCCAGCGCGGGACTGCACGAAACGCTGAAAGAAGGCGGCCGCGGGTCGAGCGGCGCGCGGCACCGGCTGCAAGGGCTCTTCATTGTCGCTGAAATGGCGATGGCACTCGTGTTGCTGATGGGCGCGGGGCTGATGATCCGCAGCCTTGCCAAGCTCTGGAGCGTCAATCCGGGCTTCAATCCGCGCAACGCAGTCACTTTCGCTTTTTCCCGTCTTCCGACCCCGGGTGCGACGCCCGATGCCATTCGCGCCTCCCTGCGCCAGATCCAAGATACAGTGGCTGCCGTTCCCGGAGTGGAGGCGGCCTCGCTCGACGACGGCGCCATACCCATGGCTGGTGATTCCGAGGTGCCGTTTTGGATCGAGGGCCAGCCCAAGCCAGCGACGGATTCGGAGATGAAAAGTGCGCTGTTTTATATCGTCGAGCCGGATTATTTGAAGGCCATGGGGATACCGCTGGAGCGCGGGCGATTCCTCACCCGTGCAGACCGTGAGCATTCCCCGTTCGTCATCGTCATCGACGAACAATTCGCCAAGCTCTACTTCGCGGGGCACAACCCTATCGGCCAACATGTGAACCTCACAATTATCAACAAGGCAGCCGAAATTGTGGGAATCGTGGGACACATCAAGCAATGGGGCCTGGCTGAAGATGCCCACTCGCCGATCCAAGCGCAGTTCTATATGTCGCCCTCGCAGGTTCCTGACCAATTCATGCCGCTGGTGGCCCGCGGCGGGGCATTTGTGGTGCGGACGCAAGGATCGCCGGAAATCGAGATGGGCGCCATTCGGCGGGCGCTCGACAAGATCAACGGCGAGATTGCGGTCTTCGGAACGAGGACCATGGACCAGGTCATGTCCGATTCGATGGCCGCGCAACGATTTTCGATGATTCTGCTGGGCATCTTCGCCGCGCTGGCACTGGCTCTCTCGTGCGTGGGCATCTATGGCGTAATTTCGTATCTGGCCGGGCAACGCACCCATGAGATCGGCATTCGCGTAGCGCTCGGCGCACAGCGGAAGGACGTGCTGCGATTGATTCTGGGCCACGCCGCGAAGATGGCGCTCCTTGGGGTTGTGGTGGGCATCGCCGCTGCTCTCGCGCTGACCCGGCTCATGGCTAAGCTGCTTTTCGGTGTGAGCGCGTATGACCCGGCTACGTTTCTGGCCGTGGCCTGCCTGTTGATTCTGGTTGTCATGGCAGCGTCCTACATCCCGGCGCGTCGAGCGATGCGCGTAGATCCCATGGTCGCGCTGAGATATGAATAGTTTGTTCGCACAAGTAAGTGACCGGGCATTCTTCCTTAGGAAAATCACTGACGAAGATCCTGCGAAGCCTTCGGGCATCCACGTGCACGGACGGTCCGCAACTCTGATCTGCATATTAGTGGCGATAGTGCCCGATTGACGTACTCTGACTCCACCGTCGCGGCACCACTCTGCCGGGATCGATCGATGCCCGCGAATTTCGAGCGTGTTCACGCTCTGGTCGAGAGCGGCGGCGCCGTCGGCAAGATCGTCTTGTCAGGGTTCCGAGCATCGACGCGGCGGTGCAACCGCCTGCGTGGCGTCGCTATCGGCGTGGGCGGCGAACTCTAGCGAATCGGTCGCCCCCAGGCTGGCAACGGTGCGCACTGCAGTGGTCCGCTCCATACCCAGGGTAATCGCGAGCGGTCCTCTGTCATCCCGCCACAGTGGCGGAATGTCAGAGGGCCGCCTTGGCGCCGGACTTCGCGCCGCTGGATTGAATACCCAGTAACGGCTTTGAGACGGGCGACCGTATGCCGCAAGTGCAGGTGACCGCCCCTGGTTCATCAAGTCGATAGTCCCTTGAATCCAATAACTTGCAAAACCTCCGTGCTGGCCGCGGCATTTGATTGTAGTCGAAATTGTAGCTGTAGTACGAGCAGGATCGGGCGGTTTTCCAGGCAATCCAACAACCCGGTCGGTGTGGGTCAGACCCAACTACCAGCCTATCAGCCAGGCGACCCTCTGCCGTAATTGCAGAAGGTCGGCAACTCAAATCGCCAATGTTTTCGGCCTTTCCAGGGACCCGGCCCGGCCATTGTAGTCGAAATTGTAGCTATAGTATCCTCAAGGTTCAACAGAGGGCCGGTCTAACCTGTTGAAAACAAAGGACAAAAAGCAGGCCGATCCACTGCTTAGAAGGCGGTGGATGCGCTAATTCGCAAGTGCCTTATTTTCAGCCATTTAGGTTTCAATGATTTATGGCCTCATGTGTTGAGGCTTGTTGAACGATGTTGAACCAGAAGGCTTTGAACAGCTACAAAATCATCTACAGTCTCTACTAATTTCTTAGTAGTGCAAAACTCCCAACGCTTAGGAGACGCTGACCGACACGGCGTATCGGATGCACCGATTAACCCTTTCAACTTTATCCTGTTCAATTTCCTTCCTGGATGATCCAGGTCGAGGGTGAGGAGGCTCCAGTCACCGTCTCGAGTGCTCATAGGCCAGGGGGTACAGCAGAGAATCAACTGCGGCCAACCCTAGACTGACGGTATGATGAGGAAGACTAGAGCGTGGTCCAGCACAACAATCCCGCAAAGCCGGCCTCCGATCACACGTCTTGGAAGTCCGCTCTCTCCGGTGCTCTGCTGGCCTTCGCCTGTGTGACCTCGGCGCTGCTGGTCACGCAGGCACTGAACTCCGTCTTCCCCACGCCATTGTTCTTCGCCGCAATCGTCGTCAGCACCTGGTTCGGTGGCGCTCCATCGGGCCTGCTGGCGGTGGCTCTTGCCACCATTGTGTTGGACTATTATTTTGTCCCGCCCATTCACCGCTTTGCCCTGAAAACGGGAGAACTGCCGTACCTCATCCAGTTCGCCATCCCGGCGCTGCTCACCTGCTGGTTTGTGAAGAAACGCAAAGACGCCGAAGGGTCGCTCACGCAGGCCCGCGATGAGCTGGAATCTAAGGTGCGCGAACGCACTGCGGAATTGCGGCAGGCCAACCAGCAATTGCAAGCGGAGATCGCGGAACGCATCCGAGCCGAAGAAATCGTGCAGAAGACGCAGGCGGACCTGGCGCACGTTACGCGCGTGACCACTCTCGGTGAGCTGGCCGCATCCATCGCGCACGAAGTCAACCAGCCTCTGATGGCGGTAGTGATCAATGGCGACGCCTGTCTGGAATGGCTAGCGCGTGCGCAGCCCGATCTGGAAGAGGCGCGCGAAGCCGTGGGGAGGATTATCGCGGAGGGAAACCGCGCGGGCGAAATCATCCGGCGCATTCGCGCGCTTTTTAAGAACTCTCCTCTACAGAAGGTTCCCGTGAGAATCAACGATCTGATTCAAGACATCGTTGGGTTAACGCAAAGGGAACTGGTCCGCAACGGCATCTCACTCAAGACGGAGCTGGACACCGCCTTGCCGCGCGTGTTCGGCGACCGGGTACAGTTACAGCAGGTTATTCTTAATCTGGTGGTCAACGCGATCGAGGCCATGAGCGGCACAACCGGGCGGCCGCGCGAGCTGCAAATCCGGTCGGCACGTGACGGCGATGGAGTGCTTGTGGCTGTCCGGGACACCGGCCGCGGCCTGCCGCCCACGGACCCGGAACGCATCTTCGGCGCATTCTTCACCACGAAACCGGACGGTCTGGGGATGGGGCTGTCGATCAGCCGCACGATTATCGAAGCGCATGGCGGCAAGCTGTGGGCTACTAACACCGGCGATGGGGCCCAGTTTCAACTCCGGCTCCCTATCTACGCGGAGGGGGCGTAATGGCAGGCGAGGAACCCGTCGTATATGTCGTGGATGACGATGCCGCCGCCCGCGCGGCCATCCAGAGTCTCTTGCATTCCGTAGGATTGCGCGCCGAGACTTTCGGTTCGGCGCAGGAGTTTCTCGCGAATTACAGCCCGGACGCGCCTGCGTGCCTGGTGCTGGATGTCCGGCTGCCGGGAGTCAGCGGCCTCGATTTTCAGCGCGACCTGGCCGCCCGCAGCGCGACCATACCGATCATCTTCATCACCGGCCACGGCGATATACCCATGTCCGTGGAGGCCATGAAGGCCGGCGCCATGGAGTTTCTCACCAAGCCGTTCCGCGGGCAAGTCCTGTTGGACGCCATCCACAAGGCCATCGAACGCGACCGCGCCGCGCGCGGCGAACAGTCGAAAACGGCTGAACTGCGCCAGCGCCTGGCCACCCTGACGCCCCGTGAACGCGAAGTGATGCAATTCGTCATATCGGGGCTGCTGAACAAACAGGTCGCCGCGGAGTTGGGCGCCAGCGAAAGGACCGTCAAGATCCACCGCGGCCAGGTTATGCGAAAAATGCAAGCCGACTCTCTGCCCGATTTGGTGCGCATGGCCGAGAAGCTCGGCATACCTGCCCGAAAGTACTAGAAGCCTGCCCCAAGACCCCATCGACGATCTTCCCGCCAGCCTGTAATGTGGTTCCAATAGCACCGAAGTGTTCGGCTTTAAAAAGCTCCATGTTTAGAAACGATCTGAAATTCGGATATGCTCCGGTCGCCGGCATAGCGCTGCTGATCCTGGTTGGCGCCCTGGGGGCGGGCGGCCACTGGACGGCCCAGCCGGCCCTGAACGGTGAGTGGATTGTCCAGCAGGCTCGTGAAGCGCCTCAACCGGACGATTGCGCCAGATCGCTGACGAGCGTGGTGGAGCACTCCATGAGCATTTACCAGAGGGGCGCGGACCTGCAGATTGTTTTCAACGATCCCACGAGAGCCACGTTGACGGGCAAGTTGGAGAACGGGCGCATCTGGGGCGCCGGCAGCCGCACCGCCGCGCCGGCGAACTGCGGGGACCGTGGCGCTATCCGGTTGGAGGCGGGCATGGCCGGCACATCCGACCAGCGGTCTTTGCTGGGGCAGGTTTCGTTTGACGGGTGCGCCACGTGCGCGCCAGTGCTATTCATCGCCCGCAGGCCGGCACTGCCGGCAGGAAGGTAGGAAACCATGGTCCCTCTGTTAAAGCCACTGATGGACCGGATGGCGGTTCTTCCCGTGCGCCGCAATTGCCCTTTTCGCCGCAGGAGGCTGCACTATTTAAACGCCCGACGGCGACATGAGGCTTCGCGGCAGGCGGCCTGCGAGGCCGCCGCAGGCTACGAGCCTGCCCCACTGTCCACGCCTTTTGGCCATATCATGCTGGGTCTAATCGAGTCTCTGCCCGAGGCAATCGACGACCGGCTCGCCAGCCAGTAACGCAGTTCGAGCGAGGCCATGCCGAAGCCGTACGGAGAATCTTTTGTTTCGATTGTGGACGACGATCCGGGAATCTGCCTAGCTCTGAAGGCGCTGATGCGGTCCGCCGGTCTGGCTGCGGAGGCGTTTCTTTCGGCCGAGGATTTTCTCGCGTCGGGAAAGCTGGCGGAGACGGCATGCCTGGTGCTGGATATGCAATTACCCAAAATGAGCGGCCTCGAATTGCAAAGGCATCTGGCGGCGACCGGCGCACGCGTGCCGATCGTATTCATCACGGCCCACGACCGGGAGGAGGCGCAGGCCGAGGCGATTCAGTTGGGCGCGGCCGCTTTTCTGTCGAAGCCGCTCTGTAGAGGCGTGCTGCTGCAGTGCGTCCTCGGAATCATCGATCTACCGCAATTGGAGGGAAATTGACCAAGCGAACCATGCGCGTCTTTGTCTGCGTTACAGGACTTCTGGCCGTCTGCGCCAATCTGGCGGCGCAATCCGACGGCGCCGATCCGCTGCATATCGGATCGGTGACTGTCTCGGGGATGATCCACGAGCGTTACGAAGATTGGGATTTCTTCCCGTCGAAGGGCGAAAGCTCGTATGGATATTCCGGATCGCTGTTGCGACTGATGTTGAGCCAGAACGAACACAGCTATGACTGGGGTGTGGAACTGGCCGCGCCGATCCTGCTGGGGATACCGAATCATGCGGTGCAACCGGCGCCCCAGGGGCAGCTCGGGCTGGGCGGCAGCTATTACGCGGCGAATCGCAATCAACAGTATGCCGCCAGTGTTTTCGTGAAGCAGGCCTATCTGCATCTGAAGGGCGAGCACTCCAACGCGCGGTTCGGCCGGTTTGAATTCAACGATGGCGGCGAAGTCACTCCCAAGGACGAAACGCTGGCGATTATCAAGCGCGACGGCATCTCCCAGCGGCTGATCGGCAATTTCGGTTTCTCCGACGTGCAGCGCAGCTTCGATGGCGCGCAGTATAACTACTCCAACGGCGCCTGGAACTTTACGGCCTTCAGCGCCGTGCCCGACCGTGGCGTTTTCCAGACGGATGGCTGGGGATGGGTGAAGACGCCTGTGACTTATGCGGCACTGACCAAGCAAGCTACCCTGGGCTCCAGCAAGGCTGAGTGGCGCGTATTCGGCATTTTTTACAACGACGACCGCGGCGTGCTCAAGACGGACGATCGCCCCGCGGCGGTGCGCGCCAAAGACCTGAGCGGGATCGATATTGGCACTTTTGGCGGGCATTACATCCAGTCGATTCCCACCTTGGCCGGCACCTTCGACCTGTTGGGCTGGGGCGCATTGCAAACCGGGAAGTGGGGGCTGCTCACGCAGCGGTCGGGCGCGGGCGCCGTGGAGGCCGGCTTCCAGCCTAAGATTGTCCAGGCCGTGCGCCCCTGGCTGCGCGGCGGTTACTTCTACTCGACTGGAGATAACAATCCCAACGACAATACTCACGGCACCTTCTTCGCCATCCTGCCCACGCCGCGCGTGTACGCCCGCTTTCCGTTCTTCAACGAGATGAACAACCGGGACCTGTTTGGCGAGCTGATGTTGCGCCCTGCGAAAGCGGTCACCCTCCGTTCCGATGTGCACGGACTATGGCTCGCCAACAGCCACGATCTCTGGTATTCCGGCGGCGGCGCTTTTCAGCCGTGGACCTTCGGTTACAACGGCCGCCCGTCCAACGGCGCTACGGGTCTGGCTACGCTTTACGACATCAGCGCGGATTACCAATGGACGCGCGGTCTCTCAACGGGTCTCTACTTCGGCTATGCGCGCGGCGGCGCCGTTGTGGCGCATATCTTCCCCGGAAACAGCGACGCCAAGTTCGGCTTCGTGGAAGTCAATTACCGGTTCTGAGCGAGCTATATGTTCAAAGACAATCTCACATTCGGATACGTTTTGTTCGTCGGCATACCGCTGCTGATTCTGATCGGCACCCTGCGGGCCGGTGCGGGTCTGTCCGCTCCACCCGCGGTCTCCGGCGACTGGACTGTCGAACCCATGCCAAATAAATGTGCCGGATCGCTCGCGGACGCCAACCCGACCAGCCTGAGTATCTACCAGACCGGTGCGGACCTGCGGATCTCGTTCAACGATACGCAGAAGACCACACTCGCCGGCCACCTGGAAAGCGGACACATCGTCACCACCTCAAGCACATCAGGCTGCGGCACTGTTCTGCGTCTTGAGGCAGCCCTAACCGCGAAACCCGGCCAGCGCTCTATGCAGGGACGGCTCTTGTTCGACGGGTGCGATGCATGCGCCCCGGTTCCGTTCCGCGCCAACAAATCTGGAAAGTGAGGAAAGCCAAATGATCGACCTTTTCAAACTCATTCTGCAAATCGGAGTCATCCTGCTCACGGCGCGCATCGTTGGCATGCTTTTCAAGAAGATTCACCAGCCGCAGGTAATGGGTGAGATGGTGGCCGGCATCCTGCTGGGTCCGACGCTCTTTGGTTGGCTGGCGCCCGTCATGTCCAAGACGCTATTCCCGCCGCCCAGCCTCGGATATCTGAACGCTCTAAGCCAGGTGGGCCTGGTATTGTTCATGTTCCTGGTGGGCTTGTCTCTCAACCCCAAAGAGCTCCACAAACACGGACACGCCGCTGTCCTGACGAGTCACGTCAGTATCATCACTCCGTTTTGTCTGGGCAGCCTGATGGCCTTGTTCATGTATCCGCGACTGTCCGACGACAGCGTCTCGTTCATGGGTTTCGCGCTGTTCATGGGCGCGGCCATGAGCATCACAGCGTTCCCGGTGCTCGCGCGCATTCTCACCGAACGCAACCTGTTGCGCAGCCGCATGGGCACGCTGGCCATCGCCTGTGCCGCGGTGGACGATGTCACTGGTTGGTGCATTCTGGCTTACATTATTCTGCTAATCCGGACGACCCACGGCGGGCGTCCCTTCTGGGTGACCTTGGGCGGTCTCCTCGTGTACGTCTTCCTGATGCTGTTCGGCATCAAGCGCCTGCTCGCCTGGTTCGAAAAATCCTACCGGAAGCAGGGACGCCTTACGGAGAATGCCCTGGCATACATGGTGTTGCTGGTTCTGGCATCGGCGCTGACCACCGAGGCGCTGGGAATTCACCTTTTGTTCGGAGCTTTTCTCATGGGCGCCATCATGCCCAAGAACGCGGACTTCATTCACTACATCTTGCACAGATTCGAGTCTGTCACGGTGCTGGTGCTGCTGCCGCTCTTTTTCGCCTACAGCGGGCTACGCACGAATATCGGTTTTGGTCACAATGGGATGTGGTGGGCATTCGCCGCCATCGTGATCGTGGTGGCCATCGCCGGCAAACTGGGCGGCTCTATGATTGCAGCCCGTTTTGCGGGCATCGAGTGGAGGGACGCCGCCTCGCTAGGTATCCTCATGAATACTCGCGGGCTGATGGAACTGGTGATCCTGAATGTCGGGCTGGATATCGGCGTGATCTCCCCGGCCGTATTTTCAATGATGGTCCTGATGGCCTTGGTGACTACTTTCATGACCACTCCGCTGCTCGAGTGGGCCTACCCGGCTCGCCTGATGCGCAACGAAGTAGACGTGCTCGCAACAGAGCGGGTGGCCTGACTTATTGAGCCCGTCTGAAGCCGACCGATTAAAGACCTCCCATGGGCCTCACCGATGCGCCTCCTCCTGCGTGCAGCAGGCGAGCAGGAGGAGTTTCGCCGCGTGTTCGCCTTTAGAG
>OCTA010006091.1_pt1 | contig 10349 bp, 4 predicted proteins | sample 1538991 | NCBI WGS metagenome assembly OCTA01 (sample SAMEA3539302, study PRJEB22396) | soil metagenome | biome: tundra; feature: field; material: soil | place: USA | collected 2010-05 | depth 0.15 m | reverse complement strand
CGGAACGCTATCTCGGCTGCAAGCAGAACCTGGAACAGCCTGTGAATGACCGGTTTGGTCCCTTGATCGCGTTCAAGGAGGTGGAAACGAGCTAAGGCCTGTTAGCACTCGTCGAGAACGACCAAGTTCCGATTACTGCCGAGAAGCCGACTGTCGTTACCGATCCAACGTCGATTGGTGAATTGGCGATTCAACACTCGGCGAGAAGGCGCATCCGTTCGGAGATGGGGTCTGAACACCCTTAGCTAATTTGACGGTCAGGGTCTAAGGGGATCGGAATTATCCTTTGAAAACGATGCTCCTGTTGGGCGTTGGCGAAAATCGCCATAGCTCGATTCGAAGAACGCCGGTTCTGGAAACGCGGTAACCCGGTATTCGCGTGAAGACTTGGAACATTGCCGAAGATGACAGGTGCTTGTATGGGCCGGTTTCGCATAGAATTGCGCATGGAAAGCTCTCCTTTGAGTTATGGTGATGCCTCTGGACCCCAATGCCCGACCTGTCGAGGCGGAACGCGCCGAATTGGAGTGTGTTGCCGAAGCACTAGCCAGATCACCGCGACTGTCGCGTCTGCTTCGATATATGGGAGAGAAGCTGTTTTCTGGCGAAGTCGACCAGCTTAGCGAATACAACATCGCAACCGAAGTCCTTGGCCGCTCCAAGACCGTCTTCAATGCCGGCGAGGACGCCATTGCGAGGGTGGAGACTCACCGGCTTCGAAAGCGACTCGCGGAGTTCTACGAGAGCGAGGGAAGAAATCATCCGATTCAGGTGACTCTTCCGGCGGGAACCTATGTTCCGGTTTTCATTCACAAGCGTGCGGGAGAAACCTCGCCAACTTCGCCGAATCTTGCACAGACGTCTGAATTAGAATCTCACCGCCCGGACGAACGGGTATCCCATTGGTATACCCAGGGTTGGAAATATCCTGCACTCGCGGCGAGCCTTGTGTTACTCGCATTGGGACTTTCCCTGTACCTTCGTGTCGGAAGAGCAAGGCCCGGTAGGAGTCTGGCGCCAGCGTCTGCTCCGGTCCTTCCCGGGCTCGGAGGATCCTCTTCACCGATTCGGTTAATGGCGGGATATAGCGGCGCACCCAGGACCGACGGCGCCGGGAGGGTGTGGAGTCCGGATCAATATTTCTCTGGAGGGGGCGCGTGGCAACGCGTCCCGGGATTCATCGCAAGAACAAGCGTACCGTTTCTTTTTGAACATTCGCGGACGGGGGACTTTTCCTACAACATTCCGCTTAAGCCAGGATCCTACGAACTGCATCTGTTCTTCTCGACCCCGAGCGGCGACGCTCTTGGCACTTTTAATGTAGCGATAAATGGGGAGTATGTGCTGCTGGGATTCGACATCAACGAAGATGCGCTGGGACAAGATATTGCCGATGAGCGCGTCTTCCGCGATGTTTCACCCGGAAAAGACGGCTTCCTTCGGATCAACTTTTCAGGCGCACTGAGCCCGCCAACGTTAAATGGCATTGAGATTCTACCGTCGTCCCACGCCCAACTCCCCATTCGTCTGATTATGCAGACCACCCCGCTCACTGACCGCAAGGGCCAAATCTGGTCCCCCGATAACTATTTCATGAACGGGCGTCTTTCCGGTCAGACTCACCCGCTCTTGGATTCTCCCGACCCGGACCTATTTTCCGGAGAGCGATTTGGGCATTTCACCTATGCGATTCCCGTAGATGTGTGGGGCACCTATACTCTTGTCCTACATTTTGCTGAGTTCTATTTCACTTCCGCAGCTTCGGGTACAAATGGCCGGCTCTTCAAGGTGATGTGCAATGGGCAAATGCTGCTGGACAACTTCGATATCTTCAGGGAAGGTGGGAACCTCCACGAGGTGACTAAGACCTTTCGTCACCTGAAACCCAGTGCGCAAGGGAAGCTGAATCTTACCTTTGAACCAATCGTGAACAATGCGACTGTCTCCGGAATCGAGGTTCTGGACGAATCCCCGTGAAGTGCACTTCGACGTTGCAGACGGGCGCATAGTCAGCCCATTACTCGATAACCCGCACCAACGACCCAGGCAACGGTGTCTATCGAGACCCATGGGCGGCAGCTCTGTCTAATAGAACGACATTCCTTGGGTTCGCAAGGGTTGAGTTCAGAATTCCCAGAACTCTCTCGCAAGAGTCCGAAGAGTGTGCTGCGAAGACCAGCAACTGATGCCTCCGGTGCGCCAGTGCTTGCGTCGCGCTTCTTTCAAAAATCTCGCAATCCGGACAATCCCCAATTTCGCGGCCAGATACAAACCATTATCTTTGACCGTTCTTTTAGTTTGGGGCGGTAACTTCGGCTTGAAACATGTACCTTGTGTTTTGTACATCGCCTGTTTTCAATGACGTACGGCACTACATGCGTCCGTACAAGATGGAACTTCACAACGATTTTCCCTTTTATGTAGGATTGCTTGTCGGCTTAATTCACTGGTAAAGATGCCGCACTAAGAGTTCTAGCGAGACTCAGGAAACGGAAGCGACAAGAGTCGAGAGCACTTCGGATGGAACAGTCGAAGTCAGCGTCCCAATGAAGAGTAACGACATCGTTTTGATAAAGGTGGAGCGCCGGCAGGGAGGCCAATTGAGCCAAGCAGCCCGCGACAAGGCTTCCCGCTGACATGATCTGCCGCGACAGATGTGTTTCAGAGACGTTCAACAAGAGATCACGGATGAGTCCTGGTCAGAATCGTTTTACTTCAACCGGTCATAGAAGCACGGATAGATATATGGATCGCTTTTTAAGATTTTTCCTGGTTGTTTTCTTATGCGCGATTGTTCTTTCAATCCCAGGATGCAATGGGGGAAGTGCGGGCAGTGGTGGAACAACCCAAAACCCTACAACGCCTATGGTCGCGGTTACGCCCGCATCGAGCAGCATTACGACTGCTCAAAGCCTCGGCGTCACCATTGCCGTCTCCGGTACGAGCGGGACGCCGACGGGATCGGTGCTTCTTTCCAGCGGAAGCTATACTTCTTCGGCCGCGGCGCTCAGCTTCGGCTCGGCTACTATTGCGATTCCGGCAGGCTCGCTTGCCGCGGGTTCCGATACGCTGACCGGCAAGTACACGCCGGATTCCGCCAGCACTGCGACGTTCAACAGCGCCTCCGGAACGGCTACGGTCACCGTGACCCAGTCCGCGAAGGCGCCGACCGTTACGGTCACGCCCGAAGAGACCACACATCCCTACGCGGAAAACCTGATTGTTACCGCCACCGTAAAAGACGGCTCCGTGTCGCCAAGCGGCAGCGTGACGCTTTCCAGCGGAAGCTTTACTTCCTCGGCGGTGACGCTGAACGCTGGCGCTGCGACCTTCTACGTTCAGCCCGGCTCGCTGGCCAAGGGCGCGGATACGCTAATCGTCACCTATACGCCAGACTCCAGCAGTTCTGCAACTTACGCCACGTCCACGGGCGCGGCTGCCATGACCATCACCTCGCCCGGCAGCACCAACGTTACCGTCAATATCAACTTTTTGGCCAATCGCCACCAGATCAGTCCGTACATCTACGGCATTAACTCCACGACCCCCACCGACATCACGAACCTGTCTCCGCAATTCGTGCGCTTTGGCGGCAACGAGGCTTCGAACTACAACTGGAAGCTCTTCACCTACAACGCGGGGGGCGACTATTACTTCGAGGACTTTGGTCTCGGCGGATACGACTCGGTTGCGGGTACGCAGAGCACCGTGAACTCGGGCAGCCACATGCTCAACACCATGCCTATGCTCGGTTGGGTAGCCAAGGCAGCGGAAAGCGGCTCCAACCACAACTGGAGCTTCTCCGTTGCGACTTATGGCGCTCAGTGCTCCGTCGATCCTTACGAAACAGACGCCGGCAATGGCTTGAAGGCCGGTTCAACCGGCAACTGCAGCACCAGCACCCAACCGGTGACCAGCAATGCGTCGACAAATGCCTACTATCCGCTGGTTGACGTTGCCAGCGACTGCCCATCCGGGACCACCGATGGAAGCACATGCCTCGACCGCCAAACCTGGGCGCAAGCGCTTTCGACGGCCTATGGTAGCGCCACCTGTAGTGTTCCTTATACGGCGATCACCGGTTGCCACTTCTACGACATGGACAACGAGCCAGAGATATGGGATGGCTCGCACATGGACGTTCATCCTAACCATCCCGGATACACCGAGTTGTCGAATCTCTTTGAGACGGAAGGCGCCGCGCTGAAAACCTGGGACCCGAGTGCGGTTCGTTTTGGCCCCATCACCTGCTGCTGGAATTACCTCTGGACAGCAGGTCCCTCGGGAGACGACAAAAACGCCCACGCGGGCATCGACTACGCGCCCTGGTGGCTGAACCAGATCAATTGGCTGGACCAGGTCAACGGAGCACGTACCCTCGACGTCTTTGACATCCATGCCTACTTTGGCGACAACATTAGCACCACCGGCTTCACCAACCTCCAACTGCGCAGCGAAGTGGCCAAGTACGTCCGCACCTATTGGGATCCGACGTATTACAACGCCGGAGATGATGCCGATTGGATCACCACAACGCAACCCAATCGCGGGGTAACATTCCTCATCCCGCGACTCAAGGCCATGGTGAACGCCATCTATCCGGGAACACCGCTCTCGTTCACCGAGTGGGAATCTTTCTTCAACGAGTGGGAGTTCGCCACGGCTCTCTCCGACGCTGATGCCTACGGTGTGATGGGCCGCGAGGGTCTGAGCTTCTCCACGCGCTGGGGCGGACCGTCAGCGACCGACAGCACCACCAATCAGCCTCATCCCAACTACCGATCCTTCAAGCTGTGGACCAATTACGACGGGGCGAAGCACGGCTTTGGGACGCTCTCTGTTTCGGACCAGAGCGTCACCAGTTCCGACCTGTTCGTCAGCTACGCTGCCTTGGATGCGACCGGCACGACGATGACGATCATGGTCCTCAACAAGGATCCGGGCAACACTGCCAATGTCACGTTCGACCTGGCCGGTTTCAACGCCTCCACGTACACGGCGTACACGGTAGGATCGACCAATCCCGGCGCCATCGTTGCTTCGCCCCTTGCCGCTTGGAGTGCGACGCAGGCATTCGCGCCCTACAGCATCACGCTGCTGGTGGTCACCGGAAGCCAGCCCTCCAAGCCCGCTTCGGAGTGGTACCTTAACCCCGACGATCTGATGGTTCCGGCCTCGGGCACGGGGATTCTGAATCCGAAGATCATGAGCGGCACGGCCAATGTGACGCTGAGCTCGGCGGTCTTCGATGCCTTCGAAGGCGCCACGGCGTGCAGTGGTTCGCTCACTCTGACCAACGCCACCATCACTCCCACCACGCCGGCCACCATCACCGTCAACCCCGGCAGCACCCCGGGCTTCTGCCACTACACTGTTACCGGAAGCGACGGCACGTCCACCCAGACAGAGGGCGGCTGGATCGTGGTGGGCCAACCCGCCGCCACGCTCGCTGTCACCGGGGGCAACAGCCAATCGGGCAGCGCGGGAACGGCTCTTGCGCAGTCGCTGACCGTCACGCTGAGTTCCGCTCCGTCCGGCTTCACGACCACGGGCGCAGGCATTCTGTTCACCACCTCGGCCGGTACGCTCTCCAACGGCACAACCAGCGGGAGCAGCGTGATTGCCTCCACCAACTCCTCCGGAATCGCCTCGGTTACCCTGACGCTGCCTTCGACCAGAGGAACGGTGACCGTGACCGCGCAGGATCAGTTCGCTCTCGGTGGAGCTTCAGTTACCTTTACAGAAATTGCTAATTGATCCAGCACCACCGCCTGCCTTCCGTGGCGATCATCGCATCAGCATGCCGAGGCCAGACCGGAAGACAAGGACACTCAAAGAAACTAAGACAAGCAGTCCAAGGTGTGATTTCCATTCATTGCAATCCGCTTTCGGGAACTTGAAGGAGTTGGAGGCACTACATTGAGAGGGCTTGTATGGTGTTTGATTTTCGCGCTCTCTCTGAACTTGGTTTCCGGAGCTCAGGATCCTTCCGCACATAGCAAATGGCCAGGTCCCGGGCAGCTCTTTGTGGGCACGTGCTATCAGCCTGTTGACCGCTCGCCCGAGCAGATCGATCGTGATATATCCATCATGAAGCACGCTGGATTCAACGTCGTTCGCATAGGTGACCTGTCCTGGGATTCGTTCGAACCGGCGCACGGCAAATTCGAATTCGAGTGGTTCGACAACGTGATGGACAAGATGCAGGCCGCCGGAATCGGGGTAATCCTGGATATCCCGGGAGCGCCGGCGCCCATTTGGCTGCATCGTGCCTATCCGGGAGTTGACATCGTCGGGCAAAACGGGACGCGCTTGCCGCCAGCGGAACGCTACATGGATGACATCAGCGATCCGGACTACGTGCGCGAGGTGGCCATCATGGCAGACACGCTGACGAAGCGCTATGCGCATCATCCCGCCATCATTGCGATCGGCTATGACAATGAAATTGGAAACGGCTTCATGTCGTATTCGGAAGCTGACCGGCAGCGGTTCATCGCATGGCTCAGGAAGCGGTACGGAACAATTGAAGAACTGAACAAAGCCTGGGCGACGCAGCGGTGGTCGCGTCGGTTGAATAGCTTCGAGGATGTCGATTTGCCGCTCGCAGACGGGCCCGGCCCCTCCGAACGCTATCTGGATCTCCACCGCTATTGGTCCGATGTGACTGTGGCGCGGCTCGAGGAACTCGATGCGATTCGCCGACGCAATACGCCGGATCTCCCATCGATCTCAAACCTCTGGGATACGGCATCGAGGCGAGGGTTCGATTATCTTGCCACCTACAAGTCGTATGTGTCCTACGGTGCCGAAGGCTTTTATCCTGGCGATCCGATTAGCGGAGCTTTTGGCGCGCTCACGACCAAGGGCGATTTGGCGACGCCGATTTGGTTCAATGAATTTACAGCGGGCGGTGGCGGATACTACGGAACGCCAGGCCGCAGTCGCATGTATGCATACCTGGGACTGCTGATGGGGGCGCAGGGATTCCTTGCGTGGACGTTCAACAGCCATCTCGGCGGCGAGGAACAGGCACTATTTGGCTTGGTCGATCACGACGGCACGCCATCGTGGAAAGTCGACGAGTTCGGCCGTATAGCCGCGGAGTTCAAGCAACTCGCGAAGTTCGGCTTTCCACGGTATACGCATCCTGAGGTGGCCATTGCGTATTCCTTCGATTCCTTCATCGATTCCCACCCGAACGGGCCAAGTAACACGGCACTCCAATATTTCAAGCCCTCGTATACCGAGCAGGTGCAGGGTGCCTTCGAGCCTGTCTTCCGCGCCAATCTTGACGCAGCCATCATCAATGTTGGGCAGGCAAATCTTGCTTCCTACAAGGTGGTGGTTGTCCCAGCGGATTATCTGATGGATCCGGCCAGTGCTAGGGCCCTCAGAGACTATGTGAGCGCCGGAGGCACGGTAATCATGACGGAGTTTTCCGCCAAGGTCGACGAACACGGCCAGTGGTTCGATACCGCACTCCCGGGACTATTGAGCGATGTGTTCGGCATGAAGACAAATGCGTTCTATTCGGTGGGGAATCCGCTGAAGTTTGATCTGAACGGTAGAACGATCGATTCCGGAGTGGATCGCTACGAGGTGCTCGAGCCCTCCACAGCCACGGTGCTGTCCCGGTTTTCAAACACGGCGGACCATACGCCGGCAATCACGGTCAACAAGTTCGGTAAAGGAACCGCCATCTACCTCGCCACAGAGTCGAAAGCTTCGGCCATCGGTCCGGTTCTGGATTACGCGTACAAACTCGCCGGCATCAGTCCAGGGCCGCAGACTCCGGATGGGGTTTACGCAAGGGTGGTCGATGGCCGCACCCTCTATGTGAATACCACCGGAGAGGAACGAAGAGTTGCCCTTGCGGGAAGGAAACGAGGAGTGATTAGTCATCGCACGTATGATGGCGCACTAGTTCTGGGGCCCATGGAAGCCGAGTTGATCGAATAAAGACCGGTTCGCGATGTATCGTTCCCTTCAGTGCGTGCGCTGGAGAGGCGGTTGAAGACATAAGCAGAAAGATAAAGATGACGATGAACAGAAGAAGACTAATGCAATGGATGGGCGGGATGGCGTCGGCTGCCTTGTTTCCGCGAGCGCGCGCATTAACTTTCCAGCAAGGCGACCGGCATGCCAACACAGAGCGCTCTATCGATGACGGCCCTTTCCAGCCGAACTGGGAATCGCTCAAGCAGTACAAGACCCCTGATTGGTTCTGTGACGCAAAGTTTGGGATCTGGGCGCATTGGACGGCGCAGTGCGTCCCGGAGCAGGGCGACTGGTATGCGCGGCAGATGTATCGCCAGGGTCAGCCGCAGTACGACTACCATGTCGCGCATTACGGACACCCATCCAGGTTCGGGTTCATGCAGATCGACCATCTGTGGAAGGCCGAGGCGTGGGAGCCGGAGGAGTTGATGCGGCTCTACGTGAAGGCCGGGGCGAAATATTTCGTTAGCCTGGCGAACCACCACGACAACTTCGACTGCTTCGATTCGGCGCATCATCCGTGGAACGCGCTGCGCATCGGGCCGAAGAAAGACATCGTGGGTACATGGGCCAGGGCAGCGCGCGGGCAAGGGCTGCGGTTCGGCGTCAGCAGTCACGCCTCGCATGCTTGGCACTGGTTTCAGACGGCGTATGGATACGATGCGGAAGGACCTCTGGCCGGTGTGCGCTATGACGCCTACACGTTGCGCAAAGAAGATGGGAAGGGCCAGTGGTGGGAGGGGCTCGACCCGCAGGAGCTGTATTCGGGAAGAAATATGGTGATGCCCGACGGCCTGTCCACCATCAAAGCCCAGAACGAGTGGCACGATGGGCATGACGGCCAGTGGCTTGAAGAACCTCCCGCAAACAATCCTCAGTTCGTGAAAAAGTGGCTCCTGCGCTGCCAGGATTTGATCGACAAATACAATCCTGACCTTCTCTATTTCGATGACACGGAGCTGCCGCTGGGGCAGGCCGGGCTGGATGCGGCAGCACACTTCTACAACGCCAACCTTCGCAGCCATGGCCGTCTTGAGGCGGTGCTCAACGCCAAGAACCTGAGGCCCGAGCACCAGGGCACGCTGGTGCTGGATCTCGAACGCGGCCGCGCCAATGGCATCCTCTCAGAACCGTGGCAGACGGACACCTGTATCGGCGACTGGCACTACAATCGCGCTCTTCTGGAGCAGCATCGCTACAAGACCGCGAAGACCGTCATCGGCATGCTGGTGGATATCGTGAGCAAGAACGGGAACCTCTTGCTCAGCATTCCGGTGCGGGGCAATGGGACGATCGACGAGGATGAGCGCAAGGTCCTCGCCGACCTGGCGGGATGGATGGCGGACAACGGCGAAGCGATCTTCGAGACGCGGCCGTTTGCGGTGTATGGAGAAGGACCGCCTGATGTGGTGAAGACAGGCGGTTTCAACGAAGGCAGCTCGCGACCGTACACCGCCGAGGATATACGTTTTACAACCAAGAAAGACGTGCTGTACGCCTTTGTGATGGCATGGCCGGAGGATGGCAACGTGAAGATCACGACGCTGGCCCGGGGCGCGCAAGTCTGGCCCCACAGGCCCGCGCGGATCGAAATGACAGGCCAGGACGTGCCGCTGGAGTTCGCTGAAGGGGACGCAGCGCTGGTCGTGAAGCTGCCCCCGGCGAGGCGGACCGATTTGCCATGCGCGCTGAAGATTCTGCGTGCCTAAGGGAACAAAACGAGTAAAAGGAGATCGCGTTGCTTAGATCAGCATTCTGGAGTAAAAGTCAGATGGCCTGCGATACGGGCAGCTTTGTCCGGCTGTTATCGGTTGCGTGCCTCGGCGGATTGGCCTTGCTCTGTCCGCAGCCAGCGGGGGCAAAGCAAGCAGCGCCGGAGGCCGTGGTCAATCCGGCCATCGTCCCACAGGATCGTCTACAGGAGGCTTGGTGGGCACAACGGCACCAGGCGGTCTTGGAGGCGGTGCATCAACACCCGGAGACGGCGCTGTTGATGATCGGCGATTCGATCACCAATGACTTCGACAAAGCCGAGCCGCCGGACCAGGATCTACAGCCGATCTGGCAACAGTTCTACGCACCCCGCCATGCCTTGAACCTGGGATTCAGCGGCGATACCACGGCGCACGTTCTGTGGAGGCTGGACCACGGCGAGGTGGATGGCCTTCATCCCAAGGCGGCCGTGCTGCTGATCGGGACGAACAACACCGGAAACTTCAACGAAACGGCGGAGCAGACAGAAGCGGGCATTGACGCAGTGATCGGAGATATGGAACAGAAGCTGCCCGCGACAAGGATACTGCTGCTGGGGATTCTGCCCAGTGGCCTGGCAGAGGATAAGGTCGCGC